>Ga0157379_10003340_pt1 | contig 13598 bp, 13 predicted proteins | sample S25metaG_FD_121802 | JGI IMG/M metagenome (GOLD analysis project Ga0157379, IMG submission 121802) | Switchgrass rhizosphere microbial communities from Kellogg Biological Station, Michigan, USA - S2-5 metaG | ecosystem: Host-associated > Plants > Roots > Rhizosphere > Soil | place: USA... | reverse complement strand
TGAAAGCTTCAACTTCTTGTCGAGTTCTGATGATCCGTGGTATTGCGACAATTGACGCAGAAGTCTGAAGAAGCTCGACAGCTGACAGAGGCATTCAAATATATGTACGTAGATGTCATCTTCGCCACGCACAGTGAATATATTTGACAAGAGTGGCTCCTCTTATGCACTCCAAGTTATATATGTAATGTCAAGAGAATCCGGTTAGCGCCAGAACACGAGGAAGACTGCTAATAATTCCATAACTCTGCAAATGAACTGAATTAGAATTACTGTAGCTATTTTTATCTGACATAGAAAATGTATGTGTCACTCCTTTCCCACATTTTCTGTTCTTTTTTTTATTCTTTAATTATTCAGATCAGAGCAACAGCATGGTTATTGCATTCACCTCGTTATGGAGCTCGATAACTCGAGTACATCTCTGAAATAAGAAGCGAGCAACGGCTTTGAGATTTATAACTACTTACCAACTTCATCCCTTGGAAACATATTCGACTCCCCGAAGAAGACATGGGCGGGGTGATCATGCATCGCGTTATGGGAGCGGCACAAACACTCGGGCGAGTAAGTGAAGTGATGGCTTTCATGGTAAAGAAATAATGTGATGTTTGCTTGCAAACATAGGGCGAAGACATTATATCCTGGTATAGATACTTACATCGCCGAAATTTCACACAGGCAAATAAGGATCGGATATTCAATAAAAATAAGAAAAGTACTTTGAGCTTGCTACGTAGATACTTGCCAAACAAGAAATAAAAAGAGCTGGTAATTTGTCCTACATTCAGTCATAAAATCTTTAATAGTAATGGTCCCGGATTGCCCTCTAGATTTTGGACAGTATTTCATTCGCTAAATACCTTGGGAAAATAACACCAGTGACAGGAAATGAAGCGATAAATTATTGGAAAAAATATATTTTAGAACCTGCCAGGGTCTGTTAAACCGAATCCTAAAGAGTGGATAGCATCCCACCAGTCCCTTCATTATTACATAGTTTGTGACCCTACCTCAGACCTCAGGGAAGGGAGCTAATAATGTCAGTCCACCACATTGTCTTCGCAAACAGGGAAAACATGACAGGAATAAACTGATAAACCTCATAACTCTACCAATTACACCAGTTATGTATCTGATTTATAGCGGACCGCTGGAGTCTCATCCCGAGAGACAGCGGGAATGTACTCGCCAGACCAACGATGAGACGGATAGTTGGATGTGCCTGCTCTATGGATCAGGGAAAGAGCCGGAATCCTGAAGGTACCCAGTAAAGGAATGATGCGTGTCAAGGAAAAGTTCAAACTGGCACGACAAGGATATCTATGCGACAGAGGGCCTATTTGAAAATTTGTTGATTCCTATACAAAGCTAGATGTGAGAGTGAAGCCGAAGTAGACTGTCCAGCAGCTGCGCGTACTTTGAGGGTGCCAAATATCGTTTCTACCTCAGTTCAAGTGTTCCTTGTTCGAGCTGGAGCATTCAGAGTTAATTAGGACTGACCGAAGACTCGCCATAAGTAGGGTTGAAGAAAAGTGGAGAAGCTATTTAGAATACCTATTGAGGAATTAAAGTTTGTGTCTACTCAGGGTAAGCTTGAGGCTGTTTTCTCCGCCGTACGCCACCCCCGAGCGTTGTAAACATCCGGAGATATTACCTCTAAGCGGAGGCTTAAAGAGGGCAGCTCCGGAGTGGAGAATGAAACTTCGAGCACTTTCTGTAGATTGACGAGGAAGAAATCACTGATGGTGATGATGACCACCCGACGTGGCGGAAGTTGAGTGATGAGGGCTCCAAAGCGCATAAGTTGTCGCTCCCATGTTCAATAAGGTTTATCTTCGGGTGGGGTAGATGAAGGGCTATCACGATTCAATGGGTATAAAATTCAAATCCGGTCGAAAGGGAGGAGATAATCACCACTGTTTCGAGTGAGCCTTGGCTCAGAAGGCGAATATACCATAAGATTACATACCGGAATTTGCCGCTTTCAAACGTTATGAAATTTAAATCATCACATATTAGGGAGTATTTGCACGTAACCAAAAAAGTGTGCCTAGATTTTTGATACTTCACTGTAGTCCAAAATGGAGCCCACCTTAGCAAAAAAATGAATAGCTTCACCGCGCTGCAGTTCCCTTGTCAGAGATAGAGTGGAACCCTCAAACGCGGCACCACCTAATCTTAAGGCTGCTAGCCGTAGCATGACCAAAAACATTTTAGACTAGCAGCAAATACTCCCTATTCGGGAATAAAATGATGGGCCGGAATAATTTATAGCCTAATCTGTCATCGGGGAGAAGATAAAGGGGGCCCATGTCGACCTATCTTTTAATGTCACTCCTTTGGATAAGGAGGAAGGTCATAGTGAGAGCGCAGCATATCAAGGAGATACTCACGGGTGTAACGATATGTTTGGAAAATTATCCCAAGAAGAAAGTGATTGAGAGTTGGTTGCCAAAGTTGTAGCTCTTTGCCTAAGCTATATAGGCTTTACATTTAGCCATTGACACGGGGGATTCGGCAACAACAGCGCGACTTCGGGAAGAAGCAAAGACTACAAACCTCAATCAGTACGTGTTTCTAGTTGGATCGTAACGTCAGGTCCAACAAGTCAGTAAAACACCGGACCCCAGGTTCTGTGTGTTGATACTCGACAATTATATTATCGGCAGGCTTTAGGTGGGCTTCTTGGAGAGGCGAATGCTGATCCGCATGCGGACGCGAAGGGGAAATCCTCAATCGAAGGTCAGAGGTTAGGATTTCATCACAGGCTGAATACAAATGACCAGCAAGTAGTCAGAGGAACGAGGTACATACATACCCTTGGACGGAAGATGTCTTATTCGGGGCTTATCAGTACAAGGAATTACTGAATACTCGGGCAAAGCCATCGTCAGTAAAGATACGGGACAATAGGTTCTGGACGCACACATTCAAGGATATTACCATGTCGGGTTAAGGAAGGGGGAGTAGATTAGGAATGAATATGGACTGAGCGATGGAAATGCGGGCCCGGTGGCTTGCTGTCTGTGGAAAAGATTGGCATGCATATAAATGGCGAAGATACACAGAATTACTTACACTTTCAAACCAGACAGGAGGTGGTGCGGATCGGTAGCAATATTTGGAAGCGACGGGTTTGAAAACGATTTATCTGGATGTAAATTGTATTGAAAATGATTGGAGCTAGAGTTTGGAGTTTGATACCAATCGAGTTTGTCGAAGTTTGGCTGTCCGAGGGTTAAAAAGATTAACCTACCAACGAACAGGGTCAGGGTAGATTAACATAAACGTATGATTTCATAGCATGGTTTCCAAAGTAAAAATCAAGCGAAACTTAAACCTCTTCTGGGGCCCTTGAAAATACAAGCTACAAGAATTATTCCATGTTGAGCTGAAGGAATTTCGAAAAAATGAAAGCTTCAAGAAGTCACAATAAGTTATCGCAAGAAGAGGGCGATGACGCATTTGAGGCATTTGTGCACCGAAGAGAGCCAAAAGTCTAGACCGAGGCAGCGCGCTCCCCAAGTGAGTATGTATACACCTATGGGAGATCTTGGCGAATCTATATATGCGGTGTGATGTCGCTGCTAAGATGATACTCACGTTCAGCACGTTCCTGTTTCTGGGAAGGAAGGTGGCTTGCCAAACGTAGGATAGATGAGGGGAAGGAGACGTCATTGTTGGCTAACCTTCCCCTCGTCCTGTGGAGTGAGAAGAGGGTATCCTTTAAGATGGAGTGGTCGGGAAAGAGAAAGACGCGGGGCGGGAGGGCGCAGGAGCAACGCGGGAGAGCGGCGCGCCAAGTTGTCGGGAATTTCATGTGCTCGTGTCACAAAGATGTCGATATAAACTTGAAAGCTTCGTTTTGAGCACAGTGTCGGTGTCAAGATCTCCGCTCGAATTTGGATTCGGAAATCGGAAAGAGGGACGACAGAACGAGCAAGATATTTCATTGATTATTTTGGAAAGAGGTCGGAAACCCTGCAGTGAGTCGATTTTAGTGCAGCGCTGGCGGGGGAAACTCGGATTAGCAGGGGACTTTCAACGAATTGGAGACTGTGGGTGTACGGCCCTGATAGCTCTCTAAATTGTCAGCTATTGGTTGTTGTTGCCGACTAGGAGGACGGGACGCTGCTCCGGTCGCTTCGGGGACGCTCGAATGTCGTCCTGCACGCTGCACGACATATTTGTTGCTTCGATCGATCGATGTCCACAACGTGTTCTGCTCATGTCCATCGCACAGAGGCAGGAGCTGGTCTCTGTTTGCTCATCGACAATTGTGCACAGATGCAGTGTAGGTCTTATAAGGTAATCTAAGCAGATTCGTCAGATCCCGATCCCTTGACTAAAGGAAAATAATATAATTTATTCAAATCAAATTACGCGTATTCCATTTTATCTTATTTGTCTACTTCTTTCCTCCCCTTCCGCTTCTCCCTCCTCCTCCTACCATGTATCCGCGAGACAACTCCTCTGTTGTCTACGCCGCCCCTTCCGCTCCCTTTCCTATATCCGACGCATTGTATTATCCTCAGTATCAGCCACCGTATTCTCGGAACGCTGAAGCACAATGTCAACCCCAATCCTTTCAAATACAACCACATCTTCACCTGCGGACGGATATACCCGTACGAGGTGAAGAGATGTCGTATTCAGCTTCGCAATCGCAATCGCAATCGCAATCGCCGCAGTCCCCAGCCCAGTACCCAGCGCAGTCGCAGCAAATGTTTGACACTCGCCAGTCGGCCCACCCTATGTCCGAGTGGTCAGCAGCGACCGAACCACAGTCAGTCTCACCCCATGAGTCGGACAGGTGCGTGGTACTCTTCTCATAGTCTGTTCTCATACTAATGATCTGAAAATCGTAGGCCATGGGAGCAGTCGACGCCTTTGTACCACACCCAAACCGAATATTACGCAGTCACCCCTCAGCATTACCCCCCCTACCCTCCTAATCAGACCGATGAGAACCCGGGTTCCTTTCAACGGCAGGATTCTTTCTCCGAGCACGTGCAGAAGGATTCTGCCACCTACCACCACGCTGATATCGCAAATCACACGTTCCCATATCAAGCCTCCACGAACGAGCCAGCAAGTTCGACGGCCATGGGGACACCGGCATTTCAACAACATGCAGAAGAAGACGAGCCAAGAGCAAGGATTCAGGTATTCGAGGAGCCTCTGACTCAGCCACCGAATTACGTCCCTAGACACGAAAGGAGGCAGGAGCAGGAGCAGCAACGGTATGGAGGGCATGGGTATGAAGGGAGTCAAGGTGCAGTCAGTTACGAGCCCCGGCAGACCGTGGAGAAGGTGTGGGCGCACGAGGAACAATATCATACTCAGTATCAATATCAGCAAACGCACGAACAACCACAGCAAGCCGTCTATCACGACCCTTCCCAGGGGTCGTATGAGACTTACAATGAACAACAATGGACCCAACCGTCCTATCCCGAGCAAACCGATAACCCTTCGCCGCCTACTGAGGAGCCGCCTATGGAGGCTCTACGCCCTGATCCTCCCCCCGCGCCGCCTTCCGTCTGGCGTCCACCTGCACCTACCCCGCTTCCCACCTTACATACCCATACTATCTCCCCATACCCGAAACTCACCATCTCACACCCTTCAATTGCTATCTCTAATCCATATTCACCTCAAGCGCAGACCCCGACGGAAAGGTTGCCAACGTCTCAGCCACCCCGCCACACCGAAACCGTTCAACCGTCGGCAGGTGCGCCACCACCCACTCAAAATGTTTCCGCTTCTGCTTCCGGCTCTGCTTCTGTCGCGCCAACGTCTCCGGTCCGACCTGCTCCCAGCCCTGTCAAGTCCGAACCGGAGGCAAGTTCTTCTCAGGCGAAAAATCCGAAGAATTCTTCGAAGGTGCCTCAGCCAGCAGAAACCCCCACTCCAGTCGTACCCTCTCAGGCACATTTGGTAGCTGCCCCCCGACTCCCTCGCAAACGTGAACCGACTGCCTTCAAGCCTTTCCATCCCTACCCTGCCCATCAACGCGCCGCCGAGGTCTCATGTTCCACATCTACAGAATCGCAATGCCCAAGTGGGGGGATCACTATGGGTCTTTTCGGCTCGTATCCTCTCTCATTTAGCAACCAACCTTTACCAGGCCCAACGTGTGCGCCTGAAACCAGTAGTTCGGTAATGCGGTTGGTTCTATCCTCGGCGGCGAAAAAGCCAAATTCTGCAGCTGCCGCTGGTAATGTTCAGACTCCCCCTCCTCCCGCTAAAAGGCCGCGTATGGCATGCTTCTTTTGTAGAAAAAGGAAAATTGCCTGTGGTCCGGGTCCACAAGCGAAGGGAGATGGGAAAGAGGGGGATAGTGAAGGAAGCGAGGCTAGTGAGGGGGGTAGTCCGACGTCTGCTGGTGCGGAGAAAAATATGTGTGACGGAGATGACGAGGGGCCTTGCAAGTGCGTAATTTATTCCGTTGTTTTTCATTTTATTTTATGTTTCGAAAAAGCTTCGTATTAATCTTGTCCCTTTCCAGTCAATGCGCACGACGTGGCCTCCAGTGCGTGCGCCCTACAGAATCGCGGCGTGGTGTACGTAAAGGTCGGGGACGTGACGCTGAAGGAAATGCGAATGAGGAAATGACAGCGACCCTCGAGTTAGCGCCTCGTCGAGTTCGATCGTGTGGTGAAGACCACGTCCATGATGACGAAATGGAGGACAATACCGAGGATACTTGCATGGTTGAAGATCAGAACCTCTCGACATCGATTGAAGTCTAGTATTCATCATCAAACCCATCTTTGGAACCTCTGGATCGTAATTTCTTTTTCCTTTTGATACGCTTCTTCTAGATTCATGCCTTGCAAACTCACCAAATACTTCTGACGACATGTATATGTTGTACTAACACTTATATCCTCATCATTCCCTACGCGACGACGTTGGTATCGAACTCATTCGTCGGCTGCGCACAATTCAGACAAAAGCGTTTTAATGTGCTATTTATTCAGTGCAGCCCGGTTTACATCAACCCTCGCCGTTCGGACAATGGCCGTTGCATTACCCGCACACAATTTTCTTTTCTCTTCTCACCCATTTGTAATTAAAGATATATTGTATCAATCTTTCAATCTTACGGTCTCTCTTGCCTTCCTCTTTGTCTTCTGTTAACTCCCCCACTTTCTTGACATTTTTCCCCCTCGTCGCTTTTCTCTGATACCTGCATACGATCGTCCCACACCACCGTTGTAGTTGTCTCCATTTTCTCTCCATCGTCCCCTTTCAGTCGCTTAGCTTCTACTATGCAATGTTTATTGCATCAGTATCTTTCTTGGCTCCCTTTGTCACTTTTGATGAAACAGTTTTTGTGTCTCGTCTGTCGTCTGTCGTCACTTTGCTCGTTAGTATAGATCCCTTTTACGTGTACTGCTTCCTCTATGCGTGAAGAAAATGCAATAAAACATTCGCAAAAAAGAAAACGGATTTGATACAACTCATCGACATTATTTGGCTGAGAGATTGTCTAAAGCCCCGACAGACTTGATCTGAGGCTATTCGCAAGGCCTATATCTTTTTCAGATGACCCTTTTAATCGATGAATATGTTACCATAGACTAACTTTGGTACTTATCAAAGGCACTGACAAACCTTCTCGAGCCGTGTAAGCCCCAAAAGGGCTTGATTCTCTAAATATATCCAAGCTCCCGGGTATTGTATCTCCAAAAACGCGTGTGACCAGTCAATTGAGAAGAAGATATCAGTGCTTGCTTGCATGACAGGAAAAGGACTTTCAGTTATCCCGAAGTACTTAAGCCCGAGAGAAGTCTTCTTAATCTGTTTTCCGTATGGACTTGGCACTGTGCTTCTTTCCTGATTTTGATTCTTCCTGGAGAAAGCGTTACATGATACATCTCCCTGCAGGGATACACTTCCCGGTGGTCTATTGGCCAAGCTCATTAAATAGATCTTCATACTTACATTCCCTACATAACTGCGGTAGCGTAGCATCACTGTCCCTTGCTTGTCCCTATCCATCCTACTGCAATTGCCTTCGCTACTTGACCTTAAATCTGCTAATACTGATAGATGTGGACATACGTTCCATATAGAGTATTCATGCCCAGGCATAAACTTATAAACCCCCTGAGGATATAATTCCATAATTCCCAAATTATGGCCGGTCCCTCCTGACACAGGCTTTGCACAGGCTCACAGAAATTTCAGATTTTGAAATGGAATCATAAGAACAGGGAAGGGAAACTCAAAAAATCGGAGAGAAGCCTGATCCCCAATAGGATATTAGGAATAGTCAGCGGCAAGGGTGTGTGGAGGAAGCGATCACTTAGACAAGTAGTGTATAAACAGCTGACGGATCCACGTGGTAAAAAACGATATCATGTGCAACAGAGTCGCTTTTCTAGTTGTTAGTCATCTGACAGCAAGTAACGAGTGGTCGGGAAATGCTGGCGGGCGAATTCGGTTCACTGAGACAGAGAGTTATTGATGTTCTCGTAAGTGACCGTCTTCTCCTAAAACTGGCGGGCGAATGAGTGATCCTATAATGAGAAGACAATCACACTGACAATCAACTGAAGGAGGCGTGTTCGAGTTCGAAACTCTTGCATAGTGGGGTGAGGAACAAACATCGAGGCGATCAATGTTACTGTATGTATTTTCCTCCGCCATTAAATAGTAAAATGTTGGCAGGATGGATGACGATGAGAACATCGGGATCTCTTGAATCGCTGCTACCACCTAAGCATGACATGGAGTATGACGTGAGAGAGTGGCTGAGGTGGCTGAAGGAGTCCAAGGTGTAGGGCATTCAAACAACATAAGCAGAGTGTCCACATCTAGTCAGCGGTACTTACTGAATAACCTTCACTCGGACCAATTGCGGAATGTGGTGGGTTCAGGGATGAGATGGAAGGAATGGACCCAGGAGGTTTCAAAGCCCCAGTCAGTGAACCCAGTCTAAAAGGGATCGGATGAGAAATCTCAGAAAACATTCAAAAAATACTTGTGGGTCAACTTGTGGATACCAAGATGGCAAAATCACGCAGACAAGGTCCTTGAACGGCAAGTTTACGTTAGCCCCCATACCCAATCCAGAAAGATCCATCCGAGTCAGAGGGTCGCCAGGCGTTGAACTTTAAGATCGAACGCTGTTCCTGAGATGAAGTCAATTGCAAACAAAACATTGTCCAGCGACGACAGGTGCCCAAAAGCATAAGCATTGAATTCACCTCTTTCTCCATGGAAAATTTGTTGGTATGGACATATCAAAGTCTTCCACAGTTATGACTTACAGCCTGAGAGGGTATATTACCCATACGGATCATCTCGCCGAAAATTTTGCCAGTCATCTTGTCAGTATTAATTTGGATAAATCCACAAAAAGTGTGTCACAGCGAATGAAATATTTGCCGTAAAAGAGTCTGAGAGAGAGCCTCGCCAAAGGTGGATGAAATAATTTCCCCATGCTTGACTCTGAAATAGCCCCAAGCGAACGTGCCCACGCTAGCTGATCCATGCGTTGAGGACACCCATATTGAAGATTCAATCTCCATAAAGATAATGGACATGGTATGCAGTAATCCGTCAAGAAGGAGCATGCAGGGGGGATGCAAACTTCGTGCCCAGGGGCGCCATATCGGAAAGGACTGATTGGAATCAAAAGAGGAAGGAAATTAGAGTGAAAATGAAGAGACGATCCTTTAAAATCAACTGAATAATTTAAAATGTCCCGCTGTGTTACCTGTATAATCATTCGCTATTGTCCCAATTTTCGAGGTGGTGGGACGTGTGACATGCTCGCAGGCTTGGCGGTCACGGTTGATGTGCCCCTCACTAGGATTGTCTGACTATTTTACTTCATAGGTTTTATTCCCCCTTTTTATTATAAATGCCATAATAACCAATATTGCCATTTAGGAGGATACGTCTTGTCAAATCGAAATGGTGGTCGGTTTTCTTTTCATGCGCGAAGTTAGCTGTGTCTCTTCGAGGTCACTTCTTCGAGGTTTCTTGTTGGTGGATCGAACATGCATTGGAGATCGGAGTGCTGTCTCTGCTCGAGGTCCCCAAATTAATTTCAGATCTTCGTGAGTCGTGTTTCTTGATGGCTGGTGAATGATCTGAATCTTTTACCAACAATACTTGTTATGCGGCATCGTATCTATGGTTTGGAAATGGATAACATCCCTTTGAGGAATCATTTGCACCTTTATAGTCTTCACGGCTCAATATAACGATATTTGCGACCTTAGGCGTCCCGAGCACCGCAGTTAGGGAGCTCCGTGAAGAGGATCCGTCACACACGTAGAATATCTAGATCTCCAGCTTCCATGAAGTTTTGGAAATCAATTTCCGTCTTTTTGGGAGGTATCATTGTAGCTCTTCTGGTAACACTGGGGGACTATCCTTTTTCGACGTCTTCCTGGGACACCACTCCTATCGGTCTCTTGCAACCTATCGGCTAATTTTTCATGGTCGTTCGAGGATACTCTGGAAAACGAGTCTATCCAAGGACATCCAAACATGCGCACGAGAAGGACATGCGAAATTGGTTGAAGAACGCATCCAATGACCTATTCTATCAAACCATATGCCTGGGGATATTCTGCGACTGGACCATCCAAACCCCAAGAATTATTCCCTTCCATCGGGTTTATCTCTTTTATGTATATTCTACGTTTATTTGGATCTCGAGGATTGATTGGTACCGGCGTCCGCATTTCATCGGTTTGGCCCCTTCTAAGCATAGATCTTTGAAGGTTATCATTTTGACACATCGCACAGCTGGAATGGAACGACAGTGTGCTCCGAAGAATCATAAAATCCTAGAATATGGCTTTGAGGCGCCGTTTACCATGGCTTTGCAAGGTTCCACAGTCATTGCGCCCGATTGCGCTAGCCTGGGTTCCGATACCACCTTCCATTGTTTGGATGGACCGGCACATGCGGCGGATATCTTTTATGCTGTAATTGCCTCGAGGAAAGCTTTACCTCGTGGCCCCTTCACGCAAGAGTGGCTCGCAGTCGGACATAGCGAAAGCGGATTGGCAGCATGGGCATTCAATCGACGAGAAGCATTACATCCGACACGTGGATTTCTTGGTTCAGTCGCTATTGCGCCAGCTCTCTAGAATTTGAATATCATTCCATACGGACTCGAACATAGATCTGTGTTGGACAATCTGTTTTATGCCGCACACCAGCTTGAAGCTATTGCACGTTAGGTAGTGCAGTTGGCCCTGAGCGCTACTTTTCTGCGATGGTCATGACGAGAATGGGTTTAGCAGCCAATGGATGCTTCCTCTCAGGTCAAGCGGCGTTTTCTGACCTCACCACTAGCATCTTCAAGATCCTGGCTCGATTCTCAGACGGCTTACGCTTGAGTGAATCGTACTGCAATTGTCGGTGACAAGCCTCTCGTAGCGCGTCTGCTCATTACTGATCTGGCTGAAACCTCAGCCCCGCCCGAAACTGTGGAAGACGCACTCACAGCGCACTGTAACGCTAATCCAAATACATTTCAGCCGATATCCCAACATCAGTTATCCCCTTGGCATCTCACATCGAAGTGCTGGATTGGATTCACTTCAAGGGGCAGCCTCTCGCAGAAGGCTACATGAATACCACCGTTGACGTTAGAAAGTTTTAGTGAAGCGGAGTGAGTCATACTTTCAGCCGATGATAGTGTTAGAACTTATCGAGCCTCAAATGCTTTATTAGAAGACATTGAATAATGCAAACAAAAACACAAAACAAAAGGATATAGCGCATGGTAGATTATGAAGGTATATGTAGTCCAGCATCCCAACCCTCTTTCATCAAAAGCAACGCCTTTAATGATCATGCCTGCCAAGGCGGTTAGCACCCTTGCTGATCTTCTTGGTCTCCCGCTCCTTTACGCGGGCCCTCTTAATCCTGGATAACATTTATGTAAACAGACGCTCTTCGACGAACGTACAGTCACTTACTCTTCGCGAGCGGCAACTTCAAGATCCTTGACATGTTGACGAGCTTCTTTGACCTTACCTCGAGCCATCTCGAGGGCCTTATCAGCGGCTTTCTCCGCCTTTTCAGCTTCAGTAACCTTTCCTCGTGCGGCGCTGATAGCAGGGTCTTTCGTTAGTTGTGTCTCTGAATCAGCCGAGCTTGCGCGGAAGCGGGACATCATGCTTCGAGAGCGATTGGGACTTCTCGAATCAGAGGATGAACCAGAGTTGCGTTTATTACGAGAAAAGCGGGAGCCGCTGTTTTCTTCGTATTGAGCGGTATTATCTTGGCTCTTGGAACCGAAGAGAGGCATGGCAAATGGTTATTAGAATATGGGAAGAACAGTTATTTGTCGCTTCAGGGAGATTTAGTTGGATATTCTGATGCGTACGATGTCCCAAGCTTTATAAGTTCCAAGCCTTGGAGCAAGTGGATTTGCTTCACCTTACTTACATCATAATACGTTCTGGAGAGGAGGAGCTCATAAGTGCGGAGCTTAGATATATCATATATCTGTGCTTTCAGGTTAATGCTGTGCTTTCAATAGCCAAATGTGAACATAGCAGGCAACATGGAGTGGAGATCGAATGATTCTGGCTTGCGATTGGTTCCCCTATCCCAGCGCCACAACTTCTATTTTAGTTGGAGACTGATCGGCCAATCGCATCACGCAAACAATATCCTGAAGAGATGTGTCAAGAAATAATCATGCCAAAAAAAAAAAGTACGGTGGGCGAGCGTCGCCAGCTTACAAAAGGGAAAGTGAGTCAACTGAAAGTTAACCCTCCAACTACGTTTAAATAAATGTACCAGCTGAAAGGGAGTGATCCTTTTGGTCTGAAACAGACTGTACTAGCGGAGGCAATGGGCGGTGACTCGACACCTGCTCCAGGCCATAACATTTGTTCTCTTCACCTACAAAAATATTCATAGAGACTACTTAGGAAAGTCCTTAGAACATCACAGACGAGCGGACCGAAGTCCACTCCTCGGGGTATTAGAAACAACATTGAGCTGACGGTGAATTCAAGTTTTCCGCGGATCAAATTTCCACTTTTGTAAGCCGGCAACGCTCGCCCACCGTAGGTAAGCCTTGAGGTAAAGTCTTTTTGAATTCACAAATCAGGTATTTATTTCAGCAACCTGGGATAAATTAATTTAAAAATTGGGTTTGCCAAGTGATGGGGATTTAACGAAATAAGAAACAGATGAGATGGTATTGACGTTTCGACGATACTGGTGTCCCATTGACATTAGGGGAGAAGCCGAGCGCGGCTAAAACTCGAAGCTGAGCGCGCTTCTCCGTAAGTGAATTTGGCATTGGGTTCGTGGGAGTGGTTCTCTAACACAGCTGCATCTTACAGTTACAAAACCACAACCACGTTTTAGCTCGGTCAAACGTTAAAATGAATCGATCGATAAGCCTGCTTGCTCTATGCATCAACATGTGAAGGGCTTTGGCACTACTCCGTCGCGATATGCATCAACAAGAAGCTAGGAAAGAATCGGATGAGCAGTCTACTAAAGAACTCGAATAGCAGCCATTACTTACCGTAATAAAGGCGTATAAACCTGCCACGCAGATAAAAGCACCAGCGATAATGGTGAGCACAGAT
>Ga0157379_10003338_pt1 | contig 13603 bp, 14 predicted proteins | sample S25metaG_FD_121802 | JGI IMG/M metagenome (GOLD analysis project Ga0157379, IMG submission 121802) | Switchgrass rhizosphere microbial communities from Kellogg Biological Station, Michigan, USA - S2-5 metaG | ecosystem: Host-associated > Plants > Roots > Rhizosphere > Soil | place: USA... | reverse complement strand
TTCTTCGAGGCGCGAAGGCTTTTCCCGTTCGACGTTCCCGACGTTCTCGGGCGGCTGGGCGCGGGAATCGGCTCGGCGTCCCGGCGTCCGGAGACGCTCGTCGGCACGCTCGCGATCTCGCTTGCGGAGCCCGGCTTCTATTACTCCCTCGCCTATTGCCTGGCGGTCGTGCTCTTCGGGATCGCCCGGATCCGGAAGCGGCGGACGCCGTACGTCACGGCCCAGACCGTCACGCTCATCGCCGTCCAGGTCGTTCCGCTCTTCCTCCTCCCGTACGTCCTGTTGCCGTGGTGGGGACATCGGGGCGTCTTCGACGCGGGTTTCGGAAAGACGTTCGCGGATCACCTCTTTCCGCTCGTGTCCGACGGGCAGGGGCGCGAGTACTGGCGGGCGTTCGGATTCATCCTCGCGTGGCCGCTCTTCGTCTGGAACGTGTTCTCGCCGAAACCGATGAGCGGGTGGCTCGCGATCGCGTTCCTTCAGACGTTCGTCTTGATCCCGCTCGGGATCTATTACTTCGGAAAAGGCTTCTACTGCGGCTGGATCTGCTCCTGCGGCGCGCTCGCCGAGACGCTCGGCGACACGCAGCGGCACAAGATGCCCCACGGTCCTGGATGGAACCGCCTCAACATGGCGGGGCAAGTCGTGCTCGCGATCGCGTTCCTGATTCTCGTCGTCCGGATCGTGGGATGGATCCTGCCGGACGGAAATGCGATCGACCGAGTGTTCGATCCGTGGCTCAAGGAGCCGTACAAGTGGCTCGTCGACGTGTTCCTGGCCGGCGTGGTCGGCTACGGGCTCTACTTCTGGTTCTCGGGGCGAGTCTGGTGCCGGTTCTTCTGCCCGCTCGCGGCGCTCATGCACATCTATGCACGATTCAGCCGCTTCGCGATCGTGCCCGACAAGAAGAAGTGCATCTCCTGCAACGTGTGCACGTCCGTCTGCCATCAAGGCATCGACATCATGAGCTTCGCCAACAAGGGGGCGCCCATGCAGGATCCCGAATGCGTGCGCTGCTCAGCCTGCGTCGAACGCTGCCCGACCGGGGTGCTCCAGTTCGGCCAGGTGGACCGCTCCGGGCGCACGATCTCGCTCGACCTCCTCCCCGCTTCGCCCGTGCTCATGCGAGAAGGGAAGGACGCTCGGTGACGCTCCCCACTCGAGAGACGCTCGCGTTTCTCGAGCGCGTGCTGCCGCCCGCCCCCTCCCGGATCCTCGAGGTCGGGGCCGGGGATGGCGCTGTTTCGCTCGCGCTTGCGAGCCAAGGCTACGACGTGACCGCGCTCGACGAGAGCTTGGACGCACCCGCGCGCGGTGACGCTGTGCGCTGGATCGAGCGGGACTTCCTCCACTTCGACGGGGACGGCGCGTTCGACGTCGTGCTCTTCACGCGCTCGCTCCACCACATGGCCCCGCTCGACGACGCGCTGGGTCGCGCGATCCAGGCGCTCGCGCCGGGAGGGCGCGTGGTCGCGGAGGAGTTCGCGTACGACCGGGTGAATCTTCCGACGGCGCGCTGGTTCTACGATCTCAGGACCGTTCTCGGGGCCGGGGGGCTGCTTCATTCCGGCGCGGGGACCGAGGAGGACGGGAATCCGCTCGGCCGGTGGCGGCGGGAGCATGCCACCGATCCGCCGCTCCCGACGGGCCACACGATTCTCGCCGTCGCGCGCGCGCGGCTCGACCTGACGCTGGTCGAGGAAGCGCCGTATCTCTATCGCTACGTCTGGGACGAGCTCAGGGACGTTGCGGGGGCACGGGAGGCGGCGGAGGCGGTGCTGCGGATCGAGCGACGATCGACGCGGGAGCGGGACATTGCCGCGGCGGGACTTCGATTCGTGGGGACGCCCCTCGGCTGAGCGCGGTCCCTCGCGACGCTAGACCTTGAGCGATCCCTCGAGCACGGTCACGGCCATGCCGCCGACGCGAACGGACTCTACCTTGCCCGCCGATCCCGAAACCTCGAGATCGAGCCGTCCCGGCTTGCCCATCGCGTCCCCCTGCTCGGCGCGAACGCGAATGGACCCGCCATTCAGCGCGAGCACACCGTGGCGGGCGAGGTACTCAGCCAGAGGCCCGCTCGCGGAGCCCGTCGCGGGATCCTCGCGAATGCCGAACGCGGGCGCGAAGTAGCGCCCCTGGGTGATACTTCCCGGCTCCGCCGCATCGCGCGTGAACACGTAGAAGCCGCCGATGCCGTGGCGTCCTCCCTCGGCGACGAGGTCGTCCCAGCGAGGCTGCAGCGCGACGAGGTCCGCGCGCTTCGAGAGGGCCACGTAGACGTTCTTGCCCGCGCGCTCCAACGGAAGCGCCGAGTCGCGCATCGCCTGAGTTCCACCGAGGAGTCCCATCAAGCTCGCGCCCGCGATCGGCGACGGCTCCCACGGATAGAGCGGCGTGCCCATCCAGACGCGGACGCCGCCGCCATCAGCCGCTTCCACCTCGATCGGCACGCGGCCAGCGGGGCAGTGGAGCATGTGCTGGCCCGGCTTCGTAGCACCGGTCTCGACGAGCCAATGGAATGTCGCGACCGTCGCGTGGCCGCAGAACGCGATCTCGGCGGCGGGTGTGAAGTAGCGCATGTGGTGGGTCGCGCCCTCGGGCGGCTCGAGCATGAACGCCGTCTCGGACGCCGCCACGGCCGCTGCGAGCCGCTGCATCGCGGGCTCGTCGAGCTTCGCCGCATCGGGCACGATTCCGGCGCGGTTGCCCATGCCCGGCGTGCGGGTGAAGGCATCGACGATGGCGGCGCGGAGGCTCACGGCGGGAGGATACCACGCCGCTTGCCTCGCGCCCGCCCCTGTGCATAATCGCGCGCATGGCTCGCTTCCGCGCCTCGACATGATCCATGGCCTTCCTCCCCTGCATCTCGCGCTCCTCTGCCTCGCGGCTTTCTGCGGCGGCACCGTCGACGCCATCGCGGGCGGCGGCGGGCTCATCACCGTGCCCGCGCTCCTCGCGGCCGGGCTCTCTCCGCACCAGGCGCTTGGAACGAACAAGGGGCAGTCGTCGTTCGGATCCTTCGCCGCGATCTTCCGCTACGCGCGGGAGGGCCTCGTGGATTGGAAGCTCGCCTCCATCGCGTTCCCGATCGGCTTCCTCGGCTCCGCGCTCGGGGCGACCCTCGCACTCCATCTCAAGCCCGGGGTGCTTCGCCCGATCGTGCTCGTGCTGCTCGTGGTGGTGGGATTCGTCTTCGCGAGCGGACGGCTTCGCCCCAAGGAGCGGATCGGTCCCACGCCGAAGCTTGGATTCGCGGTGGCCGCCTTCGCGCTCGCGATCGGGCTCTACGACGGCTTCTTCGGCCCCGGCGCGGGGACGTTCATCATCGCGGGCTACGCGGCGCTCCTCCATTTCCCGCTCACACGCGCCACCGCGAACGCCAAGGTGCTCAATTTCGCCTCGAACGTGGCCGCCCTCCTCTTCTTTGCGCGGGGCGGCATGATCCTCTGGGGGCTCGCGATTCCGATGGCGGGGGCGCAGCTCCTGGGAGGATATTGTGGCGCGCACCTCGCCATCCGGCGCGGCGACGCGCTGATCCGCGGCGTGGCCGTGGCGGTGGTGCTCGCTCTGGTCCTGTGGGTGGCTCTGGACGTTCCGGTTCGCATCGCGCCCGGCTCGGGCGCGCAATCCACTGCGGGAGGACATCGATGAATGGTCGTCCGCTCTTGCTCGGCTGCCTCGCGCTCGTGCTCGTCACGGCCGCGTCGTGCACCACTCCGGCTGCGAAACAGGCGGCCGAGGATACCAAGCCGGTGACGATGACGCCGCTCCAGCGCGGCGAGTACCTGGCCGCGGTCGGAGGATGCATGGACTGTCATACGCCCGGCACGTTCTACGGCGCGCCCGATTCCAAGCGGCAGCTCTCGGGTAGCGAAGTCGGGTGGCGCGGGCCGTGGGGCGTGTCCTACGCGGCGAACCTGACGCCCGACATCGAGACGGGTCTTGGAAGCTGGACCAATGTGGAGATCGAGCGCGCCCTCCGCTCGGGAGTGAAGAAGGACGGGACCCCGGTCCTCCCGCCCATGCCGTGGCCCAACACGGCGCGCCTCACGCCGGACGACATGAGCTCCCTCATCGCGTACTTGAAGAGCCTGGCGCCCGTCGTGCACAAGGTCCCGGCCAGCGTTCCGCCGAATGGCATGGCGAAGGGCCCGACGATCGACATCCCGGCCCCGGGCGAGTGGGACGCGCCGAGGCCTCAAGCCCAATGAGCAAGACGGCCGCGACGGCGCTCCGGCCGTTCCACTTCGCATTCCACGTCCTCGATCTGGAGTCGACGCGCCGCTTCTACGGCCACGTGCTCGGGTGCCGCGAAGGGCGAAGCACGGAGACGTGGGTCGACTTCGATTTCTTCGGCAACCAGATCTCCTGCCACACGACCGGCCCCGTCTCGGCCACCGCGCCGACGGGGAAGGTCGAGAACATCCAGGTTCCGATGCCGCACTTCGGGGCGATCCTCGGCTGGGATGAGTTCCACGCACTCGCCGACCGGATTCGCGGGGCGGGACTCCTGTTCATCGTCGAGCCGCGGATCCGCTACGAGGGTCAGCCCGGCGAGCAGGCCACGATGTTTCTCCTCGATCCGAGCGGCAACGCGCTCGAGTTCAAGGCATTCCGGCACCCGGAGCACGTCTTCACGGCATGAGGCGCGCGTCGGTCGCCGTCATCGGCGCCGGCGTCGTCGGCGCGAGCGTGGCGTACCACCTGGCGCGCCGCGGCTGGCGCGACGTGCTCGTGCTGGATCGTGCGGCGGGGCCGGGCGAGGGGAGCACGGGGAGGGCGACCGGCGGTTTTCGCGCGCAGTTCGCGTCCGACGCCAACGTGCGGCTCTCACTCCTCGCGCGGGAGCGGCTCTCCACGTTCCGGGACGAGACGGGCGTCGATCCGGGCCTCGTCGCCGCGGGCTATCTCTGGCTCGCGCGCCGCGGGCAGGATCTGGAAGCGCTCCGCGCGGCGCTCGCCGTCCAGCGCCGCAACGGATTCCTCGACGCGCGTGAGATCGACGCGCGCGAAGCCGCCGCGCTGAATCCCGCCGTGAATCCCGAGGGACTCCTGGGCGGCACGTTCGCGCCGAGCGATGGATTCCTGCGTCCGCTCGCGATTCTCGACGGTTATCTGCGCGCGGCCAAACGGCTCGGTGTCACCGTCAAGTGGAACGCGGAAGTGACGGGATTGCGCCGCGGCGATCGCGGGGTCGAGGCGGCGCAGGTCGGCCGCGACTGGCTTCCCGTGGATGCGGTCGTGAACGCGGCCGGAGCGTGGGCTGGAGGCGTGGCCGCGCTCGCGGATGTCATCGTGCCGGTCGAGCCGCTGAGGCGGCAGGCCCTGGCGAGCGCGCCGTTCGATGGGCTTCCCGAGACCATGCCGATGACCATCTGGGTCGACGACGGCTTCCACGCGCGCGTGCGCGACGGGCGCGTGCTGGCGCTCATGCCCACGCCGGGGGATCCCGACGACCCGACGAGCACGAAGGTCGATCCCGCCTGGGTCTCGACCGTGACGCGGATCGCGCGCGAGCGCATTCCCACGCTCCGCGACGCGGACTTCGAGGGTGGCATCGCGTGGGCCGGGCTCTACGAGATGTCACCCGACGGGCACGCGCTCCTCGGCGCGGCCCCGGGCTGCGCGAACCTAATCCTCGCGAACGGATCCTCGGGACACGGCGTCATGCACGCGCCGGCGCTTGGGCTTCTCGCGGCGGAAATCCTCTCGGAAGGTCGCGCGTCCTCGATGGACACGACGGCGCTCGATCCGGGGCGCTTCGCGGGCGGTCTCGTGGAGCGGCGGGAGCTTCTCTAGCTCAGCGCTGCAGGCAGATGACGTACTTCTCCAGGAATCGATCCATGCGCTCCATCATGTCGCGCCGGTTCGCTTCCTTGGCGAACCCGTGTCCCTCTCCTTCGTAGCTGACCAGATCGACGACGCTCCCGCGGCGTCGAAGCGCATCCGCGAAATCCACCGACTGCTGGTAGGGGACGGCCTTGTCGGCGGTGCCGTGGAAGAGGAGGAGCGGCGCCTTCACGCGGTCCACGTGGGTCATCGGGGAGCGATCCATCCACACGGCGCCAGCCTCCGGGAGGCGCCCGAACAGCCCCTCCTCGTAGTACCGCTCGAAGCGGTGCGCGCCGACCACCGCGTCATAGATGTGGGCGAGCGGGAAGAGCGCGATGCCCGCCGTCCAGAAATCGGGCTCCTGCGTGAGCGCCCAGAGAGTGGCGTAACCACCCGCGCTCCCGCCCGTGATCACGACGCGGCTCCGATCGGCGCCGTGCGACTTCACGATGTGCTCCGCGCCGCTTCGCGCGTCCTCTCGATCCACCACGCCCCAGGAATCCCGGAGCTGATCCTGGTACATGCGCCCGTAGCCCGTGCCGCCGCGATAATTCACGATCAGGTAGTGCCAGCCGCGCGTGGCGTAGTACTGCGCCTGCGCCTGCCAGGAGAAGGGCACCTGCGACGTGGGCCCGCCGTGCATGTACACGATCAAGGGGCGCGACCCGTTGGTGGCGTCGGGACCCGCGGGTGGGTAGTAGATGCCCCACGCGGTCGCGCCACCGGCGCTCTTCCAGGAGATCACCTCGGGCTTCGTGAGTGACGCTTTGTCGATGAGGCCGACCGCGCTCGAAGCGCGAGCGACCTCATCGCCGGGACGCGAGCCCTGGGCGATCCGGGTCACGAGCACCTGGGGCGTCGACGGATTGGTCGCCGTGTACAGGAGCGAGTGTCCGCGGATCTGGAGCCCCTGGATGTCCGTGTACGCCGACGAAATCTCCTCGGTCGCGCGCGACGAGGGATCGATCCGGAGCAGCGCGTCCTGGCTCCTCCGGCTTCGAACCGCGTAGATCGCCGTGCCGTCGTCGCTCCAGCGATAACCGGAACGCGCCGGGAGCCAGTCCGCGAGGCCGATCTCGCCTTCGCCCGCGTCCACGCGCGTGGCGTTCGCACCCTCCGCGTCGGCGATCCACAGGGATCGCCAGCCGGAGACATCGCTCTGGTAGGTGAAGCGCTTCCCGTCGGGACTCCACTGCGGCGCCGCGAAGCTCGCGTTCTCCTTCCGGATCGTCGCCACCACGGTGACCGGCGCCGCCTGGAAGAGAGTCGATGACGCCGGGATCGCCTTGGCGAACGTCGCGATGACGACTCGCGACTGATCCCACGGCATGTCGAGCCGGTCCCACTCTTGCCACGCGATCTTCGTGCCGTCCGGCGAGAACGCGGGATTGAACGCGTACCAGGGATCGTCGGTGAGCTGGATGGGTCCGGCCTTGCCCTTCAGGTCGGCGAGCATCACGTTGCAATGCCCGTCCTGCTCCGCGAGGAAGGCGACCGCGCGTCCGCACGGTGAGATGACCGGCGCGGCCACGCCCTCGAACGTGGGCGTCAGGGCCCGCTGGACGCCCGAGGGGAGATCGACCGCGTAGAGTCGTCCGTCGCTTCCCGCGTAGACGAGCATCGTGCCCCGGACGGTGAAGACGCCGCCGCCATATCCAACGCCGCCCATGGGGCGCGGCTCGGCCGTCACGATCTCGGCGAGGCCGCTTCCGAGGCGCTGGCGCACGATGCTCCGCTTGCCGTCCGCGCGCCGCGCGAAGAAGACGTCGTCCGACGTGTCGCCGAAGATGGGCTCGCTCAGCTCGTGCGCCAGGTAGAGGCGCTCGACCGGCAGTGGCTCGAAGGGCATGGCGGGCGATGATACTCGTTCGATGTAAGACCGCCCACCGTTTTGTAACTGCTTCCGCGGCAACGATTCCGGGCCACGGCGTCCGCCCTGTGGCCACGCGGATTTGGCGCGTCAAACCCATGGCATACAACCTGCAAATCTGGCCGGTCAGTCTGACGCCGGACCGCCTTTCTAACCTCCAACTCAACCGCACCGGAGACCGATGCCCATGGACCGCATTCCCCTCGTCGTCTTCAGCCACCTTCGATGGGACTCCGTGTTCCAGCGTCCGCACCACGTGATGACGCGAATCGCGCGGCGGCGGCCCGTCCTCTTCGTCGAAGAGCCTGTCCAGCACGAGGGCGCGCCCATGCTCGAGCTGATCGAGGTTGCCCCTGATCTCCGCGTCATGCGGCCGCATCTCGACGCCCCTGGACCCGGGTTCGGAGGGGCGCAGCATCGCGCGCTTCTCGCGAGCCTCCGTTCGTGGCTCATGGACGAGGGCTGGACGCAGTTCGACGCGTGGACCTACACCCCGATGGCGGTTCGGCTCGCGCGGGCCCTCGATCCCTCGTCGCTGGTCTACGACTGCATGGACGAGCTCTCGGCCCTCCGCAACACGCCGGAGGAGCTGATCGAGCGCGAGGCGGAGCTCCTCCAGCACGCGGACCACGTGTTCACCGGGGGTCCCGGTCTCGACCGCGTGAAGCAGGCGCTCCACCCGTCGGTCCACTGCTTCCCGAGCAGCGTCGACGCGGGACACTTCGCCATGGCCCGGCGCGCGTGCGATGCACCGGATCAGGCCGCTCTGCCGCGACCGAGGCTCGGCTTCTTCGGAGTCATCGACGAGCGGATGGATCTCGACATCCTCGATGCGCTCGCGAGACGCCGCCCCAACTGGCAGATCGTCATGGTCGGTCCGATCGTGAAGATCGACCCGTCCACGCTGCCGCAGCACCCGAACCTCCACTACGTGGGACAGCGCGACTACGACGACCTGCCGCACTATCTCGCCGGCTGGGACGTGTGTCTCATGCCGTTCGCGCTCAACGAGACGACCCGATGCATCAGCTCGACCAAGGTGCTGGAATACATGGCGGCGGAGCGGCCGATCGTGAGCACGCCGATCGCGGACGTCGCGGAGCCCTACGGCGACATCGTCTATCTCGGGCGCGGCGCCACGCGCTTCGTCGCGGCGTGCGATCGCGCGTTTGCGGCGTCGGAAGCTGGGCGGAAGCGGCGCCATGCGCTCGCCCGCGAGGTACTGGCGGCGACGTCGTGGGATCACACGGTCCGACGGATGGAGCAGATCCTGGACGGCGGGGCCACCGCCTTCGAGCGGCTGGCGCGATTCGGATTTCCCGCGCGCGTCACGCAGGGAGCGCCGGCTTGAGCCCAGATGATCGCTCGCGCGAGGGAGAAGCGATCCCCTGAGCGCGCCCGCGCGGCGCGCGTGCCCCGGCGGCTTGGGACTGCTATGCTTCCCCGGTCCCGATTCGATCACCCGATTCCGCTCCGGAGGCATCACCATGTCGACCGTGATCCGTTCGATCCTCGAGCCCGCTCCCGGCTACGCCTCTCGGGAGATCGCGTCCTTCTTCGCGCAGATGGATGACCAGCTGAAGCGCCTGACCGAATCCACGCGGGATCTCACTCCCGAGGAGATGGAGTGGCAGCCGCGCCGCGGCACGAACACGATCGGAATGCTTCTCGCGCACCTGGCGATCGTGGACGTGTTCTGGACCGCGATCGTGCTGAAGCGGGAGGAGAACTTCCGAAGCGAGCCCGTGCTTGGCATCGGCATGGACGACGACGGGATGCCCGTTCCCGAGGAAGGCTTGCCCCCCGCGACGCTCGCGGGGAAGGACATCGCTTTCTACGACGACCTGCTCGCCAAGGGGCGCGCGTTCATGAAAGAAGCGTCGAAGGATCTGCCCGACTCGGAACTCGAGCGCGAGATCCCGCGCACGCGCGCGGACGGCACGCGGCGGCTCATCAACGTGCGGTGGTACTACTACCACCTGCTCGAGCACTTCGCGTCCCACTACGGACAGATCCTTCTCCTGCGTCACCTGTATCGCGCGGCCCAGGTACCGGCCAAGGCCTAGTGCGCCCCATCGCGGAAGGACTCCGGTCGCTCGTGAAGGGCCGGGTTCTCGACTCCTCCGAGGTCGAGCCGGAACGGACCACCAACTTCGGCCACGTCTTCACGGCCCGGCCCGGCGCGGTGCTCGAGCCCGCGCACGCCGAGGACGTCGCCGGGGCGATCCGATTCGCGCGCAACGAAGGAATCCCGGTCTCCGTACGCGGCGCCGCGCATAGCCAGAGCCAGATCGCGATCTCGAACGGCGGCCTCCTGATCGACATGCGGTCCATGGGGCGGATCGGCCCCGTGGCCCGCGGCGCGTCGAGCGTCGAGGTCGAAGGGGGCGCGGTCTGGCGCGACGTCGTGCGCGCCACGCTCCAGAGCGGCCTCGCTCCTCCCGTCCTCACGAACAACCTGAGCGTCACCGTCGGCGGCACGCTCTCGACCGCCGGTGTGGGGGTGGCGTCGCATCGCTACGGCACGCAGGGCGATCAGGTCGAGGAGCTCACGGTCGTCCTCGGGACCGGCGAGATCCGCACGTGCGGCCCGGAGCGAGATCCCGATCTCTTCTGGGCGGTGATCGCGGGACTCGGCCAGGTGGGGGTGATCGCGAGCGCGCGCTTGAAGCTCCGCTCCGTCCGTCCGATGACGCGCACGTACTACCTCCTCTACGACGACGCGCACCGGTTCATGGAGGACACGAAAACCGCCATGGACTCGGAGCGCTGGGATCACCTGGAGAGCTGGGCCTCTCCGTCGCCACAAGGGACGAAGCCCGTGAGCGGTCGACGGCAGGTGTTCGCTCGATGGTTCTTTCCGTTCCATCCGACGGTCGAATTCGACGAGGGATCGCCGCCGGATGACCGCGCGCTTCTCGATGGCCTCCATCCGTACGACCACCTCTACACGGACGACCTTCCCACACTCGACTTCTTCGAGCGACTGGAGCCCGTCTTCGACCTCTGGAAGCGCGGCGGAACGTGGGGGCACGTGCATCCGTGGATGGAGGTGGTGCTGCCCTGGGAGCGGACGCCGGACGTCCTCGAGGCGGTGCTCCCCGATCTCCCCCCCGCGATCCTCGTGGGCGGGCACGTGCTCCTCTGGCCCGCGAAGGGAAGCACGTCGCGATCGAAGCTCTTCCGGCGTCCCGAGGGGGAAGATCTGATGGGCTTCGGCATCCTTCCCGCGATCCCCGCTCCTTTCTGGGACGAAGCCAGGCCGATGATCGAGAACCTGAGCCGGCTCGTCGTCGCGATGGGGGGGAATCGGTATCTCTCCGGATATGTCGACTTCGACGAGGAGATGTGGCGCGCACACTACGGCGACGCGTGGGACTTCTTCGAAGCGGCCAAGCGGCGCTTCGACCCGGACGGGATCCTGAATCCGGGTTTCGTCCCGCTGCGCGCGCCGGCGCGGAAGGGCTGAGATGGCCTATCGCTTTGGAACCGCCGAGTACGCGAAGGCGCTCTGCGATGAGATCAACCGCTCGAGCGAGTACCGGAACGCCGCGTCCAAGTGGGGCGTCGGCTTCAACGGCAACCTTCTCTTCGCGTTCGAGGCGGACGCGGCCCTCCCGAAGGCCCTCTATCTTCTCCTGCGACTCAAAGAGGGGCACTGCGACGGCGCTGACTTCGTCCCCGGGCCGTCACACCCCGACACCGGCTTCACGCTCCGCGCCCCGTTCCAGCTCTGGCGCGACGTGCTCGAGCGGCGCACGCTCGCGGCCACGGCGATCCTGACCGGCAAGATGAAGATCGAAGGGGACAAGGTGACGCTCCTCAAGCACGCGGGTTCGAGCCGGTCGCTCATCCATTGCACGGCGTCCGTGCCGACGGAGTTCCCAGGATGAGCGTCATCTACGCGGTCTACACGTGGGTGCCCGACGACGTCCTCGCGGAGTGGAACGCGTGGCACAGCGGGGTCCATGTCCCCAACGTGCTCAAGGCGCCGGAGATGCGCGGCGTCGTGAAGCTCCGCGTCACCGACACGAACCTCGAGGGCTGGCGTCCTCAGTACGTGACGCTCTACACCCTCGAGTCGATGGAGGACTACGCGGCGTACCGGGACGGCTACGGACTCAAGATGCGCGACGAATACGACAAGCGCTACTCCGGTGTGGGCAAGGTCGCTCGGGTGGTGATGGTCGAGGAGCTCCGTGCCGGCCCCCGCGGGTGACCGTGCGCTGACCGTGCGTCTCGCGGAGACGGCCGAGGACGTCGAGGCCGTCCGCGGGCTCTTTCTGGAATACGCCGACTCCCTGGGATTCGATCTGTCGTTCCAGGACTTCGAGCGCGAGGTGACGTCGCTTCCCGGAGACTACGCGCCGCCGCGTGGCGCGCTCCTTCTCGCGACGGACGGCGCCATTCCGGAGGGATGCGTCGCGCTCCGGCCCTGGGGAGACGCGGACATCTGCGAGATGAAGCGGCTCTACGTGCGCCCTTCGATGCGTAAACGAGGGGTCGGCGCGCTCCTCGTCCGCCGCGTTCTCGACGAAGCGTGCCAACGGGGCTATCGACGGATGCGCCTCGACACGGTTCCCGGGATGGATCGCGCCATCGTGCTCTATCGCGCGGCGGGATTCCGCGACATCGCGCCGTACCGCCCGAATCCGGTCCCCGGCGCGCTCTTCATGGAGCTCGAGCTGTGAGCCCCACGCGAACCAATCGACGCGCGGCGCTGCTCCGACTCGTCCTCCGCCCGCTTCTCTTCGGGATCCCCTTCGCCCTCTTCTTCACGTTCATGCAGGGAGACTCGATTCGCACGCTCCCCGCGTACTACCTGGTGACGCTCCTCTTCTCGTTCACCATCGTGGCCATGGTCGAGCTGAACCGTGCCTTCGTCGTGCCGCGCATCCTCCCTCCCGACCGGGCCCCGGGGCATCCGCTCGAGATCGCGAGCTTCGCGCTCGCAGCCATCCTTGGGAGCGTCATCGCGGGCACGATCCTCAACCTGACGGTCGCTCCGGGGATGTTTGGATCGACGCGCCAGGTCATCACGTTCCTGATCTTCAGCGTCATCTTCACCGCCTTTTTCATGGCGCTCGTCTACGCCGTCCGGTGGAAGGCGCTCCTGGTCGAGCGCGTGGAGAAGACCGCGCGCGAGGCGCAGGAGCTACGCATCGCGGCCGAGATTCAGCAGGCGCTCCTTCCTCCGCGCCGGCGGAGCGGCTCGAGCTACGAGGCGGCCGGCGCGTCGCTCCCGTGCCGCACCATCGGCGGCGACTTCTTCGAGTACTTCGACTTCACCTCCGGACGCATGGGATTCGCGCTGGGGGACGTGGCCGGGAAGGGACCGCCCGCCGCGATCCTGGCCGCGATGGTGCAGGGCATCCTCGCCACCCACGCGGACGAGGGTCCGGCCGCCACGCTCAATCGTGTCAACGAGGCGCTCTGCCGCCGCGCCATCGAGGGACGGTTCGCGACCATGGCCTACGTGGTCCTCGACCCGGGCGGGACGCTCACGTCCTGCAGCGCTGGGCACAACCCGGCCGTGCTCCTCCGGGCGAAGGGCTCGATGGAGCGCCCCGACCGGGGCGGGCTCGTGCTCGGCGCGTTCGATACGGCGCGCTACGAAGAGGAAGCGATCGCGCTCGAGACGGGGGACACGCTGGTCCTCTTCAGCGACGGCGTGACGGATGCGGAGAATCCGGTGGGCGATCAATACGGGGAAGAGCGGCTGCTCGAAGCGCTCGCGGGATCGGATCGGCGCTCGCCGGACGAGATCCTCGATCGCGTGCTCGCGAGCGTGCGCGCGTTCGCCGCGGAGCAGCCTCCGGCCGACGATGTCACCGTGCTCGTGATCCGCTACGGAGGAGCCGTACCGGCCTGAGCCGTCGCGGCGTTCGGCTCCGCGTA
>Ga0157379_10003336_pt1 | contig 13611 bp, 21 predicted proteins | sample S25metaG_FD_121802 | JGI IMG/M metagenome (GOLD analysis project Ga0157379, IMG submission 121802) | Switchgrass rhizosphere microbial communities from Kellogg Biological Station, Michigan, USA - S2-5 metaG | ecosystem: Host-associated > Plants > Roots > Rhizosphere > Soil | place: USA... | reverse complement strand
CAGCGGGAAATGCTGGTGGTGTCGTAGCAAGTCGACTTAGTGAAGATCCTAATACAAATGTTCTCCTAATAGAGGGTTAGTTTTCTTCTCTCAACCCATTTAACGCTTTTACCAATACCTCGTTAGCTGGCGGGAATGACGAGGGAGACGATACAACCGCCCAAAGCATACCACTTCCCTTGCTGGGTATATCCCTCCACAAGACTAGGATCGACTGGAACTTTACCACAACCCCGCAAAGTGGGCTTTCGAACAGAACATTGCACTACGTCCGTGGAAAGGTTTTAGGAGGCTCTACGACACTCAGTAGGCCATTCCACTTGTAGTCTCATAACATATTGGGAACCTAATCAAATCATACTTGGTCCAGATCTCCTAACATATACTCGAGGTTCTTCGGACGACTACGATAGATGGGCAGCGGTGACTGGAGATGACAGTTGGAGTTGGACGAAGTTGGAGCCATATATGCGCAAAGTATAGTCTAAACCTAGCATCATGACGTTTTATTGATGTATGTACAGATTGAACAACTCACCCCCTCTACCGATGGACATGACATCTCCGGACAAATCGATATTTCTGCTCACGGCACAGACGGACCATTGGCAATCTCCCTCCCAAATTATTCTCTCCATGTCGACAATCTGATTGAGCGAGCAGCCACGAAATGCCAGATCAATTCCCCTTTAACAAAGACCCGAACACAGGAAATCCACTTGGCATCAGTCCGTCTTTTAAAAATTATTATTCTTGTATCTCCTTTCATATCTGTTCTTTAAGGTTATAATCAGGGAACTATTAGAAATGGCACTCGTGATAGCGTAGCTACCGCATATATACGGCCAGCCCTCGCCCGGGGCGACAATCTGGATGTATTACTCAACACACAAGTTGTGAAACTTTCTCCCACCGAATATGTCAATGGGATTCCCTCGTTTCGCACAGTTCATTTTGCAACCGGTCCAACCGGTCAGTCGCTTCTTCTTTCGTCTTTCGTTGAATCGCGGCATGATTGACCTGCCTTTCATAGCGAAAGTTCAGACTATAGTTGCTAAACAGGAAGTCATTGTCAGTTGTGGGACTGTCTCAACGCCACACCTCCTTCAATTGTCAGGGATCGGTGACTCAGCAGAACTTCAAAATAGTGGGATAGAGCCAATTGTCCACCTTCCAGATGTCGGTAAAAATCTCCAGGATCATGCTCTTTTTACGCAACCATATCTTGTCGCCGAAGGAGGGGCTCTTGATGCATTCACTCAAAACGAAACATTCCGAGAAGAAGCCATAGAGGAATGGAAAAAGACACGCAAGGGGATTATGGGCCTGACATTTTCAAGCCAGACAGGATGGTTCCGTTTGCCCACCAATTCCGCTATTTTTGGGAAGGCTCAGGATCCAAGTTCAGGTCCAAAGAGTCCCCATTTTGCCATGATTTTTACAGTAAGTTACACTTGAAAGTGAATTATCGCTACTCGCAATAACTCACACCTATATCAGCCGACATTTGTGACCTCTGCTCTTGCCCATGGTTCAACGCACGGATTCCTCACCGTCTCCAACATCGTTGCTTCTCCTTCATCACGTACGTGAAATATCTAAACATTACTTTCTTCATACCCACGAACCTACTAAGGTGGCTCAATATCTATCGCAAGTGCTGATCCTTGGACTCCGCCTACGATTGATCTTAATTTACTCACTACGGATTTTGATATTTTCTGCATGAGAGAGGCCATCAAAATTTCTCGCGAATTTCTTCGGGCACCTTCACTTGCGAACTTTGTTCTTGGTCCTTTTGGTGGTTCGTATGCTATTCTCTCTCAAAGAAGTTACCATCTCACTCCAGAAGACCTAGCGTCCATTAATACCGACGAAGCACTTGAAGCATACATACGCCGAAACACAGGATCAATTCATCATGCCGTTGGTACAGCGCGCATGTCTTCTCGAACTTCAAATGGAGGTGTTGTAGATCCTGATTTGCGTGTCAAAGGAACTTACGGACTTCGAGTCATTGATGCTTCTATCTTCGTGAGTATTTTGTATGGATTTAATATTAAAGTTCTAAGAGCGTGTAGCCTTTCGAGACAGGGGCCCATACAATGGCACCCGTATACATTGTTGCAGAGCGAGGAGCGGACATTCTGAAGACTGCGCACCAGACTGAAGGCTTAGCAAGCAAGGAGTCGCCTGACAAACAGATACCTTTAGGTGCTGAGCAAAGCAAAGTGCTGCGGTCTAAAACGGAGCTATAGATGCTTTTCCGACGAGAAGACAGGGTGGCACCGATTATCATGCAGAGCTAGATCTGCATGTCTGCAATGCTTGTTGCTTGGATATTTTGAAAGATACTAGTGAATAAGTGAAGGCTTGAAGTGCCTAAATTTGAAGTCTTCGAAGGAAGCTTGAAGAAGATTAGAATCATGATGACTCAGTAACATTTGTCATGGGAAGCCAGATTGCCTCATATACGGTGCGGCACCGATTTTTCCACGATGGCTCACACCGACCGACCCACTTCCAACTGCATTTTCTTCTTCCTCCTTATTCCAAATAGAGTTACCATACGCAAAGCGGACGGAGGTCAGAAGTTAAATAACGTCCCTGATGTAACTTTGGACATGCCACTGGATGGGTTACGTCCCTGATGTGATCTGTGAGAATGGAACAAGACTCTTTCCAAAAGCGATTTATCACAGCTTGATAATTAGCCGTCGGCTGATGGTGCGAAATTTGGACCGATTCCATTCTTAATCGTCCAAAAATTAGGATCGGGGATGATATCATCAACAGTTATCCTAGTCGATTTTCACGTCTCAGGTTGGTTTTTCACATCTCAGGTTATCATCGGTAATAATTCTCCGAAGGTCCTTTTGATACTGCTTCGATATTTCGTTGATGTGACACAGATTACTCACCATTACTGGGATGGACTCTGCAAATATCATAACATGCGCACTTCCCTTTCTAAATTAACTTCTTTGTGTCCCCGCTTCACTTACTTGTGTGCTCCGTTTTTCATTCACATCTATGTCAACCTACAACAGTTTCGCGGTCGCTGGGGCCGGAAATATTGGCACGATCATTGTAGAGGAGCTGCTCAAACAGAAAGCCTCCGGCCACGCCAACGAGGTGATAGTCCTCACCCGCAAGGTGACAATGGCCAAATATAACCCACTTTGCCGTAGTTTAATGTGGATTTATTCCTGCTCCCCAGGACTCCGACAATGCTTCACTTGAAGCTCTCTCAGCGAAGGGTGCGACAATTCGTGTCGTAGATTATGCCTCCCTCTCCAGCCTCGTATTTGCCTTGAAGGATGTCGACGTGGTTGTCTCGTGTCTTGGATATGCTGCGGTATTTGACCAACAGCTGAACCTCGCAGCGGCTTCCAACATGGCGAATGTCCGTCTGTTCATCGCATCGCAGTTCGGTCTCCCTGGACGTACTGGTATCCCCAGTGACTCCGAGCTCAAGGAAAAGTTAGGGGAGATAGAAATGTCAGTCTTTCTCGACGGTGCCTTTGCTGATGTGCTCTTCAAGTATGCGTGCGTAATTTGAAAAGAAATGATATATAACCTGTCATTTACTCATATTGTCGGTGCCACAGTGATTTCGCTGGTTTGGTTTTGGAAAAGGGGAAGGCTGTGATCCCAGGCGACGGGAACGCTTTGATTTCCTTCACTGACCGCCGAGACGTTGGACGCTATGTGGCCTACGTCCTTACCATGCTTCCTCAGAAATCCCTTGGGAACCGGGAGTTCCGTATTGAAGGTCAGCGCGTGGTACGTGTCATCCCAGAAGCCGTTATTTCAACCATGCTAAGTTTACGTAGTCTTTAAATTCGATTGTAGAGGAGTATCAAACGAAGACAGGGAAAACCTTGGACGTGACTTATATACCAACTGAAGACCTCGAGAATACAGTAAAGACGAATCCGGGCGATGTTGTCAGTGCTATCCGCCTCGCCTGGGCGACTGGAAAGGGCATTGTGGGCGAAGAGAAAAATCTTTCTAATTTCGAATATCCTGAGTGGAATCCAAAGTCCGTCATTGATATCGTCCTCAGCTGAATGGAGTTTCTATATTTGACAGCGACGTCGGATCTTCAGTTTAATAGAATCCTATTTTGAAGCAATGAGCTCTTGATTTGCAGTTTCTCCCAGTTTACAAGGTTCCCTTCTTTTATACGCATGTAAAGAAATCATCCAAGCTCAATATTGCGAGTTATATGGGGCTAATAGGAACCTCGTTAACTTGGTTGCTCACGATCTCTAGGTTGGTGCTGCCTTATTAGTCAAACGACATAAGACGCTATCGTTCTTGGACAGCGTGATGTTTAATTCCTCTATTCACACTTTCCTCCTTATCATATTTCATTCAATGTGTCCCCGAGTGACATTCGGCATTTAAATCTTTAAACATGATGCAAAGTCAATGAAATCTGGTGTTTTTCATAAAGCTTCAAAGTCTTAGCGAAGGACTATATATAAAGAGAGACCCCTGAGGCCTTAGTTAAGAGCATGTAGCATACACTGTTCAACAGCTAAAAGCGATTCGATAATCCCTATACGCGGCCAGAAGTAACATGGTCCACGACTGAGTATAGGAACTAAACAGGTGTCCTCCAAATAAGAAGTCGGCGATGGTGTTCATAAGGAAACCATCCTTGTCAATGCTATTAAAGACCAACCTCGTGGCGTTATTGGCTACAGGATGTATCAGAGGAAGTCATAAAAATGATCTCAATAAATGAGATACCTTGAGCAATGAATAAAGGATTTCCGGTCACTGAGGCGAACCGGTAAGTTATGGCGGCTAGGAGTGCAGTGGCTGCGGAGTCTGAAAATCCTTCAGGCTGGTCAATGTAATTGAACAGTGTTCCGTTGGTACCCTATGAAATCTTTATACGCGTATATTCAACCTAGATTTATTGCAAGAGACTCACCTGGTGCTTCCAAACGCCAGTCAATATCTCCTGTATCCAGCTCTTGAGGTTGTGTTGCTGTTCGGAGAAAACGTGGGATGCGTCAGAATGGACCATTGTTTCCAACACTCTAAACATCCCGGCAGCAGCCCATGCATTACCTGTTCCCCTGTCAGTCGTTTCATTTCAATTAATAGGAAGCATTCACCAGTGGCCCAATGACCTAAATCAGGGTTTGTACCGTTAGCCTGATGTCTCCATAGACTGGCATTTGCGTCAAAGAGGTTCTGACGATAAAGGGAGACTTGATTATAGGCTTCGGTAATGAGGCTTTGACCAGAACGTCCGCCTTGAAGTGCTCCATAATATGCAAGGAAGGGAGGAAACATAAAAACCGAATCCGCTCTGGTTAGGTTAGATAATTTCTGTCCCACTCTCATATATTCTACATGTGAACTTACACCAGCTGGACCTCAGATTCAATTGCGGAGATGACCCCCCCTGCACCTCTCGGCGCAACGTTTAGGAGAAATTGAAGCTGATCGGTAGCTGCTTGAGAGAATGAACTATCCGAACGGTTTACACGGGTCCAATTTGCCAGAAGGACGCTGACGCCGAGGCCTGAAAGTATGTTAGATACAGAAGCATTTTACCGTTGAACACTCATCCTCACTAGCGGGATCGGCGACGGAACCCTCTCCATTTGCGAGTGGGAGTGTCCCAGCAGTTTTGTTTGCCACGGCTCTAAAAGCTGTTAGGTGGGTTGCATAGCAAGTCGAGGGTCCACTAACTGAGTAGCAATGTCGATCACGTCAGCGGCTTCGCCATGTTGCAGTCTGGAAGGAGGGGGAATAGAACGTGGCCCGACAACGGAGAGCGATGGCTATGAAGGATATATTAATTGCTATTCCTTTTGGATTCGTCTCAGAATGAATGAATTGACGAACCCATTCCAACTCCAATAACGCTTCCGTGAGTACGCCGAATTCCCAGCTACAGCAATGCTCGAGTCAGCAAGGGCCGAACATGGAAAGAAGGGAATCTTTCGCACCTGAGACTAGCAAAGTCGTGGGCATTTGTCCTGACTTTTTCCACGGTGTCATTGCTGAGGAATCGAGGTCCCGCGCAGATTGGACTCGGAGCTAACAACGCAGATCGGAAAAAGGTGCTGAAAGTGATCGAAAGAAGCAGAAAACGCATTGTGCTAACCACGGGGATTACAAAGTGGAGAAGAGAAGCAGGTGGAGAATACCTTGGGGATTCTAGAAGGACCCGGATATACACCAGAGTGTGCAGGGATACGATCAAGTCAGCGGCGTGTCAAACAAAAAACTGTCATTTATGTGACAAGAGAATGCGCTCATTCCGAGATCCATTGATCTTGGTAGGGTTGCCCGATTGTGGACTCTCTCCGAATAAGGATAATCGATCAAGCTTTATTCAAATTACGGGGCGCCACAACTTTCAACTGAATGGCCTTACTTCTGGGTTATATTCCCATGATATCATCTTCTCAAAAAGCGGGTCCTGACTGCGGCTGATGCGAGCTGAAAAATAACATTGGGAATTTGGTCTGATCGGCGCCCAAGTATGTCTTCCCCGATCTCCACGTTCCCGCTCGATTATGAAATGTTGCCTGCTTCTATCACAGCCACTAACAAACCGCTAATGTCCAATTATACGCTTCCTCTATTTTTTTTTTCGCAGGACGGGTATCGTCCATTGTTGATTCAACACAACCCTTGTCATCCACTAGTTTCTCCGAAACACCCGAACTTCCCTTAGTCGAATGGGAGCACTTAGCAGCTTTCGCTGTAACGAACTCCTCGCTCACACATGGACCTCTCACTGAGAACATGGGCTTTCCTCATTCTAGCCGGGTGTATTCCCCCTGCTCTCTTTCGCTATTTTCGCAGCCCATGGCGCCGACTTCCTCCCGGTCCAAAAGGGTTACCGCTGCTGGGAAATGCGCTACAACTTGGACAAAGACAATGGTTGATGTTCAGTGCTCTTCGGAAATCCTTCGGTTTGTTTTATAAAAGCCAGCTTTGAATGTCATATCTTCACATGCTATTGAATAGGTGACCTCATATATCTCGATGCGGCGGGACAACCTATCATTATCATAAACTCCAGAGAAATAGCGACAGATCTCCTCGACCGCCGTTCAGCAATTTACTCTGACAGACCTCCAAGCTTCGTCGCAAGTGAGCTGCTCTCAGGAGGGCTCGCCTTGGGTTTAAGCCGTTATAATGACATGTCAGCGAAAATATTTTATCCCTATATTTTGAAAGTATAATTCCTTTTAGGTGGCGCAAACTTCGTAAAGCAGGAATGGAAGGTTTCAAAAAAACCATCGTACACCACTATCACCCCACCCAATTCCGCGAGGCTCTTCAGCTCTCTAAAGATATTCTCACTCGTCCTGCAGAATGGGATAGCCATTTTCGTCGCTCTGTCGCCTCGTCGGTGATGTCCATGATTTATGACACTCCTATCAAGTCAAATGATGACCCCGCCGTGCACCAAATTAATGAACAAGCTGCTCGTGTTACACGCGCCGCTTCCCCTGGGGCGAATTTGGTACAATTCTTTCCTTGGTTAAAGTACCTCCCAGCTAGGTGCGAAAGATCTGGGAATGTTTGCTCGTTAACTGACTCTATATATGACTTCCTTAGTATTGCAAAATGGAAGAAGGATGCGATTGATTGGCACGAACGAGATTCTCTCGTGTTTGAAGGACTTATGCATAACGTTGCTACCCGTCTTGTATGTCTCTATTTATCTTAATACTTCATGAATTGGTATAACGGAGACTTAGGTGACTGATGGGTCACGGCCATCCTATGCTGCAACCCTCATTGAGGATCCAGCGCAACATAAATTATCTCAGCGAGAAAAGGCATGGCTGGCGGGTAGTATGTTGTAAGTAGCTCCATCAATAGCCTATTATATATTCCAATTGGTCCCTCAAGTGCTGCAGGCTCGGACACATCCGCGGCGGTAATGGCATGGTGGCTTTTCGCTATGGTTGCCTTCCCTGAAGTTCAGAAGTCCGCTCAGAGGGAACTTGACGCTGTCATTGGTCGCTCTCGAGTTCCCTCCTTCGCCGACTATGATCATCTTCCATATATTCGAGCTCTAGTTAAGGAGACCCTTCGTTGGCATTCCGCTTTTCCTATCGGTGCGCCGCACAGGTGTATGCAAGATGATTGGTATAACGGGTACTTTATACCTGCTGGCTCTATGTTGATTGCCAATGTATGGGAGATGAACCGCGACCCCAAGGTGTATGGCGATGACGCTGCTGAATTTAATCCGAACAGATTCTTGGACGTTGAAGGCAAGCTGCGCCCTGCCATTGCTGACACCAAGGATGAAAGTCATTTTTCGTTCGGATTTGGAAGACGAATTTGCATGGGAAGACATGTTGCCGGGAACTCGCTGTTCATCTTCATTGCTATGATTTTGTGGTCGATGAACATCGAGCCGATAGTAGATGAAACGGGACAGGCTGTCAAGCCTGATAGCAGCGATATCGAAGAGGAGGGATTGGTCGTGTGAGTAAAATAAATTCTGTTTATAATCTCTCTAAGTTTGCTCATTTTGTTTACAAGTCGTCCTATTCCATTCAAGTGTAGGTTTACAGCACGATTCCCTGAAGCCCCTTCCACCATTGAACAAGAGATGGAACACTTGGAAGCCTAACCGTTAGACTTGTATATGATATGTGTTTTGAAAGTCAATAGATCTTAACTTCAGACGTGCTTCTCCGTTAATGTATCTGATGGCATGATAACGGGTGAAAATGGCGGAGGCTATGAATACACGGTGACTGCCTGGTGTTCGGAAATCGATCTTCATATTCCGACATAACGAGGTCCTCCCCCCTTTCCGTGTCAATAATGATACTGAAGTTGTATCGGCAGAGATATACCTATATCACCCATTCGCCGATGATTATCAGATACCACGTATTCTTCTTTAAGTGAATTAAAGAGCATTCAAAACCTAGTTCTGCGGACTACAGCTCAACTATCTACTTGTATAGAAGTCTCGGTACCTTCCTTTTAATTATCAAGCTTATATACAAGTTTTGATGCTGAGATCTGTTCGGTGTAACGTAAGATTTCCATAAACCTTCATGGAATTTTATCAATTTGGCGTACCTTTCCTTCTTTGAGAAGTTGAATGCCTTCCGGAATACCCTGCAAGCCTCGGGAGCCCAACGTAACGGGGTTAGCCTTGAACTTGCCTTTGGCAAGCCAGTCGCCTATTGCCAGGTAAGCACTTTTGGCGGTCTCCATGTCGTTAGGAATTGCCTAAGGGGATTCGTCGGTTTCAAAAGTTTTCACAAGGAAAAAAAAGCAACACAAACAGGAATACTTATGCCCATGAACTCGTACGGTTTATTCCAGATCGTCTGGATTCCAACTGAGTGGTACTCGACCAATGGACTAAGGCTGGGTGGTGGGATGGGCAGAACAACAGCAGCCTTCCGAAGACCACCTGCCTTCGCAAGGAGCACTTCATTCGTTATCCTCACGCTATCGCCGAAGGAAATTGCATCAAAGGCATAATCCACGCCGCCAGGTCCTGCCTCTTTAATTATTTGCTGTACCACATCTGAAGCGTGGTAGTCGACGACAGAAGAAGCTCCAAACGATTTGACTACGTCAAAATTGCGAGGTGACGCCGTTGCAATGACGCGCAAACCAGAGATACTTGCGAGTTGGCAAACATACATTCCAACAGATGCTGGGGTATATTTCCAACCCAAGAATGAGAAGATATCTATATCGAATCGAAATTGACTCACATGAACCGCCGTTCACGAGGATTGTCTTTCCGAGAGGTGCTCTCTGGGGAAACTGGACCAAGCGTGCTAATCCAACTGCGGCCGTCGTAGCACCCACCGGTAGACTTGCAGCCTCAGTATCAGAGACGCTATCTGGTATCTTGATCAATAAATCCGAACGTGTCGCCAAGTACTCCTGGAATGCGAAATGGGTCCTATCAAAAGCGGCATGGACCCAGCCAGCAACCTGATAGAACGAATGAGTTGTGTAGTTCCAGATTTAGACGAGGAATTTTTACGCGATCACCGATAGTGACATTGTCGACGCCCGAACCCACCGCAACGACTAACCCAGCATAATCATTGCCAGAACCATTACCTGGCTTAGCCACGCCAAAGACCACCATTTTCCCTAACAATGATCTCAACGAAAAGAGCTGTCTATGACGGAATAATAACTTACAGTCGGTGGGATTGATGGCTACAGCTTTGATCTTGACAAGGACTTCTCCAGGACCTGGTGAAGGGACGGGATGGGTTTCGACAGTGAAGGAAGGCTCGGGACCTTTGATGAAAACACCAAGTTGAGAGGATGGTAAAGACATAGGGTGAAATGGAATATGGGGCGATGAAGAGCGGCGGCAGATAGGACAAGGAATCGAGGGAGGAGATATAAAAGTGGTATCAGTCCGGTCCCAAATTTGATCTTACGATTATCTGGCTCCCCTTTAGTGTGATCCAACTTGATGGGCGACTCTGGGTTTGGCAATATCTCCAAAGCGCCGGGTCTACCGCCACATCCTGAGAACACTGCTGACTAATTCCAGCTTACTCTGATTTTTGCATTAAAACATGCTGCAATATCGTTAACCGCAACAACCTTTGAGAATCTCAGCCAACACACCTCCTGCGACTTGCACTTCGAAAGTCTGACATGCTCAACCTTGACTGGTTACTTGCGTATATCAATCCACTCTTGGCGACTCTTGCTCTGTGGACATCTCCCGACTCAGTCACGCCATCCTCATTCGCGGCTTCACAATATGATATCGTCATCGTTGGCGGGGGTACCGCAGGGCTCGTCGTGGCTAACAGGCTGAGTGCGGCAACTGCTCATTCCTCCAAACCTTTGCGTGTAGGCGTCATTGAGGCCGGTGGCTTCACCCCCAGTGGTGATCCCCTCGTCGATATCCCATTTGGAGCGAATATATATACAAGCACCCCCGAGGCTTCGACTGTGGGCAATCCCAAGTACGATTGGATGTTTCAAAGTGTTCCCCAGGCCGCACTAGATGGCCATGTTATAGGATATCCTCGGTATGTCTGCTAACTCAAGATTCCCTTTTAATAACGGCTGATGGGTTTCAAAAGTGGCAAAATTCTCGGTGGATCGTCAGTTCTACACGCGATGGCCTGGCAAAGAGGTGCCAAATTCGACTATGACGCATGGGGGTCTCCCTTTGGTAACGGTGACGAATGGACATTCGACGGTCTCCTTCCGTATTTCCAGCGCGCCGAGAACTGGACGGCACCACCCAACGCTGTCACCATCAATTCGAGCCTATCCTCAGCATATGGACGAAACGGCCCTCTTTCCCTCAGCTACAGTAGCTATTACACAGACTTGGACCGTTCACTCACTGAAGCGAGTGTCAATATGGGATTCCCGCTGAATGAGAGCCCTGATATGGGGAATTCAAATTATTTGCCTCGGTACGGGATTGCAGGATCTGTGAATCCCAATACTGGAAAGAGGAGCTATTCTGCCAGTGCATATTATAACGAGGATGTCCGATCGAGAGAAAATTTGAAACTGTTAACCGGAGCAGTGGTAACGCGGATTTTATGGGACGAAACCACATTGGGGACTAGCGAAATCCGTGCTAAAGGTGTTGAGTATATTGCTGGAGGGAAAACATACGTTGTTCACGCAATGGAAGAGGTGATTCTCTGTGCCGGTAACTGCTCTTTTCCTTTGTTCACGAGTGCGAACAAGCTCATCGTTCAAAATTAGGCTCGCTCAAGACTCCGCAGTTATTAGAACTTTCAGGCGTTGGCAATGCCTCTCTCTTGAACGCCTTGGGTATTCCAGTTGTTCTAGACCTCCCTGAGATTGGAGAGAATCTAATGGATCACCCTGTGAGCATATCTGATTTCAAGGTTAAAGACGGTATCGAAACACTCGGTATATACGATCCCCTCCCATTTAATGATCAATAAGTTCATTCCACATCAGATTGGCTGAATTTCAACGAGACCCACTTCAAGAAACACCACCAACTCTAGTACGTCATCTTATTTTCTCACATCATATCTCCTGATCCAAGTTCCAGTACTGATTCGGGTGCTGGGGCATTCACGTTTACCCCCCGTATCACTGGTGGCTGGCCCTTGAAGGATATAATCTCTTCAGCAGAGTATAGGCGATTACGCAAGGAACTGGACTTATCCCTTTCCCAAACCAATCTGACTCCCCTCCAGCATGCACAGTACGAGGCCCTCAGGAAAATGTTAGACCGTGGAGACGTTGCATGGTTCATGCCGGCGGTTGTTCCCAGAGGTGGAATGATCAGCGCACCGCAATCAAACACTGGATATATCACGATAATTGGATTCCAATTGGTGAGAATTAGGCTTAAACTCTCGTTCGCCGCGGCTCATTTGAACCTTTAAGCACGAGTTTTCCAGGGGATCGGTGGTACGTTTTTGGGACATGATAGGGAATTGCGAGCTGAGGTATTGTAGCACATAAATAGCACAGATCCAATGGACGCCCCGCTCATTGACAATAAGTTTTTGTCTCTCCCATGGGGTGAGTCGATCTTTTTAGTCAGAGGGATTCGTTTTCATTGTATAAAATTCACAGATCTTAATGTGCAAATAAATGGGATGAAGTTCATTCGAAAATGGGTTCAAACTGAGCCGGTGGCAAGTAGAATAGAAGAGCTCGTTTCACCTCCTGAAAGTACGGAAAGTGATGCAGAATGGGAACAGTGGATTAAGAAGACTATTTGGGTAAGACCACACCAACTTGGCACCTTGGGTTCACGTTTACTAATCACTTCCGAACGTGCTTAGTCAATGGCCCATCCAATGGGTGAGAATTTTGAATTTTGCATTTTCTAAGACTCAAAATTTTCCGTGCTTACTAGGTTCCACGGCTATGGCCTCGCGAAGTCTAGGGGGTTAGTACTCGGTCGCTCGGTCTGGCCCTCTCGTTTCTGACACATTTGATTAGGTATTGTCAATCCACGGCTCAAGGTCTATGGTCTCGCAAACGTCCGGATAATTGATGCTGGTATTATTCCAATGACAGTTGGTTCACCGATTCAGTCGGTGGTGTATGCATTGGCCGAAAAGGTTCGCCTCCTTTGTTACCCTTGGTGAATGCTGGCTGACAGATACACATTCTCACGGTGCATTAGGGAACGGATATGCTTATCGAGGATATCGCGGTGGGGAATCATGATCGATTACTTAGAAGCCAGGAATTGTAAAGTAGTCGCATGATGAACGCGTCGGGTATTTTGGAAATAGAAAAAATTCGGATCTTATGTGTTTGCGAGAGGGATAGCAACTCCATTTATTTTCGTGATTCCACGAAGAAGTCCTTCATCCTCGGTTGATTCAATCCTACCGGTCGTTACAAATGTCAGACCGGTGCGCTTGAGAAGCGGTAGAGGAAGCAACGTATGAAAGAGCATTTGCAGCGGGTCGAATCCCGATGATGGGACGCGAGCGCAAGTTCACAATGTAAGCTCTGACCCTTGTTCCACGGCATTTAGTGGAGTGTTCCATTTGAAAACACCGCTGAGAACAGAACTTTTCTTGATTATCTTGCAGCCGGTTGTTTCTGACGCATTCCCCAAGAAAAATTGCGAGAGTT
>Ga0157379_10003331_pt1 | contig 13617 bp, 18 predicted proteins | sample S25metaG_FD_121802 | JGI IMG/M metagenome (GOLD analysis project Ga0157379, IMG submission 121802) | Switchgrass rhizosphere microbial communities from Kellogg Biological Station, Michigan, USA - S2-5 metaG | ecosystem: Host-associated > Plants > Roots > Rhizosphere > Soil | place: USA... | reverse complement strand
TTACGCGCCTATCCATGCAGGCATCCTAATGCCAGGGAAAATCCAATTTTATACATGATGGTCCAGAGGTGATCGAATCAGGGTGGTCGCCTACAATGGTCCACAAAGTCGTGGCATGCCGAGATCAAGGTCAAACTCAGTGAGCTGGTCATCACCTTGTTCAAAACCCTCGTATCATCTCTCTTTCTCAAGTCGATCCTATTCTTCTTTTCATTAATCTCAAAAGCGTTATTAGCGCTTCTCTAAACCACTTGCGGAGTCAGTCCCACCCTGAAGCACTGAACCTCTAAACCAAAAGCGTATCCACTTTCCTCCCCCTCAAAGTCGTAACGATGGAGAACGTGGAAGACTCAGTAACACCCATCTTGGACAATTTAGATGTTGACATTGTCGTTAAAGTGTTATCCAATACTATCTTCAGTGTGTCACATTTTGACAAAGGATATCCATTTCTCTAAATCATTTATTTCGTATCAGGTCCTTTCTTTGTCTTTTGGGTTCCTATGTTCTATCGGTCACAAGGGGCACCTTGGAGTACTCCAACCATTGTGACGTCTCTGGCTTACCTCGGCATTTTGACTATTTATTGTGAGTTCGCAATCCGTACCAGGGTGTTTTTAAATTTCTGACGATTTAACACAGGGATTCTCAGTGCGGCTTCCAAGGTTTATAGAAACGGCTGGAACAGCTTGATGCCCAAGAAATTCGACTGGGGAAACCAAATTGTTGTAATCACCGGTGGTATGTTTCTAAAAAGGAAAAATTGGCAACACTGCTTTCTTAGATATTTTCTCCAGGTGCCTCCGGGATTGGTTGGTTAATTGCGACCACATTATCCGTTCGCAATGTGACCGTTGCTGTACTGGACGTCAGCCCCGTGGAGAGAGGAAATTGTAGGGGTTTTATCTTTTCTCAATACACGTCCTCATTATTTTCAGACGACAACATTGAATATTACAAGTGTGATGTATCGAAGTGGGAAGAGGTCGAGGCTGTAGCACGGAGAATCCAAGAGGAGGTAAGGATTGCGTTAGTCTCCATTACGTGAATAATTATTGTCTCGATAGCTCGGTCACCCTACTGTTATCATTAACAACGCTGGCGTTGTTCAAGGAAAACTGATCCTCGACCTCGAGCCTGAAGATGTAAAACAGTGAGCCTTTTCCTGGCTCTGCTAAAAATGAGCTTAACATTTTCCCGCAGAACTTTCGATACAAACGTTCTTTCACATTTCTGGACTCTCAAGGCTTTCTTGCCCAACATGATAAAAGAAAAGGCTGGCCACATCGTGAGCCATTTATTACATTTTAGTCTAATGGCTGGTATTTATCTCCTATAGGTCACCGTTTCTTCAGTCATGGGTTTAGTAGGCGCGGCTCAAATTGGTAAGAGTCTTTCGAAATGGTTTAGGATTAAACCAAACGACCCTCTGTCTATTAGCCGATTATTGTGCATCCAAGGCAGCTGTGGCGAAGTTGCATGAATCGCTTCGTTATGAGCTCGATAAACGGTTCGTTTTCTGCTTTATTATTACGTGAACGATAAATTTAATTTCCACCCAGCTATAATACCCCTGAAATTCGTACCACCGTTTTATTCCCTGGCCATATCTTGACGCCTTTATTCTCTCGCCTGTCGCTCGAGACAGCTTGGTGGTATAAGTTCCTCGTTCCTTCTCTCCCACCTCACACGGTTGCGAAGGCCGTCATCGCTGCCATCGACACACGTTCGTCCAAAACTATATTCATGCCATTTTACACCAACTTTGTCCCGTGGGTTGGTCTACTCCCAACCTATGCTCGCGATTTCTTCCAATGGGTGAGAATCACGTTTGATTATAGTCTTTTATTTTATTTATCCTCGTTTTAGTTATCGAAGGCAGATCACTCCATGCAAGGGTTTGTAAAAGTAACAGGAAGGCGTCCCGAAGAAGGACCAGCTCCTCCTCTTGAGGAAGGGTTCAAAGAAGAGTAAATTCTGAGCACGCTCGGAAGCATCTTTTGGAAGAGGCAGGGTATATATTCTCCGTTCCGATAATCCACGGAAATGTACCATATGGCCTATTCGGGGCTAGGCAAAGAGAGGGCATTTTGGTATCTAGCCTTGAGATCCATCTGGTATCGTCCCGCGTACTTTCATTATCCCCTTAGCTGTATACGTGTTTCATATTGCAGACTCGTCTGTCCTTGTGAGGAGACGAACATTGAGCCTAAGTCGAATTGCCAGTTTCCCACCGTCGCCATGACTCGGTACACGGACGCTCAACCGAAATAATGGTTAAGAATTTTCGAAAGGTGACAACCGTAGATACCATCGCTGAAAAGGGATGGAAAATAGCCCCTATTCAAGGGAGACAATTTTAAATTCCGTAGACGGATTTATAATCCTCTGCTTTAACACGAGTCTCGCATTAAAATATTATATTGCCCTGTGTTAATATCGACTACAGAAAATTCTACTACAGTCGCTATGATATCACTTGCCCACACCCGCAAAATCAATCAGGGTCGATAAGGAGGCTATATGAACAAAGGGCCAAACAGCGCAATAAGCGATGTGGGCACTGGCCGGATAAATATAAACGGAGCTATAACAGCCTTACCCACCATCCCTACGCGTTCTCTCGAAAACCAAAATTTCCTCGTCTTTTCCATATCTGAGACAGTCTTCTCAGACGCGATTCACTTCCGGGCGACACGCCTTCACAGTTCGGCCTCAAGCAAGCAGCGTGCACTCAAAATTAAGCCCATCTCGCACACAACGCCAGTTCGACGCGTCAAGCTCTTCATATAAATACAGTACTGCAAACACACTTTCCGCCATATGGGAGCGGTCTTTTCAATACGCGATTCCAGTCGGTTTCTTGAAGACTTGATTTTGAGGTTGGGGGACGCGGCGTTCGCCACTTTCAGAGCGGTGAGGCATTTCTGTCGGGTCATGTGCTTTTCTTTGTCTTTGCTGATAGTCAGGTCTAGTATACGACCGATTATATCCTTTCAGTGTGTACAGTGTACCCTTATTGCGAGCCTGCGGAAATAGAGCCGTTTGAGGATTTCACAGAAGCTGTTGAGGAGTTGCTCACCGAGGAGTCTATTTCAGTAGTGAGCAATAATAACACAATCACTGTACTTGAACATGACGCTAACGGTATGGCCACATGACAGTCTTTACCAGAAGCAGAGGAAAAGTCCAGAAAATTCGGCATTGCTCGGCGTCAGCCTCTTCATCCACACCCTCACGCTAAAGTAGCCTCAAGTTCACGAGACGTCTGGATACGTCAAATCGAAAAATGCAAGGACAACTTCCTACATGTCATCAAAGACGCAACACGAAAGGCGAAACAATTCCGCCGTCGCTTCGACTCTTTTGGTCCTCCCGACTGGATTGACCCAGGAGAGGTACGTCATATTCCCGCCCCGTGCTTTAGAGAGATTCACAGTTTGCTCAGAGCTTACTTCCGCCGAAGAGCCCGTACGGACTCTATCCGCCCAACGTAATCCGTTCACAGTTTCCCTATGCGGCACCTCACATTATCGTAACATCTCCGCCCCCTGACGAATATCCTCACCTTGCAGTATGGGTCAATAAACTGGACTGCCAGGACCATGCATGGGGACACCGTTTGATTGTTGCATGGCCACCCTCGTGCAGTGGGCCAAATCCCTTCATCATAAACTTCTCAGCAACTTGCTATCCGTTCCGTGATGACGGCAAATCCGACCCAGCCCCACCCGAAGGACTGCCTCCAGAAGATTCCAATCCCGTCCCCGCTCTCATTCCAGAGTCAGACGACGGCTCAAGTACCTCGAGTGAATTCTCAGATATCGATGAATATTCGGTTCTTGATGTCGACCCATTTGCGGACCCAATCGACCCAATCGACCCAATCGACACAGATAGCAGCTCACTCTCATCTGCATCTTATCCGGAGAAAGCTCTGGGCGAGCCTGTACATTCGCCATTTTGGCTACCAGAAGACGATGAGGAACTCCCGCCTATCCCCGAGGACTGGTAGGCACTGCGCTTTGGAGAAAGCCCGGAGGACGGGAATAGCACTGGAATCCACGGATGAAGGCACACGACTGGATTTCTATTTCTATGGCTGGATACTCGGACTTGTAGCATGATAGATGCACAATATTGTAGTTACTATTAGGGGAATGGCTTGTATTCACATCTGTAGCATTAAGAACCGACAATAGCACGCCAGAATTCTTAGTGACTTCGAGGTGCACTGCTTACATCATATATGGATCCGGTCTCGCCGGGCGCTTAGTTTCAGTTGGGATCATACCCACCCTGGTTAAAACGTTGCTGTTCCACGAAGGGGCAACTCCCCCCACTTCTTTTCCCCTCCCCCTTCCTCGTTTCTCGTTACATGGCTCCCATCTAGCCATTAACGTTGTCGTTCAGCTCACTTTTCTCTCTCCTACTGTTCTCTCATGTCGGTCAGTTGTAGTGATTTCCGCGAGGCCTTCGGGCCAGAGCTCACTTCGACGTGCAGACCATGACCGTTGTTTCCTGTGATGACGAACCTCCCGAACCTCTTATAGAACGTGTAACAAGTGATATGAATGCTGTAGGCCGCCTTCTCGCTATAATCGCTCACCAACGCTCATCCTCTCCTGTAGGTCACGCTCGTTGACTATGGGGTCGCTTTCAGTGTCCCTGTACGCCATCTCCCAACGGTGCGAACGTTTCAAGCCCCTTCCAAGGCCAAAAGGCGCGAATTCCGTGCAATGCGCTCGTACATTTGGGTCGCCACCTTACTCGACAATGGATGTGCCTTGCGTTGCTTCGCGTCTGCTTGGAGGAGCTCCGTACGTTCCCTCACCTATAGACCACCGTACTTGGAGATCTTTCGTGCAGAAAAGGACTCTTTGACGTCCCACCAAGACTTGGTCGTTACGCCGCGTCGCGTTGCTGTATACCCAGCGCCTCATAAGCCGGCGGCTCCGAGGAGCGTCCTCGACGATCATAAAATTAATATCCCCGTCGACGAGGAATCTCCTTCCTTTCCGCGCATCGTTATTACGCCCCCGCCAGCTAACGATGTCGACTGGGCTCAGCACAATGTAGTTCCCACGCCCCAAAAGGCCGCCGGAGGCAATCTCTTGACCGTTCCTGATCTGGACCATGCAATGTCCTATCATCGCAGTCATGCGAGTGCCCCTTCAAAGCGTGGACTTTTTTCAGGGCGTTATGCCTGCATGCCTCGCAGCACCCAGTTAAATAGCGCGAAACGTCAACAGTCAGTTATATGTGCAATTAAGAGGCCTTCGTTCGTGGAAGAGGAAGATGACGAAGTGGTGGATTTGGGCCGTACATGGAGTGGATAAAGTGAAGTTGTTTGCAATTCTGTTTTCTCGTATGGACATGAATTCTCAGTAGGGTCGGTTGTTGTACTGTTCAGTTATGATTTGCTGGTGTTGTTGTTTTCCTTACTCCTAACTCTTTACCATTGTCGTTATCTTGTTACCTTTGTGTCTATGTCGAACCATACCTAGAGTTTATGTGTGATCATCAATGCCTAATTTCTTGACGTCTTCTTCAAGTTCTCGAGCGACTAAGTGACACGATGCCGGTAGGTATAAGAAACGTTCGCGATTCGCAAAGGAATTGAAGATGAAGCCACGTTTGACCGCGTGGGATATCAATACATTGAAAAAATACATCCCCAATTAAATCCACCCTAGAGGTGATATGAGAAGTCGAAATTCGCAAGAAAAGACGCAGTGTAACGCCAGTTGATTGCGACAGATCACGAGCCTGCTGCCCTGATTGCTTCTGGCCTTGAGGATTCTGTCTGTGAGAAAGTCTGTTGAGTGTCTCTTGAAATGTAAAGAGACAAAATTTCACTTGCCTCCTCAATAGGTGCCTCGTCGACAAAGTCAGGTGCTCGGTTCAGATCATTCAGATAGGAACCTGCGTCTTCCTCCTCCTCCAATTGCAACGCGTCCAGCTCTACCGCGGCAAATTCAGATATAACTTTAGCACAGGAATTTGGTACATACCCGCTTGCAAATCGGCTTCGTCAATTTCATCTGGGACATTATAAGATCGGCCTAGAGCCTCTTGAATTTCGTTGGCTTGTTCCAGCAAGTCCTCCATGTCATAATGTGCGCTCTGGACATCTCACAATCAGCCCGAGAATTCCCGTACATCAAAATACCGCACCTCAATCTTATCGATGTTGATCTTCCCATACTGCTTCTTCAGCTCCTTATTCGCCTGTTCCATAGCTTTCACAGTGGCCATCGTATTATGGAGATTTTCGGTGGCCAATGTGGCGGATTCCATATTGAACGATTGCTGCTGAAGCTGTGATAGCTGACCTTCGTACATCTTCTTCTGCTTTAGCACCTGCATGGCTCGCTGCTGGACCGTGTTCTATACATCCACTCATTAGACCGGTTTCCCGAAATCGAAGAAAGTCCCAAAGACCAACCTTTCCAGGCCCGGGTCGCATTTTGGCCATTTGGTCTTTGTATCGTCCCAGTTCAGTATCTAGCTTCCGGATCTTGACCTCGATCGAGGAAACACGGTTGTCTATCTAGAGGTGTAGGTTATGACGCGCTTTGTAATGTGAGGTGTAGCTGGAACTCACTGACGAGATTGCATCTGTTAAAGTGGGTTTGGGTTTAGGTGTACTGGAGCCAAATAATCTGTTCATTTCGATGAAAATACTGAGGGTAGATGTGTTGAAAAGAGGATAGAGAAATGCGCAGTGGGCAACTCCTAAGGGGTCACAGTGGTTGTGGCGGCGTTCGCCGAGTGCTTGGCCTCGCCTTAACGAAGTGCGGAATTGTGAAATACGAGTTACGCCACAATGTTGCAGATATGGTATAATGTTTATTTCGCGTTTTATAATTCTTAGTTCTTGGAACAGTTTCAAGTAACATTTCGGGGCTAAGCATCCTACGGAGGATCCCACAGATAGTACACCCTCGCTGTGTCTTGCAAGTGCCCATCGATTAGTGGTTAAATCACTTCGTTGTGGCTGGTATATCTAAGTCCGAAGAGCCCCGCGTTCGACTCGCGGTGGGCACAAGCTTTTGGTGTGTTTTCGTCGAGACACGCCGAAACTTTTCTTCGAGAGTATATCCCCCAAAGCTTCCGGACGGAATCAAATGTGCCCCTTTTCCTTCCCTTGTCACGCCTTGGTCACTTTCCATATCCACTTATGAAATTATTCATTAGTAACAGAGAGATATATTCAGAAATTCAAAATTGCTAGAAAACCAAAGAACTACATACGGATGCAAAATCTCCAATCAATGAACAATAAAAGTTGAAGGTACACTATACAGAAATGAAACAAGCCTAATTGAGATATCCCATCTGCCCACATCGCAGGTACAGTGAAGAAGGGAATAACCCAGTGGAAATTATCATTAGCAGAGGGGCGATCAGGACGACTAGGGACCACAGATTCATGAAGAAACGTGGACCAAAAGGGGACCATTGCCATGATTGCAGTGGCGTTGGAGGAGTTTGAAGGATAAGGTGCTCGCCACAAATATAGGGAGCATTCAACGTTATAAATCCCGACGAAGTCTTCCATGTTGAGAAATGGTGAATGGGGGGAGATTTCTTGGAAGAGATACAACCATGTCTTCAGAACCTCCATGAACGAGGGGATGACGGCAGGACGGCAGGGGCAGGGGATGAATGTGAACAATAAAGACATTTATCGAGGTCATATTTCCATCTTCATAGGAACTCCGGCATTTATAGGCATAACTGTGAGCCTCATGGTTGCCACAATCTCGAATGTGTTGTTCGTATTCGTGATCAGAATTCTTGTCGCGGCAAAATTCGTAAAATTCGTTAAATGCTCCTTCAGAAATGGCTTTAGTTTATTGTTAGCTGGTATTCAGTGTAAGGATCAAAATGTTGATGCCAACGAAGGACAAATGCTTACCGCGGACCTCATGGTGCTTGTGGAAGGACGGCTTAAGATGGCAAGGGATCGTTGGAGGGATCCAGCAATGGAGCGTGTAAAGGATATCAAAGGAGGGGAAGTTCCATTGTCTGAAGGGAGGGGGGAAGGGGTTGAAAGAGAAGGAGTAAGAGGAGTCAAATCGTTCATTCTTATATGCCAGAGATTGCATAGCATAGCAAACTATAAGGCTAGGTCAGGGAGAAGAAGCTTTTAGCCGTGGGCTGTACGTGTGGGCAGCGTGAGGGCGTCCGACTTATATGGAAGTTATTAGTCCGGCAAACGTCAGAGAGACTGACACGATAATAACTCAGAGTTCCAGGATATCCAAGTTAATTTCCGTAGAAATGTGAGTTGCAGCGCATAATAGTTCTTGAAGCATCGTTCTCCGTTAGGGTTCGCAAGGAACGGTTGATAAAGTAATCCGATTCGGACTGTTGCCTTAACGTTTACAGCATATTACATTTGTATGCGCACCGCCTTGAAAGAAACGGCGGACCAGGGGAATTCCGATTCAGGTTCAGGATCGTCAATATAGAGGTTGGAGGGAAAGAGTATTTGGCAAGTCACACGGTCACAACCATCCAAACCTCCTTGAAAGTTGTCTGGCGCAGCATTGCTGATGTTCTCAGCACCTCGTCCATTTTATTATCTGACTGCAGCATCGACATTTTGAAAATTGCTTGAAACATCGCAGAAGTCGGACATGACTTCGCTCCGGCTTCCTCTTTGGCTCTTGTCTACGAGCACACTTTTACTTCTGTTTACGACATACCTCGCCGTTCTACAATCTCCTGACACTTTATCACCTCAAGGGTGTCGAATGTCATGGATGTCTCCCTCGTATATTCTCCACGATCAATTCAACTCAAACTGGACAAGGCATGCACGACGTTATAGCCTCTGGCTCTATCGCGAGGCTGGTTGGGAGTCTCCTGATGAAGTATGTCGTCTCCACAAAAATTTTGGCTTTCTCAATTTATCATGTTTTATAGCTCAAAGGAATTCCTGTGCTGTTCATTCCTGGAAACGCTGGGTCATCCCGTCAGGTTCGCTCTATTGCTTCATCTGCCACTCGACAGTACTATTCCAGCCCATACGAAATAAATTCCGATATGGCTTCTACCCATCTCAAACCTTTAGATTTCTTTGCAGGTCTGTTGTTTTAACTTATTGTTTTTAATATGTCTTAATGAATAAACTAGTCGATTTTAATGAGGACTTCTCTGCACTTCATGGTCCAACTCTTCTTTCTCAACGCGAATATACCTCAGCAGCCGTTGGCTATATCCTATCACTATACCCTCCTAATACACAAATTATCGTTATGGGGCATTCTATGGGCGGTATCGTCGCTATGTCACTCCTCCCGTCTTCTGACATTTTTGCCATTATCACAATGTCGACACCGCATTCTCTCCCACCTGCTCGATTAGACGCACGCATCGAGGCCATATACAAAGCTAGTTGGAATGCTCTTCGAAACGATTCCACCCCTGTACTCTCTATCTGCGGCGGTGCTACTGACCTCTTGATCCCTTCCGAAACTTGCTCAATAGATCTCCGGGATACTAATTCCACAGTTGGATGGCGTAAAAGTATCTTTACTACGTGTATGGAAGGCACGTGGACCGGTGTAGGTCATCGTGAAATGGTGTGGTGCCATCAAGTGCGTTGGCGGGTCGCCCGTGCTGCGTTGGAACTGGGCAAAGCTAAAACATCCGCGGAGAAGGGTGCTGTTTTCGACCGCTGGTTTAGAGATATCGTCCAAGAAGGCTTCATTTCCAGCACAACATTCCTTCCTGTCCCTGCAATTCATTTAGCCGATGGTCACAATCTGTTTCTCCGAGAGACCGAAGCCCATACAAAGATGTATCTCTTGCCTGTGGCCACCTCCGAGGAACAGCAATTCACTCTATACGTTTCTCAGGGAAAAGTAGGGTCGCTTTCACCATACCATGCATCATACATGGAGGTATCTGTGTGGCATTGCATTGGAAGTGAAGACAACTGCCAGCCTGTACAACCTCGAATGCTACATTTGATCCCCAATCCTGCATGGGATAAGCGTTTTCCGGTCAACGAAGAAGGAGTAGATGAATCAGATGGTGTTGTTCATTTCGAAGCAGGTGTTCGATCACTAAGCCATGACCGTCCTGAATGGATAGCTGTGAAAGTCTCAGGGGGTGGAGACAGACGTTCTTGGATCGTTGGAGGACTCGCATCCAGCCAGAATGTGACCATTGATGAATCTTTGTTTGGTACGTTTCTTCAACGTCTTACCGCTTACGGAGGTTGACATGGATTTAGCTCCAATTCGAGGAAATGTTAACATACGTTTAGACCCTGCAACACTATCAGCGAATATCCGGCTTTCAAACTTCTTGTCCAGCTCCTTACTTGTCTACAGGGTGGAACCTGTAAGCATGGCTGGTTCATGTAAAAGTAATTCAATGTATTCGACCTGTGGTCCTAAATTGATGGTACATGTTTTGCATAGATGCTCTACTTCCGCCGCTTCTGCTTCATAAATCGGGATCAGCCGAGTCTCATTTCCACTCCTTCAGCAACAGGCGAAGTATTTTGCTTCACACGCATTCCTCTGGACCCTTTGTTTATTCAAAGCCTTCGTTCATGCGTGGAGTTGAGCTTGAGATATTCTCTTCTGGAGAATGTGGCGTTGCCGATTTACGTATTACTGTGGACTGGTGGAGTAGCCTGAGTACATGGGGATTACGATATTGGACAACGTCTTGCGCTTGGGCATTGGGTGTCGTTGGAGTAATTCTTCTTCGAGCTTGGATTAACTGGGAAACAGGGGGTGAGGAGGCATTCGACGTGATCATGCATGCTGATAAATAACCGTAACGATTCGTTACAGATTCGTTCCCTACATTATCAGAATCACTTGGCGAATATGTATCTAAATGGATGCTTCCACTTGCTGGTGTACTGCTCGTCCTCTCTTGTCTTCCGTTAGGTCCAGAGTGGCTTTTGGGAAATTCGGGCGAATTCATTCTTGCTCCCATGGCGCCCCTATTGCTCTTCGTTTCAAGTGGATGCGTGGCGGTATCAACGCTTCTCCTAAGGATACTCATGTCGATCATATCGGGGTTAATTAATACTTTTGGGCGCATAACAGCTGTGTTTACAAGGTTTGTCTGTGTACACACTCTTATCAGACTCTCTTTTAATTCACCTTAGGTCCAGAAAGGAGACTAAAACGCCACCACGGAATCTTTGGTCCTTCATACTGATCCTTGTACTGGTGGCCCTCATAATTCCTTCACAAGTCGCATTCTTAGTATGTTTCGTAGTTCACCTTGCTACATGTACAACCCAAATAGGGTCATCTGGGACACCACAAACCCAATCTGAAGCCCATGCGCAGAAGATGACCATTTTGCTCTTGATATTTTGGTTGCTCCCTCTTGTGGCACCTGTGCTTGCTGTTTGGGTGCGAACCTTAGCAACGGCGGGCCTTACGACACCTTTTGACGGTGATCACGATGTTCTGGCATCCGCCAGTTTTCTCTTATTCGTCGATTTCGCATCAAACACTACCGTGCCTCCTTTTGAGCGGGCAAGGTCGAAGTAAGCATTTGATTCTAATGCAATCACTCAAAGATACTTCGTTGACTGGGTTACAGAACACATGAATACCTGACATATGCAGTGCTATCTGGCCTGCCCTTGACGGCATTCCTCTTTGGAGGTCGATATACTTTCCGCATTTACACGATGAGCAATTTTATCATCGGATATCTATGTCTCACCAGGATTGGTAGACGACTATGGAGATATTAGGGTATTTTTATAATTTATTATTGGCGGCGAATGACGTTATGTTTGACTTCGAACTCTTCTGAAGCTGGCCAGAGCATGTCCGCCATGTGTCAGAATTTGAGCTGACGGGCTGTTTATTGTGCCTATGTGCATAGCTTCTAAACGCAACGTGCAAGGGTCGAGGCGCGCCGAGTTGTCCCTCTAGGAATGTAACGCCTTTCCGTGAATTGTATTTAATAGATCTCCCTTCTACTCTCTTCTTCTTTCCGCAACTTTCTAACGCTACTTACGACATCTCCAATGCTTGTTCTATCTCAACTATTCTCTTTTCTCTCGCTCATTGCATCGACATGGGCCATAATGGTCACAGAACCAACTCAAGGGACGGTCTGGTCATCCAAAGGCCCTAATCAGGTTTCGTGGCAGTCTGTAGATACAGATCCCACTACATTTGCAATCGTCTTGGTGAGTATAATTCGCTCTTCAACTGCCAGAAGGGTAGTTACACTACTGCGAATACAGGTTGTTAACCAAGGGCACTTTGTCCGCACACTTGTTCCAAATGTCGATGGGACGAAAGGAACTGTAATCATAAGCGACAACGATCTCCCTGCTGGCAATGGCTTTCAAATTAACGTTGTTAAAAGTGCTCAAGAACTCAATACGATCCTGGCCCAGTCTGACGACTTCGCAATTTCGGGTTCTGGTGGAGGCAGCACTGGGTCTTCGTCTTCCATACAAGGTACAACCTCAACCACACTCTCGAGCACCCCTTCCAGTTTCTCTTCCACAAGCCGATCTGCTTCTACTATAGGTTCTTCGGTAATGGTAACTGTTACTAGCCCTGCAGCCAGTGGAGCAAGTACGGCTGGGTCAGATTCTAAGTATGTGAAGTTGACGAGAAGCTATCCCAATACTGACCCCTTCCATTTGCCAGCGGTGCCACCAGCTCTCTTGCTTCCACTGAGCCGACCCGTACTAATTTCGCCTCATTGACCATTGATAACCCTTATATCGGTGGTCTTATGGGTATCATTACTGCTCTGCTCAGCCTTATGTTCGCGTAAATATTCAACTCGAGAATAATTGAAGATCCAGGATGAGACTGATAGATTATAATGGACTGTTTCCTTCTAACGAACATTCGCCATTTATATAGAGAGAATATGTACGGACGTTTATAAATAGCATATATGCTGTAATCCCTTCTTTGACTGACGCAGCACAAGATAGATCCGGATGTAGTAATCACGATGTATATCGCCACTTGCTTCCTCCCTCATCCTCAGACTCACAATGACTGAATATGGGCACCTTCTTCCTCCGAGTTGGAAATCCGTTGTAACTACCTGGCTAGAAGAAGATACACCGTCATTCGATTGGGGAGGATATGTTGTCGGCGAGGCACAGCGAGAAGCATTCCTGTTCGGCAAAGGCAAACAGACCGCCGTTTTGGCTGGCTCGCCCTTCGTCGATGAAATATTCAAACAGCTGGGTTGCGAGTACGTCATAATTCTCTTTCCCTTTGCGTTCGCTAAACGGATCTGTAGGGTCGAATGGCATATGAAGGAAGGCGACAATTTCGAGCCAGTCAAACATGTTGCCACCGTTCGAGGAAAGGCCCGCTTCTTGCTACTGGGAGAACGTATTGCACTTAATGTCCTCGCACGTTGTAGCGGAATAGCAACCAAGTTCGTGGCATGTCACTTGAGTCATAAACTGTTTGATCATAAATCACCCCAGGGCAAGGCGATTCAAGGACATTGCACGAGAGAATGGTTATAAAGGAATCATTGCAGGAACTAGGAAGACGACTCCAGGTGAGATATGGTGGGCTAAAGTAGTCCTACATCTCATTCTGACTATATGAAAGGTTTCCGTCTGGTTGA
>Ga0157379_10003330_pt1 | contig 13617 bp, 11 predicted proteins | sample S25metaG_FD_121802 | JGI IMG/M metagenome (GOLD analysis project Ga0157379, IMG submission 121802) | Switchgrass rhizosphere microbial communities from Kellogg Biological Station, Michigan, USA - S2-5 metaG | ecosystem: Host-associated > Plants > Roots > Rhizosphere > Soil | place: USA... | reverse complement strand
CAGGCTGATCCCGCCCGAGAGTTCACATCGACGGCGGGGTTTGGCACCTCGATGTCGGCTCATCGCATCCTGGGGCTGGAGAAGGTCCCAAGGGTTCGGCTGTTCGCCGATTAAAGCGGTACGTGAGCTGGGTTCAGAACGTCGTGAGACAGTTCGGTCCCTATCCATCGCGGGCGCAGGATATTTGAGGGGAGCTGGCCCTAGTACGAGAGGACCGGGTCGGACGGACCTCTAGTGTACCGGTTATCGTGCCAACGGTATTGCCGGGTAGCTATGTCCGGATGAGATAAGCGCTGAAAGCATCTAAGCGCGAAACTCGCCCCAAGATGAGATATCCCCCAGCATAAGCTGGCTAAAGGACCCTCGGAGATGACGAGGTTGATAGGCCGGAGGTGTAAGCGCGGTTAACGCGTTCAGCCGACCGGTACTAATCGTCCGTGCGGCTTGATCGGACTTCTAGATGTCAGGTGGTTCGCACCGTCAACTCGGTATTCGGTTGGTTTGAATCAGGAACGCGCGCAAGCGCGAACCGAATCGAACTTTCCGGTGGCTACGGCGGAGGGGTCACACCTCTTCCCATTCCGAACAGAGAAGTTAAGCCCTCCAGCGCCGATGGTACTGCACGGGAGACTGTGTGGGAGAGTAGGTCGCCGCCGGGAGTACTTTGAAAAGGCCCTTCGCGAAAGCGGAGGGCCTTTTTCATTGCCACGAACGAATCGGCGCGGGCGCCCCATGGCTTTCGCGCCACCTCGAGCACCATTACACTTCACCCATGACGAACCTGCGCGCGATCCATTCCGACATCACGGCGCTCGCGACGGATGCCATCGTGAATGCGGCGAACTCATCCCTTCTCGGCGGCGGAGGCGTGGACGGCGCCATCCATCGAGCGGCCGGGCCCGAGCTCCTGCGCGAGTGCAGACAGCTCGGCGGCTGCGCGACAGGCGACGCGAAGCTGACGCCTGGGTACAAGCTGCGCGCGAAGTACGTGATCCATGCGGTCGGCCCGGTGTGGCGAGGCGGAACGAACGGCGAGGCGGATCTCCTCGCCTCGTGCTACCGAAAGTCGATCGAGATCGCCGCCGCGGCCGAAGCGAGAACGCTCGCGTTTCCCAGCATCAGCACCGGTGTGTACGGCTATCCCATCGAGCTCGCGGCTCGCGTGGCCATCGACTCGGTCCGATCCGCGGTGCTGGCTGTTCCGTCCCTCTCGGAAGTGATCTTCTGCTGCTTCTCGGCCGGGGATCGCTCCGTGTACGAGAGAATGCTCGCGTGAAGATTCATCGGCAGGTGATCCGGATTCCTGCCGAGCGGGCCGACGAAGTCGTCGACGCGCTCGTCGAAGCGTTCCACGACTATCCGGTGATGCGCTATGCGATCGGCGACGCGGGGGCCGATTACGATCGCCGGCTGCGGATGTTGATCGACGTCTTCGTCGGCCGCCGCGTGGACCACGGGCATCCCCTGCTCGCGGTCGAAGACGGCGGCCAGGTGGTGGGCGTGGCCACGCTCACACTGCCCGGAGACCCTGGAGCGACATCCGCGGGATTCGAAGCCCGCAGGGTGGCACTCTGGGAGGATGTTGGCCAGGACGCGAAGGCGCGGATGGAGCGCCTGGTCGAGGTCTGGGAACGGCTGCGCGTGCCCGGACCCCAGTACCACCTCAACATGCTCGGGGTGCGCCGCTCGCATGCCGGGCAGGGCATCGGTCGCCTTCTCCTCGACGAGGTTCACCGCATCTCGCGCGAGGACTCCGAGTCGACCGGCGTGAGTTTGAGCACGGAGAATCCGACGAACGTGCTCCTCTACGAACATTGCGGGTACGAGGTGCGTTTCCACGAGCGCGTTTCGCCGGAGCTCGAAACCTGGATCCTCTTCCGCCCCGACACGGACGCACGCTGACCTCCTGAGCCCTACAGTGCGGTTCCGCCCCCGAGCGCGTACAAACGAAGGAGCCCGGCGGATGGGCCGCCGGGCTCCGGGGATGGTTCACTCAAGTCTCGGGGTCAGGCTCGGAAGATCGTCTTCTCTACATGCAGGAAGGCTTCCTCCCACGTCTCGGCTTCGGCTAACGGGAACTCGATCGAAGCGAAACCGATGCACTTCAGGTCGACCGTGTGCGAATGAGGTCCCACCACCACCGCCTGAACCACCCAGGCCGAGAGTCCAAGCTTTCCAGCGCGGTCCTCAGCTTCTCTGTTCGTCATCTCCGGTCACCTCCCTTCCGCCTTCACCCATCGGCATTCGCATGGTGCATGCCAATTCGCAATGAGGGTGGGGGTTGCGGCGATAACTTACTATTTTGCAGTCGATTAGCTCGGAGACTGGGTGCCGGCGCCGTGGCCAGTACCTGGCCGGGAGCAACCAAAAGTAGGGGAAGATCGCACCACTATCGTGGATTTCGCTACACGGTCCACGGACAGAGCCGCAAACGGCACGCGGTTTGCGCTCTCGTTCTACTGTTTGTCGCAGCCCCCGAGGCAGAGGAAGGGTGGGGAGAAGAGCATCGCGCCGACCTCCCAGCCGGCGCCGTTGCTGCCGTTGAACTCCTGGCCGTACGTCAAGGCGAGGACGACGTGCTGGTTCGGCTCCCAGCGGGGGCCGACCTTGTACTCGGGGATGCTCGTCACGCCCCCCTCGGCGCCGAACACCTCGCCCACGATCGACCAGGTAGGGCTGGTCGGGTAGTACGCCAGTCGCGTCGAGTAGGTGAAGGCCGCGGCGGTCACGTCGCGCGTTCCGTAATCCATGGTGATGCTCGCGCCCGGCATGATGTCCCACGAAAGCTTGTTATCGAAGAGGGGGATGGTGGCCGGCGCGTTGGTCCAGTAGGTCTTGAACGCGTCCTTCAGGCCGTACGTTCCCAGATAGCCAGGATCCATGCCCGTTCCCGCCTTCATCGCGAAGCCACCCGTCTTGGCCTTGTTCTCGTAAAACATGTACTTCGCGTAGAGCGAGGTCGAGTACCCGTCATCGGTCTTGGGATTGTCGTCTGTGTTGTAGATGTAGACCGCGGCCGTGAACTCCCAGCGTGGCAGGAGTGAAAACGTGTTCATGAAGATGTCGTTCCGGTCGCCGTACGTGAGGATGAGGGTGGCCATGCCGTGCGGCTTGGACAGGTAGCTGTCCGAGTTGAATTGCTGGGCACGGGCGGGCCGGGACAGGAGCAGAATCGTGCCCAGCGCCAGGAGCCCAACCAGTCTCATCGTGCGTCGGGACACCGAACCCCCGTCAGGACGCCGGACTCGCGCTCAAGGCCCGCGCGATCGCCTCCGCCATCACCTCGGCCGCCGGCGGATGGTACCGCAGCCAGAGCTCGGGCTCGATGATCTCGAGCTCCATGACGGCGTAGCGTCCGTCGTTCCCGCGCACCATGTCCACACGCCCGTAGACGGGGGCGGGCAGTCCGGCGGAAGCGCAGGCCGCCATCGCGCGTTCCGCGAGCTCCATCTGCTCCGGCTTCGGCTCGAGGCGCTCCACCGTCCCTCCGAAGTCGTCCTGCACGCGAAAGTCGCCGCGCCTCGCGCGCTTTCGAACCGCGTGCGTGTACCGCCCACCCAGCACCATGAGCGTGTCCTCACCCGTCTCGACGATGTCGTCCTGGAACGGCTGCAGCATGAGCGCTCCGTCATCCAGGAGTCCGCGCACCGCCTCGTCCACCTCGGCCGCGTTCCCGGCGTGGATCCGGTAGGTGTGGTACGCGCCGCCGGAGATGCAGGGCTTCACGATGGCGTCGGACCAGCCGGTCTCGCCGAGAAGTTGGCCGAGCGACCGGGCCTCGCCGCGCTCGATGAACCGCGACGGCACGACCGGGATGCCCTGCGCCTCGAGGTCCGCCAGGTAGTGCTTGTCCCAGTTCCATCGGACGATCGAGGGGGTGTTGAGCACGCGCGTCACCCGCTCGGCGCGCGACAGCCAGGCCGTGAACTCGGAGAAGCGCTTGAAGTAGTCCCAGGTGGTCCGGAACACGGTGCACCGATAGCGGGCCCAATCGACGTAGGGATCCGCCCAGTTCAGCCGAACCGCGGTGAGGCCGCGCGAGGAGAGCGCCTCGGTGAGGAGGCGGTCGTCGTGAAGGATGTTCACCAGGTACCCGTCCCCGGGCTGCGCGACCGCGGCCGCGAAGCGCGTCTCGGTCAGGAGCGCGACGTCGGCCGCAGGCGCCTTCGCGCCCGCCCGACGCTCGGTCTCGAGGCGCTCCATCAGCGAGCCGCCACCGTGGAGTCGGGCTCCGGAATGCCGTTCAGCGCACGCGCGACCTTGAAGAGATCGCCGGTCCGGTAGAAGTCCACCGCGAGCAGGTTGGGGACCATCTTGCGCACGCGGCGGCATTCCCGCGCGCGTTTCAGGAGCACCGGGTACGCGTTCACGATGGCGGCGTTGCTCGGCTTGGACGCCGGGGCGGTCTCGATCCAGTGATTGATGAGGAAGAGGGACCCTTTGGTCCCGCCGCGATTCGGCCGGCAGGAGAACTCCTCGGGCTTGTGGAAGCCGTAGGGGGTCTCCTGGATGTTGCCGAGCATCAGGTGATACCAATCCACGCCGGTCGTGTCGTTTTCGGCGAACACCACAATCCGCTGATTGATCGCCACCAGGTCCCCGAGGGTCGGCCAGGGGGGCGCGACCGAGCCGCGGTAGACCATGTCGATCAGGCCGCTCTTTTCGAACGCGGCGGCCACGTCCATGGGCTTCACTCCCTCATCCTGGATGACGATGATGACCACTTCATCGGGGTGATCCCTGAGCCAGTCCTTCATGCCGTCCAGCTCGTCCACGAACCGGGTGGCGCCCAGCTCGCAGAAACCATGCGCGAGGTAGATGTCCTTCTCGCCGTCGGCCTCGCCCACCAACCGGTTCCGGATGCGCATCGCGGCATCGAGGCCTTCCTTGCCCAGCACGGCTTCGTACTTTTTCACCGCGTTCGACTCGTCCTCCATGAGGGTCCGGATGCGTCCCTTCACGGGCTCTCCGTAGTGGATGTCGATCAGGAACCCGCGCACGCCGTCCTCCAGCTGATCGTCGATGGGGCGCTCCTGATTCGCGAACATCCAGCTGGAGAGCGACGCGGCCGACATCGAGTTGTGGGTCGTGGGGAAAACGACCTCGTTGAGCTTGCGGTCGCGCAGCTCGGGATAGCCGTTCACGGCCACGATGGCTCGCGGCCCAACCGGCTCCGGGGTCTCGAGGGGTTCGCGGGTCAGCCAGTAGACGGCCCCGACGACCAGCGAAGCGACGACCACCAGTCCCACTCCGACGGCGGCGAGGGACCGCCCTTTCGCGCGCGCGGCGGTCTGGGCGGGTACCGGTCCGTGTCCCGCGAACCGTGTGGCTGTCGTGAAGACGTCCTGGATTCCGATGAAGAGCAGGAGACCGCCCGCGAGGACCGCGACCACCTGGAGCGTGGGGATCGGATGGAACGTGATGATCCCGCCGAGGACGATGAGCCCGAGGCCGCGCGCGATCGTGGTCGTGGCTCTCCGTGGCCGGTGCTTGAGGACCCGCCAGAAGAGATTCAGCGTGACGGACGGATCGAGCCGCTCGAGGAGCGTCGTCACGGACGCGGTGAGGACGATCCCGAGCGCGCCCAAAATGATCATGCGCATGGCCAACGGGCGGATGAAGACTGGCCAGAGCCCGCGGATGAGGTCATTCCCGACGTCCGACCGTGACAGGCTGGCCACGAGCGGGCCGCCGAACCTGGCGAAGGCCGCGATGGCGAACGCGCTCGCGGTCAGCCCGATGCCGATCCCGAGGAGATAGCGGTCCTTCCGGCGTGCCGCGAGAAGGCCGAGGCTCCCGAAGATCACACCGCCCATGAGCCACAGGTAGGCGCGCCGCTGGAGACGATGCCCCATCCCGATGATGCGCATCAGGAGCTTCCCCGTGGGCCAGCTCTCTCTCGATCCGAGGATGAACTGCGCCTTCGGAGGAAGCTTGTCCGCAACCCCGGGATGCGCGGCGAGGGCTTCCTTCGCGATCACCTGGATGTCCGTGAGGGTGAGGGACAGATCGGAGCCGTGGGTGATCAGGATGGGATGGAGCTTCAGGGCCGCCTGACGCACGAGAGCCCGAAAGGGCGGTGAGGCGACGATCTGCTGCACGGCGCCGAGAACGATCGGTCGATAGGGCGTCAGCTCGCGCTGGTAGTTCACGATCTGCTCGGTGATCTGGTTCGCGACCACGCGGGCGACCGGCGGCTCGGCGAGGCTGTCGGCGACGCGGGCCGAGAAGACCGCCGAGTTGAACAGGATGCGCGTGGCGTAGATCATCGTGACACCGTAGAGGAGCGCCGCAACGCAGAGCGCTCCGAGCACGACGGCGCCCGTCGAACGAAGGCGGTTCATTCGATGTCCCTCACTGGGTGATTCAGGGCTTGGGCCGCCGGATTCCGAGCTTCGCCATCCGGCTTTCGAGCGTCGTGGGCTTCATCCCGAGGATCTCGGCCGCGCCGCCATCCCCGCGTACCCGCCAGCGCGCCCGGTCCAGGACGTCCTTGATGTGCTCTCGCTCGACGTCGACGAGGTTGAGGCGTGCCGGCGCGGTCGCGCTCTCCGACCCGGGCGACTCGATCACGAGCACCGGGCCCTTGGCCACGATGACCGCGCGCTCGATGACGTTCCGGAGCTCGCGGACGTTGCCCGGCCACGCGTGCCGCTTCAAGGCGGCGAAGCTCCCCTTGGAGATGGACTCGATCGTCTTGTTGAACGCCTTCGAGAACTCGTCGACGAAGGTCCAGACGAGGACGGGTATGTCCTCGATGCGGTCGCGCAGTGGCGGGATGGAGATGGGGAACACATTGAGGCGATAGAAGAGGTCTTCGCGGAAGGTGCGGTCCTTCACCGCGCGGTGGAGGTCCTTGTTCGTCGCCGCGATCACGCGCACGTCCACGTGGATGGGGCGCGTCCCTCCCAGGCGCTCGAGCGTCCTGTCCTGAAGAACGCGAAGAAGCTTCACTTGAGCTTCGAGCGGTAGATCTCCGACCTCGTCCAGGAAGATGGTGGTGCCCGAGGCGAGCTCGAACCGGCCGATCTGACGCGAGAGCGCACCCGTGTAGGCGCCGCGCTCACGCCCGAAGAGCTCGCTCTCCAGCAGGGCGGTTGGGATGGCCGCGCAGTTGACTCGAACCATGGGGCGGTCGCCACGGCGGCTCGCATCGTGGATGGCCTGGGCGAAGACCTCCTTGCCGCACCCGGTTTCACCGGTGAGGAGGACGTTGGAGTCGGTGCCGGCCACGAGGTCCGCCTGCGCCAGGGCCCGCTTGATGGGCTCGCTCTCCGCCACGATCGCCCGCTGCCCCTTGAGCACCGTCACCTCGTGGCGGAGCTGGACGTTCTCGCTCGCGAGCCTGTCCTTGAGACGCTCCACCTCGGCCAGTGCGTGCTCGAGATCGACCTGGCTCTGGCGGCGGGCCAGGACCTGCGCGAAGACGGCCGCGAGCAGCCGCAACCGGTCGAGCACGTCGGGCGTCCACGTGCGGTTCTCGCGGAGGGCGCCGAAGGAAAGCGCGCCCACGACCTTCCCCTCCACCTCCATGGGAACGACGGCGTTGGATCGGGTGTGGAAGCGGCGGAGATTCTCGCGATCGGGCTCGGCCGGCACGTCGTCGACCGAGTCGTGCCACACGGTCTCGTTGGCCATGATCTTCGAGAAGATGTAGGGGAAGAGCTCCCTCGCCGAGAGATGGAGCGGGGCGGTGGGCAGCTCGGGGCGGATCCACGTGTGCGTGTCGACCAGGTTCGAATCGGCCTCCGTGAGCTGCCACAGGACGCACCGGTCGATGTCGAGCGCCTCGACGATGCGGCGCTGGGCATCGACGATGGCTTCGTCGACCTGCGCCGGCGCCAGGCTCACGAATCGAGCGGCGAGCTCGGTCACCAGCCGCTCGAACTCGGGAATCCCCGCGCGAGCGCGCTGTTCGAGCAGCCGCCTCTCCGTCGCGTCGGTCACGGACGCGACGACCATCCGGGTGCCATCGCTCAACGCCGGCGTCCATCCCAGGTCCACGAAGATCACGGAGCTGTCCTTGCGGCAGCCGCGGATGTCGCGCGCGACGCCCGCGCGACGCGTTTCCGGACTGGTCCAGAACCGGTGGGGCTGCCCGGAGGACTCGTCGCGGGCCGCCGCGGGGAGGATCGCTTCGACGGGCCGCCCGAGGAGCTCACTGGCCGCGTAGCCGAAGATCGCGGCGAGTCTGGGATTGGCATAGAGGATCGTGCTGACGTCATCGAGGACGAGGATGCCCGTCGGGGACGCTTCCGCCGCGACATCGCGGAGCGCGTGATGCTGAGACAGTGAACCAGTAGCCATGTTAACGACCGTGGTCAGCAGGCTCTCCCGGATGGCCCGGCGCCGCACAGCGTCCGGCAACGCGCGCGGGGAGATCCAGGTCCGATATTTCGGAGGTGTATCACCCGTGGCGGGGAAAGTCCAGTGCCACGAAAGTCGTGGGGGATGGACCGCGCAAATAAATGGCCCCGCGGCCGTGAGCGCCCGGCCGCGGGGCCTGAGAGAATCCGTCGGGTTCGACGGAGACTACATCATGGGCGTTTCGGGAGGAGCCATCATCTTCCGGACGGCCCGCCGACGACGCCGACGCACCTTGCGGACGGTCTTGCGCACTGCTTTCCGCACTGCCTTCCGCACCTTACGGCGGGTCTTGCGAGCCACCTTGCGGCGGACGCGGCGGACCTTCCGTACGGCCTTGCGGACCTTCCGCTTCACGCGGCGAACTTTACGGCGAGTCTGGCGAACCTTGCGACGGACCTTGCGACGCACTTTACGACGAACTTTGCGCGCCTTTTTGCGTGCCGCCATCCGTTAGGACCACCTTTCTCGAAATGGTGCCCATGGAGCACCGGTTTGTCGCGCCGATCCCCGTCGGCTGCGCGAATCGAAAGTTCGATCCACAACTCCTGGGGATGGCCTGCTGGGATCGAAGTAACGGTGCGCTCACCGGACCCAGCTACGCACACTGTATTCAAATTTGTCGCGCTGTATAGATTTATTTAACGAATTTGCTTGACCCGACATATCGGAGAACCTCCATCGCGTCGGAGTCCGCGTGCATGTCACGCGCATGAAACGCGTGCATTGAGCGCGGCGCAATTGCAATGATGCAATGTACTTGGAAGATTCGCGATACAACGCTTGACTGCGGGCACGACACGTGCCCTTCACGATTCAATGGGGTCACATCGCTCATTCATTTTTTTTCACACGGGGGGATGCTGTGTCCACGCCGGTTCGAATGACCGTCCAGTGGTTTGTGCCGTCACGCGAGTCGGGATTCATCGTCGCCGCGCTGCATGCGCTCATGGTGGCGGTTCGAGCGGAGCCCGGCTGCAGCAGCTGCCATCTCACGACGGACATGGGGGAGCGCGCAGGGCTCAGCTACACGGAGGAATGGATCGGGGAAGACGATCTGAAGCGTCAGCTCCGGTCGGAACGGTTCTCGAGACTCGCCGAGTTGATGGAGCGGGCGACGGAGCAGCCGAAGATCGAGTTCGCGCTGCCGGACGGCGTGCGCGGACTTGAATACGCGGAAGCGGTGCGTGAAGGGAGGAATTCTTGAGAATCCGGAGTCGCCGGGCCTCGAGCAACGGAATCGTTACGACCTTCGCCGCGCTCGCGCTCGCTGCGGCGCTGTCCCTTTGTCCCGGTGCCTCAGCCCAGCCGCGAGCCGCCGCCAAGTCTACGGGAACCTACGAATTCAACGATTCCCACTTTCATTTGACCAACTACGTCCAGGAAGGGATCACGGTCCAGCACTTCCTCGGGATCATGGGCAAGCGGGTGGGCCGGTCCACGCTGTTCGGGATTCCGCTCCAGCAGCAGTGGTCGTATCGGATCTCGGGGGACCAGGCGCCTACCTATTATCTGGACTCCGACGCGCGCCTCTACTACTACTCCTTTACGGATGCCCAGATCGCCATGGCGTACAAGTCGCTGTCCAAGACCGACCAGGCGCGATTCGATCCGATGATCACGGGATTCAATCCGACCGACATGTATGCGGCGGATCACATCCGGCGCGTCCTTCAAACGTTTCCCGGGGTGTTCTCGGGAATCGGCGAATTCTCCATTCACAAGGAGTTCGTCTCGTCCAAGGTAGCCGGCGACGTAGCGAGCCTCACGGATCCCGCCCTCGACCGCCTTCTCGATTTCGCCAGCGAAGTCGGTCTCGTCTGCCTCATCCACAACGATATCGACCGGCCCTACCCGAAGAAGGGTGAAGCCGCGATTTTCTTCCAGCAGTTCCGCGAGCTGCTCCAACGGCATCCCAAGAACTCGATCATCTGGGCGCACACCGGCCTCGGCCGCATCGTCCAGCCAGTGGGGCACCACATCGACATGCTCGAAGATCTCCTCGCCGAACCCGCCTTCAACCGGGTCAACTTCGACATCTCGTGGGACGAGGTGGCCAAGTACATCGTTTCGAGCCCCGAGGCGACCCGAAGGACGGCCGACCTCATCAACCGCCATCCCGACCGGTTCCTCTTCGGCAGCGACACCGTGGCCCCCAAGGACGACAAGGCGTACTACGCCGTCTACGACATGTACGAGCCGCTCTGGAAGCTCTTGACGCCTGAGGCCAGGGAGGGAGTTCTCAAGAAGAATTACGAACGCATCTTCAATGAAGGTAGGAAGAACGCTCGAGCTTGGGAGAAGGCGCATCCAGCCGTGATGGCGGGATGATGGACCGTTGGGACACTCAACGAAAGGAAGGCTCGGAATGAAGCTGTGGCTGCGAATCGTGGGCATGCTGGCCTTCGGGCTGGCTGGAACCTCGGCGATGGCGCAAGCGCAGGACTCGAAGATGCGGACCGAGATCTACGGCTTCGTGATGACCGATGCCGGCAAGAACCAAACTGCGATGGACCCAGCCTGGTTCGACGTGCAGCGTCCCACCAAGCTCCCCGCCTTCCATAACGAGTTCGGGAAGAAGGGGGACGTGTTCTTCAGCGTTCGCCAGACCCGCTTCGGGATCAAGAACTGGTTCCCGACCGACATGGGCGATCTCAAGACGCAGTTCGAATGGGAGCTCTTCGGCACCGGCGTCGATGCGGGCCAGACCACGCTCCGCCTCCGGCACGCCTACGGCGAGCTGGGCAAGTTTGGAGCGGGCCAGACCTGGAGCCCGTTCATGGACATCGACGTGTTCCCGAACACGCTCGAGTACTGGGGCCCGAACGGCATGGCCTTCTTCCGGAACGTCCAGCTGCGGTACATGCCGATCCAGGGCGACACGCGGATGACGATCGCACTCGAGCGCCCGGGGGCCAGTGCCGACCAGGGTGACTTCAGCGACCGCTTCGATCTCGCCAACGTCTCCCCCCACTTCCCGCTCCCCGACCTCTCGGCCGAGTACCGCATGGGCCGCCCGTGGGGCTACGTGGAGCTGGCCGGTATCGTCCGGCAGATGGAGTGGATCGACAACGGCAACACGTTCCCGAACCTGGATGGCGACGCGACGGGCTGGGGAGTCAATTTGAGCTCCAACATCAAGGTCAATCCCAAGAACGTGCTCCGGCTCCAGTTCCTGCATGGCGAGGGGATCGAGAACTACATGAACGACGCCCCGGCCGATCTCGGGATCCAGTTCGATGCGGCCGACTCGCTTCAGCCGATCGACGGCCAGCCGCTCCCTTGCACGGGCACGGTCGCGTTCCTCGATCACACGTGGAGCGACCAGTTCTCGAGCTCGTTCGGCTACTCGCAGATCGTGATCGAGAATTCGAACGGCCAGTCGGACGACGCGTTCCACCTCGGCCAGTACGCACTGGCGAATCTCCTCTACACGCCGGTGCCCAACACGATGATGGGAATCGAGACCGGATGGATCAAGCGTGAGAACAATCGCGATGGGTTCTCCTCGGAGAACTGGCACGTGCAGCTCTCGTTCAAGTACAGCTTCTCAACGATGCTAGGAGGTGGTCAGTAATGCTTCGCAGCCCCATCCGCCGCAGCCTTACTTCGTCCCTCATCGTGGTGCTCGCGCTTGCATTGGGGGCCGGCTCCGCCCAGGCGGCCAAGAGCAAGAAGGCCGCCGCGCCGAACGCGACCCAGACGGTGATGAACGATGCCTTGGCCAAGTACAAGGACATCCAGGAAGGCAAGAACGCGGACTACATTCCTGCCCTCGCCAAGGTCGATCCCAACATTTACGGCATCGCGGTCGTGACCACGGACGGCAAGGTCTACACGGTCGGCGACGTGAAGTCCGAAGTCTCGATCCAGTCCATCTCCAAGGTCTTTGCCATGGCCAAGGTCATGGAGGAGCAGGGTCCCGACGCGATCCTCAACAACATGGGGGTTGACGCGACGGGGCAGGTCTTCAACTCCATCACCGCGATCGAGCAGTACAAAGGCAGCGAGATGAACCCGATGGTCAACCCGGGCGCGATCACGACGACCAGCATGATCAGCGGCGCGACGCCCGATGAGATCTGGGGAAAGATCATGAGCATCCACAATGACTGCGCCGGTCGGCAGCTCACGGTGAACCAGGAGGTCTACGAGTCCGAGGCGGCCACGAACCAGCGGAACCAGGCCATCTCGATGCTCATGTACGCCTACGGCCACATCAAGGACAAGCCGCTCCAGGCGTGCGACCTCTATACCAAGCAGTGCGCCATCAGCGTGAACGCCAAGGACCTTGCCATGATGGCGGCCACGCTCGCGAACGGCGGCAAGAACCCGGTCACCGGCAAGCAGGCGATCCAGACCGCCAACGTCCCCAAGATTCTCGCGGTGATGGCGACGGCGGGACTCTACGACGATAGCGGCAAGTGGCTCTACGCGACGGGACTTCCCGCGAAGAGCGGGGTGGGCGGCGGCATCCTCGCCGTCTCGCCGGGGCGTTTTGGCATCGCCGTCATCTCGCCGCCGCTCGACGCGGCGGGGAACAGCGTTCGCGCACAGAAGGCGATCGCGGACATCTCGAACGCGCTGGGTGGAAATCCCTACGCGCCGAAGCCGATGGGCACGCAGACGTCCTCGCGCTAGATCCAAGGAAGCGCGCGCGGGTGTCGGGGTCCGGCCACGGTGACCCCGCACACCCCGCGCGCACGATTGTGCTACGGACCGCGGCAGGAGAACCAACATGAGACGAACGACACGCAGGGCCGCGGTCGGGTTGGGTGCGTTGCTTTCGGCGCTTCTGATCGGGGCGATCGCAGCGCCCGCTACGAGCGAGGCGGCGGCCAAGTCGAGCAAGTCCAAGTCGACCAAGGCGCCGGCCACGCGCACCGAGCACGATCTGCTCGGAACCAAGGAGATCCCGTCGGACGCCTACTACGGCGTGCAGACGGCCCGCGGCCTCGAGAACTTCCAGCTCTCGGGGATCCCGATCAATCATTACCCGGGCTTTGTCGAGGCGTGGGCCATCGTGAAGCTCGCCGCCGCGCGTGCCAACACGGACGTCGGGGCGATGAAGAAGGAGACGCTGGCTCCCATCGAGAAGGCCTGCCAGGCCGTGATCGACGGCAAGTACCACGACCAGTTCCAGGTCGACTGGCTCCAGGGCGGCGCGGGGACGTCGACCAACATGAACGCGAACGAGGTGCTGGCCAACGTCGCGCTCGAGCTGTCGGGCCACAAGAAGGGCCAGTACACGAT
>Ga0157379_10003329_pt1 | contig 13618 bp, 13 predicted proteins | sample S25metaG_FD_121802 | JGI IMG/M metagenome (GOLD analysis project Ga0157379, IMG submission 121802) | Switchgrass rhizosphere microbial communities from Kellogg Biological Station, Michigan, USA - S2-5 metaG | ecosystem: Host-associated > Plants > Roots > Rhizosphere > Soil | place: USA... | reverse complement strand
GCGTCTTCTCGATGATGTCGAGCGACAGCCAGGCGATGGGCCGCGTCGCCGAGGTGATCGTGCGCACGTGGCAGACCGCCGACAAGATGAAGGCGCAGCGCGGCTGGCTCGCTCCCGAAAAGGACGTCGCCGTCGCGGCGTGCGCGCGCGACGTGCGCAACGACAACTTCCGCGTCCGCCGCTACGTCGCCAAGTACACGATCAACCCGGCGATCGCGCAGGGCATCGCGCACGAGGTCGGCTCGGTCGAGCCGGGCAAGCTCGCCGACCTCGTGCTCTGGAAGCCGGCGTTCTTCGGCGTCAAGCCGTCGCTCGTGATCAAGGGCGGGACGATCGCGATGGCGGCGATGGGCGATCCGAGCGCGTCGATCCCGACGCCGCAGCCGGTGCACGCGCGCACGATGTTCGGCGGCTACGGCGCGGCGCGCGCGCTCGGGTCGGTGACGTTCGTCTCGCAGGCGGCGCTCGCCGCCGGCATCGGCGAGCGGCTCGGCCTCGCCAAGCGCCTGAGCGCGGTGCGCGCGACGCGCTCGATCGGCAAGCGCGACATGGTGCTGAACGGCGCGACGCCGCGGATCGACGTCGACGCGCAGACCTACGAGGTGCGCGCCGACGGTCTGCTGCTGACGTGCGAGCCGGCCAAGGTGCTGCCGATGGCGCAGCGCTACTTCCTGTTCTGAACGCGATGCCGACCCTGGTCGCGAGCAAGCTGATCGCCGGCGGGCGCGGGCTCGCGCAGGTGCTGCTGCGCCGCGCTGCGACCGTCGCGCTCGACTGGGACACGCGCCGGAAGAGCCGGTTCGAAGCGGTCGATTCCGGCGGCCGCACGATCGGCGTCTTCCTGCCGCGCGGCACGATCGTCCGCGGCGGCGACGTGCTCGTCGCCGAGGACGGCTCGCTCGTCGTCGTCCAGGCGCTGGCGCAGCCGGTGCTCGTCGCGACGGCGCGGGCGACGTCGCAGGCGCCCGCCCTTGACCTCTCGCGTGCCGCCTACCACCTCGGCAACCGCCACGTCGCGCTCGAGCTGCGCGACGACCGCGTCGTCCTCGAACCCGACCACGTGCTCGCCGAGCTGCTGCGCCGGCTGGGGCTCGAGGTCGCGGAGACGAGCGCTGCGTTCGAGCCCGAAGGCGGCGCGTACGACGCAGGATCAGGCCACGCGCACGCGTCGCGTGCGGACGGTCGGGGGCACGAGCACGGGCACGGGCACGGGCACGATCATCCGCACGACGGCGACCATGCGCATGCGCACGGCCACGGGCACGGGCACGGGCACGATCACGGTCACCGCGACGATCGCGCGCACGGGCACGGCGACCACGGCCACCGTCCCGAGCATCCGTGACGCCGACCTCGCTTCGGCGCGCGCAGCGCGCGTCGCCCGCCACGACGGGGCGCAGGCGCGGCGGCGTGCGCGAGCGCGCCGAGGCGCCGCTGGCGACGACGACGCTGCTGCAGCTGATCCGCCTCGCGTCGCCGAGCCTTCCCGTCGGCGGCTTCAGCTATTCGGAAGGGATCGAGTCGGCGGTCGACGCCGGGTGGGTCGGCGACGAGGCAAGTGCGCGGGCGTGGCTCGCCGACCAGCTCGCGCTCGGCATCGGCCGCAGCGACCTGCCGCTCGCTGCCCGTGCGCTCGCCGCGTGGCGCCGTGGCGACCACGCGGCGGTGACGACGTGGAACGCCTGGTTCGCGACGACGCGTGAGACGAGCGAGCTGCGCCGGCAGGCCGAGCAGATGGGGCGCTCGCTGGCGCAGTGGCTGCGCCAGCGCGATGACGGCGACGAGCGCGTCGCGGTCCTCGAAGCGCTCGCTCCAGCGCCGACGTGGCCGGTCGCGTTCGCGCTCGCCGCCGCCGACAGCGCCGCGCCGCCTCGCGCCGTGCTCGCGGCCTTCGCCGCGGGCTGGGCCGAAAACGCGACCCAGGCGGTGCTGAAGGCGGTGCCGCTCGGCCAGGCGGCGGCGCAGCGCGTGCTCGCCGCGCTGTCGGCGGCGATTCCCGCGACGGTCGATCGCGCCCTCGCGATGGCGACGAGCGACATGCAGGCGTTCGCGCCGATGCTCGCGATCCTGTCGTCGCGCCACGAGGAGCAGTATTCGCGCCTCTTCCGTTCCTGATCCGATGCCGATGAACACGCTGCACCACATCCCGCGCCGAACCCGCGAGTTGCCACCGCTGCGGGTCGGCGTCGGCGGGCCGGTCGGATCGGGCAAGACGACGCTCGTCGAGATGCTCTGCAAGGCGATGCGCGACCGCTACGACCTCGTCGTCGTCACCAACGACATCTACACCAAGGAGGACCAGCGGCTGCTCACCGTCGCCGGCGCGCTCGAGCCGGAGCGCATCGTGGGCGTCGAGACCGGTGGCTGCCCGCACACAGCGATCCGCGAGGACGCGTCGATCAACCTCGAGGCAATCGATCGCATGCTCGCCAGGTTTCCGGACGCCGACATCGTCTTCGTCGAGAGCGGCGGCGACAACCTCGCGGCGACGTTCAGCCCCGAGCTGTCGGACCTGACGATCTACGTCATCGACGTCGCTGCGGGCGAGAAGATTCCGCGCAAGGGCGGCCCGGGGATCACGAAGAGCGACCTCTTCGTCATCAACAAGACCGACCTCGCTCCGCACGTCGGCGCTAGCCTCGACGTCATGCGCGCCGACACGCTGCGCATGCGCGGCACGAAGCCGTTCGTGATGACGAACCTGAAGACCCGCGACGGCCTCGCCGAGGTCGTCGCGTTCATCGAGCGGCGCGGCATGCTGCGGCCGGCGGCCGCGGACTGAGCGACGGCGCGGTCAGTCCCAGCCGCCGCCGCCGTCGCCGCCACCGACGTCGCCGCCGCCGCCATCATCCCAGTCGCCGCCGGTGCCGAAATCGATCGGACGGTCCTCGAGCGCGCTGCGACCGCCGTCGGGCGAATCGAGGTAGCCGGGGCCGGCGCCGCTGTCGTCGGCGTTCTGTCCCGAGCGGCGGTGCAGCAGCTCGCTCGCGAGCATCCCGGCGGCGACGCCGCCGGCGGCGGCAAGACCGGTGCCGAGCATGCCGCTGCGCTGCGGTGCGTAGCCTGGAGGCACCGCACCGGGGGCGTAGCCACCAGGACCGTACCCGCCGGAAACGCCGGGCTGGCCGGGAGCACCGTAGCCCGGTGCCGGAGCTGCCATGCCGCCGCCGAGGGCGGCGTTGCGGCTGCGCCTGAAGCCACGCCAGAGCAACACGCCCACGACGACGAGGCCGACGAGCCAGATCCACCTCGGCAAGCCCGACGACGTCGGTGCCGGCGCGGCCGGCGCGGCGGCCTGCGAGCGGCGCGCGTCCTGCGCCGGTCGCGGCGCCGACCGTTGCGACTGCAGTTGCGCTTCGAACGAGCGGAACTTCGCCGGATCGGTGAACTTGACGTCGGGATCGATGACGCGCGCCTTTTGCGCCTCCTCGGCGGCGAGCGCGAGCTTGCCCTGGTGGGCGAGGATCTCGGCATAGACGTAGTGCGCCTTGGCGCTGCCCGGCTTGGCGTCGACGACCTCGCGCATCATCGTCTCGGCCTGGGCGTAGCGGCCGGCCTGGACCTCGGCTTCGACGTCCTGCAGCGACGGCAGCGCCCACGCGACCGCCGCGAAGGCGGCCAGCAAGGCGGTCAGGATCCATTTCCTCATGCGCTTCTCCTCGGGTCCCGCGGGCCGGGGCCGGCCCTTCGGCCGGCAAATTGGCGGCCCGCGCACCGCTTTCAAGACCATCGCACGATCTTCGCGCCGCGGGCAGCCGCCACACCCGCCGACCCTCGTCGCCGAAGGGTGGGTTCAGGCCGACAGCCGGCGCTGCGCAGACACGGGGCGCTGCCGAGAATCTGCGGCGCGACGAGGAGATCGGACGTGAGCTTTGGCATCCTCTTCCTGCTGTTGCTGGTGACCGCCGGCTGGTGGCTCTACAAGCGCTGGTCGGCGCTGCGCGCGGCGCAGGAGGCGCGTCGCGAGGCCGAGCTCATGCTCGTCTTCGAGGCACGCTCGAAGATGCCGGCCAAGCCCGTCCAGGCGACGCCGCCGGCGAGCGACTTCTATCCGACGCTGCCCGAGCAGCAGCCGCCGGCGGCGCCCGGGGCAACGCCACGCGCGAGCGCACGCCGATCCGGCACCGGCGGTTGATCGCCGCTTCCGGCGGCTCCCGGCACGCGGTTCAGCGCGTTCGGACGGCGACGGCGAGCCGCAGGAGGCTGAGCGCAGCGAACGCTGCCGCGAACGCGGCGTGAACGGCCGCGAACGCGCGCCGGACGAGCTTCATGGGCGCCGGCGCGGCGAGCCGCGCGCCCGCCTGCGGGCTCAGGTGAGCTGGATCTGGCGCGGGCCCGTCCCCCACGAGAAATCCGGCTCGAGCCGAGGCTCGAACTCGATGCTCGCGCAGGCGCAAGGCGATGCCGCGACGACGGGAACGACGTGCGAGAAGACGTGGACCTTGCCGCAGCCGGTGCAGCGCCACCGCGAGCTGCGGGCGAAGAAGCCGGCGGTCTGCGCCGGAGTCATCACGAGGCCGGTCTCGGCGAAGCTGTCTTCAGGCAGCGCCGACGCGTCGGGCGGCGGGCCGTCGAGCGACCGCCCGCGCAGCGCGAGCACCGACCGGCTCCACTGCAACACCGCTTCTCTCGCCGCTTCGATGCGTCCCATGGGTGTTCCTCGCTGTCGCGACGATAGCCGCTGCCGCTGCCCCTGTGGGCGCCGACGATCTTGCCGCCCCCTCGGTCAGGGGGGCAAGCGACGACGCGACGTGGCACGTAACCGGCGTGTATCGACGCCGAATCAGGAAGGCAAAGACCGCGCCCGGCCGCTCCATCGCCGCGAAGCGCTGCCTACACTGCGGCCATGACGACCGCCGGACCGGCGAGCTGGGACGCGCACGCGAAGACCTTGCATCGCGTCGCGCTCGCGGCGGCGCGGCCTTCGGACCCGACGCTCTTCGCCGACCTGCTGCGCGAGGTCATGACCAGCCTCGGCGCCGCCGCCGGGCTCGTCGCCGTCTTCACCGACGAGACGCGGACGAGCGTGCGCACGATCGCGTCGATCCTCGACGGCCACCTGCTCGCGCCGTTCGAATACGCCCTCGCCGGCACGCCGTGCGAGCAGGTCACCGGCAAGGAATTCCGCCTCGTCGCGAGCGGCCTCGTCGACGAGTTCCGCGCCAGCAGCCTGTTCGCCGCCAAGGGCATGGACTCGTACGCGGCGTACCCGCTGTGCGACAGCCACGGCGAACGGCTCGGCCTGCTCGCGGCGATGGACCGCAATCCGCTCGCCGACGTCGCGCTCGCCGAAGCCGTGCTCAAGATCGTCGGCAACCGCATCGCCGCCGAGCTCGAGCGGGCGACGACCGAGGGCGTCCTCAAGGCCGCTGCGCTCGCCGTCTCGAGCGCACGCGGCGAGACGGTTTTCGCCGAGCTGGTCCGCTCTCTGGCGGCGATCCTGCACGTCGACGTCGCCTTCGTCGCCCGACCTTCGGCCGCCGATCCGGCGACGATGGACGTGCTTGCGATCCAGATGGACGGCGCGCCGGTCGCGATCGACCGCTACGAGCTCGCCGGCAGTCCGTGCGAGGGCGTCCTGCAGCACGGCTTTCGCGTCCATCCCGAGCGCATCTGCGAGCTCTTCCCGAACGAGCCGATGCTGCGCGCGATCGGCATCGAGGGCTACGCCGGCTACCCGCTGAACGACCTCGGCGGCGAGACGCTCGGCCTCGTCGCGATCTCGTCGCGGACGCCGCTGACGCGCCTCGAGCGCATCGAGTCGGTGATGCAGATCTTCGCGGTGCGCGCCGCCGCCGAGATCGAGCGCCTGCGCGCCGACGAGACGGTGCGCCATTCGGAGGAGAGCTACCGGACGATCTTCGAGTCGATCGAGGACGGCGTCGTCATCCACGACTGGCACACCGGCGCGCTCGTCGACGTCAACGCGAAGGCGTGCGAGACGTCCGGATTTCGCCGCGAGGACTTCATCGGCGCGCCGCTTTCGATCCTGTGCTCGCGCCACGAGCCGTACACCGAGGCCGACGCGCGCCGCTACATGCAGCTCGCCCGCGAGGGACACTGCCCGCCCTACGAATGGCGCGGCCGCAAGCCCGACCGTTCGGTGACGTGGTACGAGGTGCGGCTGAAGGCGGTCTCGATCGGCGGCGTGCCGCGCATCCTGTCGATGAGCCGCGACATCACCGAGAAGAAGAACGCCGAGGAGGCGCTCAAGCTGCGCGAGGAGCAGTACCGCGCGATCTTCGAGGCGTCGTCGGACGCCTTCGTGCTGCGCGACGCCAACCTCGACATCGTCGACGCCAACCCGGCGTTCCTGCAGCTGTACGGCTTCACGCGCGAGCAACTCGCCGCCCGCGGCGGCTACCCGCAGACCTTTCCTGCCGGCTACGTCGCCGAGCGGCGCCAGCGCATGGAGCGGGCGCTGGCCGGCGAGGAGTCGCGCGCCGAGACGATCGCGCTGCGTCCCGACGGCTCGACGTTCGAGGCCGACATGCGCGTCATCCCGGTCCGCTACCGCGGCGAGCCCCACGTCCTCACGGTCGTTCGCGACATCACCGAGCGACGCCAGCGCGAGCGCGAGCTGCAGAGGAGCGAAGCCCGGCTGCGCGCGACGGTCGAGGCGGCGTTCGACTGCATCATCAGCATGGACGGCGAAGGCCGCATCGTCGAGTTCAACGCTGCGGCCGAGCGCTGCTTCGGCCGCACGCGCGCCGACGTGCTCGGCCTGTTGCTGGCCGACGTCATCATCCCCGAGAGGCTTCGCCAGGGACACCGCGACGGCGTCCGCAAGTTCGCGCACAGCGGCGAAGGCCCGTTCGTCGGCCGCCTCGTCGAGACGACGGCGATGCGCGCCGATGGCAGCGAATTCCCGGTCGAGGTCGCGATCAGCGTCGCCGCCGCTCCCGACGGCAACATCTTCGTCGGCCACATGCGCGACATCACGGCGCGGCGCCAGGCCGAGAGCCAGCGCAGCGAGCTCGAGACGCAGCTGCGCCAGGCGCAGAAGATGGAAGCGATCGGCCAGCTGACCGGCGGCATCGCCCACGACTTCAACAACATCCTGACCAGCGTCACCGGCTACATCGTGCTGGCGAGCGAGCGCGCCGAGCGGCTCGGCGCCGGCGAGCTGGTGCGCCAGCTCGGCCAGGCGCACCTCGCGGCGCAGCGCGCGCGCGACCTCATCTCGCAGATGCTCGCGTTCGCGCGCCGCCAGCGCAGCGAACGCCGCTCGCTCGCGCTCGCCGCCGAGCTGCGCCAGTCGGCGCAGCTGCTGCGCTCGACGCTGCCGAGCTCGGTCGAGCTTCACACCGCGCTCGACGCGGCGGCGCCGGCGGTGGTCGGCGACTCGGTGCAGATCGAGCAGGTGCTGTTCAACCTCTGCATCAATGCGCGCGACGCGATTTCAGGCGCCGGCATGATCAGGATCGGCCTCGGCAGCGAGACGATCGCCGAGCGCGTCTGCGCGTCCTGCCGCGCTCCGCTGCGCGGCGGCTGGGTCGTGCTCTCGGTCGCCGACACGGGCTGCGGCGTCGCCGACAACGTGCGCGAGCGGATGTTCGAGCCCTTCTTCACCACCAAGCCGGTCGGCCGCGGGTCGGGCATGGGGCTCGCGATGGTGCACGGCATCGTCCACGAACACGGCGGCCACCTCCTCGTCGATGCGGTCGAGCCGCACGGCACGCACTTTCGCGTCGTCCTGCCGGCGGCCGACGCGGCGCCGCTCTCGCCGGTCGAGCGTCCGCTCGCGGCGAAGACGCCGCAGCTCGCCGGCCGCGTCCTGCTCGTCGAGGACGAGGCGATGGTCGCCGCGTTCATGGCCGAGCTGCTCGGCGGCTGGGGACTCGACGTCGTCCACTGCGGCGATCCGCTGCGCGCCGAGGACCGCATCTGCGACGGCGACGAGCGCTTCGACCTCGTCCTCACCGACCAGACGATGCCCGGCCGGACCGGCCTCGAGCTCGCGACGCGCGTGAGCGCGCTCCGTCCAGAGCTGCCGGTGCTCCTCTACAGCGGCTTCGGCGAAGGCATCGACGCCGCCGACCTCAAGCGCTCTGGCGTCCGCGCGCTGCTGCGCAAGCCCATCGAGCCGGAGGCGCTGCGTTCGGCGCTGGCCGAGGCGATCGGAATTCCCGCATGAGCGCGAGCTGGAGCGTCGCCGCGACCGCGGCGAGCGTGCCGTCGGCGAGCCAGAGCGGCAGGTAGCTGCCGCTCAGCTCGACGGCGACGCCGCCGAGCCATGCACCGAAGAAGCCGCCGACCTGGTGGATCAGCATCGTCGCGCCGAGCAGCGCCGACAGCCGCTCGACGCCGAACGAGCGGGCGAGCAGCTCGGCGGTCGGCGGCAGCGCGGCCATGTAGGTCAGTCCGATCGCGACCGCGAACGCGAGCAGGGCGACGCCGCTCTTCGGCGCGGCGACGAACGCTGCGATCGCGACGACGCGCAGCGTGTAGACGACGGCGAGCAGCGGCGCGCTTTCGAAGCGCTTCATCAGCACGCCGACGCCGACGCTGCCGGCCATGTTGGCCGCCCCGGCGAGGACGAGCCAGGCGCCGGTGAACGCGGCGGGCATGCCGCAGCGCTCGATGACTCCCGGCATGTGCACGGTGAGGAACGAGACGTGGAAGCCGCACATCGCAAAGCTGCCCGCGACCAGCCAGAAGCGGCGGTCGCGCAGCGCCTCGCCAGCCTGGGCGAGACCGCCGGGCGTCGCCGCGGCCTGCGGCCGGTGCGGAAACGAGCGCGCCAGCGGCAGCGCGAAGAGCGCGATCGCGCCGAGCGTGCACAGCGCTGCCACCCAGCCCTGCAGCGCGATCGCGATCGTGACGAGCGGCGCGAGGACGAGTTGCCCGGCCGGCCCGCCGGCGCCGATCACTCCGCTCGCGAGGCCGCGCTCGGCCGCCGCCGTGCGCCGGCTCACCTCGCCGATGAGGAGCGCGTTGCTCGCGACCGCGGTGCCGGCGGCGCTGACGACGAGCATCAGGAAGACGAGCGCGACGAGCGAGTGGACGGCGACGAGGAGCGCCGTCGCGCCGGCGAGCAGACACGCGCCGGCGGTCATCACGCGCGCCGGGCCGTAGCGGCGCGCGAGCGCCTCGACGAGCGGCAGCACCGCGCCGGAGGCGAGCTGACCGCACGCCGCGGCAAACCCGATCGCCGCCATGCCGAGGCCGGTCGCCGTGTTGAGCGGCGACAGGAAGATGCCGAACGACGCGCGGCTGCCCGAGATGAGCGCTGTCAGCGCGGTCGCCGCGGCGGTGAGCCGCCAGGCCGCAGCCCTCATGCCGTCGCGCCCCGGAAGCGGTCGTCGCGGATGCGCAGGCGCGTGCTCGGCGCGAGGCCGCGCGCCTCGGCGGCGTACGACAGGTACTCGTCGCGCGTCAGGCCGAGGTCGCGCAGCGCGCTGTCGTCGAGGCGGGCGAACTCGGCGGCCTCGCGGGCTCGGCGACGCCGCTCGGCATAGGCGATCTTCAGCCAGTGCGCGCCGGCGACGATGCGCCGGAGCGCACCGTCGACGCCGGCCCAGAAGCCGGACGCCATCGGGAGTGTGCTCGGGTGGTTCATGGCGGTTCTCTCGGAAGGGCGGACATGGAAGACGCTCACGCAGCCATCGGCAGCGGGGACGTCGGCGACTTCGGCATCGCGTAGGCGAGCGGAACGAGCGCTGCCTGGACGCGGCGCATCTGCGTCGCGGTGACGAGCGCCGACAGCAGCGCCTGGAAGCGCGGCTCGGACACGCCCGAGACGATGTACTGCCAGCGGTACGCCTTGAGGAAGTGGTCGCGGAGCTGCTGGATGCGCGGCGCGCTCAGCGAGCCGCCCCAGTGGGCGACGAAGTAGCCGGCGTCGGCGTTCGCCTGCGCCTGCAGGATGCCGTCGACGGCGCCGACGAGCGCGATCAGGTCGTCGACCGCGGCGTCGCGCTCCTTCGCCGTCAGCTTGGCGTCCTCGCGCCGCCACTCGAGCTCGTCGAGGATCGCGTGCTGCGACTCCTCGCGCCAGTGGAACAGGAACACGTCCTTCCACAGCGGCGACAGCGTCTCGGCCGGGCCGATGCTGGCGCGGTAGTGCGCCTGCACGAAGAGCTCGATGTGGCAGGTCAGCGCGAGCACCGACCAGTCCGACTTCGAGAGCACCGCGGCAGCGACCGCGTTCGGCTCGGCGGCGAGCACGTAGCCCGACGGCATCTGCGCCGCCAACATCTCCTCGATGCGGCGGAACAGCGCCTGGTGCTTGAGCTCCTCGTCGGTGAAGCGGACGAGCGCCTCGAACGCGTTCTGGTCGCCGAGCGCATGGGCACGGCCGAGATCGGCCATCTTGGCGCCGATGAAGCGCTCGACGAGCGCGAAGATGTTCGCGTAGGTGCGGCCCTGCACCTGGCTCAGCGCGCGCTTCTGGGACGGCGTCAGGAAGTCGACCTCGTCGACGAGCGAGAGCTCGGCGGGCAGGAAGTCGAAACCGAGGTCGAAGTTGCGGCCGCGGATCACGTCGCGCTCGATCTCCCAGCGCACGCGCTTGGAGACCTCGATGACCTTCGCGTAGCGGCTCGTCGTCGGGATGCGGGATACGTCTTCCATGGTGGTGTCCTCGTTGGCGTCGCCGGACACCGCGTCCGGCGAGTGGCGGCAGTGTCGAAAGCGGCGGTATCGCGCTTGCGGCGACGCGCGCATCGCGTGTTATCGTTTTGTATCGATCGGGATACGCGGGCCAGCAGGCGATGGACAGCAGCGGACGGCTACTCGTCGTCGACGACGATCCGGGCGTCCGGGCGATGCTGGTCGAGTACCTCGGCGGCCACCGCTACGACGTCCGCGCCGTCGACGGCGGCGCCGCGATGCGCGCCGAGATCGAGCGCGACCTGCCCGATCTGATCCTGCTCGACATCCGCATGCCCGGCGAGGACGGGCTGACGCTGGCGCGTTACCTGCGCGAGCGCTACGACGTCGGCATCATCATGGTGACGGCGTCGAGCGACGTCGTCGATCGCGTCGTCGGTCTCGAGATCGGCGCCGACGACTACGTCGCCAAGCCGTTCGATCCGCGCGAGCTGCTCGCCCGCGTGAAGAGCGTGCTGAGGCGCATGCAGGCGCGCGTAGCCGCCGGCGGCGACGCGGCGGCCGACGTCGCCGTGGCCAATGCCGATGCGCGCGTCCGCTGCGGCCGCTGCCTGCTCGACGTCGACGCGCGCCGCCTGTTCGAGGCGAGCGGCGAGGAGGTGCCGATCACGGCGATGGAATACGAGCTGCTGCGCGTCTTCCTCGCCAGCCCGAACCGGGTGCTGTCGCGCGACCAGCTGCTGCTGCAGACACGCAACCGCGAGTGGGAGCCGTTCGACCGCTCGATCGACATCCGCATCGGTCGCCTGCGCAAGAAGATCGAGCCCGACCCCTCGGCCGAGCCGCGCTGCATCCGCACCGTGCGCAACGCCGGCTACATGTACGTGCCGGCCTGAGGCCTACGCAGCTGCGCCGCGCGCGCGGCGCAGCCAGCCGAGGCCGGCCGACGTCGCCGCCTTCGGCCGGTACTCGCAGCCGATCCAGCCGTCCCAGCCGAGCGCGTCGACGACGTCGAAGAGATACGGGTAGTTCACCTCGCCGAGGTCGGGCTCGTGGCGCTCGGGGACGCCCGCGATCTGGAGGTGGCCGACGCGACCGGTCGGCAGGTACGCGTGCAGCTTCGTCGCGACGTCGCCCTCGACGATCTGGCAGTGGTAGAGGTCCATCTGCACCTTGAGGTTGGCGGCGCCGACCGCGGCGACGATCGCGTGCGCCTCGTCCTGGCGGTTCAGGAAGTAGCCCGGGATGTCGCGCGTGTTGATCGGCTCGATCAGAACGTCGACGTTCGCGGCCGCGGCGCGCTCGGCGGCCCACGCGAGGTTGGCGACGTAGGTGGCGCCCATCGCCGCGCGGCTCTCCGCGTTCGGCGCAAGACCGGCCATGACGTGCACGCGCGGGCAAGCGAGCGTCGCGGCGTAGTCGAGGCCGCGATCGATCGCGGCGCGGAACTCGTCCTCGCGGCCGGGCAGTGCCGCGATGCCGCGCTCGCCTCCGCCGAAGTCGCCCTGCGCGGCGTTGAAGAGCACCTGCTGCAGCCCGGCGGCGGCGAGCGCGGACGCCAGACGCGCGGCGGGCCATTCATACGGGAACAGGTATTCGACGGCAGTGAAGCCGTCGGCGGCGGCAGCGGCGAAGCGATCGAGGAACGCGTGCTCTGCATACATCATCGACAGGTTGGCGGCAAAGCGCGGCATCGCTTTCTCCTCGTCACCAGCGCGCGCCGAAGGCGCGGCGCAGCTCGTCGATCTGCGCCGCCGCGAGCGGCGCCGGCTTCGGTGTCGCCGCGAGCCAGAGGCGCGCGGTCTCCTCGAGCTCTTCGAGCACCGCCATCGCCGCCGCGGGCGTCTCGTGCCAGACGTTCGGCCCGAGCCGCGACAGCATCACGGCACGGATCGGCGCGCCGCGCCGCGCCGCCGCGGCGATCGCTTCGGCGACGCGGTCGCCGACGGCAGGATCGCCGGGACGTCGGTACGCGAGCAGCGGTACGTGCCCGACCTTCATCACGAAGTACGGCGTGATCGGCGGCACGAGGTCGTCGCGGTCCTCGTCGACGGCGGCGGCGAGGCTGGCGCGGACGCAATGGTGCGAATGGGTGTGGATGACGCAGCGCGCCTGCGGGTCGGCGTCGTAGATGCGCCGGTGCAGCGCGAGCGTCTTCGTCGGCCGGCCGCCGCTCGCTGCGCCCGCGGCGTCGACCTTGACCAGCGACGCCGGCGTCAGCTCGCCGAGGCACGCGTCGGTCGCCGTGGCGACGACGCCGTCGCCGAACCGAGCGCTGAGGTTGCCGGTCGTCCCGTGGACGTAGCCGCGCGCGAAGAGCGAACGGCCGACGCGGCAGAGCTCGTCGCGCAGCGTCGCTTCGTCCATGTCAGGCCGCGGCAGCGAACGCGCGCGCGAAGAAGTCGACCGCGCCGAAGTTGCCCGACTTGAGCGCGAGCAGGATGCCGTCGGGCGCGCCGGCAGGCGTCGCGTGGCACCACGGCACGCCGGGATCGATCTGCGCACCGATGCGCAACGTCTCGACGCCGAGCGCCTGCACGCATGCGCCCGACGTCTCGCCGCCGGCGACGACGAGCCGGCGCACGCCGCGGCCGACGAGCGCCACCGCGGCCGCAGCGAGGATCGCCTCGAGCCGGGCGCCGACGTCGTGCGCTCCGCCCTGCTGCTGTGCCGCGGCGACGTCGTTCGGCGCCGCCGTGCTGTAGACGAGCACGGGCTGCTCCGGCTGTTCCGCCCAGCGTTCGTCGGCCCAGCGCGCGATGGCGGCGACGACGCCCGCGTCGCCGCCGCTCGCGAGGGCGAGCGGATCGATGCGGTGCGCCGCTCCGCCGGCGGCGATGAACGCGGCGACCTGCGCATTGGTCGCCTCCGAGCAGCTGCCGGAGACGATCGCGCTTCGCCCACGCACCGATGGCAGCGACGCCGCCGCGGTCGACGGCGCGATGCCGAAGTTGCGCGGCAGTCCGATCGCCAGCCCCGAGCCGGCGCAGACGACGGCGAGCGAGCGCACCGCCTCGCCGAGGCGCAGCAGATCGTCGTTGTCGACCGCGTCGGCGATCGCGAT
>Ga0157379_10003326_pt1 | contig 13620 bp, 7 predicted proteins | sample S25metaG_FD_121802 | JGI IMG/M metagenome (GOLD analysis project Ga0157379, IMG submission 121802) | Switchgrass rhizosphere microbial communities from Kellogg Biological Station, Michigan, USA - S2-5 metaG | ecosystem: Host-associated > Plants > Roots > Rhizosphere > Soil | place: USA: Michigan... | reverse complement strand
CCCAGCAAGCCTGCCTCGCCTCGAAGCTTCTGACGCCGAAGATGACCCCAACCCTCCCCGAACCCGATCGCGCCGCCTTCGTTCGCGACTACCGAAAAGGCATGGCGTCGATGCTCATTGAGCTCACGAACCTCGAAGTCGCCCTGCCTTCGCAGGACGGTGACGCTCACGTCGAGCGGATGCCGCTCGAACAGCAGGTCGACCGTGCCGAGCGAGAGATCCAGGTTCTCGAGCCGGAGTGAATAGAGAAACGGCGGCAGCATCGCGCGCTCGATCGAGAGCCTCCGCGCCGGCACATCGACCGACAGCCGCAGGCAGGCCTGAAGCAGACCGAAGACCACCCCTGACGACCATGCCTGCGGCGAGCACGCCACCGGATATAACGTCGGCCCTTCGCCCGGCCGGCGATGAAAGCCGCAGAACAGCTCCGGCAGCCGATGCGCGTCCATCGAAAGGCTCGCCTCGAAGAGCGCTGAGAACGGCGCCCCGATCAGATCGTCGAACCCATATCGCGACAGCCCGGCCGCGACGATGCCGTTGTCGTGCGGCCACACCGAACCGTTGTGATACGACATCGGGTTGTATCTCGGCTCCGTCGACGCAATCGTGCGGATGCCCCATCCCGAAAACATTTCCGGCCCGACCAGCTGCTCGGCGACTCGCCGCGCGCGTTCCGGCGATGCAATCCCGCCGAACAGGCAGTGCCCGGCGTTCGAGCTTCGGACCGCGCAGGGTTTCTTGTGTCCGTCGAGCGCGAGCGCATAGGTTCCGAGATCGTCGAGCCAGAAGCGATCCTCGAACGCTCGCCGCAACCGCTCCGCGCTGTCGCGCAGCGCCGTGGCGCGCGCGCCATCGCCCAGCGCGTCCGCGAGCGCAGCGGCGCGGCGGCGCGCGTCGTAGACGTACGCCTGCACTTCGCACAACGCGATCGGCGGCTCTGCCAGTGAGCCGTCGGCGTGAAACACGGAATCCTGCGAGTCCTTCCATCCCTGGTGGACGAGCCCGGTTGGCGAGTGGCGCGCGTACTCCACAAACCCGTCGCCGTCGCGGTCGCCGCACTCGTCAATCCAGGCGAGCGCCCGCACCACGTGCGGCCACAGCCGGATCAGGAACTCGCGATCTCCGGTTCGATCGAAGTACGCGCCGGCCAGCATGACGAACAGCGGCGTCGCGTCCACGCTGCCGTAGTAGCGGCCGAATGGCACCTCGCCGAGGCGAGCCATCTCGCTGCTGCGCGTCTCGTGCAGAATCTTGCCCGGTTCGGCGTCCTGCTGCGGGTCCACGTGATCGGCCTGGGTCGCCGCCAGGTATTCGAGCACGCCGCGCGCGATGCGCGGGTTGATCCACAGCGTTTGGAACGCGGTGACGATGCCGTCCCGGCCGAACGGCGTGCTGAACCAGGGCACTCCCGCATAGGGATACTCGCCGTGCGGCGTCGTGGAGACCAGCATCCGGAGATCGGCGGCCGATCGGCGAAGCCAGTGATTGAAGCGTTCGCTGGAGCTTTCGACCACCGCGTAGGCGCCGCGGGCGCGGTCGAGCGACGCCGCGGCCTCTGATTCCGCGCGTTGCAGCGCCTTGATGGCAGCCGGACGCCGCTCCCGATCGCAGCGAATCGCGAGCGTCAGCACCGTCGGTGTGCGCGGTGCGAGCTCGTACTCGAATCGAGCCATGCCAGGCGTCGCGGCCGCCGGCACCTCGCTCCACTCGAAAACGGTCGATCGGCGCTCGCCATCCAGGCCGCGATAGTCGAGCCGCAGCGTCGCGCCGTCGATGACCGGCGCGCAGCGCGTGCCGCGGCGCTCGCGTGACATGCCGCGGACCTCGAAGATGTCGGCGAAGTCCGCGTCGATGTCGAAGGTCAGCGAGACGCGCACCGGCTGGCGACTGTAGTTCCACAGACGAAGCCGTTCGTGCCACGTCGCATCCCACAGGAATCGTCCACGGAACAAGTGGACCACGTCGCGGGCGAGCACGCGATCGCCGTCGCCGAGCGGAATATCCGGATTCGTCAGGTCGGCGCCGAACAATTCGTTGTCGTCCTTGACGCGCGCGCTCAACAGCAGCGGCCGCTGCCCATTCATGCGCAGCTGGAATCGGGACAGGTATCTGGTGCCCTCGTGATACAGCCCCTGCTCGCCCGCCACGAACGCGCCGACATCGCCGACGGTGTCGAACAGCGCAAAGGTGTCGTCGTGCTTCAGGACCGCGGTGCGTTGCGCGGCTCTGGAAGCGGTCGCCAGAATGTAGAACTGGTCGTGGACCTGAATCACGTCTTCCAATTCAGGCCTCCAGTCTGGCAGCGGGTCGGACATGTCCGAGCGCGCATCGATAGACGTCGAGGTATCGCTCCGTCATCTTCGCCACTGAAAAGTGGCCCTCGACGAACGTCCGGCAGGAGGATGCCGCGACACCGGGCGATGCGATCCGCCGCGCCATCTCGTCGACGTCCCGGCAGATCCAGCCGTTTACACCGTTAACCACGACCTCTTCGACGGCGCCGCCCGCAAACGCCAGGATCGGCGTGCCGCAGGCCATCGCTTCGACCATCACCAGCCCGAACGGCTCTTCCCATTGAATCGGGAACAGCACCGCCCGTGCCTTCGACAGCAGCGCGTTCTTGACCGCAAAGTCCGCCTCGCCGACGTATTCGACCTGATCGCCGTCTACCAGCGGGCGGACCCGCTGCTCCCAGTAGTCGTTGAAATACGGCTGGATCTCGCCGGCGAGCTTGAGGCGGATTCCCGCACGACGCGCCGCCTCGATGGCCAGGTGCGGCCCCTTGCAGGGCGCCATCCGCCCGAGAAACGCGACGTAGTCGTCTTTCTCGTCCGACCACGTGTAATCGGATACGGGAATGCCGTGGTGCACGACCTCGACGCGCGGCATTGGCTCCGAGCGCCGGAGCCACCGCGCGATCGCCACATAGAGCGTCTCCGGATACCGCATGTACTGCTCGGAGAGCTCTGGCTCGTGGGGATGGTGAATCGTCAGCACCGTCGGCACCTCGGTAAACATCGTGAACGGCAGGCCAACGATGTCGTTGAGATGAATGACGTCTGCGAAGTCGAGCGCGTCCCGGACTGCCCACGCGGTGTGATCCGCGTTCTTCAATTGCGCGCGCACCGAGGAGGCGCACGGCCAATCGCCGTGCGGGTAGCGCCACCTGACCGGGCACGGCAGCGAGGAGTCGCCGTTGCCGTAGACGACGACATCCTCGCCGCGACGGCACAGCTCGCGAGCCAGGTTCCCGATGAACAGCTCCGTTCCGCCGTATCGCCGCGGCGGGATCTCGATGAATGGCGGGCCGATCAACGCAATACGCATTGCCGCACCTCGACCAAGGGAATAAGAACGTCAACTGAATGGCCAGGAATCAGCTCAACCATGTGCAACCTCGCCTCGAAAGCATCGGGTGGTCCCTACCACTCGACGAAGATATCCACGACCGACACCGGCAAGCTTCGGACCATCGCTTGCTCACGGTCGTTAGGTCGTACGACACAGCCCGGAGACGGGTGTTTCGAACTGAGCAATAATCAAAAAAGCTCTTGCTGACCCTTTCGCGAGAGTCGTATCGTTCGTCCCTCACATGAGCACGGCAATGATCACGAGTTTGATGGCTGTGGGGATCGTGTCGCTGGTCTGGTTCGCCGTCGCGATCGTGCGGCATATTCGTCGGCGTCGCCTTCCTCAGCTCGGTGTCGTGAGCGAGGAGTGGCTGACGCTGCATCGGGCCGACCGTTGGTGAACGCGGCGCAGCGGAACTTCGGCCGTCGGCTGAGAGATCAGCGGGAACGGTCACAGATCGCGCTCAGCGAAATCGCCGAGGCGACGAAGCTAAAGCGCTCGGTGCTCGAAGAGCTCGAGCGCGGCGACGTGTCGGGATGGCCCGGCGGCATTTTTCGGCGCGCGTTCGTGCGCGCGTACGCGTCCGCCATCGGACTCTCGCCCGAGTCTGTAGTCGAAGAATTCACACAGGTGTTCCCGGATGGCGCTTCGCGCAGTGGCGCGGAGGCCCCACACGAGCTGCGGCTGACGCTGGTCGTCGACCCGTGGCGGCGTGGGATGACGGCTGTCACGCACGTCGCCGTCGCGCTCGTCGAGGCTGGTGCGATCGTCGCGCTCGCGTTACTCACGGCGTGGCTGGCAGCCGCCGATGTCTGGTCCGTCTCCGCGGTGCTGGCGCTGACGTATTACGCGGTGAGCGCCGCGTGCCTCGGCCGCAGCCCCGGATCGTGGTGCCTGGAGCATGGTCTTCCCAGCCGGCGCCCTCGCCGCTCGACGGACGGTTCGGCGTCGGCTCGCGCGCGCGATCTGATCCACCTGGTTCAAAGACGCGAACCGCCCGACGAGCAGACTCCGGAAGACGGCGCACCGTCAGCGACGCCGCTGCGCGCGGCATCGCACTAGGCCTCCAGGTTCCCCCGCACCTCGATCACCGATCACGGAATCTGGTGAGGAGTCTCCACCGACCGCGGTGACGCGGCCAGCAACGATCGTCGGCCGCTCGCTAATCCCAGCTGTCATGACTCTTGCACAACCGACAGTCCGGCGAGGCTTTCGCGCACCTGTCAGGTGCGAGCCTGATGCATCCCAACGTGGCCACACAGCATGACAGCCGGAAAACACGAGTGAAAGAGGGCAAGCAGTCGTATGCCGACGGCACGCCGTTCGACACGCTGCGATACCTGCAAGGCAAACTCCTGGTCAAGCCGGATCGCCTCTCGTCCCTCGATCGCTTTCGCGAGCTTGGGAAGCTTACGCGGCGAACAGCCAAGTCGTTGAACGTGGGGTTCAGCGAGGATCCGGAGGTTGACGAGGCCCCGCGCGTACGGGAGATCGTCTTTGTCGACACGCCAGACTTCCGACTCTACAAGAACGGCTTCATCCTCCGGCGGCGCGTCACGTATGTTGATGGTTTTCCGACCGGCGATCCCGAAATCGTCTTCAAGTTTCGTTACCCAGACCTGCGTCGTGCGGCAGCCCTCGACGTGCGGCCCAGAATCTCCGGGCGATACCGCCTCAAGTTCAAGGCGCAGGCGCTACCGCAGAAGAACCACCTGGGCGGGTACCGCATGCTGTACTCCCACAACTGCAAGTTCGGCGTCAGTCAAGTGCACGAGGACGATCGCCTGGCCATGCCGACTCTCGTTCGTGTTTTTCCGGCGCTCGCAGCGTTGAAGCGATCAAACGAGGACCGAGTCAGGCTCGTCAACGAAGGCATTGTCGAGGAGCTTCAGCTGCCGCTCGGCAAGCTTGATTTCGGCAAGGGACTGGTTGCGAAGTCGAACGTCGCGCTCTGGCGAACCCGCGGCGAGCACCGGCCGTTGGTCGGCGAGTTTTCCTTCGAGACGAAGTTCGATCGGAGAGAAGACGTGTCGCGCAAGGCCGAAACCCTCGTCAAGCAGTTCTTTGTCACGTTGCAACGCGACATCAGCGACTGGGTTTGGCTTGGTACGACCAAGACGCGGATCGTCTACCAACTCAAGGACAGCTCGCGCGAGGGACACAAATAACGTGGCGTTCGCAAGGCCAGTCCCTGTCCTTGCCGTCAGCCGCGCGGAAGCACCATCGCTGCGGCAGCACGTCGGAGTCGGCGAGATATTCACGGCGTTCTTCATCGTCGGTGCAACCAGTTTCGGTGGTGGCATCGTCGGCTATCTCAGGAGCAGCCTCGTCGCCAAACACAGCTGGGTCGACGACGCGACCTTCGTCGAGCTGCTCGGGATCAGCCAGACGCTGCCTGGCCTGAATGCGACGAACATGGCCGTCCTGGTCGGCAATCGGCTGCGTGGCACAGTGGGGGCCGTTGCGGCACTCATGGGCGTCTGTCTGCCGGGGGCGGTACTGATGGCCGTCGTCGGCGTCGTGTATCAGATTGAGCGTGACCGGCGGCTGGTCGAGGCCGCTCTCAAGGGTGTCGGGGCGGCAGCCGCAGGTCTCCTTCTCCTCACCACGCTGCAGCTCGGTCGGAAATCGCTCTCACGCATCGACGATGTGGTCTTTCTGTTGATCACGGTCCTCTGTGTCAATCAGCTGCATCTCTCCGTAGCGCGCGTCCTGATCATCGTCGGGACCGCGGCCGTCGTGTGGTACGGATGGGGTCGTGCGGCGATCCGTCGATGAACGACATCCCCGCGCTGGCTCGCGTGTTCGCCGGTCTCTCACTGCTGACCGTGGGAGGCGGTATGGCCGCGTATCCTGAACTGAAGGTCCAGATCGTCGACGTGCATCGCTGGCTGACGCTCCCTCAGCTCGACTACCTCTACGGCATGGGTCAGGTCGCCCCCGGGCCCAACATGATGATGATTATTTCAATCGGCTCGCTGAAGGCCGGCGTTCCCGGAGCGCTGATCGCCTTTCTCGCCTTTTTCGGGCCGACGGCGATACTGGCATTGATTGTCGGCCGACTGTGGAAACGGTTTCAGGGGCGGCCCTGGATCGTCGCGATGCAGCGAGCCTTTGCACCGGTATCGATCGGCCTGCTCCTTGCCGGGTGTCTCACCTTTGCCAAAGGGGCGGTGACCGGTTGGGTGACGGCGCTCATCGCGGCGACGGTGTTCGCGATCCTGCTCCGGAGCAAGATCAACCCCGCCTTCCTGATCCTGGCAGCCGCACTCGTCGGCGCGTTCGCCTTCGGCCCAGGCTGACAGAACGCTATTCTTTCAGCGTCGCGCGCCAGTTGACGATGACGGTAATCGGCGGCGTGGTTGTGTCACCGACCGGGAGGTTGACCAGGAATCGGCCGTCAGGCGCAGGGACCCAACTCACGATACCCAGACGCAGCGCGTCGAGCGTGAACAACCGTTCGGGCGCTCCAGGGCGCAGTTCGGACCCGTCCGCGGTGACGCGGGCGCCCCACATCGCGCCGGTGGCGTCCCTGTAGAACAATTCCCGGCCGTCGCTTCCCCATTTCGGCGCCTGACCGCCAGCACTCGAGACACGCCATTTGCCGCCGGTCTCGGGAAATCGCGTCACATACACCTCGGCACGGCCGGTTTCGTTCGAGATGTACGAGAGCCAGCGTCCGTCCGGCGAGATTCGCGGATTGTTCTCGTTGAATTTGGATTGAAAGAGCGGCGTCAGCTTTCGCGTGGCGACCTCGATCTTCCAGATGTCCGTGCCCGTCTCAGGGGTCACCGTGTAGCCAACGATGAACGCGCCGTCCCGGGACCAATCCGTCGGATACGACTGATTCGGAGAGACGAACAGGCGTTCCGCCGCGCCGGTCCCATCCGCGTTTCTCACGTAGATGTTCGGCGGTGAATCGATCGCGGCCGCGAATGCGATCCGCTTCCGGTCCGGCGACCACACCGGGCTCTCGGTATATTCGCCCGACGTGAGCCGAGTCGACACGCCGCGGTCAACGTCGATCAGCCAGATGGAGGGTGGGTCGCGCCGATCCTTTTCGTCGAGGCTGGTGACCACGACCTGGCGGCCATCAGGCGAGATCGCGTGCCCTTCCGTCACGGCGGGACCACCGAGCGTGCCGACGGTTTGGCCGTGTCTATCAATCCAGGTCAGCTGGCTGGGCACGCGGAGCGACTCGCGGTACGCGAGGGTCGTGTCGGTGACCGAAAACGTGGAGTAGCCCGGACCGGAGACATCGAGGCCGTCGGCGATGCGGACCGGTTCGCCGTCTGTTTTCAACCGACCGGCGTCGAATCGCTGCGCCACCAGCGACTGCTTCTGCGTGTAGAAAAGATACCCGTTGGCGTAGCGCGGCATGGTGTTGTCGACCATCGACGCCCAACCCACGAGCCGCGTGCGATCCTTCGAATCGAGCGCGCCGACATACAGGCCGCTGTTGTCGGCGGCGAGTTGTTCGTACAGATAGTGACGGCCGCCGGGAAGGAACTGGGGCCAGAAATGGCCCGATTCACGATGCGCCGGATCGAGCGTCGTGACGCCGGCCAGGCCCCCGCCCGATGCCAGCACGCGGCTGAGCGGCCCTTCGATTCCGCTCGCGAACAGAATGACGTCACCGGCGGTCCAGGTTCCGCCTCCTCCCCCGGCCGCGTCGGCGATGACCTGCGCTTCGCCGGCGCCGTCGATCGACACCTTCTTGAGTTTCCGATCCGCGAAGAATGCCACGGTGCGGCTGTCGGGCGACCAGAACGGAAGCGACGCCCCTTCGGTCCCGCGAATCTGCTGGAGCGAGAGCGAATCGAGGCGGCGAACCCAGAGCGTCGGGCGAGCTCCGCGCTCGAAGGCGTTGAACGCGAGTTGACGGCCATCGGGAGACAGCTCGATCTGGCTGGTCAACATGCGCGGCGGCGCCGCGACTGAAAAGCGGATCGGTTCGGCGGCGGCTGGCGCACGGGCGCCGCGCCAGGCGCTGACCGCAAGCGCGATGGTCGTCGCGGCGAGAACCGCGGTCGCCGCCATCAACAGTAGCGGTCGCGTCCGTTGGGGTGCGGTGGTCGCCGCCGTGTCGGGCGTGTCCGCGATCCACTGCAGCTGCATCGCGATGTCGTGCGCGCTCTGAATACGATCGGCCGGATCTTTCATCAGACAGGCGCGCAGCAGCCGGTCGAGCGCGATCGGCGTCGTCGGCTGCAGCGACGACACGGAAGGCGGTTGGCGATCCAGAATCGACGCGATCAGGCTTGCCTGCGTTCTGCCCTCGAACGCCTTTCGAGCGGTGAGCATTTCGTAGAGCACCGCCCCGAAGGCGAAAATGTCGGTCCGCGCATCCGCATCCTGCCCCTCGAGCTGCTCGGGCGCCATGTATTGGAATGTGCCGAGAATCGATCCATGACCGGTCAATTCGGGGGGTGCCGTGGCGAGCGCGGTGAGACCGGCCGTTTGCGCCGCGGCCGGGCGGATCTTCGCCAACCCGAAATCCAGCAGCTTCGCCTGCAGCGAGCCGGTCGAGCCTGCGCCCGGCCTGGCCAGGATGATGTTGGCCGGTTTCAGATCGCGATGGACGACGCCCGCACCGTGCGCCCTGGCCAGAGCAGCCGCGATTTGAATGGCCACCCGAATGGCCTGCTCGACCGGCAGCGGGCCCTTCTCCAGCCGCGCGGCGAGGGTGTCGCCTTCCAGGTATTCGAGAACGAGATAGTCGGTGTCGCGGTCACGCCCGAGATCGTACAGGGCACAGATATTCGGATGATTGAGCGCGGACACCGTTCGCGCCTCGCGCTCGAAGCGTTCGCGCAATCCGGGGTCGCTCGCCACGCTTGCGCCGAGGACCTTGATGGCAACCACTCGATCGAGTCGCGTGTCGACGGCGCGATAGACCTCGCCCATTCCGCCCGCCCCGAGCGGTGACCTGATCTCGTAGGGACCGAGCCGCACGCCCGGCGTGAGCGCCATGGAATGGCGCCGATCTTACAACGGCGTCGCTCAGAACGGCGCCCGGGCGACCGTTTCGCCCAACCTGCCAAGGTGTCGTGCAACAGGTGAAGCCAACCGGCGGCTGCCAGGCCTGCAGGAGATCCAGAACTGTGCCGCTGTTAGCGCACTGACATCTGACCACTGCGCAGAGCCGCTTGTTCGCAGATCGAACCGGCCGGCGCCTGCACCATCGGGCCTTTCGGCGCGTCTGGCGATTCGACGGTGACACAGGCGGTGCCGCGGTTCCCGCGTTCATTCAGCGGTCCTCCGCCCGAGGCTTCGTAGAAGTAGCGGTAGTTGTACGGGCCCCGCTGAGCGCTGGTCCACGGAATCATGGCGTCATTGACGAAAAGAAACAGATCGCCGTCACGCGCGGCGGTAAAGTCGCCGCGAAACAGCGTCCCCGTCTCTCCGACCTGTCGCACCGACAATGGATAGATCTGGATGTTTTCGCTGACCGCTGGACCGCGTGTGTTGACGGCTCTAATTTCGATCAGTGGCTGCAGGTAGTGGGCATCGATCACCCTCTTGAAGGGTCCCGCTATATATCCGAGCCCGACAGGGAACTCCCCGGCGGGGATTCCTTCGGGAGTGGCGGCCAGGCCGCCGTCGTACCACGGATCCACGACATCGAAGGTGACCACGTAGCGATGCCCCTCGTGCACCAGGCCGCAGCTCTCGCTGCAGAGGTCGCGTGTGCGAAAATCGTGCGCGACGCGGCTGATTTCCGGCACTGCCGTGAGTGACGGCCTGCACAATACGGTGCCATTCTCCAGGAACGGCAACGCCGCCTGCGTGTACGCCGCGAAGGCGATCCAGAAGAACAGGACAATCGTTATCGGAGTCACGACCCAGTCTGGCAGGAAGTACCACTTGAATCGCTGGGCGAAGCGCTGATAACGCCGGTTGTTCCTGAACCTCTCAAGCCAAGTCGGACGAGGCGCCGTGACCGAACCGGCCATGGCGAGCGCCCACACGCGCAGGGCGTTATCGCGAAGCCGTCGTTCAATCCGCGTCCCGAACGCGAGCAGCACGACGATCACTCCGGCCAAGACGAGAAAATAGAACGGATTGTCCGCATAGACTTCCACCCAACGGCCGGCGAAAGAGGGAAGGACAACTGTCAGTAAACGGATCACGCCACCGATCCAGGTGCGGCCGTCGGTCAGAATGGGTGGACGAGGAAGCCAGCGAACGCCGGTTAACGGCAGGCTCAGGAGAAGCAATGTGGCAGCCAGGGTCACGAAATAGATAATCCGCCGCCACCATACGCTGTTCCAAATCGGCTCGAATGCCGCCTCGCGAGTGTCGGCACCTGAATGATCTGCCAATCGCGCGCGAATCGCGGCAGGGATCATGATTCTCGGAGTGCCATCGACACGAGCGGAGTCGGCCGACTGACTGTCCGCTTGGGGAATGTTCTCCCCGTGAACTTGTGGCGGGACGATATCAAACCTTTTCGGGAGCGTGATCGGCGCGTAGTGGTCGGTGCCGGTTGCAATTCGGTTGATGACGCTCTCGTGCACTCGGACGGAGCGCAGCAGCCCACGGGACCTGCCACGATCGTCGGTGATTGCGGGATCGCGTAGACTGAGCGTCCGCGCGTCAACGGGATCGAGCCACGCCGCAATCTTGCGCGGTTGATACCGGTAGTAGGCGCTCAGCCCCGCTCGGCTGTTGTGAATCGGACCAAAGCTGCTCGCAAGTGCCACGAATCGGTCCTTGATGACCGTCAGCGTTCGCAACCCCGCGCGCTCGGCTTCCCCCATCATCCAGGGCAACCAGAAGTAGCTGAGACTTTTCACCGGGTTGCCGCCACCGACATCCGCGTGCATACCGGTGAACCAGACCTGTTCCAGCCGATTCTCGTCCACTCGTCCCGATTGAATCAGCTTGTGCTCGTGGACCTCATCCCACAAGAGAGGGTGAAACGCATCTCGCTCGTCATCGATCGCCAGGGCGTGACGCGCGCACAGCACACGTTCGTTCAGGTGATAGTCCGGCATGCTGAGCGGAAAAAACCAGTTGTCGATCGCGCGAGTAACTTCGGTGATTGGTCCACCGTACGCGGAGACGGTGTCCCAGACGCCGACAAACCGTATGTGCGGGCGAAAGTTATCAGCCGAATCATATGGCGTGCGACCGCGAAGGCCATCGAGCCAATCGACAATTCGGCGGTGGAGCCTCCTGGCTAGTCTGGTCGGCCATTGGATGCGCCGCGGCAGGAACGCCTTGCGGAATTCACGGTAGGCAGCGGCCGACTTCCGCCGGAGGTCGGCTTCGGTCTCGGCGCGCACGAGACCTTCCGCCGCGATCAGGGCAACGACCACGCGCGTTGTAAAGGCGCCACGGCTGAAACCGAAAGCGAAGATCTCGTCGCCTTCCCGGTAATTGCGGCAGGCGTATCGATAGATGTCCAGGACATTTCGTTTCAGGCCCCACCCGAATGCACCACCGATCGCCGCCAGCGGCTTGAACGATGATGTGCCGACACCGTCGTCGTAGTAAGAAATTTGCGGCCGCTTTCCTTCTGCCGCAGGTCCCAAATCAACGGCCTCGTACATTCGCCATACGTTGGTCTTGAACAATTTGGCGCTGCTGTTCCCCGTGCCGTCGGAGAACAGGATGATGGATTTGCTTTGCGGGGTCACGACGCTTCTTGGCAGCTCGCGGCTATCCACCGGATGCGGCCTCTGGGCGGGCGCTTGTGTGGTCATCGGTTCACCGTCAGTTCGGATTCATCACGTTCGCCAGCCGCGCACCTGCAATCTGCGCCTCGACAGGGTAAGCGCATCGGATCGAGACCCAGGAGGATGCCATCGACACGTCGCCCCACGTGTACGTCGCGGGCACGACGTGGCAAACAGTGAGAATCCGACGGATCAGTTGTATTAACGAGTGAGCGGGCGGAGTATAACGCCACCGATTGACGCTGGCCCACTAGAATCTCGCATATTACAGCGGCGATCTTCTTGGCACTTAGCAGCGCCAGCCAATTTATTGGCCGAAGTCAACCACGGATCGGATTACTGTGGTCTCGCTTCACCCTCGGTCGCCCGAGCAACGGCGTTTCGTGATTCGAAGCGCCTCACGGTTGACTCGCGGACACGGAGTTGGAGTGAAGGCCACAAAGAGGATCGAGATGGGCACTACGCTCAAGAACTACGACGGCAGCATCACGACCACTCCGCAGCGGCTGATTTATCCCACGACTGTCGCTGAGATCCAGGCGGTCCTCAAAGACAAGGCCGGTTATCCCAGCCCGGTGCGCGCGATGGGGAGTCATCATTCGCTCACGCCCTGCGCCGCCTCCGACGGCACCATCGTCAATCTGTCCCGCATGACCCGCGTGCTCGGGATCGACGAGACCCGCCACACGATGACCGCCGAGGCGGGCCTCCAGTACATCGACGCGGCGTCGGCGCTGCGGCAGAAGAACCTTCAGTTCATGCTGAACATCGAAATCGGGAACATGACTCTGGGATCGGCGGCGTGCTGCCACACCAAAGACGGCCTCGACGGCCGTGAGTGGGGCCAGGTGAGCTCCTATATCACCGCCATCAAATGGGTCAACCCGGCCGGCGAGCTCGAAGAGGCCAGCACCGACACCAATCCCGAGCTTCTGCGACTCGTCCGATCGAGCTATGGGCTGTGCGGAATCATTTACGAAGTGACGCTTCGCGTGAAGCCGATCGAGGCTGGGCAGTACGCGTACCTGCCGCGGCCGGTCGACGAATTGACCGATGCAGAAGTGGCCGACATCCTTGACCGCAGCGAAGGTCTGGTCTGTTGGACCGTCGGAAGGACGGCATGTTTCCAGACCAAGAAATCGCTGCCCGATCCAATCCTGGTGGGCCGGCTGAAAGCGCAGATTCGGCGGCGAGTCTGGAGCAACACCGCAGCGTCCTGGGCGCGCGCCATTGATCAACATCTCGACGGACCGCTCGAAGAGCTCGCGCAAGATCAGGCGACTCGCCTCACCCGCCTGCTGTTCGACACGCTCGAACTGACGGGCGGCCTGCAGTTTCTCGACCCCGACAAGACGATCGATTACCGTCATACCGAAGCCAAGGGCCGCTACGCGTTTACCTTCTGGGCATTCCCGCGCGACGGGTGGCTCGCGGCGCTACGCAGCTATCTGGAGTTCGCCGACGCTCACCACCGTCGCTACGGCTTTCGCTGCAACATGCCGCTCGGCTCGTACTACGTGAGGCAGGATTCCGGCTCGCTGTTGTCATATTCCAACGACGGCGATACTTTCTCGCTCGATCCCAT
>Ga0157379_10003324_pt1 | contig 13624 bp, 10 predicted proteins | sample S25metaG_FD_121802 | JGI IMG/M metagenome (GOLD analysis project Ga0157379, IMG submission 121802) | Switchgrass rhizosphere microbial communities from Kellogg Biological Station, Michigan, USA - S2-5 metaG | ecosystem: Host-associated > Plants > Roots > Rhizosphere > Soil | place: USA... | reverse complement strand
TACGGGCACCCGTCAGACGCCCCTCAGCCCGCCCCCTGGGCGGCCAGATCGGCCTCGATCTGGCGTGCGGTTTCCAGCAGCGCGGGGACGATGTCGGTACGCAGCGACTCCACGCTGACCCGGCTGGCGTGCGCGGAGATGTTGATCGCCGCGGTGCCGGTGTCCTGGGCCCCGCGGATCGGCGCGGCCACCGCGCGCAGGCCCTCCTCGAGCTCCTGGTCGACGATCGCGTAGCCCTGCGCGGCCACCTCGGCGAGGATCTCCCTGAGCCGGCCCGCGTCGGTGACAGTGTTGGCGGTCAGCGGCTCGAGCACGGCCTCGGCCAGGTACTGCTCCAGCGCGTCCGGCGGCAGCGCGGCCAGCAGCACCCGGCCCATCGAGGTGGCGTACGCCGGGAACCGGGTGCCGACCGAGATGGCGACCGTCATGATCCGCTTGGTCGGGACCCGGGCCACGTACACCACGTGCTGCCCGTCCAGGATCGAGATCGAGGACGACTCGTGCAGCCGGGCCACGAGCTCCTCCAGGTGCGGCGCGGCCACGTCGGGCAGGGTCAGCCCGGACAGGTAGGCGTAGCCCAGCTCGAGCACCCGGGGCCGGAGCGAGAACTCCCGGCCGTCGCTGCGCACGTAGCCGAGCTTGACCAGGGTGAGCAGGAACCGCCGGGCCGCGGCCCGGGTCAGGTTCGTGGCCCGGGCCACCTCGCTGAGGCTGAGCCGTTCCCGGTCCGGGCCGAACGCCCGGATCACCGCCAGCCCACGGTCGAGCGACTGCACGAAGTCGCTGTTCCGCGCGGCGGCCCGTTCGCCACCCGGCTCGGCCCGGTCCCGGTCCGGCGGGTCGTTCGCAATGCGCCCAGAAGTTCTCATCACTGCGCATGCTAACGTGCCGCGACCCGGTCACCGCGGAATCACACTGGTAACAGGCCGGTCTTCTGCCTGGTAACTATCCGGTGCGCTCGACCACGAAGTCGCACAGGCCCTCGAACGCGGCTCGCGCGGGCACGTCCGGCAGCGCCATGATCTCCTGCCGGGCCACCCCGGCCCATTCCCTCAGGTCGGCCCGGGCCAGCTCCATCGCCGGGTGCGCGCGGAGCAGCCCGAGCGCCTCGGCGTGCAGCCCGGGGTCGGTCAGCTTGCCGCTGGACAGCAGCTCGACCAGGCGGGCGTCGCCGGGCCCGGCCATCCGCAGGGCGTGCAGCATGGGCAGCGTCAGCACGCCCTCGTGCAGATCAGTGCCCGGGGTCTTGCCGGACTGGACGGTCTCGCTGGCCACGTCCAGGATGTCGTCGGCCAGCTGCCAGGCCACCCCGAACGCGCCGCAGGCCTTGGCGATACCGGCCGCCACCCCTTCGGGTGCGTCGGAGAACATCGCGCCGAACCGGCCCGAGGTGGCGATCAGCGACGCGGTCTTGTCGGTGACCACCTTCATGTAGTGCTCGAGCGGATCCTGGCCCGGCTGCGGGCCCAGGGTCTCCGCGATCTGCCCGCTGACCAGCTGGGCGAACGTGGTGGCCTGTACCCGGATGGCCTCCGGGCCCAGGCCGGCGAGCACGTTCGAGGCGCAGGAGAACAGGAAGTCGCCGGTCAGGATGGCCACCGTGTTGTCCCACCGGGCGTTTGCGCTGGCCTGGCCGTGCCGCACCGCGGCCTCGTCCATCACGTCGTCGTGGTACAGCGTGGCCAGGTGGGTCAGCTCGATGGCGATCGCGCCGGGCACGAGCCGCTCGTCCGGATGGCTGCCGAACTGGCCGGCCAGCAGCACCAGCGTGGGCCGCAGCCGCTTGCCGCCTGCGATCAGGTGCGCGGCGGCCTCGTTGAGCAGCGGCTGCTCGATCTTCACCGCTTCCCGCAGGCCGGCCTCGACCTGGGCCAGCCCGTCGGCGATGACCTTTTCCAGCGCCGGGTCGGACAGCTGAACGGGAACAATGGCCGTCACTGAGGCTCCTATCGTGGGGCCGCCGCCGGGGCCAGCCGCCCGGACCGGCGCGGGCAACGCCGATCCAAAGATACGTGCCGAGGTGACCTAGCGGACGAACAGGTTCGAGGCGGCATGCTGGGCCAGGTTGAGGAGCGGGCCGGGAACCACGCCGAGGACGAGCGTGCCGATCGCGCCGACGGCGACCGCGGCGCCGGTGAACACGCTGGGCCGCACCACGGACGGGCCGTCCGGGGCCGGGTCGCTGAAGTACATCAGCACGATCACCCGGACGTAGGGGAAGGCCAGGATCGCGCTGCTCAGCACGCCGACGATGACCAGGGGCAGCGCCCCGCCCGCGATCGCGGCCTGGAAGACCGCGAACTTCCCGGTGAAGCCGCTGGTCAGCGGGATGCCCGCGAACGCGATCAGGAAGAACGCGAACGTCCCCGCGACCAGCGGGGACCGGCGGCCCAGGCCCGCCCAGCTGGACAGGTGCAGCGCCTCGCCGGCCGGCCCGCGGACCAGGGTGACCACCGCGAACGCGCCGATCACCGCGATCCCGTAGGCGGCCAGGTAGAACAGGCTGCTGGACAGCCCGGCCTGGCTGGTGGCGACCACGGCGGTGAGCACGTAACCGGCCTGGGCGATCGATGAGTAGGCCAGCAGCCGCTTCACGTCGGTCTGGGTGATCGCGATCACCGACCCGGCCACCATCGTGAGGATGGCAATCCCCCACATGACCGGCCGCCAGTTCCAGGACAGCTGGCCGAACGCCACGTAGAACACCCGCAGCAGCGCGCCGAACGCGGACACCAGCGTGCAGGACGCCATCAGCGCGGTCACCGGGGTCGGCGCGCCCTGGTAGACGTCCGGCTTCCAGCTCTGGAACGGGGCTGCGCCGATCTTGAACAGCAGGCCCAGGCCGAGCAGCGCCATGCCGGCGTACAGCAGCGTGGTGCTGCTGGTGTTGGACGAGGCCGCGGTGGCGATCGCGGACAGCCGGACCGAGCCGGAGAAGCCGTACAGCATGGCCACGCCGAACAGGAAGAACGCGGAGGAGTACGCGCCCAGCAGGAAGTACTTCATCGCCGCTTCCTGCGACAGCAGGCGGCGCCGCCGGGCGATGCCGCACAGCAGGTACAGCGGCAGGGACAGCACCTCGAGCGCGACGAACATCGTCAGCAGGTCGTTGGCGGCGGGGAACAGCATCATGCCGCCCACCGCGAACAGGACCAGCGGGTACACCTCGGTGTGCACCGCGCCGGCGGCCAGGCCCTCACGTTCCTCGGCGCTGCCCGGCACGGCCGCGGCCGGCGCGGCGAACGGGCTGATGTCGTGGGCCTGCTCGGCGATCAGCAGCACGCTGATGAAGGCCAGCACCAGGATCGTGCCCTGGATGAACAGCGTGGGCTGGTCCACGCCGACGGTGCCGACCGCGGCCGCGTTCCCTGGGCTGCCGCCGGCGAACAGCGTGTTGCTCGAGGCGACCACGATCGTCAGCGCGAACGCCGCGACCAGCCCGCCCAGGGTCAGCGCCAGCTGCAGGGGGCGGCGCAGGTGCCTCGGGGCGAACGCCTCGACCAGGACGCCGACCACCGCCAGCCCGTAGATCAGCAGCATCGGCGACAGCTGGCCGTACTCGATGTGCGGCGCGGTCAGGACCGGCGCAGTCGCGGCGCCCGCGGCCAGGATCGAGGTCACGGGGTGCTTCCCTTCTGGTTCAGCGCGGCCGGCGGATGCGGGGGCACCGGGTCGGTGGCGTGCACCTGGGACAGGGTCTGGTGGACGGCCGGGTTGATCACGTCGAGCACCGGCTTTGGGTACACGCCCATGGCCACGATCAGCGCGATCAGCGGGCCGATCGCCCACAGCTCACGGGCCTTCAGGTCGGTCAGGCCCTTGACGCTCTCGGCCACCGGCCCGGTCATCGTCCGCTGGTACATCCACAGGATGTAGATCGCGGCCAGGATGATGCCGGCCGTGGCCAGGACGGCCGCTGCCTCGTACCGGGTGAACGTGCCGACCAGCACGAGGAACTCGCTGACGAAGGTGGACAGCCCGGGCAGCGCGAGCCCGGCCAGGCCGGCCACCAGGAACAGCCCGGCCAGTATCGGCGCGACCTTCTGCATGCCGCCGTAGTCGGCGATCAGCTGAGACCGGCGGCGGGCGATCATGAAGCCGGCCGCGATCAGCAGCGCGCCGGTGGCGAACCCGTGGTTGACCATGTACAGGGTGGCTCCGGCCTGGCCCTGGCTGGTCATCGCGAATACGCCCAGCACGATCAGCCCGAAGTGCGACACCGAGGTGTAGGCGATCAGCCGTTTCAGGTCACGCTGGCCGATGGCCACCACCGCGCCGTACAGCACGCCGATCACCGCCAGCGTGAGCACCAGCGGCGTGAAGTAGTGCGAGGCCGACGGGAACAGCTCCAGGCAGTACCGGATCATGCCGAACGTGCCGACCTTGTCCAGCACGCCGACCAGCAGCACGGCTCCGCCGGGCTGGGCCGCGGTGACCGAGTCCGGCAGCCAGGTGTGGAACGGCCACAGCGGCGCCTTGATCGCGAACGCGACGAAGAAGCCGAGGAACAGCCAGCGCTGGGTGACCGGGGTGAGCGTGAGCTTCTCCAGGTCGGTGATCAGGAACGTGCCGGTGTGCCCGCCGCGGGCCGAGTACACGTACAGCGCGATGACCGCGACCAGCATCAGCAGCCCGCCGAGCAGGCTGTAGAGCAGGAACTTGACCGCCGCGTACTGCCGCTGGCCGACACCGTAGCTGCCGATCATGAAGTACATCGGGATCAGCATGGCCTCGAAGAACACGTAGAACAGGAACACGTCGGTGGCCGCGAAGACGCCGATCATCATGGTTTCCAGCACCAGCAGCAGCGCGAAATAGGTCTTCACGCTGCGCTTGGCCGGCGCCTCGCCCTCGGGTGAGCTGCCGCCCTCGGCGTCGTTCCACGAGGCCAGCACGACCACCGGCATGAGGATCGCGGTCATCACGATCAGTACCAGCGCGATCCCGTCCACGCCGACCGCGTAATGCACCCCGAACTCCGGGATCCACGACGTGACCTGGGTGAACTGGAACGTGGGCCCGCCCGGCCTGAAGCGCACCGCCATGGCCGCGATGACGACCAGCGTGGTCAGCGTGAAGCCGAGGCTCAGCTGCTTGACCAGCTGGTCCCGCGACCTCTCGCCGTCGCCGCTGGGCACCGCGGCCACGATCAGCGCGCCGGCCAGCGGGATGGCACCCGCGACGGTCAGCCAGGGAAAGGTGCTCATCAGATCCTCACCACGAACAGGGTCCCGACCAGCAGCACCGCGCCCAGGAACATGAACAGCGCGTAGGAGCGGACGAAGCCGTTCTGGAGCTTGCGGAGCCGGCCGGACGAGCCGCCCATGGCGGCGGCCAGGGAGTTCACGATCCCGTCGATGCCCCGGTTGTCGAAGTACACCGACAGCCGGGTCAGCCACTGGCCAGGCCGCATCAGCAGCGACTCGTTGACCGCGTCGCCGTACAGGTCCTTGCGGGCCGCCACGGTGGCGAAGTTCCCGGCGGGCGCGGTCACCGGCACCTCGCGCCGCCCGTATATCGCCCAGGCGATCGCGACGCCCACCACCACCAGGACCAGGGTGACCGTTCCTGGCAGGGTGAAGAGTCCCTTGGACTCCGGTGGCGCCCCGACCACCGGGGCCAGGAAGTCGGCGAGCCGGCTGCCGAGGATCAGGAACGCGCCGGCCCCGGCCGACCCCACCGCGAGCAGGATCATCGGCGCGGTCATTACCGGCGGCACCTCGTGCGGGTGCGCGCTCTCTTCCCAGCGGCGCTCCCCGGCGAACGTCATGAACATGACCCGGGTCATGTAGAACGCGGTGATCGCCGCGCCGAGCACGGCCGCGCAGCCCAGGATGGCCCCGGACGTGCCGCCCTTGTCGAAGGCCGCCTCGATGATGCTGTCCTTGGTGAAGAACCCGGAGAACGGCGGCACGCCGATGATGGCCAGGTAGCCGATCAGGAACGTGACGAACGTGATCGGCAGGATCTTGGCCAGGCCGCCGAAGCGGCGCATGTCCACCTCGTCGTTCATCTCGTGCTTGACCGAGCCGGCCCCGAGGAACAGGCCGGCCTTGAAGAACCCGTGCGCGAGCAGGTGCGCGATCGCGAACGCGTACCCGGCCGGGCCCAGGCCGGCGGCCAGCATCATGTAGCCGATCTGGCTCATCGTCGACCCGGCCAGGGCCTTCTTGATGTCGTCCTTCGCGCAGCCGATGATCGCGCCGAACAGCAGGGTGACCGCGCCGACGATGGTGACCGCCAGCCGGGCGTCGGCGGACAGGTCGAACAGCGGGCTGGACCGGACGATCAGGTACACCCCGGCGGTGACCATGGTGGCCGCGTGGATCAGCGCGGATACCGGGGTGGGGCCCTCCATCGCGTCCAGCAGCCAGGACTGCAGCGGCAGCTGGGCGGACTTGCCGCAGGCGCCCAGGAGCAGCAGCAGGCAGATCGCGGTCAGCGTGGTGGAGCCGGCTGACGGCGCGGCGCTGAATACGCCGGCGAACTGGATCGTGCCGAACGTCGCGAACATCAGCATGATCGCGATGGACAGCCCGGCGTCGCCGACGCGGTTGGCGATGAACGCCTTCTTGGCCGCGGTGGCCGCGGTGGGCTTGAAGTACCAGAACCCGATCAGCAGGTAGGAGGCCAGGCCAACGCCCTCCCACCCGGCGTACAGGCCGAGGTAGTTGTCGGCCAGCACGAGCAGCAGCATCGCGGCCAGGAACAGGTTCATGTAGCCGAAGAACCGGCGCCGCTCCGGGTCGTGCGCCATGTAGCCGACCGCGAAGATGTGGATCAGCGCGCCGACCCCGGTGATCAGCAGCACGAAGCAGATCGACAGCTGGTCGAGCTGCAGCCCGATGTCGACCCGGAACGTGCCGACGTCGATCCAGTTGAACAGGTGCAGGTCCCGGCTGCGCTGCGCGGCCGGGTAGCTGAGCATGGTGACGAACGCGACCACGCCGTAGGCGAACGCGGCGACTGGCATGGTGGCCCCGACCAGGTGGCCCCAGCTGTTGGTGCGCTTCCCGCCGAGCAGCAGGATCACCGCCCCGGCCAGCGGGAACGCCAGCAGCAGCCACGCGTACCGCTGGCTGCCGGCCGCGGCCAGGGTCGTCATGACGGCAGCCGACGGCGGCGCGCCCGCAACTGAGCCTGTCACTGGCTAACCCCTTTGCAGTGCCGGCCCAGCGGCCGGCCCGGTGTGTCAGTACTTGAGCAAGTTGGCGTCGTCTACCGAGGCCGACCTGCGGGTCCGGTAGATCGACATGATGATGGCCAGGCCGACGACGACCTCGGCCGCGGCCACCACCATCACGAAGAACGCGATGACCTGGCCGTCCAGCGCCCCGTGCAGCCGGGAGAAGCCGATGAACGCCAGGTTGGCGGCGTTCAGCATGAGCTCGACGCACATGAAGATGACGAGGGCGTTGCGGCGGACCAGCACGCCTACCGCGCCGATCACGAACAGGATCACCGCGAGCCAGATGTAGTGCGCGGGGCTTACCACCGGTCCTCCTCCGCTCCGCTCTCCGCAGCGGCACTGGATTCTGACCGCGGCGCGGTCACCTGCGGCCGGTCCGCGCGGGGCACCATCGACGTGCTGACCGACAGTTCGGCGTTGCTGCCGTCGGGCAGCATCGCGGGCATGTCCGCCGCGTTGTGCCGGGCGTAGGTGCCCGGCCCGGGCAGCGGCGCCGGGCGGCTGCTGGCGATCCGGCGGATGGACAGTTCCTTCTGGGTCGGCTTGGGGCTCATGCGCTCCCGGTGCGCCAGCACCATCGCGCCGAGCGCGGCGGTGATCAGCAGCGCGCTGGTCACCTCGAAGGCCCACACGTACTTGGTGAAGATCAGCTCGGCCAGGCCGGTGATGTTGGAAGTGCCGAAGTTCGCCGAGGACGGCGCGGCGGCCGGGCCGATCGCCGCGTGGCCGATGACCAGCAGCAGCAGCACGAGCAGGCCGATGGCGGCCAGCACGGCCCACACCCGCTGCCCGCGGATCGTCTCCACGAGCGCGTCGGCCGACGTGACGCCGACGATCATGAGGACGAACAGGAACAGCATCAGCACCGCGCCGGTGTACACGATGACCTGGACGAAGGCCAGGAACGGCGCCCCGGCCAGCGCGTACAGGACGGCCAGCGACAGCATCGCCACGGCGAGCAGCACCGCGCAGTGCACGGCCTTGGGGGACAGCACCATGCCGAGCCCCGCGACCCCCGCCACGATGGCCAGCACCCAGAAGGTGGTCTCCTGGGTCGCCGTCGCGGCGCCGGCCGCGAGCAGCATGTGATGGCTCACTGCTCGCCCCCGTCGTCGTCGGCGGGGACCACGCCCGCGCCGCCCAGGTTGTAGTAGTCGGTTTCGGACTCACCCAGCCGCATCGGGTGCGGCGGGGCTTCCATGCCCGGCAGCAGCGGCGCCACGAGCTGCTCCTTGGTCCAGATCAGGCTCTCCCGGCTGTCGTCGGCGAGCTCGTACTCGTTGGTCATGGTCAGCGCCCGGGTCGGGCACGCCTCCACGCACAGCCCGCACAGGATGCAGCGCAGGTAGTTGATCTGGTAGACGCGGCCGTACCGTTCGCCGGGCGAGTACCGGTCGTCCTCGGTGTTGTCGCCGCCCTCGACGTAGATCGCGTCGGCCGGGCAGGCCCAGGCGCACAGCTCGCAGCCGATGCACTTCTCCAGCCCGTCCGGCCACCGGTTGAGCTGGTGGCGGCCGTGGAACCGGGGTGCGGTCGGCTTCTGCACCTCGGGGTACTCGACGGTGTCGACCTTCTGGAACATCTGCTTGAAGGTGACCCCGAACCCTTTGACCGGGTTGAGGAAGTCAGGCACTGGAGGAGACCTCCTTCGCGGTGTCGGCGACGGTGGCTTCCCCGGCGCTGCCCGGCGCAACCGGGCCGCCGACGACGGCCGGGGTGACCCCGGTGCCGTGATAGTGCGGCAGGTCCAGCGGGGGCACAGGGAAGGTCCCGCCGGTACCGGCCGCCCGGCCCCCGCCCGTGGTGGCACTCTCTGCGGCGGCCTCGTCCGCCGCCTCGTCCTCGCCGTCGGCCAGGGCGGCCTGCTGCCGGGCCGAGGCTGAGTCCCAGGCCCAGGCCAGCGCCATCAGGATCACGCCGATGCCGCCGGCCACCAGGTAGACCGCGGGGCTGCCGCCCTGCCGGCGCCACACCCGGATGGTGGCGATCATCAGCGTCCAGGCCAGCGCGCCCGGGATCAGTACCTTCCAGCCGAGCTTCATCAGCTGGTCGTAGCGGATCCGCGGGAGCGAGCCGCGCAGCCAGATGAACAGGAACAAGAACAGGGCGATCTTGCCGAGCCACCACAGGATCGGCCACCAGCCGGTGTTCGCCGCGGGCCACACGCTGATCGGCCACGGCGCCCGCCAGCCGCCCAGGAACAGCGTCACCGCCAGCGCGGACACGGTCACCATGTTGATGTACTCGGCCAGGTAGAACAGCGCGAACTTAAGTGAGCTGTACTCGGTATGGAACCCGCCGACCAGTTCGCCCTCGCCCTCGGGCAGGTCGAACGGGAGCCGGTTGGTCTCGCCTACCATGGTGATCACGTAGATCACGAACGAGGGCAGCAGCAGGATCGCGAACCAGGACGGGTAGTGCAGGATCACCCCGCCCACGTGCAGCTCCGAGCCGTGCGCCTGGGCCTCCACGATGTTCGAGGTGGACAGCGACCCGGCGTACAGGAAGACCGGCACGAACGACAGGCCCATGGCGATCTCGTAGCTGATCACCTGGGCGGACGAGCGGAGCCCGCCGAGCAGCGAGTACGGCGAGGTTGACGCCCAGCCGGCCAGCACGATGCCGTACACCGCCAGCGAGCTCATGGCCAGCACCAGCAGCACGGCCACCGGCAGGTCCGTCACCTGCAGCGGCGTGTGGTGGTGGAAGATCGACACGATCGGGCCGACCGGGATGATCGCGAAGCTGATGAAGGCCGGGATCGTCGCGATCGCCGGGGCCAGCACGAACAGCAGCTTGTCCACGCCGCGCGGGATGATGTCTTCCTTCAGCGGCAGCTTGATGCCGTCCATCAGCGACTGCAGCAGGCCGAACTTCCCGGCCCGGTTCGGGCCCGGCCGGGACTGCATCCGGCCGATGACCCGGCGCTCGGCCCAGATCATCAGCAGCGTGGTCACCATCAGGAACACGAAGATCACGACGACCTTCAGCAGCACCAGCCACCAGGGGTCGTGCCCGAAGCTGGACAGCGTCGGGTCGGCGGCGGCCAGCGCGGGCTGCGCCGCCTTGGTGGCGATCATTGCGCGCTCCTCACCCTGACGGAAGCTCCGTGACCGGCCCCGAGCTGGCGGCGTACCGCGCAGCCGGCCGAGTTCGTCGGCAGCCAGACAACCCGGTCGGGCATGTCCGCGATGCGCAGCGGGACCGTGATCTCGCCCCGGCCTGTTGCCACGGTGACCTTACCGCCATCGGCCGCGCCGGCCTCGGCCGCGGTCGCCGCGGACATCACGGCGGCGGCGGTGCGGGCCGTCCCGGCCAGGTTCGGCTCACCGTCCTGCAGCCGCCCGGCGTCGAGAAGATGGTGCCAGGTGGACAGTACCGCCTCGCCCGGCCCGGCCGGCGCCCGGCCCGGCACGCCCGCAGAACCACCCACCGTCCCGGCGGCGGGCCGGCCGGCCGCGGCGGAGCCCAGCGCGGCCAGTTCGGCGCGGGCCGCGGCGGCCCCGGGCAGGCCCAGGTGGACGTCCATCTCGTCGGCGATCTCGCCGAGGATCTCCAGGTCGGATTCGGCGGACGGAACCGGCAGCGCGGCAAGGAACGAGCCCGGCCGGCCCTCCCAGTTCACGAACGTCCCCGCCTTCTCGGCCACGGCGGCGACCGGGAAGACCACGTCGGCCCGGTCGGTGACCGCGCTGACCCGCTGCTCCAGGCTGACGATGAACCCGGTGGCGTCCAGCGCGGCCAGCGCGCCGTCCGGGTCGGGCAGGTCGTCCGGGTCCACCCCGGCGATCAGCAGCGCGTCGATGTCGCCGTCCGCGGCGGCGGCCAGGATCTCGCTGGCCGACCGGCCGGGCAGGGCCGGCAACGTGGCCACGCCCCAGGTCCTGGCCACCTCGATGCGGTGCGCCGGGTCGGCGATGGACCGGCCGCCGGGCAGCAGCCCGGGCATAGCGCCCGCCTCGATTGCGCCGCGCTCCCCGGCCCGCCGCGGGATCCAGGCCAGCTGCGCGCCGGTGGACCCAGCTAGCGCCGCGGCTGCGGTCAGCGCGCCGGGCACCTCGGCCAGCCGCTCGCCCGCCAGGATCACCGAGCCGCTCTGGCGCAGCGCCTCGGCGGCCGGGTCGGACGAGGAGGCCAGCCGCTGCAGCGCGGCCGTCTCGCCGCCGGGCACGGTGGCCAGCAGTGTGCCGTCCAGCCGGGCGAGGCCGTCGCTGGCCAGGGCGGCCAGCGAGAACACGGCCAGGCCGTGCTGGCGGACCGCCTTGCGCAGCCGGAGGAACACGATCGGGGATTCTTCCTCCGGCTCAAAACCCGCCAGGAGGACAGCGGGAGCCGCTTCCAGCGTTCCGTAATCCATTGTCATGCTGCGCCCGGCGACGTGCGTGCCGAGGAAGGATGCCTCTTCGTCGGAGTGCGGTCGCGCGCGCATGTCGATGTCGTTGGTGCCGAGTGCGAGCCGCGCGAACTTGGCGTAGCCGTAGGCGTCCTCCAAGGTGAGCCGCCCGCCGGTGAGCACGCCGGCCCTCCCGCGCGCGGCGGAGAGCCCGGCGGCGGCGGCGGCCAGCGCCTCGGGCCAGGAGGCCGGCTGCAGCACCCCGTCGTCGTCCCTGACCAGCGGCCCGGCCAGCCGGTCGGGCTGGGTCGCGTAACCGAACGCCCAGCGGCCCTTGTCGCAGTTCCACTCCAGGTTCACGTCGGGGTCGCTGCCCGCCAGCCGCCTGGTCACCGCACCGCGCCGGTGGTCGGTGCGCTGCCGGCAGCCGGACGCGCAGTGCTCGCACACGCTCGGCGTGGAGACCAGGTCGAACGGCCGGGACCGGAACCGGTAGGACGCGCTGGTCAGCGCGCCGACCGGGCAGATCTGCACGGTGTTGCCGGAGAAGTAGGAGTTGAACGGGACGCCGTCGGCGGTCCCGACCTGCTCCCTGGGCCCGCGCTCGATCAGGTCGATCAGCTTGTCGCCGGAGACCTGGTCGGAGAACCGGGTGCAGCGGGCGCACTGCACGCAGCGCTCCCGGTCGAGCAGCACCTGCGCGGACAGCGCGACCGGCTTCTCGAACTGCCGCTTGACCCCGGTGAACCGGGTCTCGCCCTGGCCGGTGGACATGGCCTGGTTCTGCAGCGGGCACTCGCCGCCCTTGTCGCACATCGGGCAGTCGAGCGGGTGGTTGACCAGCAGCAGCTCCATCATGCCGCGCTGCGCCTTCTCCGCCACCGGTGAGGTGAGCTGGCTGCGCACGACCATGCCGTCGGTGCACACGGTGGTGCACGAGGCGGGCGGCTTGGGCTGGCCCTCTATGTGCACCAGGCACTGCCGGCAGGCGCCGACGGGCTCCAGCAGCGGGTGGTCGCAGAACCGCGGGATCTGGATGCCGAGCTGCTCGGCGGCCCTGATGACCAGCGTGCCCTTGGGCACGGTGATCTCGAAGCCGTCGATGGTGACCGACACGCCGTCAGCCGTCTGGGGAACTGTCATCACGCGGGCTCCATCGTGAACAGTGCCGAGCGGGCCGGATCGAATGGGCAGCCGCCGATCCGCAGGTGCTCCAGGTACTCGTCCCGGAAGAACCTGATCGAGGACACGATGGGCGCCTGGATCGAGTCGCCCAGGGCGCAGAACGCCCGGCCGGTGATGTTGTCGCAGATGTCGATCAGCTTCGCCAGGTCGGATTCGCTCCCGGTGCCGTCCTCCAGCTGCTCGAGGATCTGGACGACCCAGTAGCTGCCCTCCCGGCACGGCGTGCACTTGCCGCAGGACTCGTGCTCGTAGAACTGGGACCAGCGGAGCGCGACACGGACCACGCAGGTGGTCTCGTCGAAGAGCTGGATCGACCGGGTGCCGAGCATGGACCCGGCCTTGGCCACGGACTCGTAGTCGAGCGGCACGTCCAGGTGCTCGTCGGTGAACAGCGGCGTGGACGACCCGCCGGGCGTCCAGAACTTCAGCCGGTGCCCGGCGCGCATCCCGCCGGCCAGGTCGAGGAGCTCGCGCAGCGTGGTGCCGAGCGGGGCCTCGTACTGACCGGGCACGGTCACGTGGCCGGACAGCGAGAAGATGCCGAAGCCCTTGGACCGCTCGGTGCCGATCTGCGCGAAGTCCGCTGCGCCGTACTTCAGGATCCACGGGACGCTGGAGATCGACTCGACGTTGTTGACCACGGTCGGGCACGCGTACAGCCCGGCCACCGCGGGGAACGGCGGCTTCAGCCGGGGCTGGCCGCGGAAGCCCTCCAGCGAGTCGAGCAGGGCGGTCTCCTCGCCGCAGATGTAGGCGCCGGCGCCGGCGTGCACGACGACGCTCACGTTGAGGCCGGAGCCGAGGATGTTCTCGCCCAGGTAGCCGGCCTCGTAAGCCTCCCGGACGGCGTGGTGCAGCCGCCGGATCACGTGCAGGACCTCGCCCCGGACGTAGATGAACGCTTCCTGCGCCCGGAT
>Ga0157379_10003319_pt1 | contig 13629 bp, 13 predicted proteins | sample S25metaG_FD_121802 | JGI IMG/M metagenome (GOLD analysis project Ga0157379, IMG submission 121802) | Switchgrass rhizosphere microbial communities from Kellogg Biological Station, Michigan, USA - S2-5 metaG | ecosystem: Host-associated > Plants > Roots > Rhizosphere > Soil | place: USA... | reverse complement strand
GGCCGACGGCAAGGTTCTCTATGCCGGGCCTTACCATAAGAACGGACAAGTCTTGATCCTGGAGATCACCACTGGTTACGATGTCGTCTTGGCGGGGCTGGGACGCGTGACAGTGAAGTCCAACGATCAGTTGCTGGCGGGCGAACCTGTTGGGACCATGCCGCCCGATCCGGTTAACGATCGGCTGTATTTTGAAGTGCGCCATGGCGGTCATGCTTTATCTCCGGCACCATGGTTGAAGATGAACCGCCCGCAGTTGAGAAAGGCGAACGGCACATGAAAAAATTTGCGTTGGTTGGCGTGGGCCTGGTGGGTGGTTTTCTGGCCGCGACCTTCGCCTTGCCCGAAGCCAGGGGCGCCAACGACGCTTCGGCCTATGGCCAGCTGGATCTCTTCAGCGACGCCTTTGAGCGTGTGCGCGCCAACTATGTGCGTCCCGTCAAGGACGGCGAACTGATCGACGCCGCCATCCAGGGCATGGTGTCCAATCTCGATCCCCATTCCAGCTACATGGACGCCAAGATGTACGGCGACATGCAGATCACCACCAAGGGCCAGTTCGGCGGCGTCGGTATCGAAGTCACCCAGGAAGACGGGTTGATCAAGGTGATCTCGCCGATCGACGGCACGCCGGCGAGCCGCGCCGGCATCAAGACCGGTGATCGCATCGCCGGCATCGACGGCACCTCCATCGCAGGTCTGCAGCTCAACGAAGCTATCGACAAGATGCGCGGTGCTGCCGGCAGCAAGATCACGCTCACCATTTTGCGCGAGGGCGAGAAGAAGCCTTTCGACGTGACCCTGGTGCGCGCCATCGTTTCGGTGGATGCAGCCACGTATCGCCGCGAAGGCGATATCGGTTATATCCGCATGCCGGGCTTCAATGAGCAGACAGCCGACGGCCTGGAAAAGGCGGTGCGCGACCTCAAGAAGCAGATCGGCCCGGGCATCAAGGGCTATGTGCTGGACCTGCGTAACAATCCCGGCGGCCTGCTGGATCAGGCGATCCAGGTGTCGGATGACTTCCTCGGTTCCGGCGAGATCGTCTCCACCCGCGGCCGTCATGCCGAAGATACCCAGCGTTACGACGCCAAGGGCGGCGACATCACCGACGGCAAGCCGGTGGTGGTGCTGATCAATGGCGGTACGGCCTCGGCGTCCGAAATCGTCTCCGGCGCGCTACAGGATCATAAGCGCGCCACCATCATCGGCATGACCAGCTTCGGCAAGGGCTCGGTGCAGACCATCATCCCGCTGGGTGAGGGACGCGGCGCGCTCCGTCTGACCACGGCGCGCTACTACACGCCGTCGGGCCATTCCATCCAGGCGCAGGGCATTATCCCGGACATCCAGGTGGCGCAGGGCGACGAAGCCAATATGCCCAAGCTGGCGCGGCCGTCAGAAGCCGATCTGCGCGGCCATTTGAGCGGCGAGCCGCTTCCTGCCAAGCGGATCAATGCGCCTGTGATCAAGCCGGCGCCGGGCAAAAAGTATGACGACTTCCAGCTCTCCTATGCGCTGGACTTGCTGCACGGCAAGATGACGGTCGCATCCGCCACCGTCCCGCCGGAAAAGACCACCGCCGCCGCGCAGTAACGGGCTCGAGCGAGGCATTCCGCCGAGCGACCATCAGCATCCGACAGCTTCCTTCCCCCTTCGGCGCGAAGCGCCAGGAAGGGGGAAGGTGTCACAGCGAAGTGGCGGCGGAACGCCGACCTGAGCTGTGACGGATGGGGGTCATCAAATAAATTAACCTTCCCTAAACCAACTTAAGACTTAATCCATCCATGGCTACTGCCGCCAATTCCGCAGAGGGCTTTCTCACGTCCAAGGCCGGGCGCGCCCTGGCCTTTGGCTGCTCCTTCACGATCTGCCTGCTGGCGGCCGGGGTGCTGAGCATTACGCTTTTGGGTCATCCCGCCGGGCCTGCGGCTGTGTTTCTGGACTTGGCCGACAAGACTGCGGCCGTGCCCAAACCCGCCATCGTCCCCAGTGCCGATTCGAACAAGGGTCTGGTGGCAGAGGCGGTCAGCCATCCCGTCTATGCCGGCGGAAATCTGGTGGCCGATCCGGCGCTGATCGAGAATACAGTCCAGGGTCCTTTGCCGCGCATCGCCGATGACGGGCGCAAGCCCATGACCGTCTATGCCGCGCCCGCGCCGGCCAATGCCAAATTCAAGATCGCCATCCTGGTCAGCGGGCTGGGCCAATCGGCGACCGCGACCAAAACCGCGCTGGACGCCCTGCCAGCGAATGTGACGCTTGGCTTTGTTCCTTACGCCAGTGACGCCGCGGAGTGGGTGTCCAGGGCGCGTGAGCGCGGCCATGAAGTGCTGTTGCAGATTCCCATGGAGCCGCTGGACTTTCCCGACAGCGATATCGGCCCGAACACCTTGCGCTCTGGCCAGGAAGAGGAAGCCAATATCCAGCGCCTCAGTTGGGCTCTGTCGCGTTTCACCGGTTATGCCGGCGTCACCAATCTGTTGGGTCAGCGCTTCCTCACCGATAGCGAGGCTTTATCGCCGGTTCTCACCTATCTGAACCGGCGCGGCCTTTATTTCTTCGACAATGGCGCGGCCAGCCAGTCGGTGGTGCCGATGGTAGCGGGCCAAGTCGGCCTTCCTGCGGCGCAAAGCGGGCCGGCGCTGGATACGATCCAGAATCCCGCTGAGATCGACCGCCGCCTGTCGGAACTGGAAACCCAGGCCCGCGCCAATGGCAGCGCGGTGGGTTCGGCGTTCCTTTATCCCGCGACGGTGGCGCGAATCGCCGCTTGGGCGAAAGGATTGCAGTCACGAGGCTTTGTTCTCGTTCCTGTTTCGGCCATAGTCTCTCAGCCCGCAAAGCAGCAGGCGCAGGCCGCTGCGCACAAATAGCAGCCATTGCTGAGAGTCGAAATGTCCTCTGATCTTCCTTATCGCCCTTGTGTCGGCATCATGCTGTTCAACCGGAACGGCGAAGTCTTTGTCGGCAAGCGCATCGACCAGACCGTCGAAGGCTGGCAAATGCCCCAGGGCGGCATCGACAAGGGCGAGACGCCACAGCAGGCGGCACTGCGCGAGCTGCAGGAAGAAGTCGGCACCACCAAGGCCGAAATCATCGGCGAGATGGATGACTGGGTGACCTATGACCTGCCGCTCCATCTGATCGGCGTGGCCTTTCACGGCAAGTACAAGGGCCAAAGGCAGAAATGGTTTGCCCTGCGCTTCACCGGTTCCGAGGCCGATATCGATCTCACCGCGCATGAGCCGGAATTTTCCGCTTTCCGCTGGGTGGATTTGGACGCGCTGCCCGGCCTGATCGTGCCGTTCAAGCGCGACACCTACAAACAGGTGATCGCCGCCTTCCGCCCCTTGGCCAAGCGCCGCGCATGAAAAAAGCACCGGTTCTCATGATTCATGGCGCGTTTTGCGGGCCATGGTCTTTGGACGGGTTGAAGGAAAAATTCGAAGCTGCAGGCTATGCCGTCACCGCGCCGCCGCTGCGGTTTCATGATCATTCTCCGCCGCCGGAAGCCCTGGCGACCACCAGCCTGGCCGATTATGTCGCCGATCTGGAAGACGAGGTTCGGGCCCTTGGCGCGCCGCCGATTCTCGTGGGTCATTCCATGGGTGGACTGTTGGCCCAGCAACTGGCGGCGCGGGTGAAGTCCGCCGCGTTGATCTTGTTGGCGCCGTCGGCGCCCTGGGGCGTGGCGCCCACCACCCTGTTCGAGATCGGTGCCGCCCATGCCATGCATCTCAGACCCGGCTATTGGAACGCTGTGCTGGAACCCAGCCGCGATGTGGCGTTGGCATCGTCCCTCGACCGCTTGCCCCGGCACATGCGTGATGAGGTGTTCGGCCGCTTTGTTCCGGAATCGGGACGCGCCACGTTCGAGATCATGAGCTGGGGGCTGGACCTCAATCGTGGCAGTGGCGTCGATGCCGATGCCGTCACCGCGCCGCTGCTGTTCCTTACCGGCAGCGAGGACAAGATCAATCCGCCGTCGACGGTAGCCTGCATTGCCGCGCTCTATAAAGAACGCGCCACCGCCGAAGTGCTGGACGGCATAGGGCACTGGCTGATCGGCGAGCCCGGCTGGGAAAAGTTGGCGGAACGGGCGCTCGTCTGGCTTAAGGAACGCAAATTATAGGCTCAGCTCTTGGCGTCCGCGCGCCGCTTGCTGAAATCCTTCATGAAAGCTTCCAGCGTATCCACGGACGCGATCCTGGCCGCGGCATCGCGGAAGGCCAGACCATGCTGGTCGATGTCCGCCGACAGCACCGCGAACAGATTGCCGTCCGGCGTGGCGCGCATCTTGGCGGCGAAATGTTCGCGCACCCGCGCCAGGCTGGCTTCGTCATTGGCCAGCGAGTAGGCCACGGCGGCGCGCAGGATCTCGCCGCGCTCGGCTTCGTTCAGCGGCGCGGGATCGCTCCAGCGGGCCTCCAGCAACTCTTCCGTCTTCTGGCCGGCCAGCGGCCAGTTGCCGCTTTCCCAATAAATATCGGCCCTCAGCCGCCTGGTGTCGCCCGCCTGATCCACCGCTATCAGGTCCAGCGCATTGTCCCATTGCTTCAGGGCCGCGAAGGCGCGGGCTTCCAGCAGCATGCGCTGATGCGCCTCCTGGTCCGGCAAGCCGGAGATCTGGGAGTCGCGAATGGTGGCCACCGCCTTGTCCGGCTTGTGATCCATCAGATAGACCGCCGCCAGCCGGGTCGCGACCTGGGCCTTGGCGATGCCGTCCAGCCTTTTGTCGACCTGATAGGCCAGCAGGTTCGCCGCCGGTCCCAGCAGGTCCACCGCCACCAGCCGGTCGGCCATGCGCCGGATCATCTCGTCGCCATCGGGTCCGATGGGCGTCAGGTCCAGATTGTCATAGAACAGCGCCAGCGCATCCACCGGCTTCATCTTGTCGGCGCCACCCTTGAGGAACAGGTTGACGAAGGCGCCGCGCATATCGTCCTGCGCCACCCGGGCCGGGTCCTGGCCTTGGAAATTCTGGGTCGCGACTCGAAGCGTCTTGAGCCCCTCGCGCCATTTGCCGTTGCCGAAATAGAGCGACGCCAGTTTGCGCAGGGTCTTCAATTCCAGTGCATCGCCGCGCCAGCGGAAGCGCAATCGTTCCATCTGCTCGATCGCCTGGGGCGCGGTGATGGCGCCCGCGTTCAGGGCGGCGGTGGTGTGATAGAAGATCGCTTGGACGGCCAGCGGTTCGTCGCCGCCTTTTTCCACCGTGACGAAATGTGTCGCGGCGGCACCGTAACGGTTTTCACCCGCCAGCACCCGTGCCTGCGCCAGTTCCGCCGCCAGCGCCTGCTTCTGGTCCAATTCCTTGGGCATGCGATGCAGTGCGGCGTCCGCCAGGTCCAGCCGGCCCAGACCCAGGGCAGCGTCGGCATCCGCCAGCACGGCGGCGGCCTGCCAGCGCGTGGAGTAGCGGGGCATCACCGGTCCGGCTTGTTCCAGATGCGCGTGGGCATCTTTCCAGTTTTCCATCCGCGCTTCGATCAGCCCGCGCCAGAAGGCGGCGTGGCGGTCGGAGTCGAAACCGGGCCCGCTCAGATCGTTATGGGCGTCGCGATAACGACCCATCATATATTCCGCCACCGCCCGCATGGTGACCAGCTGGGCATCGCCGGCCAGGCCGGGATCGTGCATCTGCAGCAGCTTGAGTTGCCCCAAAGTCTCCGCCGCAAAACCGTTGGCCAGATAGAAGCGCGCCAAAGCGAGCTGCGCTGCTCCCATTCTTTGTGTGTTGGCCTGGGCCACGGTCCGGGAAAGCTTGCGTGCGGTGGCCAGGAAGCTGCCCGCGCTGGCCTGACCCCATTGCTCGAAGTCCATATAGGAAGGGCCATTGCCGGAACGCGCCAAAGCCGATGGCGCCTGGGCCACCGGCATTTGCGGCGGGGTCAGCGACAGGCCGGAGGGGCGGGAGATGGAGACGCGCGCATCGTCCACCGTCACTTGCAGATCGTCGGTGTAAGGCGTGATCACCAAGCCGCTGGCGCTGGGCAGGGCGGCAAAGTCGGCAAAGCTGCGCTGGCTGGGAACACCGCGCCCGGGCTGCGCCGGAATGATGGTGAGAAGATCGCCGCCGGCCGGATCCATCAGCTGGAAGGCATGATCGGCGGCAGGCAGAAGGGTGGAAAAGGAAGCACGCTTGGGATCGAGCTGGTTGCGGGCGAACCCGATCACCACCGGCGCCGGCGCCACCTTGGGGGCGATTTCAACCTGCAGGTCGGGGCCCATGCCATGCGCGCCGATCTCGGCGGATGCCTTGAGAGTGATGCGCAGAATGCCCAGCCCATTACTGGAGATCGCTTCCAGCCCGGCGGCGAAGTCGCCCAGGGATGTTTTCAGATTGCGGGCATCGAAATTGGGGGCATTCTCCAGCACCACCCAGGCAGTCAATCCGCGCACAAACACGGCGCTGGCGCGGCCGCCCGCGCCCTTGAAGGTGATGACCGCACCGTCATGGGTGCGTTTGCCGTCGGCTACCGGAATAGAATCGGATGGCGCCGCTGCTTCGGCAACGGGCACCGGCTGAACGGCCTGTGGCTTGGCGTCCGCGGTTTTGGTTTCCGCTTTCTCAGTCTTGGCGTCCGGCTGCTTGGCGTCGGCTTGTTTTGTTTCGGCGGGTTTTGCGTCGGTTTTTTTGTCTGCGGGCGCGAGGTTGGCCACCGTCTGTGCGATCGCTTGTGCCTGGGCGCTGCTGACACCGGCCTTGGGAGCACCAGCCGAAAGCTTGGTCACCGTGGGTTTGGCGATGCCGGGCGGGGTATAGGCCGTGCTGTCGGTCTTTGGCGCCAGGATATCGAGCACGACATGATGGCCGTCCTTGAAGTCGTGATAGCCGGAATCGGAATCGGTCTCGAATTCCACCACGGTGGACGCGCCGTCGATGCGCCAGGAGGCGTTCTTCACCCAAGGCGGGGAAAAGCGCGCCAGCGACGAGACATCGGCCCGCGCCAGGGTGTTGAAGCGGACCGTCATTTTTCCCGCGCCGGGATAGACTTGGTACGAAACGTCCTTCGGCCAGTCGAACACCAGACGGGTGAATTTCTCATAGGTGCCGGTGCGCAGCTTGATCTCGGGCAAGCTGGCCACATCCACCGGCTTTGCGACCGGCTTGGGCGGCGGCACCAAGTCGGGCATGGCGCCGGCGAAGCTGGCGTCCGCGACGTCTACAACGGCGCGGTTGCCAATCTGGCTCACATGCAGCTTGACCGGCTGGCTCAAGGTGAAGCGCAAGGTCTTGCCGTCGGCATCGGTGCGGCCGCCGGAAAGAATGCGCGGCATGGCGGCGGCTATCACGGCGGGATCAAGGCTCGTCTTGGCGGAGAAGGTGATGGCCAGCACGCCGCCGGTGGTGGAGGCGCTGACTTTGGAATCGGTGGCGAAGGACAGACGGCCATAGCCGTTCTGGATGGAGCCGCTCACGCTGTCCGCGGCCCAGGCAGGAGCGCCGGCGATAAGCGCCAGCGCCATGCTCAAAGCGGTTCGGATCGGCCCGTGGTTCACTCTGGAAACCCCTTCTGACTTCATTTTGGCGGGGCGGCGTTAACCTGCGGTTAAGCCTGTTAGGGCTTGCCGGCCGTCTCTCTAACTCTTTGGCGCAGCAGGTTTTTCTGGTGCAGCGGCGGCCGGCGTCGTTGCCGAAGCTTTTGCCGCCTGGGATTGGGCCGGGGCAGTGGCTTGCACACCGGGCGCGCCGGCGACAGGGGCCCCAACCGCAGGAGGCGGATTGGCGGCCAAAGGCGTGGTCTGCGGCAGGGTCAGCCGGTCGGCCAGCTTCACCGTCAAGGTCTTGGCGTTTTCGGCGTTCATGTTGGCCAACACCAGCGCCAGGATGTCGGACTTCATGTCATGCGCCACCGGCACCAGCACTTCGTCGGGCAGGTTGTTGAAGATGCGGGCCGCATCCTTGGCCTTCATGGTGGAATAGGCCTTCACCAGCGAGGCGATCTGAGCCTTCTGGGCGTCATCGCGCTGAACCATCAACGCATTGATCTGGGCCTGAAGCTGTTTGAGCTGGTTGATCTTGGCATCCACCCGTGCCTCGGCGGCGGCAATCATGTTGGCCTGGATGGAAAGCTGGCTGTCGCGCACGTCCAGTTCACGGCGGCGCTTGGACAGACTGTTGATCACATCCACTTCGCTGGCGCTGGCGACCTGGTCGTCTTCTCCGCCGGCATAGTCCTTGTTGGCGGGGACCGGATCATGAGTCAGGGCCGAAGCGCGATCCGGTGAGCCGGATTGGGCATAGGCATTGTGCACCAGGTCGGTGCCTTTCAGCACCAGTATCACGGCGCCCAAGGCAACCACGCTGGGCAGGAGGCGAGCGAAGCGAGGGGCCTTCATTGTACGGCCCTTTCCAGGCGGCTGAGGATCGAGGTGGAAGGAAGCGGCATGTCGGGGATTTCCTTGGCGACGCGCGGAGTGGCGGCAGAGGCTTCCATCCGCTGGGCGATGCGCTCACCGGACGCGGTCAGCACCGAAAGCTCGTCGATATGCAGGCGGGCGCGCTTCAGCCGTTCGTCCAGGGTTTGGGAGGCCTCACCGGCAGCGGACTTGAGGGCGCGCAGTGAGGCGCCGGCGCCGGAAATCGCCATATTGAGTTCGCCGATGGTGCGCGAAAGGCCTTCCTGGCCCTTGCGCACCGTGGCCAGCCGCCGTTCCAGAATCACGCAGTAACCCAGGGTGAAGGCCAGCAAAACTTCCAGGCCCGCTTCCAGATAGAAGGTCAGGTCGGTCGGGATGGTCATGGCGAAATCTTTCCTGGAAATTGAGTGTTAGAGCGCGCGAGACGCATCCGTGCGTTCGATGGCGTCGTCCACGCGCACGGCGACGGATGAGCCGACCCGGCCCATGCGTCCGGTCAGAAGCGGCACGCCGCGGCAGCGCAGTTCGATCTTGGAGTCGGGGCTGGCGCTGAGCATCAGGGTCTGGCCGACTTCCAGGTTCATCACCTGCTTCAACGGCATGGTCTGCTCGTCGAGAATGGCTTCGATATCGACCTTGGTGGACCAAAGCTCGGTGGCGAGATGGCTTTCCCAGATGGAATCGCGGCCGAATTTTTCGCCCATGAACTGCTGCAGCAACAGCTTGCGGATAGGCTCGAGGGTGGCATAGGGCAGCAGTAGCTCAGTGCGGCCGCCGCGGTCTTCCATGTCGATGCGCAGCTTGACCAGGATGGCGGCATTGGCGGGACGCGCGATTGCCGCGAAGCGGGGATTGGTCTCCAGGCGATCCAGGGTGAAATGTACCGGCGCCAGCGGTTCGAAAGCGGCGCACATGTCCTGCATGATCACTTCGATCATGCGCTGCACCAGGGTGCGTTCGATGGTGGTGTAGGGCCGGCCCTCGATGCGCATGGCGGAAGAGCCGCGGCGTCCGCCCAGAAGCACGTCCACGATGGAATAGATCAAGTTGGAATCCACCGTGAAAAGCCCGTAATTGTCGAGCTCTTCGGCATGGAACACCGCCAGGATGGCCGGCAGGGGAATGGAATTGAGATAGTCTCCGAACCGGATCGAAGTGATCGAATCCAGGCTGACTTCGACATTGTCGGACGTGAAATTGCGCAGGCTGGTGGTCATCAACCGCACCAGGCGGTCGAAGACGATTTCCAGCATCGGAAGGCGCTCATAAGAGACCAATGCCGAATTGATGATGGCACGGACGCCGGATTTGTCCTGCACCTGCTCGGCATTGACGTCAAAGCCCAGAAGAGAGTCGATCTCTTCCTGGTTCAACACCCGCTCGGCGCTGGTACCATCTGCCGGGGCTTCCGCGGTCGCGGCTGCGCCGGGGGCGGCCTCTTCGCTGGCTGGTGTAGGAGTTTCATCGGCCATGACTGAACTTTCTGAAATCGGCCCAAGGCCGCCTTATTGAATGATCATTTCTTTGAGCAGCACGTCGCGCACCTTGTAAGGGGCGGCCGCGACATTGACCCGGCGCAGCAGCTCTTCCTTCAGGCGCAGCACGCCGGCCGAGCCCTTAAGGTCGTCCAGCCGCAGCTCGCGCAAATAGGCCTGGAACTGGTCGGTGATACGGGGCATCAACGGCTCCAGCGCGGTCTTTTGCGCTTCATCTTCCAATTCCAGCGAGACGCCCAGCTTGAGATAGGCCGGGGTGCCGTCATTGCCCTGGATATTGACCAGGATGTCCTGCATGTCGCTGAAGGCGACCTTGGGCGGGGTCAGCGGCACTTCCTCCGCTTTGGCTTCCTGGGTCTCGCTCTTCTTAAAGAGGAAGAAATAGGCGCCCGCGCCGCCGCCGCCCAGCACAAGAACCAGGGCCGGCACGGCGATGATCAACATTTTCTTGGTGAGAAATTTGCGAAAGCCCTTCTTGGGCGCCGCGCCAGCGCCTTCCGCGCCTTCCGGCTTTTCGCCGTCGGCTTCCGCGTCTGGAGCTTTCTCTTTCTTCGCCATGAGATCTGTTCGCCCGTTCTGTGCAGGGTCACGGTATGCAAACGTGGTTAAGGAGTGGTTCAAATTGCCGGGTGGACGGTATGTGGCCCGGCAAGTTTTTCCGCGTCCGCCGCGCGCACTTCATAAAATCCAATAAAACCAGGGCTTTTTCGCTGGCACGGCGGCTGCACTGCTCGACCATCGACGGACCAGAAAGGATCCGGTAGGTGCCATGGATAATTCACTTCTTGTTAGCCTTTCGCATCAGCTCGCCTCTTACCGGGCGATGGACGTGATCGCCAACAACATCGCGAACGTCTCCACACCGGGCTTCAAGCGCGAGGCCGCCAAATTCGAGGAATTCGTCACCATGATGCGTCCGGCCGAAGGCCAGACGGGGATGCAGCCTGTCAGCTTCGTCAAGGATGCCGGAGTGATGCGCGATTCCAGCCAGGGCAATCTCGAGCAGACCGGCGCCACGTATGATATCGCCATCACCGGCCCGGGTTTCTTCCAGGTCCAGACCCCGGCGGGCATGCGTTACACCCGCGACGGCCACTTTTCCCTCGACACCAACGGCAACATGGTCACCGCCCAGGGTTATCCGGTGCAGGGGGATGGCGGTGCCATCACCATCGCGCCCACCGACGGACAGATCGTGATCGCACCGGACGGCACGGTTTCCAGCGTGCTCAACGGCGTCACCAACCTGCTGGGCAAGCTGAAAGTGGTGGACTTCGCCAACAGCAGCGCCCTGATCAAGCAGGGCTCCAATCTCTATTCCACCACCCAGACCCCCAACACGCCTGCCGTGGTTGGCGTGCGGCAGGGCGCGCTGGAAGCCTCCAATGTCCAGCCGGTGATCGAGATCAGCCACATGATCGAGGTGATGCGCGCCTATGAGGCGACCGCCAGCTTGAGCAAGTCCCAGGAAGACATGATGCGCCAGGCGATCAATCAGCTTGGCCAAATGCCTAGTTAAGCTGCCCAGTTAGTTGACCAGTTAAGGAAACACGACCATGCGCGCTCTTTCCATCGCCTCGACCGGCATGCTGGCCCAGCAGACCAATGTCGAAGTCATCGCCAACAACCTGGCGAACATGAACACCACCGCCTTCAAGCAGCAGCGGGCCGAGTTCGCGGATCTGCTGTACCAGAATATCCAGACGCCGGGTTCGCAGACCTCCGACCAGGGCACCTATGCTCCCAACGGCATCCAGTTGGGCGCCGGTGTACGCACCGCCGCGGTCTATCGCATCCTCACCCAGGGCGATCTCAAATCCACCGGCAATCCCTATGACGTCGCCATTCAGGGCTCGGGCTTCTTCCGGGTCCAGCAGGCCGACGGCACCGACGCCTATACCCGCTCGGGCAATTTCTCGCTGAGCCCCCAGGGCCAGTTGGTGACGCAGGATGGTCTGGTGATCCAGCCGGGCATCGCCATCCCGCAGAACACCATCTCGGTCACCATCAACTCTCAGGGCCAGGTCAACGCCACCGTGGCCGGCCAGGCGACCCCCCAGACCGTGGGCCAGTTGGAACTGACGCGCTTTCCCAACGAGGCGGGCCTCAATGCCATCGGCAACAACCTGTATCTGGAAACGCCTGGTTCCGGCAGCCCGCAAGCCGGCGTGCCGGGCTCGACCGGCTACGGCACCATCCAGCAGGGCTTCCTGGAGACCTCCAACGTCAATTCGGTGGACGAGATCACCTCGCTGATCACCGCCCAGCGTGCCTATGAAATGAACTCCAAGGTGATCTCGGCGGCCGACCAGATGCTGCAAGACACCGCCCGCCTGGGTTCATAGGAGGATTAAGATGACGCGCAAATTCCTCTTCACGTTCGGTCTCTTCGTGCTGATGCCGGCTTTTCTGCTGGCGGCCGGTTCGGCCTTCGCCGGCACGATCCGTGTCGTGGTGCCCGCCCACGACATCGCCCGGGGCGACACCATCAGCGAAACCGATCTCACCTACACCACCGTGGACGGCGCTGCCCTGATGTCGGGTGTCCCCACCCGCATCGACGAGGTCAAAGGTATGCAGACCCGCCGCATGCTGTCGGCCGGGCAGCCTTTCCGCGGCGACGACCTGCGTAAGCCCATCGTCATCACCAAGGGCCAGACCGTGACCATGCAGTTCGTCCTGCCTGGCGTGGAATTGACCGCCATGGGCCGCGCCATGAGCGAAGGCGGCATCGGCGACACCGTCACCATCCAGAATCCGGTCTCTTACCGCATGATCTCCGGCGTGGTGACCGCGCCGGGCACCGTGCGCGCCACCGGCCCCATCAACGCTCCCACCAACAGCCTTGCCCGTCGATAGGAATCTTCCATGCGTAACCTCACCCTGAAAATCTCCGCCGCGCTGATCGCCGCCATGTCGCTGTCTGCCTGTTCGGCGATCGACCGGATTGAAAATATCGGCGAGGCCCCGAAACTCACGCCGGTGGGCAATCCCGCCGGGCAGAAGATCGTGGCGGAGATTCCGCGTCCGGTACCGGTCACCCACATCGACAATTCGCTGTGGCAGCCGGGTTCCCAGAGTTTCTTCCATGACCCGCGCGCCATGCATGTCGGCGATGTGATCACCGTCAATGTTTCGGTGGCGGATACCGCCAAGATGCAGAACACCACGTCGCGCAGCCGCACCAATTCCGAGAATGCCAACGCGACCAACCTGTTCGGCTTGGAGAAAGTGCTGCCCTCCAGCATGGACCCCACAAGCCTGGTCAAGATGGGCTCAGACAATTCCAACGTGGGCGCCGGCTCTATCCAGCGGGCGGAATCCATCAGCATGACCCTGGCGGCTTTGGTCGCGCAGGTGTTGCCCAACGGCAATCTGGTGATCGACGGCCATCAGCAGGTGCGGGTGAACAACGAGCTGCGCGACATGCGGCTGTCGGGCATCGTGCGCCGCGAAGACATTACCCAGAACAACACCGTCGACCTGTCGCAGATCGCCGAAGCCCGCGTCATCTATGGCGGCCAGGGCACCATGAGCGATGTGCAGCAGCCGCGCTACGGATCGCAACTGTTCGACATCATCATGCCATGGTGACGTAAACTTGCGCGGCATCGCTCCCGCGATGTCGCGTGGCCTGCCGATTTCACCCATAAATAAAGCAGCGCCATATTTTGGTGGGGAACAAAAAAGGCCCGGTCGTCAGACCGGGCCTTTTCATTTTGATAGTGCCGGGCGGCTAGTCGTCCCGGTAAACTTTCTCGCGCCG
>Ga0157379_10003317_pt1 | contig 13636 bp, 11 predicted proteins | sample S25metaG_FD_121802 | JGI IMG/M metagenome (GOLD analysis project Ga0157379, IMG submission 121802) | Switchgrass rhizosphere microbial communities from Kellogg Biological Station, Michigan, USA - S2-5 metaG | ecosystem: Host-associated > Plants > Roots > Rhizosphere > Soil | place: USA... | reverse complement strand
TTGGCGAGAAGATAGGACATGCACGGTTGCGCTGCCGACCAAGGCCGACGCGCTGCTTTAACTTACTCGTCAAAAGTTTCTGCCGCTCTTCGGCTTGCTTGCGTTGCAAACTCGGAGTGCGAGGCTTGGCGTCGATGACTTTTTTTCGGCAGCTGAAATTTCCTGATCCGCAGGCCGACTGGAGTTTGCTTGGGAAGCCGCGGTGACCGAACGACCGTCTTAGTCGTAGTCGACGCGATAGCATGAGTAGGCTTTGGCGAGGATGGCGTCGAAGTTGCCGTCATTCTTCGTCAGGTCTTCCAGGCGATAGGCCGGCGCGGAGGCCTTCGGACGGGGCGAGCTGGGAGCCCGCTGGCGCTTGCGGCTGCGCCTGGTGCCAGCGGGTCAAACAAACCCGGAGTCGTGAATGATTATAGGGTCGAGTTCGGTTCAACCCGCTGGCCCAATTCAACCGAAAAGCTGTGAGGTTGTTCCCGGCAGGGCACCTCCAAAGATTTTCCGCACCTGAGCGACAGGGGGAACTTTCAGATCCGGGAACCTTTCCTGAGGATGAACGTTTCAAGTCGATCTCGAGGAGAACTCAATGCGGTCGATTCTTCTTTGGCTGATCGGTCTGCCGATCCCGATAATCATCATTCTCTGGTTATTGACCGGGCACCCCTGATTTCAGGGCGCAATTCGAAAGAAAGCCATGGCTGACGCCGTCGTAATCAAGAACGAGCACGCCGAGAATACCGGCTATCGATTTTCGTGGTCCCTTGCCATCGTCGGCGGTGTCATTGCGACGGCGGTTACATTTTTCCTTCTTACTCTGGGATCTGGCTTCGGCCTGCTGCTCGTGAATCCAGCCACGCACGCCGGTCCGTCGATGCCCACCTTTCTCACCGGCGGCGCGATCTACTTCATCGTCGCCCAGGCGTTCGGATTCGCCGTTGGCGGCCATATCGCCGGTCGACTGATCGGTGGCCTGTCCGAGAGCAAGAAACAGGAAGAATTCCGAGCCGAGGCACACGGCTTGGCCGTTTGGGCCGTGGCCGTGTTGGCTACCCTCGCAGTCGTTGTCATTGCGACACTTGGCACCGTCAATTCCGCTGCCGCCATGTATGGCGTTTCAACCGCCAAAGCCGAAGCGGCCCCGACGGACTATCTCGTCGACATCCTGTTCCGACCGGCGGAGAAAGCAGGAGCCTCGACCGGTGTCGCTCCGACCGCGGCTGAGGTCGTCGCTCGTGCCGAGGCCCGCCGCATCGTCGATGCCGGGCTCGGGCTGGGTATGAAGCCGACTACTGATGACCGCGCCCGCCTCATACAGTTGGTGTCGGCGAATGCCACAGTCTCGCAGGACGATGCCGCGCGGCGCATTGACCGGCTGCAAGCGCAACTGAAGACGAAGGCGGAACAGGCGGCAAATGTTGCTCGCAAGGTTGCAAGCTACACCGCGTTGTGGATGGCGTTGTCGCTGCTGTTCGGTGCGATTGTCTCGACCACGGCCGCCGTCGAGGGCCGCGATGAAGACGACCGGGAATCGGTGGTATAATTCTTCGTTGACTCGTTGCTAGCGCAATCGCCTCTCGCCCACGGCTCGCGCTAAGGCAAATGTCGATCCCAAGAAATAATTCTTATGCGCCGTGGCTCGCGATTTTGGCCGAGTGGAACTGCAATGGGGTGTAGTCAGTTTTATTTTGTCGGTAACTGAGCCTTTTTCATGTGGGACAATTACAAGAGCACCGGATCGCCGTCTGTGCCATCGGCAATTCATGTCGACGTGAAAAGCCAGTAGCCACCAAACATCAAAGGCGTTGCTCTACTGCTTCGCGAAGTTCTTGGAGCCGCACCGCCGCCAACTATGAGACGGCCGGCGAGTTTCACGCCGACTTTGACGCAAATCGTCGCGCCTGTCCGATAGTCGACAACAGCAGATTTAGATCGGAAATCGGAACAGATCGGCATCTCGATCCGGTCTGCCAGTCAGAAACGATGGCACGATCTGAGACGCCAAAATGCTATAGATGGTTCCGTTCCCGCCAAAGCCGAGAACGGCGTAGCAATTTGGCAACCCCGGCACGGCGTCAATCGTCGGAAGGCCGTCCTGACTCTCGCCAAAGGCGCCAGTCCATCTCAAGGATGGCTCCATCTTCAGTCCGGGTATCAAACGCTCTGCCTTCTGAGCGAGGCGGACACTTTTGCTAGCCAGGCTACGCACCCGATAGGTAGCCAGGTCGATATCTTCGTCTTCGCCGCCGACAATAATTCTACCGTGCGTGGCGCTGCGCAGATAAAGATAGGGCCGAGAGGCTTCCCAAACCAGAGTATCGTCGAGCCATGATGGATAAGTCGCGGCAGGAGGAGTCGAAATTGCCCAACTTGAGGTGATCTTGGTGCCCTTTTTTGGTATGGTATCCAGAAGTTCATATCCTGTGCAAAATATGCAGTGACGAGCCTCGATGTAGTTGGGGTCGAGTGCAAGCACGACGCCTTTCTTGGCGGCCCACACGTCTCTGACCTTCGCCGGAGAATAGAGCCTCGCTCCCTGCTCAATGGATTTGCGAAGCAGTCCCGCGGCAAGTCTGCGGGGATCTGCGACTGCTGACATGGGGCTGAGGATTGCGCCCGTCCGGTCAATGCCAAATGTTTCACGTAGTATTGCAGCTGTCAGGTATTGGCCAGGCAAGCCCAAGCGATTTCGCGCCTTGTTTTCGTGTTTCAGTGCTCGCGATCCGAGATGATTGCCGGCAAGATAGAGTGTATTGCGACGCTCCAAACCGCAGTGAATACCTTCTGATCGTACAAGTTTCACGAGGTCTTGCGTCGCGCGATAGGACCGCAGCCAGGCGCGCGCGGCCTTGGCGTGGCCAATCTTCTCGCGCAGTTTAATCAGAGGAACGTCGATCTCGAATTGGAGCAATGCTGTGCTTGCAGCGGTGCTGCCCGTTACAGGCTCGCGGCCATCAAAAACTGCCACGCTGAACGAGCGACGCGAGAGAGCAAACGCCATGAAGGCACCGCTAATACCCGCGCCGACGATTGCTACGTCGACCTTTAGCGAACGTCTCAAGCTCCGTGTCGGCACACTTACACCAGGAGAGCGCTGCCAAACAGATCGTCCGCTCAACAGTTTTTCATGCCGCGTTGCCGACGTCGTGATTTTATCACGCATGGTATTTGTGTGCCGATCCAGAGCCAGTCGGCTCGCCAGGAGAAGCATGGATCTTCGCCTTTTCGATCGAACATCTTTCCGCGATGCCGGAAGTCATTGGATGAGCCTCCTCCGAAGCGAGAGGGGAACCACATACCAGAGCACAAGCAGAGTGGAGATCGAGAATAAAGCTGCGGCACTGGCGATGACATCGCCGATCACCTTCCAAACCGCCACATACACGTCACCGGCAATCCCGAACGACAGCGGGACCAAGGCGATCGTTATGAGCCACGACCCAATGTCATGCATTCGCTGGCTATCTTCTCCGCCAAAGGTGATACGATGCACCGCAACGGGAGCGATCAAAAGCATGATCGCAATTCCAACCGCCGCGAGCGCAAGGAAGTGAATCATTTGCACGTCCTTCGGAAGCGATCCGAATGCCCTGGTCATCGTGACAACAAACTGGAAACCCAAAAGGGCTTGTGCGCCCGGCAGGACAACGCGTGCCTCTGTAAACATCTGATCGAGCTTTTCGTGCAATTCGGTTGTTTCCGACTTCATGGCGTTGCCTTTCCTGCCGGCAAATGGACGGAGCGCGAACCCCAGCCCGTACCACAGCGCAATTGCCAGGACTGCAGCAATGACGGCAGCCCACGTTGCCGTCACGGGTCCCCAGGGGGCTTCGGAAATCACATAAACATCGAGCGCAAGAGCTGCGCAGAATGTCGCGAGTCCAACTTCCGCGAAGCGGTTTGCCGCACGTAAGATTCTCTTCGTTGCGTTGCCGCGTTCTACCAGACGGTGTTGCGAGGGTCCGGCTAGGAGAAGCCCGATCGTGACAACGAGAAACCCGAGCGCCAGCACGTCTAGAATATGGACAAGCCTTGTGGCCTTGTCGAACTCTTCCTGAAACACACCCTGGAGCTGGAAGCCGAACAAGACTTGGGTCCCGAGCATCTGAGTTCGGGCTTCGTCTAGGGAAGTGTGAACAGTCTCTTGCAAGCCCATGGCGTTCGGCCGTCACTTGTTGCGCTGCGCTTTCCTCAGGATTTTCTTGGCGTCTGCCGCCTCGCAATCACCGATTGGGAAGAACTTCTTGTCCCGAAGACGATTGTATTGGACGAAGAATTCGGTGATTTCGTCCACCATACCCTTAGGCAAATCGCTCAATTTCCTAGCTTCCAAGAGTCCTCGCGCGTCCTGGGCGACTGCGATCAATCGGTCGTTGCGGACTTTCGTCTTTCCCTTCTCTTTCTGATTGGCTTTGATCGCTCCAAGCAGCCGCGCTTTCAGAACGCAGCCCATTTCGAGAGGTGTATCGGCCAGCACCAGAATATCGAGTGGATCGCCATCATCGGCTTTCGTCGACGGGATGAAGCCGAAATCGAACGGAAAGCTCATCCCCTCAGGGAGCGCGAACTCACGAAGAAAGTAGCCGCCTTCGGGTTGGTACGCATATTTGACCCGGCTGCCCTTCCGAGTCTCAATGACGACATGGATCAGGCCTTCGTGATCGGAGGCTGGGAGTTTTGAGAGGGGAACAAGGGTTGCTTTCGTCACGAGGGTTTAGCGATTCCCGTTGTCATACGTTCGTACAAGCATGGTAACGCAGAAAGGCAACCTGGGTTCAGGACAATTGCGCAAAGCCCCTTTTCTACGACCACGGATCGCACGTGCGCCGAGTCCTTCATTCAATTCTTGTCCTTCAATGACTTCTCAAATCGGTCCTCAAAGAAACGGCCTCGCCTTATGCAAGTTCCGCGTATGCAATGGACTTCTTGCGATTTCCCACTCTTAAGGGGAACCGAAAGTAGACCGCTGGCGTTGGAGGATTTTGGAAGCTGAAAGAATGTCCGCGCGCAAAACAGAAGTGAAAATTGATCGCCGCCTGCAAAAGCGGGTAGCGCGCTCGGACCGCCGGCGACCTCCGCGCGAGTCGGAAGGGATGATGCAAGTAGGCGGCCGCCAATATCCGGGGCCGCCATTTCCAAAACAGCATTTATCAAAGCCGGGACGTGAATCAAAGCTAGCGCCCGCCCCGATGTACGACGCCCCGTTCTATCAAGGCTCGGGTAAGCTACGCGACAAGATTGCACTTATCACGGGAGGCGACAGCGGCATTGGCCGTTCGGTCGCCGTGCTTTTTGCGCGTGAGGGCGCCGATATCGTTGTCGTCTACCTCGATGAGGTTGCTGATGCGGAAGTGACCAAAAGCGCAGTCGAGGCAGAGGGACGGCAATGCGTCCTGATTGCGGGCGATGTCTCAAAGCGGACGTTCTGTAGACAGGCGGTGCGCAAGACCATTAGTACGTTAGGAAGGCTCGATGTCCTGGTCAACAATGCTGCCTTTCAGCTGCATGTATCACGCTCCGAGGATCTCACCGAAGCGCATTTCGACAAGACGCTCAAGACGAATCTCTACGGTTACTTCCATATGTGCCAGGAGGCTCTCGAAGTGATGGACTACGGTTCCTCGATCGTAAATACGGGTTCGATAACTGGAATATTGGGAAATAGGGCTCTTCTCGACTATTCTCTAACCAAAGGTGGCATACACGCGTACACGCGTTCGCTTGCCAGCCATCTCATCCCGCGCGGCATCCGAGTCAATGCGGTAGCACCTGGACCGGTTTGGACGCCTCTCAACCCGGCGGACAAGGAAGCAAAGGATGTGCGCAAATTCGGCCATGACACGCCGATGAAGCGACCGGCACAGCCCGAGGAAATAGCGCCAGCTTATGTTTTCCTCGCCTCCAACCAGTGCTCTAGCTACATAACGGGCGAAATACTGCCAGTCATTGGTGGCTATAGCGGCGGCTAGCGCAGCCGGCACTCCGCTAAAGGAATCAAACTGACATTCCGACGTCGCGGAGTTGAGAAATCGCGATATGGCAGTGGTGCGTCGGAAGAGGGAGTACGGGGGCGATCGAGTAGTACTCGCAAGCCAGCAGTCGAAGAGCACGTACTGCAGCTGCGGAACACTTGGTGGACTAGCTGACAGATTTAGGCCGGATGGCGCACGGCGCCATTGGAGACATCCGAAGGCTTCGATCCGAGCCTTCACTCAAGGCGGCGTGCAATGCCGGTTGAAGTTGTGTTTGTGCGAACGACCTACACTGACCGCGTGGGAACGAGCGAGGCACAGTTTCGAAGACAGCCGCCTTCTGGTCATCCACTGTGAGACCGTGCCAATCGAGTTTTCACGCAAAACCAGACGGCGGCCACCTCGGCCAACGTCCTGCAGATTGATAAGATACCGAGTCGACGACCCTATTTTTTCTTGCGGCGGCCAATTATGGCAGCCCCAATAAGGCCAACGCCAAACACCAAGGCGCTCATGGGCTCAGGTACTCGAATCGCAGTCGCAGCAGCTGATCCCATAGAAGCGACCATCACTCCGATCACTGCAACGCTCAGAGAAAATGTTGTCGTAAAAGATCTCATGGTTAATCCTCCCGCCGAGTGTAACGCTGCATGCTCGAGCAAGTCCTGTGCCGAAATACAAACTCGGTTGGAAACAATGGTCTAAGAGAAAGGCGGCAATTCGAAAAGCCTCAGAAGTGTAAAAGTCATTTGCATTAACGATGCTGTTGCGAACATGGCAGTTGTTCAGTCACCGGTTCCGCATCAATTTGAGCGAGGTTGCAGCGGCGATATCCAGGCGTGCCGTCTCAGCCACTGGTCACCGCCGGCTTTTCCTTGTGGCTGCGCCTGCGTGATCGAACCGGTGAACGCGGACGTACCGAAGCGGACACGCTGGGCGGCAACAGACGGTCCGGCTTTTTGGAAAAATAGCATGATTGAAGTCGGGAAACGTCCACCGGCATACCAGCCGTTGCGAGTTTGCCTGCACAGGCGCTCAGTATTCTGGGCATGACCTGTCTACGAATAAACCACCGCGGGTCTAAGGGCCGACAAGCGCAGTCGAACTGCGCCGCACAGGGAATTCCAAAGGGGAATGCCAGTTCCCTTCGCTGGCGCCACAACTGGTTGCCGACACTTACACGTTGGACGGACAGCGGCCGAAATGGACCAGGATTAATGAACCAAATGATCGACTAGAGCGTTCCTCTTTTGATCATGCTTCACCAATATCAACGCCCGCGTGTTTGGCGCGAAGCTTTGGGGAGAGACGAGAATGCAAGTCGGCGTCGTTGGCCTTGGTCGAATGGGCAGCAACATTGCGCTGCGCCTGATGCGAGCCGGTCATCGATGTGTCGTTTTCGATTCGAACAGCGCGCCGCGCGATGCCCTGGCAAGGCAAGGCGCCGTCGCGGCGACCTCGCTCGCGGATCTGGTGAAATCGCTGGCGGCCAAACCCAAGGCGATTTGGCTGATGTTGCCGGCGGGCGACATAACCGAATCGACGGTCACCAGTATCGCGGACCTCCTCGATGCCGGCGATATCATTATCGATGGCGGCAACACGTTCTACAAAGACGACATTCGGCGCGCCAGGAAGCTCGCTGAAGCAGGTATTCGCTACGTGGATTGCGGCACATCGGGCGGCGTCTGGGGTCTTGAGCGTGGGTACTGCATGATGATAGGTGGTGCGAAGGACACGGTAGATTATCTTGACCCGATATTTGCAGCACTCGCGCCGGGCTCGGGCGGCATCGCGCGCACTTCGGAGCGAAGGAGCGGCGATAGCCGCGTAGAGCGAGGTTACATCCACACTGGAACCTCTGGCTCAGGCCACTTCGTGAAGATGATTCACAATGGCATCGAGTATGGCCTGATGCAGGCTTATGCCGAGGGCTTTGACATTCTAAGCAACAAGGCCTCGCCAGAGCTGCCCCAGGATGAACGTTTTGTGCTGGACCTGCCGGACATCGCTGAAGTTTGGCGGCGTGGCAGTGTGATCTCGTCGTGGCTGCTTGATCTTGGCGCCGCAGCACTGGCCAATGATCCAAACCTTGAGAAATTCTCGGGCTACGTCCAGGATTCCGGTGAAGGTCGATGGACCGTCGAGGCCGCCATCGAAGAGGCCGTTCCCGCAGAAGTGCTCACCTCCGCGCTTTTCGCGCGGTTTCGTTCGCGCCAAAAGCATACGTTCGGCGAAAAAATGCTCTCGGCCATGCGCTTTGGTTTCGGTGGACACATCGAGGCTCCAGAGTCCCAAGACTTTGAGGTCAAGGTGCCGGCACCAAAGCCCGCGCCATAGTGTCATGAACGAAACCGTCAAACCACCACGCGCCACGTTGTCGCCAGAAACTTCGCCGCCGCGCGCGCTCAGTCAAACAGATCCCTGCGCGATGGTGATATTTGGTGCCAATGGCGACATGACCAAACGCCTGCTGATGCCGGCCCTCTACAACCTTTCACGCACAAGCATGCTTCCGGAGAAGTTTTACCTGGTCGGCGTCGACCTGCAAAACGAAACCACGAATACCTGGCGCGATCACCTGTACGATCTGCTGAAGAGCTTCGTTGGCGGCTCGGCCGCCGGTTTTCATATCGACCGCATTGACGAAGCGGCGTGGCGGCGGCTGGCAGACCGCATGACTTACATCCGCGGCGATGTAACCAAACCTCAACTCTACGCCGAACTTCGCGCCGAATTGGATCGCTTGGAAAAAATCAACGGGACGCAGGGCAATGTGATTTTTCACCTTGCCGTCGCCGGCAAGTTCTTTGCCACCGCCGTCGAGCAGCTCGCCCAGGCTAAGTTGACCGAGCAACCCAAAGCCGGCGGAACAGCGGGCCACCACTGGCGCCGCGTGGTCATCGAAAAACCCTTCGGCCACGATTTGATCTCGGCACGCGAGTTGAACGCCCGGATCTTGCGCACATTGCATGAGGACCAGATTTTTCGCATCGACCACTTCTTAGGCAAAGACACTGTCCAGAGCATCATGGCGTTTCGATTCGCCAATGGATTATTCGAGCCGATATGGAATCGCGACAGGATCGACCACGTCCAAATTACTGTGGCGGAAACGGTCGGCGTAGAGCAGCGGGGAAAGTTCTACGAAGCGACCGGCGCGCTTCGCGACATGGTGCCGAACCATGCATTCAACCTGCTCGCGATGGTTGCCATGGAACCTCCCGTCGGATTCGACGCGGCGGCGATTCGCGCAAAAAAGGCCGAAGTGTTTGCCGCTATGCCCGCTGTTGAACCGTCGCAGGCCGTGCGCGGGCAATATGGCGCAGGCATCGTGCTTGGCGAGGCGGTCAAGGCCTATCGAAGCGAGGCGAATGTGGCGCCGGATTCCAATGTCGAGACCTATGTGGCCATGAAACTCGAGATCGACAATTGGCGGTGGGCCGGCGTGCCGTTTTATTTCCGGACAGGCAAGCACATGTCGGCACGCAATACCGAGATCGCCATCCAATTCAAACAGGCACCCTATGCAGCGTTCCAGTATACGCCGGTCGAAACATTGCGGCCAAACTGGCTGGTACTTCGTATCTCACCCGACGAAGGAATCTCGTTACAATTCGAAGTCAAACGCCCCGGGCGTGTTGTAGATCTCGCGGCTGTCAAAATGGACTTCCGCTACGAAGACTGGTTCCCGCACGAGTCGAATGTCGGATACGAAACTCTTATTCACGACGTCATTACGGGTGACCAGACGTTGTTCATGCGCGCCGATATGATCGAGGAGGCCTGGCGAGTTGTGCAGCCGGTGCTGAACGCGTGGGCCGAGAAAAAGGCCGAGTTCATCGAATATGATTCAGGCAGCGACGGACCCGAACAGGCTGCAGAACTTCTGGCGCGCGACGGTGGACGGGTGTGGCGCAAGGTGGTCCCCACGCACGAGCTGAAACCGTGACTATTGCTTCAGGACTTTCACATTGCCAACTAGCCTACCAAACCCAAAGGTCAACCGCGGCCGCTGTCAGCCCAGTTGTCACCCGGCTGAATTTTACGATTTCGGTGGGGCACCGAACATTCCCATAGTGTTGTCTTGCTTTTTGAACAGAGTGTCCCACCGGTAAATCTCATGGGACGTTCAAGACAGCGAGTTTGTTTAAACGACGGTCTGAAGTTCGATTTGAATCAGCTCGCACGGCTAAACATTGTTAGTCCAGGCGCTCAAACCGGACCGCGACATATTCGTTGGCATATACCTACACAAACGAAAACGTCGTTCACGGCCTTCTTTGCGCGGCCCTGTCTGAAACGTGTCAGGATTTATTAGGCTTTGTCAAAGTCCCTCGCGCCGCAGATTGTCGGTTTATGCAGTCGCCGTACTCGAGTCGTGTCAGCGCCTTGCGCATCATGTGGTGAGAAGTGTTCAAGTTCGAAGGCCTTCCTGACTGAGCGAGGGAAGAACGGCGCACCGAATTGCAGCACGCGGTCAGAGATTCGCGACCACGCATTTCACAAGTCGCCACGTTCCGGTTTTATGATGGTTTGCCGCAATCCGGTCTCGGATGTAGTAGCCGCCGCCGTACCAAGTGCCGAAGTGTTGCACCGTTCCGTGACCACCATGTGCCTCGTCCTGAATCTTCACCGCGTTCTCGTGTTGTTGCGAGGGCACGCCAGCTATCCGATCCAACTCAGCACCAAGCTCCATCGAAACAAACTGACCTTCATCATTCATCGCGCGTTCCGCCGATCGTTGTGCCCCCCGACGTGCCATTCGCGCCGGGCGGCGCTTTAACACTGCTCTCATCAGCACTAGGCCATTTGCTAGCGCCGCCAACCATTGTCGCCATCGCGGTCGTGATTCCAGCCATAGTAGTTGCTGCCGTGCTCGCGATAGTAGCGATAGTCGCTGCTGTGCCGCCAACGATGCCAATGATGACGTTTGTCCCAATAGCCATCGCGATAACCGAAGGCGATGGTGCCCAAGAGAATCGACAGGGCTCTCGTCTCACGGTCACGGCCATAGCGATAACGACCATTGTCATAAGCGTCATAGCCATAGCGATCAGCGTTGTACCGGTCGCGGTCGTAACCCTGGTAGGGGTCTGTATTGTAGTAACCATCTTGGTTTGTGTAGTCGCGGGTATAGGGATCATTGGCGTAGTAGCCACTTTGGGCGCTGGCGGATCCACTCGTCTCAACCATTGCTCCTGCCAAGCCGGCCGCAATCGCGGCTCCCTTCAGGGCGCGTCTCAAGATTGCCATTTGTATTTCCTTTATTGCCACTAGGCCACGCACTTGCATAGCTGTGCAGCGGTTCGCATAACGCACGTTCAAGATGAGCGTGTCGAGGCAGTCGATTCGTCGGAGCTCTAAGTACTAACGCGCTGTAATCAAATTCGCTCCAATAAGGCGGTAGCTCAGGCGGGAACGTGTGGTTCCAACCACTTCCGCAAGCGTCTCCTGGCTGATTTTGGCGATAATCGGCTGTGGCTTTGACTCACCACCATAATTTGCCGACTGCAGAAGCAGCCGAGCCAATCGTTTCAGACCAGTGCGGGCCACTCAGGTTTTGAAAGGGTTGTGATGTGGTCGCGCCGGCGATCTTGGATCGCGGCTTGCCGCCTCGGCCCAACATTACTCCTTGATGTGGGGCTTATCCTGCAAGACAGCGTTCAACAGCGATTGCTTGACCTCGATGCGACCATTGTAGTCGATATATCCGCGCTCTCGAAATCTGTTCATAAAAAAACTTACTCGAGATCGTGTGGTTCCAATCATCTCTGCCAAGGTTTCCTGAGAAATCTTCGCTATAATCGGTTCAGGCGGCGTGTCCTTTCCAAAATTTGCCAAAATCAGGAGAAGGCGGGCAAGGCGTTTCTCACTGGAATTCACCAGCTGATCTACCAAATCCGCTTCTGTACGAATTGTTCGCGCAAGCAGATGTGAAGTAAACACTTCCGAAAATGCAGGTTCTCCTCGAACGACGCGAACGAATGCAGACTTTTCCAACCGCATGATGACTGCCTCTGTCATGCTCGTCGCCGAGGATGTTCGTCTTGCTTGTCCTGTGAGGCAGGCTTCGCCAAAAAACTCATTTGTTCCAAGAACGGCCGCGACAGATTCCTTGCCGTGCACCGAGACTACCGTAATCTTTATCTTGCCCCTTTGGATATAAAACACGGCATCAGATGCCTCGCCTTGCAAAAAGATGGCCTGATTCTTCTGATACGAATCAATGCTCCGACCCCTGCCGACCGTGGTCAAAAAGGTTTTCGTGTCAAATGTCTTCCGTCCTGAGACTTTCACTTCAACTCTTCCTGGTTTCGAATGTCGGGAGCAGTCGCCATTGCACGCATGGAGCGCGGGCCAGATTTCTGCGCTTGGCTCTGTAGGATTACGCGCTTCTTTCGACTTAGTTCCGGGCCAGCGTCCGCAAGGCTCGATTCGATGTATGAGCCCAACGATGTCGAGCCTCAACAGGTGAGCGCCGACGCCCTTTTTGTTGATCGCCGTCAGGCGGTTGCGGGCAGAAGCCGTGAAAAGCATGTCGCAAGACACCAAGTCTGGGTCGAGCGCGGTCCTGCACCAGCACGGTCATGTCGGCCGCTGTGTTGCCGCCATTTCTGAGCATGGGCGCTCAGACCTCGCATGAACAAATGGTACTTTTGCACGCCCCGCGCGTTAGTCCAGTGACCGCAAAGTGCCCGACGGGTGTGTTCGGGTGGGGAGATAGAGTGTTAAAATCTCGATTCCATTGGACGGACGATTTGAGCCGGCTCCGCGGCGACAAAGGGCAGCGCGACGTTGCTGACCGAAGCCAGCTGGCGCGCCAAGCGTTCGATCATCGCCTGAGTCTAAAGGAGACGGTCGCTCGCGCGAGCATGTATTTGTTCTGTTTGGTCGCACTATGGGGCGTGACTTATTTGTGCCTGGTGGCTGCAGAGTTGCTGCGATCGTGATGTGATACGCCACAAATTGCTTGGCCCGCGAAATTGAGAGGGTCCAGGTGACCTATGGTCCCGAAGCAAGACACTTCAAGCCCAAGTTCCGACCATCGCCGTGGAGGTAGCGTCGCCAGACCGCGGCGCAATCTGGCACACCGCGCGCGCCCTCGTGGCGGTGAAAAAACCACGAGAAACGTCTTTAGCGAAATAGGTCTGGAGTCAGGTAAAGAAACCGTTGCGCTGGAACCTTCTTGACGTCGCTCGGTTGTCAGCAAGTGAGCCCACTCAAGTGGGCGATGCCGGCCGACAAACGTCGCGCCGCATTGCAGACAAAACAGGAGTACGAATTATGGGTCTCCAACAGGTCAACATGAGAAGGCACAAGACACTGGCTCTCGCGGCTGCTTTGTCCGGCATCATCGTATTGGCGGTGGCTCCCGGCTTGGCGCGTGGCGCAGGCGGGGGAGGTCATATGGGATCGGGTAATGCTAGCGCCGGAGTGAATATCGGGGGGGCGAGCGACCCGAATGGTGCTTTCGGCGGCCGATCCGGTAGCCACATCAGCGCGCAAGGTTCTGCCAACAGCAACGGACCGAATGCAGTCGATCGCAAATTTGGCCGTGACCGCGCGCTGCTGCGAATGAATGCGTCCGGCATTGCGCATGCGCACACCATCGATACCGTACTGGTCTCTGGCAAGGGCTCGCAGGCCAACGTCCACCGTTGGCGCCA
>Ga0157379_10003315_pt1 | contig 13639 bp, 16 predicted proteins | sample S25metaG_FD_121802 | JGI IMG/M metagenome (GOLD analysis project Ga0157379, IMG submission 121802) | Switchgrass rhizosphere microbial communities from Kellogg Biological Station, Michigan, USA - S2-5 metaG | ecosystem: Host-associated > Plants > Roots > Rhizosphere > Soil | place: USA... | reverse complement strand
GCCTTGGCGCTGGCCACGCAGGCGGATGGCGAGATACTGATCTTCGAGAAGATGTTCGAGAACCGCTTGTTCTTCGTCGACAAGCTCGTCGCTATGGGCGCTCGGATCACGCTTTGCGATCCCCACAGGGCGATCGTCAGCGGTCCGAGCCGGCTTCACGGCGAACGCGTCGAGAGTCCCGACATCCGCGCCGGCATGGCGATGCTCATTGCGGCCCTGGCCGCCGATGGCACCTCGGAGATCGGCAACATCCGCCAGATCGATCGTGGCTACGAGCAGATCGACGAGCGCCTGCGCGGCCTCGGCGCCCAAATTGAACGGGTGTCCTCAGAGGTTCCGGCGTAGCGGGATTTTCTGCGCCACTCTCGTAAGGTCAGGCCGATGATTCATCCGATTCCACCCGGCACGCGCGATGTGCTGCCCGACGAGATGCGTGAGCTGCGCCGCTTGCACCTGGCGCTGATCGAGGTCTTCGAAGGCCGCGGCTACGGCGAGGTGGCGACGCCCGCGATCGAGTACGACGAGGTGCTCGCCCAGGGTGACGGCCGCGCCGCTGACACCGCCTACCGTTTCTTCGACAGCAGCGGCGACCTGCTGGCGCTGCGCTCGGACATGACGATCCCGATCGCCCGCCTGGTAGCCACCCGCTACGCCGGGGCCGAGATGCCGCTGCGCCTCTGTTACCTGGCGAACGCCTACCGGGCGGTGCGCCCGCAACGGGGGCAGATGCGCGAGTTCGCCCAGGCCGGCGTCGAGCTGATCGGCGCGCCTGCGCCGCAGGGCACGGCCGAGGTGATCGAGGTGCTGGCTGCGGCGCTTGACGCCGCCGGTCTCGACCGGGCCGTGATCGGCCTCGGTGACGCCGATCTCTATCGCCAGCTGCTGGCCGAGTTCGGAGTCGAGGGTGAAGCGCGCGAGTCACTGCTGAGCAGGCTGGCGGCACACGACTTGGTCGGCCTCGAGGCCGAGCTTTCCGACCTGCCCGGCATCAGCGACGAGCAAGTGGCGACCTGCATCGCGCTCTCGCAGCTGCGTGGCGGCAAAGAGGTGCTCGACGAAGCGCGTTCGCTCGGCGGCGACGCGGTCGAGCGGGCGACCGCGCGGATGGGCGAGACGCTGGAGGAGCTGGAGCGCCGCGGAGCCTCGCGACGGGTTCAGATCGACCTCGGCCTGCTGCGTGACCTCGGTTACTACAGCGGCGCCATCCTCGAGGTCTACGACCCGGCGCTGGGGCACGTGCTCGGCGGCGGCGGCCGCTACGACGGGCTGATGAAACGCTTCGGACTGGACCTGCCGGCGGCGGGCTTCGCCCTCTATATGGAGCGGGTCCACGTCGCGCAGCTGGAGGAGGAGTCGCCGACCGGGGGCTCCTCGTGAGCGCGGAAGTGGCGGGGATGGGCCGGGCCAAGACCGACGGGCCGCTGAAGATCGCCGTGCCCCGCGGCGCCCTGCTCGGCGAGACGCTGGACGCCCTCGACGCCGTCGGCATCGACACCAGCGAGGTCCGCGGCGAGTCGCGCTCGCTGATCTTCCCCGGCCAGTCGATCACTTTGGTGACGATGCGGCCCTCCGACGTGCCGACCTACGTCGAGGCCGGTGCCGCCGACGTCGGCATCACCGGCAAGGACGTGCTGCTCGAGCAGCACGATCGCATCGTTTATGAGCTGCTTGACCTCGGTTTCGGGCGCTGTCGCATGGTCTTGGCTGGCCGGGTGGGCGATGAGCGTCTGGGCGAGTCGCAGCGCCGCCTCGGGATGATGCGGATCGCGACCAAGTACCCGCGCATCGCCGAGCGTCACTTCGAGCGCACCGGCCGCCAGGTGGAAGTGATCGAGGTCAAGGGATCGGTCGAGTTGGCGCCGCTGATCGGCCTCGCCGACGGCATCGTCGACCTGGTCGCGACCGGTCGCACCCTGGAAGAGAACGACCTCGAGGTGCGCGAGGAGATCCTCGAGTGCACCGCTCGCTTCGTCGCCAACAGAGTCGCCCACAAGCTGCGCGCGCGCGAGGTCGATGGGCTGGCGGCGAAACTGAGAGAGAGCCTGGGCAGATGAAACGTCGCGACTTCCACTGGGAGGGCGCGACGGAGACCGCCGCGGCGATCCGCGACTGGACCGCCGCCTCGGCGCCGAGCCCGGACGTAAGCGTGATCGAGCGCGAGGTGCGCGAGGGAGGCGACGGCGCGGTGCTCTGCATGACCGCCCGCTTCGACGCCACCGAGCAGGCACCGACCACGCTGCGCGTCGCCGCCGGCGCGGGCGCCGAGGCGCTGGCCGGTCTCGACGCGGGCTTGCGCGAATCGCTGGAGCTGGCCGCGGCCAACGTGCGCACCGTAGCTGAGGCCCAGATCGCCGCCGCCCCGCAGGCAATCGAACTGCCCCAGGGTCAGACCGTCACCGTGCGCGAAGTCCCCGTCGCTGCCGCCGGCCTCTACGCCCCCGGTGGTCGTGCGGCTTATCCCTCGAGCGTGCTGATGTGCGCGATCCCGGCCCGGGTTGCCGGGGTCGAGCGGATCGCCCTCGCCTCGCCGCCGCAGGCCGACGGCAAGGTCAATCCGCTAGTCCTCGCCGCCGCCGAGCTCTGCGGAATCGAGGAGATCTACGCGATGGGCGGCGCCCAGGCGATCTTCGCCCTGGCCCACGGCACCGAGACGATCGCCCCGGTCGACGTCATCGCCGGCCCCGGCAACGCCTGGGTGCGCGAGGCCAAGCGCGCCGTCTCCGGCACGGTTGGCATCGACTCGCTCGCCGGTCCTTCGGAGCTGATGCTGGTCGCCGGCGACGGTACCGACCCTGAGTGGGCCGCCCTCGACCTCTGCGCCCAAGCCGAGCACGGGGCGGAGGGACCGCTGGTCGCGGTCGCGGTCGAGGAGTCCGTGCTCGAAAGCGTCGCGGCGGCGACCGAGAGGGCGGCGGAGCGGGACGGGATCGGCAACGCGCCGCTGGCCCTGGTCCAGGTGCCCGACCTGAGCGACGCGATCGACCTCGCCAACGCCTTCGCACCCGAGCACCTCGAGCTGTTCGAGGAGGACGCGGCCCTGCTCGCTGAGCGGGTTATGACCGCCGGCTGCGTCTTCGTGGGTCGCTATGGAGCAACCGCCTTCGGCGATTACGTCGCGGGCTCCAATCACGTGCTGCCGACCGGAGGCGCCGGCCGCTTCTCCGGGCCGCTGGGCCCGGGGGTTTTCCGTCGCAGGATTGCCGCCGTGCAGGTCCCAGCCGGGGCGGCGGCGAAGCTTGCTCCGCACGTCGACGCCCTTGCCCGCGCCGAGGGCTTCCCGGTCCACGGCGAGTCGGCGATGATTAGACGATGACCCGAACAGCGGAAAGAGAGCGCAGCACCGCCGAGACCCAGATCAAGCTCTCACTCGATCTCGATGGCGGGGACTCGAGCGCGAGCACGGGGGTCGGTTTCCTCGACCACATGCTCGACCTGCTCGCCCGTCACGGCCGACTCGGCCTCGTGGTCGAGGCCAACGGCGACCTCGAGACCGGGGCCCACCACACGGTTGAGGACGTCGGCATCGTCCTCGGCCAGGCGCTCGATGAGGCTTTGGGCAATCGCGCCGGAATCCGGCGCTATGGCTCCGCCGTTGTACCGATGGACGAGTCGCTGGCCGAGTGCGCGATCGACATCTCCGGGCGGCCGCTCTGCGTCTTCGACGCCGAGCTTCCGGTCACCTCGATCGCCGGTTTCGACACCGAGCTGGCCGAGGAGTTTTTCCGCGCCGTGGCCAACAGTGCAAAGCTGACCCTGCACGTCTCCGTTCGCTACGGGACTAACGCCCATCACATGATAGAGGGCGGCTTCAAGGCCTTTGCCCGCGCCCTGCGCGTCGCCGTCTCGATCGACCCCGACGAGAGCGGCGTACCCTCGACAAAGGGGACTCTGAGCCAGTGAGCACGCGGATCTGCATCCTCGATTACGGCATGGGCAACCTGCGCTCGGTCGAGAAGGCGCTCGAGCACATCGGCGCTACGGCCAAGATCGCCAACGACGCTGAGACGATCCGCGCCGCCGATGGCCTGATCCTTCCCGGCGTTGGCGCTTTCCCGAAGGCGATGGCGAACATCCGTGAGCTCGGCCTCGATGAGCTGATCGAGGAGCGTCGCGCCACCGGCATCCCGGTCCTCGGCATCTGCCTCGGCTTGCAGCTTCTCTTCGAATCGAGCGACGAGCTCGCCGGGGCGGAGGGACTCGGCTTGCTGCCGGGCGACGTTAGCGGCCTTGACGCGCCCGCGCTGAAGGTCCCACACATCGGCTGGTCGCCGGTGCGTTGGGAGCGCGAGTCGCGCTTGGTCGAGGGGATCGAGTCCGAGACGCCGTTCTACTTCGTCCACTCCTTCGCACCGCGGCCGGAGCCCGGCGTACTGCTTGGCACGGCTGCCTACGGCGACCGCTTCGCCGTCGCGGCCGAGGCCGAAGGCGTCTTCGGCGTCCAGTTCCATCCCGAGAAGTCGAGCGCCGCCGGCTTGCGCCTGCTCTCGAACTTCGCCGGCATCTGCGCCTCAGTCCCGGCCTAGCGAGCCAGACCTTGATCCTCTACCCGGCGATCGACATCCTTGGCGGCAAGGCCGTGCGCCTGCTGCAGGGCGATTACGAGCGCGAGACGACCTACGACGCCGATCCGGTCGACGCCGCGCAGCGCTGGGCAGGAGAAGGAGCCGAGTTCCTGCACGTGGTCGACCTCGATGGCGCCAAGGCGGGCGAGCCGCGAAACCTCAAGCACGTGCAGCGCATCGCCGCCACAGTAGGTTGCCCGATCCAGGTCGGCGGCGGCCTGCGCGATGCCAAGGCCGTGGCCGCGGTGCTCGAGGCCGGGGCCGAGCGCGTTGTGATTGGCACGGCTGCCCTGCGCGATCCGGCTTTCTTGGCTGAGACCGTGGAGCAGCACGGCGAGCGCGTGGTCGTCTCGGTCGACGCCCGCGATGGCAAGGTCGCGCTGGCCGGCTGGGTCGAGGCAAGCGACGTTGACGTCGCCGACGCTGTCGCCGAGCTGGGCGAGCGCGGTGTTTCCCGCTTCCTTTGCACCGCGATCGAGGTCGACGGGACGATGGAAGGACCTGCCCTGGACGAGCTCAACCGGATTGCCGCCGGAACTGGAGCCAAGGTGATCGCCTCGGGCGGCGTCGGCAACCTCGCCGACCTCGAAGTCCTCAGCCGCATCTCGGCCCCAAACGTCGAGGGCGCCATCGTCGGTCGCGCTCTATACGAGCACCGCTTTACGGTTGCTGAGGGCATCGCGGCCCTCAGCGGCTGAGCTCTTGAGTTTTGTCAGGAATAACCCCACAAACCTCAAGAGCAGTCAGCTTTAGGCTGTGGGCATGGTCTTGAAGCGGGTGATTCCCTGCCTCGACGTCGATTCGGGGCGCGTCGTCAAGGGGACGAATTTCGTCGGGCTGCGCGACGCGGGCGACCCGGTCGAGCTGGCCGAGCGCTACGACGCCGAGGGCGCCGACGAGCTCGTCTTCCTCGACATCACCGCCTCGCACGAAAAGCGCGAGACGATCGTTGAGCTGGCGCGGCGGACCGCGGACAACGTCTTCATCCCGTTCACGATCGGCGGCGGGATCCGCTCGGTCGAGGACGCGCAGGCGGTGCTCGATGCGGGCGCCGACAAGGTCTCGGTCAATTCCTCCGCTTTGGCGCGGCCCGAGCTGGTGACCGAGCTCGCCGACCACTTCGGCGCTCAATGCGTCGTGATCGCGATCGACGCCAAACAGGAGGACGACGGCTGGGGTGTCTACGTCAACGGCGGGCGCAAGAAGGTCGAGGGCCGCGAGGCGGTGGCCTGGGCTCGCGAGGCGGTCGAGCGCGGCGCCGGTGAGGTCCTGCTGACCAGCATGGACCGCGATGGGACCAACGACGGCTACGACATCGAGCTGACCCGGGCGGTCGGCGAGGCGGTGCCGGTGCCGGTGATCGCCTCCGGTGGCGCCGGCAACCTCGGGCACCTGAGCGAAGCGATCGCGGAGGGCAAGGCCGACGCCGTGCTCTGCGCTTCGATCTTCCACTACGGCGAGTACAAAGTGCGCGAGGCCAAGGAGCAACTCGCCGCTGACGGCATTCCTGTTCGGCTCTGAGGGGTTCTTCAGGGGCCTGAGTCGAGGTCTTCGACCATGCCCTGAACGCCGCTCGAGCCGAGGATCTCGAAGCGGGCAAGTTCGTAGGGCGATTCGCGGTCGGCGTAGCCCGATATCTCCGTCGTGGCCGTCACGTAGCCGGCTTCCTTGACCGCTGCAATAACGGTCGAGTCGAACTGACCCGCCGGGTAGCAGAAGTCCTTGACCGGGACGCCGTATTCCCTCTGCAAGAGCTGCCGCGAGCCGCTCAGTTCTTCCTTGAGGCCTGCGGCGTCGAGCGTGGTCAAATCCGAGTGGTTGATCGTGTGCGAGGCGAGCTCCCAGCCGGCGGCGATCATCGCTTCGACGTTGCTGGCGTAGAGGTCCGAACCTTCGGCCTTGAGGTTGAGCACCCCGGGCCAGCCGTGGCGGCGCAGCTCCGGCAGCGCGTAGGTGAACTGCGGCCGGTAACCGTCGTCAAAGGAGACGACCACCGGCTTTGCCGGGAGGGTGCCACCGTGGTACCAGGCATCCTCGACCGCTTCCAGCGTCACCGCCTGGTAGCCGTGATCGTCGAGCCAATTCATTTGCTGGTGGAAGTCGGGTCTGGTGACGTAGAGCTCGGGGTATGGCGCATCCGCCGGGGCCGCCCCGAGCACGTGGTACTCGAGGATCGGCACCGGTCCGGTGTAGGGGCGCCAGTCCGGCTGGGGGGTCGCGTTGCGAACCTTGCCGCCGCTGGCGCTCTGGCGTGACGGGGCACCCGCGGTCTGCTTCGAGCCGGTGGCGCCACTCGTGCCGGTGGCACCGCCATTGCGCGAGGAAGATGAGGAAGAGGAGCCCTCCGTGGCGGCGGCGATCATCACGCCGGTGGCCGCAGCGACAACCACAAGGGCGGCGAGGGCCGCTGCTCGTCTCCGGCGCACGCGATCATGGTAGGCAACAAGCGTGACCCCACCGCCCAATCACAGCGAGAGCATCGCCGAGGCGCTCGAGCACATGCATCCCGAGCTCGCCCGTGTGCGCGAGGCAGCCATGGACCCCGTCTTCCTCGTCGGCGGCGCCGTGCGTGACCTGCTGCTCGGCCGCGGTCGCGCCGACATCGACCTGGTCGTCGAAGGCGACGCGGAGGAGCTGGCGAGGAGCCTGGGCGCCAAGGTAACCAGCCACGAGCGCTTCGGCACGGCGAAGTTGACCCTCAATGGCCACGAGGTCGACATAGCCGGCGCCCGCTCGGAGAGCTACCCCCATCCTGGGGCCCTACCGGTAGTTGAGCCCGGCGCCGACCTCGCCGCCGACTTGTACCGGCGCGACTTCACAATCAACGCGATGGCGATCCCGCTGCGGGGCGAGCCCCAATTGGTCGACCCATACGGAGGCCAGGCCGATCTCGCCGCCAGACAGCTGCGGGTCCTCCATCAGCAGTCGTTCGTCGATGACCCGACCAGGGCGATCAGGGCCGCCCGCTACGCAGCCCGCTTCGGGTTGACGGTCGAGGCCGAGACGCTGCGATTGCTGCGCGAAACCAAGCTGGACACGGTCTCCGCCGAGCGCCGAGACGCCGAGCTGCTGCGGCTGGCGGGAGAACGGACCGGCCCGGACGGGTTTGCGCTCTTGGCCAAGTGGGGTCTGTTGAACCTGCGAGAAGGTGGCCAAGTACTCGCCCAAGAAGCAGGTGACCTTCTTACAGGCGAGCCTTGGGTCGGCATTGCCGCGCCTGACCGGGTGCGGCTCGTCGCCGCCCTCGGTCCGGTGGGGCGGGAGGCAGAGCTCGCCGCGGCACGACCGGCACGACCCTCCGAGGCGGTTGAAATCGCCCGGGGGTGCGACCCAAGCGAGCTGGTTCTTGCCCGCGCACTCGGCGCCGAGTGGCTCGACGACTACCTCGCCGAGTGGCGCAACATCACGCTGGAGATAGACGGAGGCGACCTGATCGCCGCCGGCCTCGAGCAGGGCCCGGCCTTGGGCAGGGGGCTAGAGACGGCGCTGCGAATGAAGCTCGACGGTGAGCTGCAGGAGGGCCGCGAGGCGGAGCTAGCCGCGGCGCTGGAAGCGGCGAGGAGTGGCGATGGAGTGGCGTGAGCGCAATGGCATCAGGTGGCTCGAGGCGAGTCTGCCTGGCGCCACCGCGGCCTTCAGCACTCGGATCGGCGGAGTCAGCGAGCCGCCCTTCGACGGCCTCAACCTCGGCGCCTTGACCGATGACAGCCTCGAGAGGGTGGTTGAGAACCGCCGTCGTCTCGCCACTGCGCTGGGCCTCTCGCCTGAGTCCATTGCCTTTGCTCACCAGGTGCACGGCGCCGAGCTGATCACGCACGGCGACTTGTCCTCGCAACCGATCGAAGCTGACGGTCACGTGATTTCCGGGACTGGGGTAGCCGGCCTCGTCTTCGTCGCCGACTGCGTCCCGGTCGCTCTGGCGGGCCCCGACGGGGCAGCGATCCTGCACTGCGGCTGGCGCGGCCTCGCCGCGGGGATCGTCGCCAAGGGTGTCGCCGCCATCGCCGCGACCGATGCTGCGGTCGGTCCCTCGATCGGCCCCTGCTGTTACGAGGTCGGTCCCGAGGTGCTCGCTCCTTTCGAGCGGCTCGGGGACGGCGTCGCCGACGGCCGCATGCTCGACCTGCCCGAGGTCGCCCGTCGTCTGCTGCTCGATGCGGGCGTGGAGCGGGTCGAGCTCAGCAGGCTCTGCACGAGCTGCGAGCCCGAGCTCTTCTTCTCGCACCGGCGTGATCGCGGCCGCACCGGCCGTCAGGCTGGGCTCGTCTGGCGCGAGGCGGGGGAGGGCTGAGCATGCCCGGCCTGATCCACGGACTTGACCCGGCGAAGATCGCCGCCAACTTGGCTGAGGCACGCGAGGTCGCGGGGGCCAGCGTCGAAATCCTCGCCGCGACCAAGTACGTGCCGCTGGAGGAGATGGGCGCCCTGGCCGAGGCCGGGGTCAAGCTCGTCGGCGAGAACCGCCAGCAGGACTTCGCCGCCAAGCACGAGCGCTGGGGCGATGCCTTCGAGTGGGATTTCATCGGCAACCTGCAGAGCCGCAAGGTCAAGCAGCTGCTGCCGGCCTGCCGGCTGATCCACTCGGTTGCCAGCGATTCCGCCCTGGAGCAGCTCGGGCGCCACGGCGACGAGGAGACCGAGGTGCTGGTCGAGGTCAACGTGGCGGGTGAGGAGGGCAAGGGCGGCGTCGCGCCGGCGGATCTCGGTGGCTTCATCGAGCGCTGCCCGGTGCGGGTCTCCGGCCTGATGACGATGCCGCCATTCAGCCAGGATCCAGAGGCTTCCCGACCCCATTTCGCACGCCTCGCGGAGCTCGCCGCGGAGCTCGGATTGAGCCGGCTTTCGATGGGGACATCGCAGGACTGGCGGATCGCGATCGAGGAGGGCGCAACGATCGTCCGCCTCGGCACGGCCCTGTACGTGTAATCCGGGTACTACGTAGTCATAATTCCCTGGAGGAGTCGGTCAACCGAGGCCGAAACACGCGTTATCCATGGCCCTACGCGATACATGGCATAGAGCGCTGGTCTACTTCGGACTGGCAGAGGACCACGACGATTACGGTCCCGAATACGAGGAAGACTTCGAATCCGAAGCGGATTTCGATGAGCCTCGCGAAAGTCGGCGCGAGTCCAGTCAGGTAAGGCGCCTGCCGACCTCGCGTCGCTCGCGTCGCGATGAGATCGACGACATCTTCGCCGACGACGAGCCGATTTCGGCCTCCCGCACCCGCACGCTGCGCCCAGTCGGCAACGGCGATTCAGACGTGCAGGTCCACCTCGTCATCCCACGCAACTTCAACGACGCCCAGCAGGTCGCCGATCAGTTCAAGCGCTCGGTGCCGGTGATCCTCAATCTGCAGACGACCGACCACGAGCTCTCGAAGCGGATGATCGATTTCTGCTCCGGCCTCACCTACTCGCTGGACGGTGGCATGCAGCGGATCGCCGAGAAGATCTTCCTGCTGACGCCGCGCAACGTCGAGGTCTCCGCCGAGGAGAAGGCGCGGCTGCTCGACAAAGGCTTCTTCAACCAGTCCTAGGAGGGCTGGCGTTAACCGGTCGGCCACAGCGCCGCTACCGGATCTTCACGGGCCTGCAACGCCATCGTCACATCGTGGCTAGGGGCCATTCCTAGGTTGCGGCTGTCTCGTTAAACGCAACTCAGGAGGATTGATGAAGCGCAAGCGCTTGACCCTCGCGCTCGCCGCCGTCTTCGCCATCGCCGCTCTCGGCGCCGGCAGCGCGGCCGCGACGGGTTTCTTCGACCAGCACCGCGACAGCACCGAGCGGGCCGTGGCGGCCGCGCTGGGGGATCGCCACCCCGACAACGTGATCTTTTTCCTTGGCGACGGGATGGGCACCCAGGAGATAACCGCCGCGCGCTACTACCAGGGCGTCCACAACAGCCTCAACGTCGACCGCATGCCGTTCACCGGCTTCGATACGACCTGGTCGGTCAAGCCCGGCGCCGGCCCTAACTACCTGCCCGACTACGACCCTGACTCGGCCTCGACCGGCACCTCCTGGGCGACGGGTGAGAAGACGATCGACGAGCGCATCTCGCAGGGTCCCAGCACGGCTGAAAACGTCCCCGGGGCCAACCTCAAAACGGTGCTTGAGATCGCTCAGAAGCGCGGGATGAAGGTCGGCGACGTCTCAACTGCCGAAATCACCGACGCGACGCCGGCGGTGCTGGCCTCGCACATCTCGCTGCGCGGCTGCCAGGGCCCGGCCAACATGGCCGCCTGCCCGACCGAGACCAAGGCAGCGGGTGGCCTCGGCTCGATCGCCGAGCAGGAGGTCGATCACAGGGTCGACGTGCTCCTCGGCGGCGGTCGCTCTCGCTTCGAACAGCCGATCACCGCCGGTCCAGACGCGGGTGAGAACGTGATCCAATCTGCCCAGGGCAAGGGCTACCAGTACGTCAGCGACGCGGCCGGTCTCAGCGGCGCCAAAGCCAATAAGCCGGTGCTTGGCCTCTTCAACTCGGGCAACATGTCGCTCGAGTGGAGCGGTCCGGCGGCCTCGCTGGGCAAGGGCAATCCGCCCGCGCCCTGCAACGAGAACCAGCGCCCGGCCAACGAGCCGAGCCTGGCGACGATGACCTCGAAGGCGATCGGCCTGCTGGAGAACCGCAAGGGCTTCTTCCTCCAGGTCGAGGGCGCGTCGATCGACAAGCAGGACCACGCCACCAATGCCTGCGGTCAGCTCGGTGAGACCGTCGCCTTTGACAACGCGATCGGCGTCGCGCTCGACTATCAGCGCCATCACCCCGACACGCTGATCGTCGTCACCGCCGATCACTCGCACACCAGCCAGATCGTCGGCGAGGACGCCAGTGGCTCGAGCCTGCCGACCGGCTACTCAACCAACCTGACGACCAAGGATGGGCAGACGCTCAGCCTGACCTACGGCACAGCCGGCTACGGTGGCCCGGGCGCAGGCCCGGTTGCGTCGCCGCCGAGCCAGCAGCACACGGGCGCGGTCGTGCCCGTCTGGGCCAGCGGCCCGGGCGGCCTCGCCGTGCTCGGCACGAACGATCACACCGATCTGTTCGACGTCCTCGGCGGCTAGCCGCGACGGAGATGACATCGCCCGGGGGCTAGTCTCCCCGGGCGATGGTCATCGGATTCTGTGGCTCGGGCAGCATGGCGGCGGCGATGGCGCGCGGCCTCGCCGATCCTTCCCGCTCGCTGCTCTTCACCGATTCCGGCTCCGGCCGGGCGGCGCAGTTGGCCACTGAGCTCGGCGGGGAGGCCGTCGCCTCGAACGGTGAGCTGGCCGAGCGAGCCGATGTGGTCGTGCTCGCGGTCAAGCCGGCGCGGCTCGAGGAGGCCGCTGCCGACCTCACGGCGGCAAGCGTGATCGTCTCCCTGCTCGGGGCCACCTCGCTGGAGCGCCTCGAAGCGGCTTTCCCCGACACCGACGTGGTGCGGGTGATGCCCAACGTCGGGGTCGAGGTGGGCAAGGGGGTGCTTTGCGTCACCGGCTCCGCCCACGCCGGCGCGCGGGCCCTGCTGCAGGAGCTCGGGCACGTGGTCGAGCTGCCCGACGACCAGTTTGATGCGGCGACGGCGGTGATGGGATGCGCCCCCGCTTACGTCGCACTGGCGGTCGAGGCGATCGCCGATGCCGGCGCCGCCGATGGGCTCGACGCGGACCTGGCGCGGGAGCTGGTCGTGGAGACGACGGCTGGGACCGCGGAGCTGCTCAAGTCCCACTCGCCGGCCGTAGTGCGCAAGGCCGTGGCTTCCCCCGGCGGCAGCACTGAGGCGGGATTGGAAGCGCTTGATCGTGAAGGCGCCCGCGAGGCCTTCGAAGCCGCCGTGCGGGCTTCGCTCGAGAGGATGCGCGGGTGAACCTGCTGGCGATCACTCGCTTCGACGTCGCCGACTACGTCAGCGCCCTCTTCCTCGTCTACATCGTCCTGATCTTCCTCAACATCCTCATCTCCTGGATCCCGCGCATCCCCTACAACCGGCCGCTGCGGGCGACGCTCGACTTCATCAAAGAGACCACCGACCCCTATCTCAACCTCTTTCGCCGCTTTCTGCCGCCGATTGGGGGCGGCGGCTTTGCGCTCGATCTCAGCCCGATGATCGGCGTGATCCTGCTCTTCGTCCTGCAACGCGTCGTCGTCAGCCTGATCGAAGGGTGAGCGGGGCCCGCGCCTGGCGACTGGCTGGGGCGCTCTGTGGGCTGGTCGTCATCCTCGACCAAGCGGCGAAGGCGCTGATCGAGGCCAACCTCGTGGTGGGGCAGGATGTCGCCGTGGTCGGCCCGCTTGACCTCACTCTCTCGCACAACAGCGGCGTCGCCTTCGGTCTTGCCAGCGGCGGCGGCACCCGCCTGGTGATCGTCACCGTGATCGCCTTGGCGGTCGTCGGTTACCTCTTTTCCCGCGACCCGACCCGGCCGGGGATGTGGGTGGCGGCGGGCCTGCTCGCCGGTGGGGCGCTTGGAAACCTCGCTGACCGCATCCGTGTCGATGCCGTCACCGACTACATCGCGATCGGCAGCTGGCCCGCCTTCAACCTCGCCGACGTCGCGGTGACCGCCGGCGTCCTGCTGCTCGCCGTTGCCTACGTGCGCGAGCCCCAGGCGGGGGAGCAGAAGGGCTCGGGGTGAGCGTCGAGTTGCGCATCGTCCACGTCGACGACTCACTTGCCGTGATCGAGAAGCCTGCCGGCCTCGTCGTCCACCCGGCTCCCTCGCACAGTGGCCCGACTCTCGTCAGCGAGTTGGGCGACCTGCTCGGTGGCGGTGGGGAGGAGGAGCGCCCCGGCATCGTCCATCGGCTCGACAAGGACACCAGCGGCCTGCTCGTCGTCGCCCGCAGCGATGAGGCCCACGCCGCCCTGCAGGGGCAGGTCCAGCGACGCGAGGTCGAGCGGGTCTATCTCGCTCTGGCGCGGGGCCGCATCTCCTCGCGCACGGGGACGATCGACGCGCCGATCGGCCGCGCCTCGCGCCAGCGCCATCGCATGGCCGTCTCCGGCGCCGCCTCGCGCGAGGCCCGCACCCACTTCGAGGTGCTCGAGCTGCTGCCGACCGAGACCTACCTCGAGGCCCGTC
>Ga0157379_10003314_pt1 | contig 13640 bp, 9 predicted proteins | sample S25metaG_FD_121802 | JGI IMG/M metagenome (GOLD analysis project Ga0157379, IMG submission 121802) | Switchgrass rhizosphere microbial communities from Kellogg Biological Station, Michigan, USA - S2-5 metaG | ecosystem: Host-associated > Plants > Roots > Rhizosphere > Soil | place: USA: Michigan... | reverse complement strand
TAGGTCTCCTTCTCCGAGGCGGGCCCGGTCATCGTCGACTCCGCGCCGAACTCGGTCAGCACGAGCCCCGCCTGCGGGTACATCTCCCGCATGTTCTTCACATAGGGGATGAGATCCCGGACGTTGGCCGTCGAGTGGTTCGGCTTGCCCGGGTACCACCCGAAGTAGCTGTTGATGCCCAGCAGCTGGAAGGCCGCGTAGGCCTGCTGGCGCGGGAAGCCGGGATAGCTCAGCGTGTCCACGGCCGTCGGCAGCGTCGGGTCGAGGTCGAGGGTCGCCGCGCGGGCGTCGCGCAGGAACGCGGCCGTGCCCGGCACCGTGTCGGGGACCACCGACAGCTCGTTGGCGACCGAGTGCGTGAGGGTCGACGGGTGGTTGCGCGTGGCCAGGACGGTGGCGCGGACCGTGGAGATCGCGGCATCGCGCTGCGCCGCGGTCTTCAGCAGCTCGTCGCGGTGGTAGATCGGGGCCTGCGTCCAGACGAGGATCCCGGCCTCGTCGAGCTTGGACTGCAGCCGCTCGTCGAGCGCGTAGTGCGCGCGGGTGACGTTCGCCCCGACGGCCTTGAGCTGATGGACGATCCCGTCGACGTCCGCGTCGGCCAGCGCGGGGCCGTGGCCGTCGACGTCCTCCTGGATCGACGCGCCGCGCAGCTCGATCGGCTCGCCGTTGAGCTCGAGCAGGCCGTTGCGGACCGCCACGGTCCGCAGGCCGATGTGCGTGCTGTCGCGTTGCTGGACGGCGCCGCCGGCGCCCACGGTGTCCAGCGCGACGGTGTACAGGTCGGGATGGCCCGGGCCCCACAGCCGGGGATCGCCGGTCACCGGGATGGCGAAGCGTACGCGCGCCGTCTCGCCCGGCGCCAGCGGGCGTGCGGTGGCGCTCGCGCGGCCGGCGGGCGCGCCGTCGGGGCCGGTCAGGCGTGCGTTCAGGGTCGGGCGCACGGTCTGCGCGGAGCGGTTCTCGACGACCGTGTCGACCAGGACGTTCCAGGTGCAGTTCTGGCCCAGGTCGTCGCACGTGCGGCGCGGCAGGAACCCGGGGTCGTGGCTGACCAGGCCGCCGAGCGCGACGAGCTGCGCCGGGCGCGTGATGCCGCCCCAGTTCCACCAACCCTCGCGCGGCTCCGTGCCCTTGCGGTTGTCGACGCGGACGACGAGCTCGTGCGGCCGGCCGTCGCTCAGGGCCGGCAGCGCGACGGTGAAGGGCGCGTAGGGATCGCGGTGCTCGGCGATCTCGTGGCCGTCGAGGTAGACCTGCGCGACACGGCGGACCTGCTCGAAGTGCACGGCCCAGGTGAAGCCGGGCGCCGACGTCGGCGCGTGCAGGGCGACGCGGTACCAGCCGACGAGGCCCTTGAAGGTGCTGGCGTCGGGATGGGGGTCGAAGACGTGGGGCAGCCCGACGGGCTTCCACGTTGTCCGGGCGGGCTTCGCGGCCCAGCCCGCGCGCAGGCCGAGGTCGTGCTTGTCGGGCGCGTACCGCCAGCCGGCGCCGTCGAGCGAGACGGCCTTCGGGGGCGGTGCGGATGCCGCAAGGGCGGCGCCGGTCATCCCCCCGAGCGCGCACGCGAGCACGATCAGAGAAACGGTGATGCGGCGCACCACGGCGGGGATCATCGCGGAACCATCGGCACATCCGGCCTGGAGCTTCAGCGGATCGTTCGCCCGGACACGCGTCAGTCCTGCGGCGCAAGGGCCTCCAGGCGCGTAGCGAGGCGCCCCATTCCGCGGCTTTGCGCAGCCTTGGCGGCCGCGCCGAAGTCCGTCGGCGCGTCGGGGGGACATGTCACCTCGATCGGCTGCAAGGTCGCGATCTTGCGGAAGTCGCGCAGCTCGTCGGCCTGCCCGCGCAGCGCCTGGGCGACCTTGGGCCGCTCGCCCGCGGCGTTGGCGATCGCCGTCTCCAGGTCGCCGTGGACGCGCAGCAGCTCGGCCGCGGTCTTCTCGCCGATGCCCTTGGCCCCGGGCAGGCCGTCGGACGGGTCGCCGCGCAACGCGATGAAGTCCGGGACCTGCGCGGGCAGGATCCCGTAGCGCTCTTTGACGCCCGCGACGTCGACGAGCTCCGGACCGTCCTTGCCGCCGCGCGGGAACAGCACCCGGACGTGGTCGTCGACGCACTGGAACATGTCGCGGTCGCCGGTGAACAGCAGCGCGTCGCCGCCCGCGGCGGTCTCGGCGAGCGCCAGCGCGCCGAGCAGGTCGTCGGCCTCGAGGTCGCCGGCCTCCATCCAGGTCCAGCCGAACGCCGCGAAGAACCCGGGCGCGTCGGCCCATTGCGGCGCGAGCTCGTCGGGGACCGGCGGGCGGTCGGCGTGGTAGGGCGCGAAGAGGTCCGTGCGGTAGGTCGCGGCCTCGGCGCCGCTGCACAGGACGACGGCGCGCGGGTCGTGGCGCTCGACGACCCACAGCACGAGGTTGGCGACGCCGAGCAGCGCGTTGACCGGCCGGCCGTCGGTCCCGGTGATCGACTTGGGCAGCGCGAAGAAGGCGCGGTAGAGCAGCGACGGCGCGTCGACGGCGAGCAGAGGTCGGGGCATGGCGGCCTACCGTAGTCGTCTCGATGCCGAAGATCCCCAAGAGCCGCCTCGCGCGCACCGCCCGCTTCGGCGGCCTCGTGGCCGGCCAGAGCGCGCGCTGGGCCGGGACGCAGGTCGCCAACCGCGTGCGTTCCGACGACGCCGCCGAGGCGGCCGACGCGCGCCGCGCCCTGGCGCTGGCCGACGAGCTCGTCACGCAGCTCGGGCAGATGAAGGGCGCGGCGATGAAGCTCGGCCAGGTGCTGTCGACGGTGGACTTCGACCTCGTGCCCGAGGGCGAGCGCGAGGCGTTCAAGGAGCGCCTGGCCGCGCTGCGCGACGCGGCGCCGCAGGTGCCGTTCAAGGGCATGGCCAAGGTCCTGGTCGACGATCTCGGCGGCTCGATCGAGGAGCACTTCGCGCGCTTTGACCGCGAGCCGATCGCCGCGGCGTCGATCGGCCAGGTCTATCGCGCCGCGCTGCACGACGGACGCGAGGTCGCGGTCAAGATCCAGTACCCCGGGGTCGCCGAGGCCGTCGAGACCGACCTGCGCAACGCGGGCATGCTGCTGCCGCTCGTCCGGCGGCTGGCCCCGGGCCTGGACGCCAAGGCGATCATGGACGAGCTGCGCGACCGCATCGGCGAGGAGCTCGACTACGAGCTCGAGGCCCAGAACCACCGGCGCGTCGCGCGCGCCTTCCGCGACCACCCGTTGATCCGGGTGCCGGCCGTCGTCACCTCGATGTCGACCCGGCGCGTGCTCATCACCGAGTACGTCGCCGGCCGGGGCTTCGCGGCCGTCAAGGCCCTGCCGGAGGCCGAGCGCGACCGCTTCGCCGAGATCTGCTTCCGGTTCTTCTACGGGTTGCTCGAGCGCGAGCGGATCGCCGCCGGCGACCCGCACCCGGGCAACTACCTGCTCTGCGCCGACGGCCGCGTCTGCTTCCTGGACTTCGGGCTCGTGCGCCGCATGGACGCCGACTACCTCGAGGGCGAGCGGGCGCTCGCGCAGGCGGTCATCGCCGGCGACGCCGCCGCGGTGCACCGCGGGCTGGCCGACCTCGGCTACCTGCCGGAGCCCGGCGCCTTCGACGCCGACCGCCTGCTCGGGCAGCTGCGGATCGCCGGCGAGTGGTACTTCACCACCGGCTTCCGCCGCCTCGATCCGGAGTACGTGCGCAACGCGATGGAGCTGTCGGGCTCGCCGCGCTCCCCGTACTTCGACGAGATGCGCCGCCAGACGATCCCGCCCCAGGCGCTGCTCCTGCGCCGGATGGAGGGGCTGCTCTTCGGGGTCCTGGGCGAGCTGCGCGCGGGCGCCGACTGGGGCCGGCTCGCGCTCGAGTACCTGGCCGGCGAGCCGCCGTCGACGGCCCTCGGGCGCGAGGAGGAGGCCTGGCTGGCGACGGCCGGCTGAGGCGGCTACGCCGCCAGCACGACCGCGGCCCCGCGGTCACGGGTGTGGTCGAGCTCGAAGTACGGCCGCTCCGGGAAGCTGCCGAGGGCGGCCAGGACCGGGCCCGGGATGCGCCGGCGGCGCGACAGGTACAGGCGCACGTCGGCGTTGTGGACGCGGCGCGCCGCGCGCAGGGCCTCGTCGGCGGCCAGCAGGCGCTGCTCGAGCTCCACGAACTCGGGCTGGCCGCCCAGCGACGGGTGCCCGCTCACGAGGCCGCCGACGGCGAGCATGGCGGCCACCAGGCGCCGCTCGGCATCGGCGCGCTCCAGCGGCGAATGGGCCGCCGCGGCGGCGGCGCGGGCGCGCTCCAGCCGACCCGTCACCTCGGCGTCGTCGGGCGCGTGGCGCCGGACGGCCTGCAACAGCTCGGGGACCAGGGCCTGCCGGGCCTCGAGCCGGAGCTCGACCTCGTGCCAGGTCTCCTCGGCCCGCGTGCGCGCGGCGAGCAGCCCGCGATAGGTCAGGGCCGCGCAGACCACGAGCAGCACGACGCCCGCGAGGCTGGCGTAGATGCCGGTCATACGCCCGCCATCGGCAGGCGCGCCCGGATCTGGAGGGCTGCCGCCGCCGACTCAGCGGATGTCGACGGCCGGCCCGGCGATGTCGCCGAACACCACGCGGTACGTGCCCGAGCCCGGCAGCGGCGCGCGGTAGCGCCCGCCGGTGCCGGCGCGGGTCGTGCCGACGGTGCGCCACCGGCCGTCCTCCCGGCGCTGGACCCGCAGGCGCCGGCCGGCGGTCGCACGGTCGACGATGCCGGTCAGCACCGACGGCGCCACGCGGGCGGCCGCGGCGGGCGCGCCGCCGCTGTCGTTCGGCACCACGGGCGCGGTGCCCGCGGTGATGCCGCCCGTGCTCGGCGGCACCGCGGCGGCGGGCGCCGTGGTCGAGGGGTCCTGGTCGTCGTCGGGCGAGGCCGGCTTCTTGGCGTTCGACGTGATCCAGGTGAACGTCGCCCAGGTGTCGTAGAGCCCGAAGCGGCGGCGCAGCTCCGGCCCGGTCGTCTGGGTCACGCCGGCCGAGCCCGCGACCTCGGCGCGCACGATCCGCGGCGACGTGCCGCGCTCGAGCACCTTGATGCCCTCGAACCGCCCACGCACCAGGCCCTTGAGACGGGCCTGCACCTGCGCGCCGGTGAAGGTGAACGGCTGCCAGGTGTGCTTGGGCGAGATGTCGTCGAACGGGTCGTCGACGCCCTTCAGCCACGGGCGGGGCAGTGCGCCGATGAAGGAGAACTCGACGTTCTCGGTGTGCCCGCCCGAGGTCGAGAAGAAGTAGGTCACTACTGGGTTGCCGTCCTCGGTCACGACGACCTTGTTCGTCGCCGCAACGGCGGCGTCGGTCGACGGATACTCGGCCGCGACGCCCTTGTACATCTGCGAGCGGGTGTCGGCGTACTGGTCGATGCCGTCGTCGGGCGTGCCGACGTTGGTCGTCACCGCGTAGGTGCGCGCGACCACGGCCTGGGCCTGCAGCGCGGCGGCCGGCCAGCTCGCGGGCGACTCGGCCGAGACGACGCCGCGGACGTAGTCCTCGAGGTCGACCGCGTTGATCGCGAGCACCGAGCCGCTGCCCGCGGGCCGGATCTCGAACGCGCCGCGGTAGCGGCCGTCGCGCAGGCCGTTGGCCGCCAGGCCGCGCAACTGCAGCGTCCCGCCGTCGGGCGCGACGAAGCGCAGCGGCGCGTCGTACGTCCCCAGGCGCTTCTTGCCGGAGGTCGACCAGAGCGTGATGCGGCCGGCCGTCTGCGTCGCGGAGTAGCTGCGCGTCGGGCTGAGCTTGCGCGTGCCGGCGGCCACCGCGCCGGTGATCGTCGCCCGGCGGGTCGTCTCCAGCAGGACGCGGACGTCGGGCTCGGTGCCCAGCGGCGCCAGCGTCGTCTGCTCGTAGTAGTGCGACAGGATGTCCGCGTAGCCGAAGCCGTGCTGCGCATAGCCGAGCGCGCCGTACTGGCTCATCCCGATGCCGTGGCCGAAGCCGTGGCCCTTGACGACCAGGCGGCTGGCGGCGGGGGCGGCGGGCGCGCAGCACAGCGCGGCCAGCAGCCCGGCGATCGTGGCGGAGGCGATCCGGCGCATGCGCCGATGAGAACTCGGGCAGGCCTGGGGAGTTGCGGTGGTCGGGCGGATCACGGCGTGGCGTGCGAGCATGGCAGAGCTAACGGGAATGGGGACCTGAATCGTGGCGGGGCGGCCAGCCGCCGACCTGTTCGTCGCGTGTCTCGAGGCCGAGGGCGTCGAGTACGTCTTCGGCATCCCGGGCGAGGAGACCCTCGACCTCAACCGGGCGCTGGCGAGCTCGTCGGTGTCGTTCGTCCCTGTTCGACACGAGCAGGGCGGTGCCTACATGGCCGACATGTACGGGCGCCTGACCGGACGTGCCGGCGTCTGCCTCGGGACGCTCGGCCCGGGCGCCATGAACCTCGTCACCGCGATCGGCGACGCGTTCCTGGACCGCGCGCCGCTCGTCGCCCTGACGGGCCAGGCCGACCTCGAGCGGATGCACAAGGAGTCGCATCAGTTCATCGACCTGGTCGAGCTGTTCCGGCCGATCACGAAGTGGAACGCGCGGGTCACGAGCCCGGACATCATCCCCGAGGTCGTCCGCAAGGCCTTCAAGGTGGCCGAGTCCGAGAAGCCGGGCGCGACCCACCTCGAGCTGCCCGAGGACGTCATGGCCCAGGAGGTCGACGCGCAGCCGCTGCCGCGCCGGCGGCCGATCGCCCCCGAGCCGGGGGCCGACGACCTGGATGCCGCCGTCGAGCTCATCCGCGGGGCGCAGAACCCCGTCGCGCTGGCCGGCAACGGCGTCGTGCGCGCCGGCGCCGCCGCCGCGCTGCGCGTGTTCTGCCGCGCGACGGGCGTCGCAGCGGCCGAGACGTTCATGGGCAAGGGCGTGCTCGACGACGCCGACCCGCAGGCCCTGGGGACCGTCGGCCTGCAGGCTCGCGACTACGCGCTGGCCGGCTTCGAGGACGCCGACGTCGTGGTCGCCATCGGCTACGACCTCGTCGAGCATGCGCCGAAGCACTGGAACCCCGGTCGCGACAAGACCATCGTCGTCGTCGACTCCCAGCCCGCGGAGATCGACGCCTACTTCACCCCCGCGGTTGAGCTCGTCGGGGACATCCGCCTCGTGCTCACGCGGCTGGCCGAGGCGTGCCGCGACGCCCGCGGGCCCGACCGGCCCTCCGGCTCGCGCCGCCTGCGCGACGTCGTGCTCGGGCGCCTGGAGGCCGCCGCCGGCGACGAGCACTTCCCGATGCAGCCGCCACGGGCGCTGCACGACCTCCGCCGGGCCCTGCGCCGCGACGACATCCTCATCTCGGACGTGGGACTCCACAAGCTCTGGATCGGCCGGATGTTCGGAGCCCATGAGCCCAACACCGTCCTCATCGCCAACGGGCTCGCCGGCATGGGCTTCGCCATCCCGTGCGCGGTCGCGGCCAAGCTTGTCCACCCGGACCGCCGGGTGGTCACCGTCAGCGGCGACGGCGGTGCGCTCATGAACTTCCAGGAGCTCGAGACGGCGATGCGGCTGCGGACGCCGATCGTCAACGTGATCTGGGAGAACGGGCAGTTCGGGTCGATCGTCTGGAAGCAGGACAAGAAGTTCGGCGAGCACTTCGGCGTCGACTTCTCAAATCCCGACTTCGTCGCGCTGGCCGGCGCGTTCGGGATGCCGGCGTGGCGCTGCGCCGCGCCCGGTGATCTGACCCGCCACCTCGAGCACGCGCTCACCCTCGACGTGCCGTCGCTCATCGTGCTGCCGATCGACTACTCGCTCGACGTCGGCCTCGCCGCCGACCTCGGCCACGAGACCGTGAGCAACCTGTAGGTCTGATGAGGTCCGCGTCGGTCGGCGGCGCGAGGTTCGCGGCGAAGATACTCAGTACCGGGGATGGGCCGGACGCCCGCGGCGGCCGATCTGTAGGACCGGATGCTCCTCTCTCTCCTCGCCATGATGGCGGTGGCGGTGCCGATGACGGCTGCCCTGGTCGCGGCCGCCGCTCCCGGCCTGAACACCGCCGTCGCCCTCCAGGCCAAGTACCTCACGGGCCGCTGTCTCGCGTTCGTCGCGATGGTCGCCGTCGCCCCGCTGCTGGCGCTCCTCGCGCTCGCCGTCGCCGGGACGTCGCGCGGCCCCGTGCTGTTTCGCCAGCGCCGCGTCGGCCAGGACGGCGTCGAGTTCGAGATGCTGAAGTTCCGCTCGATGCTCGTCGGCGACGACGCGGGGTTCGTACCGCCGGCCGGCACGGCCCCGGGCGGCGTCGAGAAGGCCGACCGCCGCACCGCGGTCGGGCGGTTCATCCGCCGGACCTCGCTCGACGAGCTGCCCCAGCTGTGGAACGTCGTCCGCGGTGACATGACCCTCGTCGGCCCGCGCCCCGAGCGCCCCGAGCACGTCGCGCGCTTCAGCGCCGACGTCCCGGGCTACGCGCGCCGGCACCGGGTCCGCGTCGGGCTGACCGGCCTCGCCCAGGTCGAGGGCTCGCGCGGCGCCACGTGCATCGCCAGGCGCGCCGAGCTCGACAACGCCTACATCGACGGCTGGTCGCTGGGCATGGACATCAAGATCCTCGCCCGCACCGCCGGCGCCGTCCTGCGCGGTGCGGAGTAGGCGCGCAGGATCGTTTCGCCTCCTCGTCGGCCCGGGCACTCGTATGCTCGAAGCAGACCGGCGAACGAGACACGAAGGGGCCGACATGGCAGCCACGGCGGACGAGACACGGGTGGTCGAGGGCGTCAACGCCCAGCTCTTCATCGGGGGCGCGTGGCGCGCGGCCTCCGGCGGCGAGACCCTGACGGTCGAGGACCCGGCGACCGGCCAGGCGATCGCCGAGGTCGCCGACGCGACGAACGCCGACGCCGACGCGGCGCTGGCCGCCGCCGACGAGGCCTTCCGCACCTGGCGCCTGGTCGCACCGCGCGACCGCGCCGACATCCTGCGCCGGGCCTACGAGCTCGTCGACGCCCGCACCGACGAGCTGGCGCTGCTCATGACCCTGGAGATGGGCAAGCCGATCGCCGAGTCCAAGGCCGAGATCGCGTACGCCAACAACTTCCTGCGCTGGTACTCCGAGGAGGCCGTGCGCATCGACGGGCGCTTCACGGTCAACGAGCTGGGCACGGGCCGCGTGCTCACCCTGCGCCAGCCGGTCGGCCCGTGCCTGTTCATCACGCCGTGGAACTTCCCGCTGGCGATGGGGACGCGGAAGATCGGCCCGGCGCTGGCGGCCGGGTGCACGTGCGTGGTCAAGCCGGCCAAGCAGACGCCGCTGTCGATGCTCGCCCTGGCCCAGATCCTCGAGGAGGCCGGGCTGCCGGGCGGCGTGCTCAACGTCATCACGGCCAGTCAGAGCGGCTCGATCATGGAGCCGCTCATCCGCGACCCCCGCACCCGCAAGCTCTCCTTCACCGGCTCGACGGCCGTGGGCAAGGCGCTCATCGAGCAGTCCGCCGAGCAGGTCCTGCGCGTCTCGATGGAGCTCGGCGGCAACGCGCCGTTCCTCGTCTTCGGCGACGCCGACCTCGACAAGGCGGTCGACGGCGCCCTGCTGGCCAAGATGCGCAACGGCGGCGAGGCCTGCACGAGCGCCAACCGCTTCGTCGTGCACGAGTCGGTCGCCGACGCGTTCGCCGAGAAGCTCGCCGCGAAGATCGGCGGGCTCAAGGTCGGGCGCGGCACGGACGACGGCGTGCAGGTGGGGCCGCTGATCGACGAGAGCCAGCGGTCGAAGGTCGCCGACCTGGTGCAGGACGCCGTGGGCCGCGGCGCACGCATCCTGACCGGCGGGCACCAGCTCGACGGCGCGGGCTACTTCTACGCGCCGACCGTCCTGGCCGGCGTGCCCGACGACGCGCAGCTGCTGGCCGAGGAGATCTTCGGACCGGTCGCGCCGATCACCACGTTCTCGTCCGACGAGGAGGCGGTCGCGAAGGCCAACGACACCGAGTACGGCCTGGTGGCCTACGTGTTCACGCAGGACGTCGACCGCGCGTTCCGCGTGATCGAGGGCCTGGACACCGGCATGATCGGGTTCAACCAGGGGATGGTGTCCAACGCCGGCGCGCCGTTCGGCGGCGTCAAGCAGTCGGGCTTCGGTCGCGAGGGCGGCCCCGAGGGGCTGCACGGGTACCTCGAGACCAAGTACGTGGCCATGAACGTCGGGGTGCCGCCCACGGCGCTCTGAGCGCCGCGCGCCGCCGCTGCGGCAGGACCGGGCCCGGTGGCGTGGAATGGCGGGTTCGCCGATGATCCTGGTCCTGGACCACCGCGCCACCCGCTGACCTCCGATGCGCCATCGCGTCGCCAAGCTCGCCGCTGCCGCGGTGCTGATCCTCCTGGTCGTCGGGACCGGGACGGTCGTGGCCGGCGCGTTCACGACGCACACTCGCGGCGAGCCGTTCTCCGCGCCCGCCGCGACGGGCGGGCCCGCCGGCCGCGAGGCGCTGACCGGACCGTGGATCGAGGCCGACGACCCCGCCGACGCCGGCGAGCTGCGCGGCTGGCCCAGCGGCATCTTCCCCGGCAAGCTCGTCACCGTGCCCTACGTGGCCAACGCCGCGCACGTGACCGGGGCCGCCGGCGAGGCCGCCTACCGCGGGGGGATCGCCTGGTACCGCACCACGCTCACCGCGCCGGAGACCGGCTCCTACGCCCTGCGCTTCGAGTCGGTGCACCACGAGGCGTCGGTGTGGCTCGACGGGCGGCTGCTCGGCCGCCACACGGGCGCCTACCTCCCTTTTGAGTTCTCGCTGCGGCTGCGCGCGGGTGTGGCGCACGAGCTGGTCGTCCGCGCCGACTTCCGCTCACCCGCGCAGCAGCAGCGCGACGGCTGGCACCGCACCTGGTTTAACTACGGCGGCATCAACCGCGAGGTGACGCTGCGGCCGCTGGCGCCGAGCGAGCTCGAGGCGCCGACCGTGCGCACGCGGCTGCACGGCGGCCGCGCGGTGGTCGACGTCAGCGTCCTGATCCGCAACCGCTCGGACCACCCGAGCGACGAGCTCCTCGCCGGGACGCTGCGCCACGCGGGCGTCGGTCCCGACCTGCGGTTTCCGGCGGTGCAGCAGCTCGGCCCCGGCGAGGCGCGGCGCGTGACCGCGCACGTCGTGATCGACCGCCCGGCGCTGTGGGCGCCGGGCTCCCCCAACCTCTACGCCTTGCACCTCACAGCGGCGACCGGCGGGACGTGGAACGACCACGTCGGCCTGCGCGAGCTGCGCTGGCGGGGCGGCCGGCTGATGCTCAACGGCGCGCGGCTGCGGCTGCACGGGGCATCCCTGCACGAGGACGCCGAGGGCGTCGGCGACGCGCTCAGCACCGCCGACATGGACAAGATGGTCGCCGAGCTGCAGGCGGTCGGCGCCAACGCCACGCGCGCGCAGCACGGGCTCAGCCCGGCGCTGCTCGAGCGCCTGGACCGCGCGGGCATCCTCGTCTGGCAGGGTGTCGGCCCGGTCGACGCGCCCGGGGACTGGACCGCGGACGACGCGGTCCGCGGGCACGTCGCCCGCGAGCGCGTGCGCGCGACGGTCCGCCAGGAGCGCCTGCACCCGTCCGTCGTCGCCTGGGACCTCGTCAACGAGGTCGCCGGCAACGGGCACGACGCGACCGAGGTGGCCTACGTCCGCGACATGGCCCGCGAGCTGCACCGCGAGGACCCGGGCCGCTTGGTGGCGGTCGACGTGTGGGGCTCGCACCCGCCGAAGGCGCCCGGGCCGCTGTACCGGGACGTCGACGCCGTCGCGCTGACGAACTACGTCGGCTGGTACGACGGCGCGGACCGGTCGAAGGCGCAGATCACGCGCGAGCTGCACGCCACGACCGTGCGCTTCGCGGACACGTTCAAGGGCAAGGTGTTGCTCGTGAGCGAGTTCGGCGCCGAGGCCAACGCCGAGAACCCGACCGACCAGCCGGGCGGCTACGCCTTCCAGTCCTGGCTGCTGCGCCGCCACATCGCGACCTACCGGGCGCTGCCGCAGATCAGCGGCATGTTGGTGTGGAACCTGCGCGACTTCGCGGTGGCGCCGAGCTTCGCGGGCGGGTCGATCAGCCGCGTGGTGCCGGGCATCCACGTCGAGCGCGGCCTGAACACGAAGGGCCTGTTCGACTACGCGGGGCGGCCGAAGCCGGCCGCCGCCGCGGTGCGGCGCGCGTTCGCGCCGCTGGGCGACGGGCTCGGCTGAGCGGCGGGCGTCGGTGGCGCCCGGTGCCGCTGCCCGCGGTGGCGCGCGGCGCCGTCTGGGTCGGCGAGGGGATTGAGGCGGTGGGCTCGGCCGCGTCGGCGGGCGCCGCTTGACGTCCCGTGTCCCCTGGGGGGACACGACACGTCGAGCAGCTTTCGGGACTGCGGATTCTCCGGGCTCGGATAGGCGTCCAGAACGGGGGCGAGAACCGGTGCTCGGCGCCCTATGTCCCGCATGGGGACACGAAACGCCAAGGACCTGATCATCGCCCGGCTTGCCGCTGCTCAACATGGGGTCGTCTCCCGGCGCCAGCTGCTCGCCGAGGGCCTGACGACCAAGGAGATCGCGACGCGCGTGCGCGCGCGGCGGCTCGTGCCGCGCCACCCCGGCGTGTACGCCGTCGGCCACCCGGTGCTGACCCGGGAGGGTCGGTGGATGGCCGCGGTGCTCTATGTCGGCGATGCGGGGTGCCTGAGCCATCGTGCCGCCGCGGCGCTCTGGGACCTCGACGGGTGGGCCGGGGGCGTGATCGACGTCACGACCCGCGCACGCGGCGGTCGGCGCGTGCCTGCACCGATCCGCGTGCACCGGTTTCCCACGCTCAGCGAGGACGAGGTGACCGTGGAGGACGGCATCTGCGCCACGACGCCCATGCGGACGCTGCTCGATCTCGCGCCGGGGCTCAGCGACCGCCGGCTCGAGGCCCTGGTGGCCCGCGCCGATCGGGTGCGGCGCTTCGATCTCACCGAGCTGCGGGGCATCCTCAGGCGCCACGCGCGTCGGCCGGGGGCCCCGCGACTCGCCGCGCTGCTCGATCGACTCGACGGCGTCGGGCCGGCCAGGACCCGCAGCCCCGGAGAGGTCGCACTGCTGGAGTTGTGCGATGACTTCGGTCTGCCGGCGCCGATGACCAACGTTCCGATCCTCGGCGTCGAGGTCGACGCCCACTGGCCGGGCACCACGCTGATCGTCGAGGTCGACGGCTACGAGTTCCATCGCACGCCGACAGCCTTCGAGGCCGACCGCGACCGCGACCAGCTCCACGCGATGGCGGGCTTCACGACGGCGCGGTTCACGAAGCACCAGCTCGAGCGAAGCCGCGCGGCCGAGTCGGCACGGCGTCTGCGTCTGCTCATCGAGCGGTGCTCGACGCATGGTGTCCCGTGAGGGGACACAACACGTCAAGCGACCGGCGCCCTCGGGCTCCCGAGCGGTGCTCGACGCCTGGTGTCCCGTGAGGGGACACAACACGTCAAGCGACCGGCGCCCCGGCGCTTGGATGACGCGCGCGGGCGCCGGCGGAGGGCCAACCTGCGTGGGCCGCGCCCGGGCGCCTCGCTCCCCTCGCTGATCTCCCGCGGCGCGCGCCACCGCGGGCGGCGGCGCTGGGCGCCGACCGGCCTGGCGTGACGCGCGCGGGCGACGGCGGACGACCAACCTGCGTGGGCCGCGCAACGACGCCTCGCT
>Ga0157379_10003312_pt1 | contig 13643 bp, 14 predicted proteins | sample S25metaG_FD_121802 | JGI IMG/M metagenome (GOLD analysis project Ga0157379, IMG submission 121802) | Switchgrass rhizosphere microbial communities from Kellogg Biological Station, Michigan, USA - S2-5 metaG | ecosystem: Host-associated > Plants > Roots > Rhizosphere > Soil | place: USA... | reverse complement strand
CATGCAGAATTTCCCCACTATTTTTAAAGCCTCCAAATGAATTGAAAGCCATAGCCTTTATTTGTATAAATTGATTTCTTCTTCAAAGGGAATCCAGAGGGTATGTCGGTCCGATGTCCTTACGATAATGCCCAAGCTGGAGAAATCCGATACGATGCTCCTTCCTAAGCGTGGCACCTCGCCTTTCTGTTCAGCTGTCGCTCAGGCGTCCAAAGGAGTTTTTAATTTGAAATGACTAATGGATTGGAAAGGATAAATCGGGCTTCGGAGGGATTTCGGTCCTTGAAAGTCTCTAGAAGTCTGAGGGGTCCTATAGCTAAATTAGCAATCGGTAATTCTTCAAAAAGAATAGAAGGAAATTTTAGGTGTAAAAGGATTCTACGTCGACAAATCAAACTTTTCCAACGTATCTTTTTCCTTCTACTAAATTTGGAATAGTAGTTATCCGTGCGTTGATCATAGCCTACAAATCCACACGTCACTGCTTCAGTCTAATGAGATTGATTAAATACTGACCCGTGAGTCCAAGGCGTGATTGACACTACACTCAAAGGTCTACTCTCAAAAGATCGAAACAAGAAAGCTTCAAGATAAATGACTTATTACGCTGTTCAACTGATTTGGTGGTTCTTCTGAAGTTAACATTTTTCGGCTTGGGATTAATCATCAATTTACAGACCACAAACCTCGACGCTTTGCCAAATTGTTTCCTCGTACGGCTTTGAGTCCAATGCGGCGAAGATATACTTGAAATGGGTTGTCGGTTTGCATTGCAGCTGGCTCGCCATCAATGATTCAACATGGAACCTAACTTTGTATGTCGGCATCCGAAATTTCGGCGGAACGTAACTCCGCAATCTCTAACCCAGCACCATCCATCTACACTGTCTTTGTTCCATCATACTCTGGGATCGGTTTCTACGATATGCCAACGCTTTCGTTGGAGTTTTTCAATGAGGTTCCTCTTGAATATAATTATGGAAGTTTCGAAACACGCGGAGTTGGCTTCCCCCCGGTCATCTCCGACACCGCAGGTCTCCGCCTCTACTCCAGCATCGAGTGTAACAGGCGTATTTCCGTTGTGAAAACTTACCACCCGAAAGTTAACCCTCTCTCAGGAAAGCGATCGACGCGAGTCGTTGGGAGCTGATGAACTGACTCCCGCTACGTTCGTCATCGACTTCATCTGTTAAAGCAGATTTGAAGAACCAGTCTACTTTTTTCCCTGTGGAGCTCCGGGGCCGAATTTTGAAGATAATTACACCCAACTTTTAGTGGTTTCTCTGCAACTTAGAACTTGGTTAACACACTTTACGAGCCCAATCCGCCATCCATCGGCCGGTGTGCAGCACTTCCTGTCGCAAACCGTTCTCGATAAATACCTATGTACTCGTCGTATAAATTGTTTCGTAAGTGAATCTTATTTATTCCTGAAGCTAAATTTTTATGGTTTAGAATATTCGTTACTCCCCCTTTGCGTTACTTTATTTGTCTTGCTAAGACATCGCCTCAAGGAACGAAATATAGTACATATACGAGCATTATGCGGTGATTATAGGTTTCACTCGCTGTCATTGTCCTCTGACTCGACGGGAATCAAGTTGAATAGTGATGTCCTTAGGTTCTCCGGGAGCAATCGTGTCGCTATCATCCAGCTTAGGTGATAGTCTGCTGCACGGAAAGAAGCAAAGATAACCTGTCTTGCACCGTCGTAAGTTATCCCTTTTGAAGAGGTCTGGTTATTTCTGATGTCTTTAATCTTCCATATCAGTTTTCTCCTGTGACGATAGGAACGCCACGGATTACTGTGCTTCTTGTCGTCATCGATAACTCTTTTGTTGAAGCAATTAAAAAAGTTATGCAGATGGTCCTTGTTTTTGTGCTACGCGTGTCAATTGGGATCCTTTTAGAATGAACGGCTTCGAACGCCACATCTTGGCCACTCTCCTAAACCAAGGTTATCTTTAATAATCTGAGAAGGTACAATCTATTATGAAGACCACTCAGTGGAAGGTATCCAGTAAGAAATACTCATGCTCACGCTTGGGCGTGAAATAAAACTCAGCCTTTCCATAGACATCACCGAGCGGCCATGAGGCGTCAAATAACAACACACGTTTGGTTCCCTCCTATTACTTGCGTAGCCGGAGTTGTGAGCTACGGAAATCATTCAAGATCGACGAACGGTGGCATCCAGACGAGGGGTAGCCATGTCGGCTACTCCGTCACCTACCTCCTTTTCTGTCATACAGGCACGTCAAAACCCGACCGAGCCTCCCAGGACCAACCACCATATCTCCTTCATAGCCTACAATAATGAGGCACAGAATGGGGATTGCAGAATGTCACCGTCTCTGAAGTGCTACCCCTTCCCACGAATGTGTTTGAATCGCAGTTTGACTGGTAATCGTGTATCTGATTCTCTGGGCCCTCTTCGATGGTCACTTCCCAGTGGCTGTTTTGTCTAAGTGAAGGTTCTTGAAGGGGCGCTACAATTCAGTTTGGTTCAATGTGGAAAAAAAAACCGAATTCGCATTACCTCAACCACACAATGGAAGCTTCTTCCGAAGGAGCGACTTATCAAGTAATGTAAATGAAGTTATCGTACCATCAGGCTTTACTTACATGGAAGACTTAGTGTTTTATCAGAAATTCTACCCAACGGGCTTTGCAAGCTCATGGATGTCTTCCTTCACGCTCCCCCCTCGGAAAGAACCTGGTTTCCCCGCATCATGGGCCCATTCACCGGCTCAGTATACGTGTAAATGAGTAGGGAACCCTAACAGGCTCCCTCTCTACCTTCACGATGACGTTCATCCTCTTGGTTGCCATTATAAGTGAAACTGTGGCTGCATTTCCATTAGAACTGCAAGAATGATCTCTATATGAAGAACTGCAGCCTCAAATGGTCCTCCAAATCACACCCGTATTTCCCTGTAGATCTCCATCTGAACACGTGAGTTATACCATGTTTCCTCGTTGTACACATTTGGTGGACTTATCCAGAATGCTCCGTCTCTCCCGCGCCTCCTTTCCAGAAGTCTGTGGTCCTCCCAAGCGCTGAACTTTCTTCCTTCGCGGTCCTTCCCGGAAAGCAAGTAGATCTTCGATGATAACAGCCGTTGCAAGAAACTAACACGGCAACAATGGGTCCAGTACACACGATATATGAATTAGGACCGAAACAGACTCACCGGTCTCAACCCGTATTGGGTCTTGACTAATGGTGGGCACTTCTTACTCGAAAAAAATTGACATCCTTTGTTTTTCGCCTTTATCCTCTTCCCTCCGATGTTCCGAAGCGGAAGGGCTCCTACATCACTCGTAAGTAAGAGGGTCCCCCTTGTCCTGGCTCCGTAAGCTTACATTGAACAAAATAGGTTGGAACATTTTGCCAGTCCCGAAGTCGCATTCTCGAGAATAGATTAGAAGCTATGGTTATCTGAACCTATTCAGTTAACTGATGTTGTCGGATACTTCATCCTAATGTACCTGTGGCTGCCCCGTACGGGGTGAGCACTCTGTCTCCTGTTAGCAATCCTATTCTTGTGTCCACGGCCTTGCACAGCCAATGTCATAATCACACCACATTTGTCAAATTATATGAACTCCGTACTCCGCTGCAGCATTCTTCTTGGCAGGTGTATTCTTCCGGTGTTGGACTACTTGCGATTCTCTGGATACTCATTGCCGTTACTTCTCGACCATGATCCGTGGCAAGACCACCAATAAGTTCTCGAAAACACAGACTTTTAGTGGCCGTAAACCACTGTTTAGCCTACTTTTTCCCGCAGACTATAACCGAAGTCTAGTTACACACGGCTATCAAAACTATTCTACTCGTCCCGCACCTAATTTTTCGCGCTCCAGTGGCCCGATTTATTTCCCCAAAAAACCTGAACAGTTTTATGGCTACGTAGAAACCATGGTGCCTAGTGCATTGGGTCTGAGACTCAGGGTTTCTTCTAAAGAAATCTCATAAGCCCCATGTAAATTTCCGCACTGGCAAATAATAGTCTGATGGAAATAAGTATAGGAGAATTGGAAGTTCTCACGAACATACAAATAGAAAGAGTTTTTCTTACCAGCTCAAAATAAAGGGTGGGGTGCAAGTGGACGAATTTGAAACGCAAGCTAACTGTGGTGTTCTTAATTATGGATGGCACTTCTTCTGATTTATAAGTCATAGCCGAGCCGGGCACCTTAAGCTGCCTTGTGTTGCGCAAGATAGACCAACAGTCTCGTCTCAAAAAGCATGGGGGTAACCAGACAAAGGTTCCTTATTTCGGAAGTGGTGATAACCTATCCCCCAAAATGTAGGGGTCGCATCGGAGCCAGGTCTTCATATTGAAGAAGGGGATATATTTCCGACTCCGAAATTTTCAGGTATATTTGTACATACAGAAGAAGGTCCCACTGTTGCGAGTGATTGTCGGTCTCATGCGATAATGGTCCAGTCACCACTTGGGAATCTCCTGAAGTAACAGAAGAGTCAAAATAAACTTTAGTATACAATCGAAACTCTCGGAATAATACTGACTTACTCTCCCTTTGAACGAACTTCTGCACTATGACCAGAAGGTGCCAACTTGAGTTTCACAGTTATCACTTGGAATCCACGGAATGGTATCGGAATGCTGGATGAATCCTCGAATTCCGTCACGTCGAGCGATTCCAGCTCATCTTCAAGAAGGTTGGTGACAGTCGCTTTGATAACGCGCAAGTGTCCTCCGATCTTGAGTTGTGCCTTTGCGTGACCACCGAAAGCTTCATACAAACGTAGAATAACGGCACTGGGTTGTGCTGGGCTTGAGGTGTGCTGTTCATCATCGCTGCGTTTGATGGTATCCAAAATAACGTTCGGTGCTCCGACGACAATGAAAGGTGCTCTGGGTAGTCTAGCTGCTGGATAGGCTCTGTCCTCGGCAAGATAACGGACTATAGTGATCGTTTTGAGTGAAAGAACATAACGTTTTGAAAATAACCCACGATGTAAAGGAGAATTGAAGAGGTAAGCGGCCATAGGAACATCCGACTCTAAGAAGTGACCAACATGTGGCAGAACGGCCCAAGAGAATTCATGTTTGCCTAAAGGTCAATTAGAACACTCGAATAGAAAGCTATAGAGCGCTAACCTTGATCTTGGTCTGCATCCGGAGCAGTAGCAGCACGAAGTAACGATATGCTCATTATATTACCACGAGTAGCGAACCCGTACTTGCTCTCGGAAAGAATAGCGACACCATATCCATACTCGCTCAAATCAGCGTACTATAACCAAATAAAGTTAGGTCAAGTGCAGTACAGAGGGTGGTATTACAAACCTTGTGTCCGCAAACTTCGAATTTGGCAATATCCCAAGAGGTATTCTTGTGAGTTGGACGTTGAACGAATCCGAAAGGTGCTTCGTATGTTGCGTTGTCGTTATGGATGTTCAAAGGAATCTCGACTAACGATAACTGTCAATATCTAAAGCATAGATATAATGGCTTGCTCTGACATTTCAAGAATTTATGACGCTCATGCCAATCGACCTCGGCATCGAAGCGCAAGAAGGAACGAGAGTTCTGCTTGACAGAAGCTACAGGATAATGAGACTATGTTCAGCAAGGATGGATCAAGCATACCTGAAATAGCATCCAACGAGATCTAAAATAACTAGACTCAACAAAGAGAAGTTTCATAAAATGAAGGGCAGACATACCGTAGTCTTAATCGTGCTTTGCCCATACTTAGTCTCGGCCTCCAAGGATGCACGAACCGGACCGTTCTCTGTTATCCTCAAATTCGCGAATCGGATTGGATGGGGTGTCTCAAGGTGATGAATTTCGACGTCTGGAGGAGCGAGTCAATGCACAAATCTCCCACACCCAAAAGAAACATACCCCAAGCATCCCAATAGTTAGGCCTATCATCGTAAATGATCAATCCACCAGTTACATCTTCCGGAATCAATTCGCGCCTGATATACGAGTGAGTTAATACTATATCGCCATTTTCCGAACATGACATACCCTTGTTCATTATCCACCAAACTAGTAACGCGTCCTTCTACAAAGGTAACCGTGATAAACGCATTCATGAGTATAAAGATAGACGGCGCAATTTCCTTGGCTATAAACAATAAAATAATCAGAAAGCGCCTTCAAAAATCTATCCCAACCTCTCACCAGACGCAGGCCGAACATCCGCAAACAACCCGCGTGCAGATCCAAGCCCCGACCCAGCGGTCGCATCAACGAGAATGAACCCACTACTTCCACCCTTAGCAACTTGAACGACTTCAGACTTCAACTTATTAGCACCCGATCCAGTAAGAGGGACTTTCAGGACATCCAAACGAGGGAAGGGAGTGGAATTGTATGCGACAATCCTGCCGGCGGAGGAGGTTCGGAATGGTTGATCAGGAGGGATAGGAATGGATTTGGGAATGAGGGCTTTGAAGGCGGCTTCCAAGAGGGCCTTTCCTTCTTTGGCGACGTGTGCATAGATCTTCTCTGCATCGTCGTAGACCATGCCGCTGTAGAGTTGAAGGTAAGTATCGCAGATGCTGGAATGAAATCAGAAACGTACATAGCAGAACCAGGAAGAACTATGGGTTTACGGTCAGATTCCACGTATCATTCATATTGACCATAGAGCTTACCATCATGGACTGGGTAACGTCTTAAATCAGTACAACCCTCACCTCGTAACCACAAAACCTACATTGGTTAAGAAGAATATCCTCCCAAAGACTGTCTATCTGATCCCGAGGATACGAATAGTGTTGCTCGTTATAAAGTGAAGCTAGGGTCGCGACGTGCTATAAATCGGGTATTATTACTCTGCAATGTAATCCAGTAAAGATTATCTCACCTCTACGTCCCGTAACAAAATCTCGGATTTGCGGTTGCCCTTCTTGATAGATCCTGAAGAGGTGTCAATATCGCATAATTGAGCTGTATATCCATTCAACTTACCATGGCTAGTATATGTACCCCGATGGAACTAGAAAAAACAGTCAATCAACGCAAACATCCACCATGACACTCCAACATACCTCCAAATAAAGTTCACCGTGCCTATCAAACCCATCATCATTGGAAAAATTATAAATCAATCTCAAAACAGAACATCACCCACCAATTCGGCAGCACCTTCCCATTCTTCGTATCCTCATCCAAATCATGGAAGAAGTCATCTACGCTCTTGCCCATGCTCACAACAGGGAGTTCACGGTTCTTATTCCCAACAGCACGCATGCGACGAAGCTAGATGATGTAATTAGTTACATATAACGACAATGGAGGTGAAGCTGAGTAGGGACGGCTTACGTTCTCAAGCATAGGAGCGAGGGGACCTCCTCCGCCATCACCGTTACCAAAGACGAGTAATGCATTCGGAGCAGATTCGATATTCTTTTCGAAGATCATTGAGTGAAGCTTCAATGGCATTCAGGGAAACCACGTACCTTATTGTTCGTAGCTCCTTTCATAACATCTCCAATGCTAGCTTGAGCAGTATACGTCTCTGCGCAAACATATTTACTTTCATTGAATGAATGAAAGAGCATAATTGTACGAACCAACAGGAGTCATATGCTATGTGAGCTCAAGATGAGCTTTTAACTTTTCTTCAAGATGGATGAAATACGCACACAAAGAACTTGGGTACCATCAATACCGACCCAGTTGAATGTAGAATGAGGGAAGGTGTTACTGAATATTATTCAGAATCGTCGACGTCGTGCAAATGACGGACTTACATATTATTCCACGACAACTTCTGTGTAAAGAAGTACTTCATCCCAGCACTCCTAATCAGCTGTCACAATGATAAGCGAATTGCTCAGAGCACATCCATCGAGAAATCTCACTTGCGGCAAAGCACCATTCAACCCAAACGAATCAGGCAACCACGACGTCTCTGCACCAAAAACCTCAGCATCACGTCCTCGACAAACTTCATAGCTTGAACAAAACCTACCACATCGAATCCCAAACCTCGACTGGAAGTACCTCTGTCCAAAGATAAACTGCCTTGCGAACGCCTCACCAGAAGGCATGTTCCCATCGGACTCAAGCCATTGTCCACCGACGGGTTGGAATTTACCAGCGGCGATTTGGGCTTTGACGCGTTCGAAGAGTGGAGGGTAGAGCTGGTGGGATGTGAATATTGAAATAGAGCAGTGTAGGAAAGGGATTATTTACCTGTTCGAGCCATTTATACTGCTGTGCCGAGCTACATGCAAAACGGTGTTCGGGATAACGCTCCATCAAATCAATCTACAAGCCTCAGGTAAGCTATGACTTGTAACTTCATTTCTGCACATACTTGAGTGGACCATGATCTCGCAACCTTCTGCTGTGTCGCACTATACGGCCACAACCTTCAAATTAATATCAGTCTCAATCCCGCTAGTATGCCCAAAGAACGCTCACTCACCAAGCTGTATCAATATGGCAATGCCCAATCCCATAAATCCTCTCCCTCTTCTCTCCTTCCTTATAAATAGCCCCCTCCTTCTCCGCCCATCCCTCCCCAAACACCTGCTCCGCCACCTTCCTCGCCCTCCCAATCGACTCGGGATCAGTATTATCAAATGCATTCATCATCTCATTCGCAACCCTCAACGCCTTGTTCTGCAGCTCGGTATTCCCTGGTACACTATCGACAATCTGTTTGAGGGTGTTGAAATCCCACATGAGGTGCCAGGCGGGCATATTGGGCACGACGAGATCGGCAGAGGCGAGCTGGGAGATCACGAAGCGTAGTGTTTAAGAAGAAGGGGTGTCAAGGAATTACAACGAATACATACCGTGTAATAACGGTTCATGTCGGGAGGGTCGATCGTATCTCCGGACCATGGCACACCGAACATGCCATTGCAAGTCTGCTCAATCACGAAGCTATAGGATCCTTTCTCGCGACCTTCAGGTGGAATGATGAATTCGACACGACGATCGCCGCCATAACCTCCCGTGATTCCTGATGGAGTGTAAATGACAGGATTTAGCATATCATAATAAGGAGAGTTTAACCTTGTACGGGTGTTCCATCGCTAGTGAATATCATCGCCTGATGTGCTGTTAAGCATCGCATTTTGAAGCATAGAAAGGGCTATACCTCGCAACCAGGGTCAAATTCAACTATATGCGCGGTTCAATGGGATGAGGCTTGGGAAGACAAATCATCCAACTTACACTGAACTCTCTCATACTTGGACCAGGTGCTGGGTAGGGCAACGGTTACCTTCCACCAATGATTTGTCTATTGTATAACCTCATAAGTTCATATGTGCCGATATCGATCCAGCAAGAAGCTTACCCCTACAAATACCCGCCAGAGGCATATCAGCCACCGCAAACATCAGCATAAATCCACTCACAAGACGGCCCAAACTTATCTCCCTTCTTTGCAGGTGTAAACTTCTGTTTTATCGCTTCTTCAAAGGAAGGTTTCGTCCTCCCTGGCGCACTCCACGCTTCCAACTTGACATGATCAGCATCGTCCTTCCTATCTGTGAACAACACGCTGCTCAGATTGACACCAGCAAAATGACCTCCCGTCATCGTTCCCAAACGGCTCTATTCATCGAACACAATGCCATTAACACACGAAAGACAACAACGACAACGCGTCGACGAACCTGTGTGAGTCCTTTCACCCACTTGTTGCCAGGAGTGAGGTTGAGCTCGGGGTAGCTGGCTTCCATATGGGACGGCGGTGGCAGGTTGTGGTGGTTGTGGTGACAAGACATGGTTCAGTAGGTCAACGTTGAGTGGACACCTATAGATTCGCGGTCTGATGCGTCTTCCCATTGGACCCATGTCAGCCTCTCGTCACGGGGTCAATTCCCCCCATTTGGAAATAATACCTTCACCAGACCACCTCAGCCACCTCAGTCTATACAGGCTTTTGTTTGCCCTCACAGGTCAAACTCTCCTTACCTATACGACGATAGTCTTCTTAATTTTATTCCATATAACTTTTGATATTGTTCCCACCGTCCTTCAACCCGCCCCCCAAAATTTACCTTTGCCTGAACAAACAAAGAGGCGTTTTCAAACGGCGTTCGCCAATGTCACATCTACCTTAAAATTTCACTGAACATCCTGTGCCTGATTCAACACCGTCTCGTGATCCTAGTTTTTGTTGGAACGACTAATTTAGCGCAGTATGTCTTCAAACTCATTTTCCAAGCAGATGATTATTACTCTCCTAAGAACACTAACCAAACGGTCACCTCTGCCGTCAGTACATTTAACATCAGTGCTTATGGTCATTCGAATGTCCCTATTTAAAGGAGAAGAACTCGATCATCTCTGACTGAAGGAGTGAAATTTTTTTTTTCGCGGCTGCTGGGTTACTGGAAGGTTCTTATGGATATTTCATGTAAGTCTCGTGACCGTTTATATTACTTTCTTCTTCTTCAGCATTAACGATAATCCCAGCGCCAGCCCTCTCCAGAAAATTGCCCAGACTCGCCCTTCTCCTGGACATTGGCTCAATCAGGGTCATCTCATACTCATACATCTGAACGCACTACTCCCAGACCTTTACCGTAAGCGTCGAATTGGTGAAACCATAGTAGACGAAAGAGGGGTAAAATACAAATAAATTATGCAATGCCAGAGACTCGGCCTTAGGGAAGTGCTGGAAGATAATAAAAGGGTCTGGCAAACACGGTAAGTAAAACCTCCACAACTATGTCCTCTTCCACCTCCACCCCTAAAAAGAACATGAATTGTATTCCACATAGATCCGTCGCAGCAAGTGCATTTCCATCCTTCCGGAGATTTCCGAAGACGATCCTCGCCGAACCGTCCGCGGGTTCGAACTCATTGCAGGGTATTTTGAAACAGCCCCGGACCTTCGAGCAATATTCATAAAGGATGACGCCGTGCGTCAGGCCTTGTTCAATGACTATCTCGCCAGCTATGATGCACATCGTGCACAGCTTTTAAAGACGAAGAAGGATCTGGAGGCGAAGGAAGAGCACCAGTTGAAAGATGCGGCAAAGAAGAGAAAAGCTGCAGAATCAGACGCAATTGTCGTATTGAAGCGAAAGGTCAGTATGAACCGAAACCCGATCTCATGCACCTCGATGCTGATACCTCTATAGAAACGTGTAGATGATGATGGGGCGGCGGAGGCATGTGCCAATTGCATTAAGCTTAACCTGCACCGTGTCGTCCAGAAGGGGAGAAGAGCGTGTTTTACTTGCCATGGCGGTGTTCTCTGGCGGCTGGAAGTACAGTGGATGTACGAGACGTATTGGAATCATTGGACTTTCTTCAGGAACTTTCTCGGTTCCGCCTGCTCTGGCAGACAGTCCAATAAGTTTCAGTTCAGGAACTCGTGGCTCTGATGAGCCAACTGATTCGGTCCATCAGGGACTTGGAGTAAAAGACGAATGTGATATATCAACCACAACTAGTGTATTTCACGCAGGCGTTAGAGGAAACAAGATCCCTCCCCTGGTCCCACTACAATTTATGACCGTCGGAATATTGTAAATCTCAGAATACCCTTGGCTTTCATAGGTCCTCTCGCTTCTCTGATTTTCTTCCTCCTCGACGCGTTGGTATCAGACGTGTTTTCCAGGCTCAAATAACAGAAATTGTACTGTTGTCCTCCCCAAATCAGTAAAGATGATCGACTATTGTAATTAGCATGATAGAATCAAAGCATCAGTGGCCTAAAACATTTTGGGGTAACATTCACTATTTTTTGAATATTCAGGATCTTTTCTTTCCTTTGCAGAAAGGTATATATATAATTATAATGTGCTTACTGCCCACTGCGACGTTACCTCTCAGTGTAATGGTCGGGATCGTTGTCGCATCCGCTTTGCGGATTCCGAGTCGGGCCCTTTCCTTATTTGGTAGATGAGGGAGTGCTCCCAGTCCCGAGTCAACAGGCTGAAGCACTGTTTCACTCGATGGCTATTTACTTATATTTCCAACCATCTCCATCGCACGACCTCAAAACATGTCCTCCCCCCTTTCTTCTAGTGCTCAGCAAGCTAAAAACATTGGGGACCAATATTACAAGAATCATTGTCACGAAAAGGCTGTAGAACAGTACACCATCGCCCTAGCGGATACATCATCGAGAGACGCAATCTTACATGGGAATAGAGCTGCAGCGTATATAGCACTAGAAAAGTGAGTGTGACCACCCCTGACCGATAGAGGATATTTTGAACAACGCGACATCTCCATGTTTAGATTCTCAGAGGCTCTCAAGGACAGCGAGCTGGTACTTTCAGTACTCTAAATGATCCAATTTTCTAATTCAAAATGTTCACAGTCAATTCAATTGGATCCAATGTATGCGAAGGGATTCGGGAGAATAGGGACATGTTACGAGGTGACCTTCTGGCCAGGACAGAGACATAGCAGACCGCTAATGGCTGTTTTAGAGACTTGGTCGAACTAAGCACGCAGCGGATGCCTATGCGACTGCCATGCAGATACTCGACGAAGCCAATGACCCTTCCATCAGCAATAGAAGCCTGTATAGAGAGTACAGATCAAACTTCGTCGCAATAGAGAGTAAAGAACGCGAGATCTTGTCACAAAGAAACTCGTACGAGACGGATCCTTGGATTCGAGCAAAACAATTAGGAGAAGTACCTCAAGAGAGCAGCGTGCGTACAACTCCTTTTGATTATTGAATGTCAAATGCTGATGGAGGAAATAGGCAGCGTTGATCATCTCCGCAAGAAAGGTTAGTACTCAACCTCTATACTCTATATATTAGGGCACAAGTAACCCCACGAGAAGGACATAGAAGACGGATTCACGGCCATCAAATCCTGGCGGATGTCCCCCGATGGACGTATATCTGGAAGACTAGGAGGAATTGTCTCTCTTACAAACGGTATATTGAAGGATGGGCGAGCCTTTGAGATATCTGGGAGTGACTTCATAGAGTCATTGGACAGGCATAGTAAGCCTATTGCTGCCTCACGTAAAAGGTTCTCCTACTCATGGTATCTTTACTCTAGTGCACCTGGAGATGGTAATGGCCAAAGCATGGCCTTTGAATTTGACTTCAGAAGACTTGTTGCAAGAAGCAAGGAAGTCCGTCGATATATCTGGATGGGATTTACTCAAGAATGCATTGGACATCACAGTAAGGTGGAGTCTGTTTGTTTTTTTCGCCTTAAAACTGCTGTTCCCTGATCAGGTACGTAGATGTTGGTTTTTGATGGCATTCTTGGGACAGGGATATTTGTACCCGCTTCCGCATTACCAAATCCTTTCGATCTATGAAAAAATAGTGTCCTTTGTGGAAGCTGGGAGAGTGGAATGGGTGGCCATACCTGGAGATATTCGAGGGGAAGTATTTGATGATTGGTTCCTCATGGCTGTGAAGAAGCATCACTTAATCGCTTATGTAAGGGTGAGCACATTTAGACCTTCCTAGAGCTACTCAAATCTGATGTTGTTCTGCCCAAGGCAGTTCAAGATAGCTATCTCCCTCCCAGCCATCCTCTCTCCTTATCGGTGCCACCAATCAATGTTCGGGCTAAGAAAATTGTTGATCATCTGGATGGTATCACCCTAGTCCACGCCACTGATCCAATCAAACGCAGTGCATTCTTCAGGTACCCCAAAGCCACAGCCTATGCGTAAGAAATTCTAGTGTTT
>Ga0157379_10003311_pt1 | contig 13644 bp, 16 predicted proteins | sample S25metaG_FD_121802 | JGI IMG/M metagenome (GOLD analysis project Ga0157379, IMG submission 121802) | Switchgrass rhizosphere microbial communities from Kellogg Biological Station, Michigan, USA - S2-5 metaG | ecosystem: Host-associated > Plants > Roots > Rhizosphere > Soil | place: USA... | reverse complement strand
GTCTCGGCGGCCGCAACTTCGACCACCGCACAGCCGACGTGTTCGGCCTTGGCGATGAGCGGAATTTCGGTGAGATAGTATTCGTTCTGGACGTTGTGATTGGTGAGACCCTTGGCCCAGCGAAAAAAACTTTTCGCATCGGCGCTCATGACGCCGGCGCTGCACAGGTCCAGCCGGCGCTCTGCGTCGCTGGCGTCGCGGTACTCGACGATGCGATCCAAAAGTCCGTTCGGCGTCGTGACGACACGACCATAGGAAATGTTGTGCGACCGGAATGCGACGATCGCCATGCCGGTCTTTGCCTGCGCCGCGAACGACGCTTCGAACGTATTGGCGGTAAAGAGCGGATGGTCGCCATAAGTTACGACGAGCGTGCCGGCAAATTCCTTGAGCGCCTCGGCGGCACAAGCCGCGGCATGACCTGTGCCGAGCTGGCGGTCCTGCACCACGGTTTCGACGCCGACGGCGGCGGCGAAATCCTTGACCGCTTTCGCGCCCGGCGCCATCACCACCACGATGCGTTCGGCGCCAGCGCCACGCGCCGCCGCAATCACATGACCAAGGATGGGCAAGCCGGCAATCGCATGCATGACCTTGGGCTTCGCGGACTTCATCCGCGTGCCCTGTCCTGCCGCCAGGATCACCGCAGCTCGTGTCATCGCGTTCACCTAAACCGCCGAAGAAAAAGGACGAAATGACGATTTGCGACGCTATATTGCCTCAACGTCACAGCGGATTCGTTAATGCCGGCCCTGATTTTCGACCTCGACGGCACCTTGGTCGACACCGCTCCCGATCTCCTGTCCGCGACCAATGCCGTGCTGCGCTCCGAAGGCCGGCGCCCGGTAGACCCGGCCACGCTACGCCACATGGTGGGGTTTGGCGCCCGCGCGCTGATCGAACAGGCCATGGCGGCCACCGGCGCGCCGGTCGATCCGTCCCGGCTGCCTGCGCTGATCGACATTTTCCTCACTCATTACCGAGCCCATATCGCCGACGAAAGCGTAGCCTTTCCCGGCGTCGTGGAAACCTTGCAGAAGCTCACCGACGCCGGCCGCCGGCTGGGCGTTCTTACCAACAAGCCCCAGGCCATGGCTGATCTTCTGCTGCAGGCCTTGCGGCTCGCGCGGTTTTTTCCCGTCATCTACGGCGCCGGCCGCATGAACTACGTCAAGCCGGACGCCCGCATTTTCCACGACGTGGTGCGCGAGCTGGGCGGCGAACCGGGTGTCATGATCGGCGACAGCATCACCGACGTGGCCACCGCGCGGGCCGCCAAGGCGCCTATCATTCTGGTATCCTATGGCTATACGCCCGAGCCGGCGCACAGCCTTGGCGCCGACGTGGTCACCGACGATTTCGCGCAAATTCCGGAACTGCTCCGCAAGCTAAAGTTTTAGCAACAGAACGTATGGTGCCGCGTTAGGCTTCACGCAGCGGGAAATAATTTTGGGAGGCGTCATGGGCAATGTGAAGTTCGCGCTGATCGCGGCGGCAACGCTCGTTCTGGCCGGATGTGGGGAACGGGCGAAGTACCCGGAAACCGCCGGCTATGGCCCCTCACCGACCCTGGCGGCGCCGAACGCGACCTTGATCCCGACGATCAATATCGCCAAAGCCGTGGGCTGGCCCAAGGGCGCTACCCCTGCTGCGGCCCCGGGCTTGCAGGTTTCCGCATTTGCGTCCGGCTTGCATCATCCGCGTTGGCTGCTGGTCCTGCCCAATGGCGACCTGCTCGTCGCCGAAACGACGGCGCCGCCGCAGCCCGACGAGTTCAGGGGCTTTCGCGGTTTCATGGCGAAAATGCTGCTCGGCAGCGCGGGCGCCAGTTCGCCCAGCCCCGATCGCATCATCCTGCTGCGTGACAGCGACCATGACGGCGTCGCCGACAAGCGCTTCGTGTTGCTGAAAGGGTTGCACACGCCGTTTGGCATGACGCTGGTCGGCGATACGCTCTATATTGCCGATACCGACGCGGTGCTGGGCTTTGCCTATCACGCGGGCGACACGGAAATCACCACGCCGGGCAAGACGATCGTCGCGCTGCCGGCCGGTACCATCAACCACCACTGGACCAAGAACGTCATCGCCAGTCGCGACGGCCACAAACTCTTCGTCACGATCGGCTCCAACAGCAATGTCGGGGAGAACGGCATGGCGGTGGAGGCAGGGCGCGCCGACATCTGGGAAGTCGATCCCGCCACCGGCCAACATCGCGTGTTCGCGACCGGCATTCGCAACGGCAACGGCATGGACTGGGAGCCGACGACCGGCGCGCTGTGGGTTGCGGTCAACGAACGCGACGAGATCGGCAGCGATCTGGTACCGGACTATATGACCGCGGTGAAGGACGGCGGTTTCTATGGCTGGCCCTACAGCTATTACGGCCAGCATGTCGATGATCGCATCCAGCCGCAGCGCCCCGATCTCGTGGCGCGCGCCATCGCGCCGGACTATGCGCTGGGCGCCCACACCGCTTCGCTCGGTCTGGCTTTTTCCGCCGGCGCGAATTTGGGCGCGCGCTTCGCGAACGGCGTTTTCATCGGCCAGCATGGCTCGTGGAACCGCGACCCGCGCGCCGGCTATCGCGTGATTTTCGTGCCTTTCAAGAACGGCAAGCCGGCGGGAATGCCCGTCGAAGTTCTCCGCGGCTTTCTCAACGCCGCCGGTGAAGCGCAGGGCCGGCCGGTGGGCGTGGTGCTCGACAAGACGGGCGCCTTGCTCGTTGCCGACGATGTCGGCAACACGGTGTGGCGCGTGTCCAAACGTTAGGTGCGGCACATAACTTGACGCCCGCTGCGGGCCCACCCTATAGGACGGGTCCGCCAGCCGGCGGGCGCGTAGCTCAGCGGGAGAGCACTCCCTTCACACGGGAGGGGTCATAGGTTCAATCCCTATCGCGCCCACCAGGACTTGCAGCGCGCCACACAAATCAGCATGGCGACGCTGCCAAACTCGCGGCGCTTGCAGCCGCAGGCGCTGCGTTATCAGGCTGCGCGACCGTCATCAAGGGATCAACTCAGTCGATCGTCATCACGTCTCCACCCGTTACGGGGGCGTATTGCATCCTATCGAGCAAGGAAGGCAATTGGCCGGTCACCACCCCAAGCGCCGTGACCGTCGACAAGTCGAAGGACGACATTTTGGTCAAGTGCACGAAGCCCGGTTATCAGGACGCGAGCGCAAGCATTCCTTCCGACTTTCAGGGCTGGACATTGGGCAACTTGGTGCTTGGCGGGCTGATCGGTGTTGGCGTCGATGCAGCAAGCGGCGCGATGAACGAATATCCGGGCGCGTTCGGAGTGCCGATGACTCCGATCGCCGGCTATGCGCCGGCCATACCCTCTTATCCCGGACCGGCGGAGGCCAGCGTCAGTTACATTTCCGGCACTTCCGGACCCGATCTCGGCATACGGGGCACAACCGTCACGCCCTACAGCACAGTCGCGGTGCACATGAATGATCCGCACGGCGCCTTCATCGCATCGGTTAAACCGGACGGCGCCGCTTGGCGAGCTGGGCTGCAGGCTGGCGATATCGTCATGACGTTCAATGGACTTCGCGTTGATACTTTCGATGCCCTGAGCCGCATTGTCGCGACCACGGCGGCAGGCGCAACGGTAACGCTCGGCGTGCTGCGTCAGGGTCACCTGTTGGATGTGCCAGTCCGACTCTGAGTTCGCGCGATCGCTTCGCCGTCCCTACCGCACTCCGCCGACTTCAGACAGACCGCCTTATTCTCGTTCACCGCTAAAATACCCAATGATTTCCAATGAATCCTGCGCCAAGCGCCGGCGCACATGGAACCCCACAACGCCTTCACACGTTTGCAATGAAGGGTCAGTCGGGAGAGACACATGAGCCAGAACATCGACAACGGGCCGGTGGTAAAAACCGAGACCGGCGCCCCGACACTTGAGCACCGCAAGGCCGACCGCGCGGGACAGATCGCGCTCGGCAGCGCATTGCTGGTGCTGATCGTGAGCGGCGTGGCCGCCTTGGCAGGACTGGGTGCCGTGGCGCTGACGGCGGCGGGCTTATGCGTAGCTCTGGTCGTTATCGGCCTGTTGCTGCACTATGAAGGCGAACGCCAACGCCAACGCCCCGATTCCGCTCGGCCGCGCTACGGCCGGTAGCAGTCAGCAAGTTTCGCGGCGCGCGGCACGGCCGACGGAGCGAAGACGTGGCACGGCTGGAATTTCCGGAAAACGCTTTCACCCGCGCCTTCGGTCTAGCTGTGCCGATCGTGCAGGCGCCCATGGGCGGTGCCGCCGGTCCGAGATTGGTCGCGGCGGCGGCAAATGCGGGCGCGCTCGCCATCCTGCCCATCTGGGTTGGTCCACCGGCAGCGGCAACGGAAGCAATCATGCGCACCCGCGCGCTGACGCAAAAGCCATTCGCGGTGAACCTGCGTGCCGATCTTGTCCAAACCGATCACATCGCGGCGGCCATCGCCGCTGGGGTCTCGCTGGTGCATCTGTTCTGGGGCGACCTCGCACCGTCGATGCCCGCTATCCGCGGCGGCGGCGCACGCGCCATCGCCACGGTCTGCGACGTCGATACCGCGAAATCCGCGCTGGATGCGGGTGCCGTGGCGCTGATTGCGCAAGGCGTGGAAGCCGGTGGGCATGTGCAGGGCACAACACCGCTCGCGCAACTGGTCCCGAACGTCGTCAAAGAGGCGGCCGGCATTCCAGTGATCGCCGCGGGTGGCATTGCCGATGCGCACGACGTGCTCGCCGCGCTGGAGCTGGGCGCGTCAGCCGTCATGCTCGGTACGCGTCTGCTGGCAAGCGCAGAGTCCGACGCGCATCCCGACTACAAACAGGCGCTGCTACGTGCCAAGCCGGGCGACACGGCGCTGTCAGAGTGTTTCGACGGATTTTGGCCCAATGCGCCACACCGCACGCTCAAGAATTCGACATTCGTCGCGTGGGACCGCGCGGGTCGACCTTCCGCGGGCGCGCGTCCCGGCGAAGGCGAGATTGTCGCGCGCATCGCCGGCGCATTCGAGATACCGCGCTACCACGCCGCAACCCCGACCCAGCAAATGGTGGGCGATTGCGAAGCGATGGCGCTTTATGCCGGGACCGGCGTCGGAAAAGTCACCGACATCCGGCCGGCGGGCACGTTGCTCGGCGAACTGGTGGCAGCGGTCCGCCTCGCTGCAGAGTAGCCGTACGGCAATCGTTTCCGCTTAGGCCGGCTTCTGTCTTTGCAGCAGCGCCGTCAGGTCGCTCACCGCCTGAGACAGCTGGACGACTTCGGTCTCGCGCAGTTTGTCGATCTTCTCGTGCAGCAGCTCGATCTCGAGCTCGGCCTTTACGTTGATCTGATAGTCGTGCTCGGCCGCCTGGCGATCAATATCCTGTTGCCGGTTTTGACTCATCATGATGAACGGCGCCGCATAAGCCGCCTGAAAGGACAGCGCGAGGTTGAGCAGAATGAATGGATAAGGATCCCAGCGCTGGACATAGGCCGTGATGTTGAGCGCGATCCAGAACAGGAGAACGATCGACTGGATGATGATGAAGCGCCACGAACCCATGGTCGCGGCAACCGTATCGGCGATGCGCTGCCCGAACGTGAGCCGGGTTTGGGGTCGTTTGGCGCCTGACGCGGCGTCGCGATGTTGTCGGCGCAGCAGCCGCAGTTCCGCGAGCAATCGGTGTTCGGTGTCCTTGAGGCTGTGCTTTGCATTTCCACCGGCTGCAGCCATCACGCACCCCCAAGCTGGCGACTCGGCAAGAATACAGAAGATGGCTCAGCGCGAAAGACTCGTCTCGCGCATTGTGCGCCGGCGCCGCATCTGGTCTCATCCGCGCCTTGGCAATCGGGAGAAGCGATCATGGCACGTTCACCGGATTACATCGGCGCCACCGGCATTGGCGTCAGCGACCTGAAACGCTCGACCGATTTCTACGCCCGGGTGCTCGGCATGACCGTGATGCAGACTTTCAAACTCGACTATATGGACGAGGTTGTGCTCGGTCACGAAGGCCGCAATGCGGTGGTGCTGATGCATTACACGGACGGCTCCCAGCGCAATTACAAGGACAATCCGGTCAAGCTCGTCTTCTATGTCACCGATCCGAAGGCCGTCGCCGCGCGCATCCGCGCCGATGGACTTGAGGTCACCCGCGATCCAGCGCCGGTCGAATCCTTCGGCAATGCCATGGTCGGCTTGGCCAAGGACCCGGACGGCTATGTCATCGAACTGCTGCAGGCGCCGCCGCCCAGGAGCTAGCCTTCAGTCGCCTGGCCGGGCGTCACGCTGGTGCCGGGCGGTGTCGGCTCCGGCGCAACCTTGGGTGCCGACGGCGCACCGGCAAGTTTTTCGTTGATGTTGGTTGTAGTGGCGAGCGGCGCATAGACGTCGTCGCGCAGATCGTGTGGCTTCTGTTTCTCGTCCATGGTGTTTTCTCGCAGGTGTTGCAAGAGGCTAACGCGCGCGCGGCGCAATCGTTGCACTCAACCCGTCGAAACCTCGCCGCGGCGATACCGCCGCATGCCGAGCTGGAACATGAGGGCGGCAATGCTGCCATAGGCAGCGGCCGAGGCCACCAGCACGAAGAACGTTTCCAGCGACGGCGCGCGCAGGAACGTCACTGGCGCCAGCACGACAAATCCGGCCGGCAGCAAGGTGTAGGCGATCAATCTCGTCGCGCCCGAATAGATCGAACCGGGATAGCTGGAAAACAGCAGCATGAAGTCGGTCAAGTCGCGGGCGAAGCTGCGCGCTCCGGAGAACCAGAAGGCAAGGCTGGCATAGGCGACCGCGGAGGCGATATAGACGACCGTACCGCAGACGAGGCCGGCGAGTACCAATGCCGCGTCGCTCCACGAGAGCGCGGCGAAGGTGAACAGCATCCAGATGCCCATGATCAGATCGCCCCAGGCCGTGGCGATGCTCTCGCGCGCCAGAAGGCGCACCAGCACCGCCTTGGGTTGCGTCAACAGGGCGTCGATCTCGCCGCGCAGGATCGTCGCTGCCATATCGCGATAGCCGCCGAAGAAGATGCCGCTGACGCCGACGATGCACATGATGAGCCCCAGCAGCAGTGCAACGTCGGCGAGGCCCCAGCCGCCGACTTTGCGAAAGCCGGCAAAAAACATGTACCAGAGCACCAGGAAGAACACGTCGTTCACGATCATGCCGACCGATTGCAGCGTGAAGTTGGTGCGGTCCATCAGCGAGGTGCGGATGGCGGCGGCGACGTTGGCGGCGTAGGTGGCAAGCGCCGGCATCACGCACCTTCCCTCAAGATTTTCGCGATAGCCGCACGCCATACGAGCGCAATCAGGATTGCGATGATGCCGATCCAGACCAGCTGGCTCGCCAGGCCGGCGACAAATCCGGCCGCGGATGGCGCAATCATCTGGTTGCCGGCGATGAAGGTATTGGCGGCAAACGGCGTCAGGCGGGCCGCCTGGTAGAGCCAATCCGGATATAGGCTGATCGGCGCGAACAAGCCGCCGAGGATAAACATCGATTTCTGCATGATCAGATACGGCGGCAGCACGCGCCGAACCCAGAAGGCCGACAGCCCGACCAGAGTGTAGAGAAGTACGCCGACCGCTCCACCGAATACGCCCAGCACGGCGACATAGGCGAACGCAATGGCCGGCGGCGCGCTCCGTCCGGAAAGCGCCAGTGCCACCAGCGCGGCGACCGCAATGCCAAGGAGGCGAGCCAGCGTGTCGCCCATCGCCTCGGCGATCCTCTGCAGCAGATAGGGTTTGGGCCGCAGCAACTGGGGCTCCAAGTGGCCGAAGCGGATATCGTCTTCCAGCCGCAGGTGGATCGCGGCGATTGAAAGCATGATCCACTCCGTCGCGCCGACATAGAGCGTGAGGCCGCCCGGCGGCAAGACGTTGGCCAACGTGCCGGGCAAGTTCTGCCCCGCCACCTTGTCCCACAGCGCCGACAGCACGGCCATGATCACCAGATAGAACAACGCCCTGCCCATCAGGATCGGCCAATTGGCCAGATTCCGCCGCACGCCGAGCCCCAAGGCGCTCAGCGCGGCGGCGAGCGTGGCGGTCAATTCAGCGTGTGGCCGCGGCGTAGATCTCACGCACCACCTCCTCCATCGGCGGGTCCTCGATCGTGATGTCCTCGATGCCACCAAGCGCCAGCGCCGCCTCCAGCACCGCATCGACTCGCGTCGTGCGCGTATCGACTTCGAAGATCGAGATGTGCGGCTCGCTCACGCGGCGCACCACGCCGGGCAGCGAGATTTCGATTTTTGGCGCGGTTGAGCGCAGCGTCACCAGCCGGTGGCCGAGAAATTGGCGGCGCAGCTGGTCGGTCGGCTGATCGACGACGATGCGGCCGGCGTTGATCACGATGACCCGGTCACAGACGAGTTCGATGTCACGCGTATCGTGCGAGGTGAGCACGACCGTCTGGCCTTCCTTGCCGGCGTGCTCGCGGATGAAATCGCGGATGGCGCCCTTGGCCGTGATGTCCAGACCGATGGTCGGCTCATCGAGGAACAACAGCGCCGGACCATGCAACAGGCTCGCCACGATCTCGCAGCGCATGCGTTGGCCGAGCGAGAGCCGCTGCGCCGGCTGCTCCAGCAGCGAGCCGAGTCCGAAGCGCTCGACCAGTTGCGCCAGCCGGACTTCGAACGTTTTCGCCTCGACATCGTAGATGCGCCGCAACAGCCTGAACGAATCGCGCGCCGGCAGTTCTGCCCACAGTTGCGAGCGCTGGCCGAACACCACGCCGATGCGATAGGCCAGCTGACGCCGCTGTTTCCATGGCACGAAGTCGAGCACCCGTGCGGCGCCGGACGTCGGCTCCAGAATGCCGGACAGCATTTTCAAGGTCGTGGACTTGCCCGCCCCGTTCGGCCCGATGATGGCGACGCGTTCGCGTGCGGCAATCTCGAACGAGATGTCGTCGACCGCCGCGATAGTCTGGATGTCGCGCGCGAAGAGACCGGTCAGGCCAGCTGCAAAGCCCGGCCGGCGCCGGACATAGCGGAATTCCTTGCGCAGGTTTTCGACGGTGATGATTGCGGGCATGGCACGGAATCGTTGCGACAATGGCCAGAGTACAGCGCGCGCGCAAAAGAGCACGTCAGCCGGCGCATCATCGCTTTCCTCCCCATTCGATCCACGTCAGCGCATCCTGCCACACGATCTCAGCCGAAAGATCCCGCAAAAGCATATGGTAGCCATGATCATAGCGATGGACTTCGGCCCGGTCGCCGAGTGCGGCGACGACTGCTTCGGTCGGTCCGGCGGGAATGACCTGGTCGTTCTTGCCGTAGAGAAAGAGGATGGGCGGCGGCGCGTTCAGATGGTCCGGCGCCTGGCGCGCCTCATCCATCAAGTTGACGAGACCATAGACCGCGTCGGTGCGCGTCTCGTGCTGGAACAGCGGATCGCGTGCCAGGGCCCGCATCATCGCGATGTTGTCGGACGGCCAAATCTTGAGCCCGCTACCCGAGACGTGCAGCCAGGGCACGGTGTGCGCGGCGAGCCAGAGCGTCGCGCGGTAGGTTGCGGGCATTTCGGCGCGCGACCAAACCGCGGGCGCCACCAAAATGACACCCGAAAGGTTCGGTGTGTCGCCGCCTGCCAGTGCGGACAAAACCACCGCACCTCCCATGCTCTCACCCAGCGCGAAGACCGGCACGCCGGGAAATCGAACGCGAGCCGCGACGACCGCGTCGGCGAAATCGCCGCGCAGCACGCCACCGCCAGCCCACAATCCGGAATGCTCGGACTGGCCAAAGCCGCGCTGGTCATAGGCAAGCGTGGCGATACCGTGCTGTGCCCACCACGCGGCCGGCATGGCGAAGGCGTTGGAATAATCGCTCATACCATGCAACGCGACGATCACGGCCTTGGGCTCTTCCGGTCCCCAGGCGCGCAATGGCAACTTGGTTCCGTCGCGGGTGAGAAAAAAGTTCGCAGTGATGGCCGGCGTGTCGCGTTCCGCACCACGCGGCGCAAGCATCGGCGCGCAGGCGACGCTCAGGAGTAGAGCGAGCGCCGCACACGCCCGCGCAGATAAGGAAGCAAGTCGCGATCGAACCATGGGTTCTTTTTCAGCCAGGCATTGTTGCGCCACGACGGATGCGGCAGGGGAATATAGCGTGGCGCATAGTTGCGCCATGCCTTCACGGTCTGCGTCAAGCTCTCGCCATTGCGCGCGCCCAGATGCCATTTCTGCGCATAGCCGCCGATCAGGATGGTGAGCTTGAATTCGGGCAGCGCCGCGAAGAGGGCTTCGCGCCAAATCCGCGCACATTCGCGCCGCGGCGGCCGGTCGCCGCCCTTGGCGTCGAGTCCGGGAAAGCAAAAACCCATCGGCACGATGGCAATGAGCCGCTCGTCATAGAACGTGTCGCGGTCGAGTCCGAGCCAGTCACGCAGCCGATCGCCGCTCGGATCAGTCCAGGGTACGCCGCTCAGGTGCACGCGCGAGCCTGGCGCCTGACCGACGAGACAAAGCTTCGCCGTCGCGCTGGCGCGCAGTATCGGCCGCGGTTCGATGTCTGCCGCACAAATCCGGCAGGCCCGAATATCTGCGACGATGCGCCGGAGTTCGGACGTGCCGGCCGTCATGCGTCGCCACGCAACATTTGCCGCGCGATGACGATCTGCTGGATCTGGCTCGTGCCCTCGTACAAGCGGAAGATGCGCACGTCGCGGTAGAAGCGTTCGATACCATAGTCGGCCACATAGCCTGCGCCACCGAATATCTGCACGGCCTTGTCCGCCACCCGGCCGACCATCTCGGAGGCGAAATATTTGGCGCAGGCCGCCTCCATCGTGACGTTTTCGCCGCGGTCGCGCTTCTGCGCTGCATCGAGCACCATTGTTCGCGCGGCATAGGCTTCGGTCTTGCAGTCCGCCAGCATTGCCTGGATGAGTTGGAATTCGCCGATCTTCTGGCCGAATTGTTCGCGCGTGCGGGCATAGTTCACGCTCTCCGCGATCAGGCGTTCGGCGACGCCGACGCAGACGCCGGAGATGTGCAGACGGCCGCGATCAAGCACCTGCATGGCGACCTTGAAGCCCTCGCCCTCCTTGCCCAGGCGCAGCGCCGCCGGTACGCGCGCATTGTCGAAGTTGACGTCACAGATATGGGCACCTTGCTGGCCCATCTTCTTTTCCGGCTTGCCCACCGAAACGCCCCCAAGATTTGCCGGCACGATGAATGCCGAGATGCCGCCGGCACCTTTGCGGTTCGGCTCGCTCCTCGCCATCAAGGTGAACATGCCGGCACGATTGGCATTGGTGATGAAGCGCTTGGTACCGTTGACGACATAATGATCGCCGTCCGCAATCGCCGTCGTGCGCACCGAGGCGGCATCGGAACCGGCTTCCGGCTCGGTCAGCGCAAAACTCGCCACCACTTCGCCGCTCGCGAGTTTCGGCAGCCATTCCCTTTTCTGCGCGTCGGTGCCGAACATCACGACGCCTTGGCTGCCAATACCGACATTCGTGCCGATGACCGAACGGAACGCCGGCGACGTGTGGCCGAGTTCCATCGCCACCAGCACTTCTTCCTCCATGGTAAGGCCGAGGCCGCCATATTCGGTGGGTATGGAAAGGCCGAACAGGCCAAGCTCACGCATTTCCGCGATGACACTTTCGGGCACGCGATCTTCTTCGCCGACCTTGGCCTCGATCGGCACGCATTTCTCGCGCACGAACCGGCGCACGGTTTCCAGCAGCTGCTGGCGGGTGTCGATGTCGAGCGGCATGGCTGTCTCCCTGTGGCAGGAAGACTAGCGCATCGCTTTGAACGCTGGCGAGTCGGTCAGCTGTCGTAGCTGTCGCGCGGGATATAAACGGAAATGTTGAGGACGTGATCGATTGTGCTGGCATCAGGTCCGAGCGGCATGAAGACGCTCTCGCTGTAGATGTATTGCTTGTGTGCCGCGCCGCGCTCCAGCCAGCCACGGAAAGCATAGGCATTGCGCCGGCGCACGGCGCGATCGTACAGACTTTTCAGAACCGGACCGTAGCCCGGCGAAAACCGATCAACGTCGCTGACACGCAATCCCTGCATGCTGAAACCATGCGAGATGACATGCGCATCGCCCACTATGCGATATTCGTAATCGGCGCCGCCGTCGACGAGCTTGATCAGCACAACGTGACGCAGAAGCGCCGAGAGATCACGCGGCGTCATGTCGGCCCGCGCCGGGTAGGGCCGTTCGCCGCGCAGCTTCAGCCAGTAATCGAAGCCCCGGCGGACGACCGGGCTTTCGATCTGATCCAACGGCAGCACGCCAGACGTGCCCTGCGGCACGCTCTTGGGCACCGATACGACGTCGGCGGGGTAGTGCACGCGTGTCTTCCCAAAAAAAACACGGACAGCTTGCGCCATTGTGGTTAAAGGAGTGACAACAGAAATTTCAGCAGTAGCCCTGATCCGATGCTTTTGTCCGTTCTCGACCAGTCGCCGATCCGCAAGGACGGCACCGCCGCCCAGGCGGTCGCCGAAACTATTGCGCTGGCAAAGGCCTGCGACGGCATGGGTTATCATCGTTACTGGCTCGCCGAGCATCACAACAGCAACTCATTTGCCGGCTCCTGCCCTGAAATTCTCATCGGTCGTGTCGCACAGGAAACGCAACGCCTGCGTGTAGGTTCTGGAGGCGTGATGCTGACGCATTACAGCGCGCTCAAGGTTGCCGAGCAGTTCCGCATGCTGGATGTGCTCACCCCGGGCAGGATCGATTTGGGACTGGGCCGGGCACCCGGTTCCGACCAGATGACGGCACGGGCGCTGCAGTCAGGGCCACAGGCCTGGCCGATCGATGTGTTTCCCAGTCAGGTTAATCTGCTACGTCAATTTCTCGATGACTCATCCGGCAAAACGCCGCTGCCGGAAAATCATCCCTATCACGGCATTCACGCCATGCCGCGGGCCGCAACGCCTGGTCCGGAACTGTGGATGCTCGGGTCGGGAATTCACGGCGCGGTGTACGCCGCCGAACTCGGCCTCCCGTTCAGCCATGCCTACTTCATCAGCGCCGACGGCAGCGAAGACGCGGCGAACGAGTATCGCTCGCGTTTCAAGCCAAGCGCGGCGTGCCCAAAGCCGCGCCTGTCGCTGGGCGTTGCCGCGCTTGTCGGTGAGAACGAAGCAGACGCCATGCGTCTTGCCGCCTCTCGCAATATGTGGGTGGTGCGTTTGCTCAGCGGCCGGCCGATCCCGTTTCCGTCGCCGGAAGAAGCCCTCGCCCAACCGCTCACGGCGCAAGAGGAAAAGCTGCTGGCGACCGTCGCCAAGCGTTCGATCGTCGGCACCGGCGCGCAGGTGCGCGAGAAGCTGACGGCGCTGGCCGAAGCGCACGGCGCCGAAGAACTCGTGGTCGTGACGATCACCTACGACTATGCCTCGCGTCTGCGGTCATATGAATTGTTGGCGCGGGAATTTGGACTTGCGTAACCGGCTTCGTCCCTCGACAAGCTCGGGATGAGGAAACACCACCCCTCATCCTGAGCTTGTCGAAGGATGGAAGGCAGGCTCAAACCATCAGAGCCCTCAAGTCACCGGCAGCAGCCCGATCATTGCGCCCGTCAGGCCGCTCGCCATGGTTCCCGAGACGATCGCCCGCATCGCCAGCGGCACGAGTTCATCGCGGCGTTCGGGCATCAGCGCGC
>Ga0157379_10003310_pt1 | contig 13647 bp, 13 predicted proteins | sample S25metaG_FD_121802 | JGI IMG/M metagenome (GOLD analysis project Ga0157379, IMG submission 121802) | Switchgrass rhizosphere microbial communities from Kellogg Biological Station, Michigan, USA - S2-5 metaG | ecosystem: Host-associated > Plants > Roots > Rhizosphere > Soil | place: USA... | reverse complement strand
CGGAACGCCTCGTGCTCGATGACGACCACACGCTCGTCGAAACCGGATCCAGGCGGAGTCATCCGTCGCAGGCCGCGGCCGAGCGCCTGCTCGGGCAGGATCTTGTTCGCCGCGCTGAGGGGGCGCAATGTGACGATCACGCAGACGTTGCGCACGTCCCAGCCCTCGCGGAGCATGAGGACGCTGACGATGCAGCGGATTCGGCTGTCCGGCGCGTCGACGTCGCGGGCGGCGCGGCGGGCGAGGTCGAGATCGTCCTTCGTGATCTCACCGGAGCGGTTGGTGTGGATGACGAGGAGCTGGTCGCCAGCGAAGTCCGGGAGCTGGCGCAGGTAATCGCCGGCCTCATCGGCGGCGAGCGTGTTCTCGCACATCACAAACAGCACCGGCCGCTTGCCGGACGGCGAGAGCTTCTCGTTGAACTTGCGCCACCGGCCGACGGCGACGTCGAGCCACTGGCGGTTGCGCTGGAACGACGTGTCCCCGAGCTCGACCTTCGCTCCGGACACCTCGCCGATCACCGGTGTCTTGACGATCCCGTCGGCGACGGCTTGGGCGAGCGGGTAGTCAACGACCACGTGGCGGAAGACGCCGCCCTTCTCGTACTTCGGGGTCGCGGAGTAGTCGAGCTGCGAGACGACGCCTGCCCTCGAATCGTCGGGGGTGCGCGCGCGCAGCTCGTCGTGGATGCGCTCGATCGTCTGGTTCCACTTGAGCTTCTCGTCGTGGACGTGGTGGGCCTCGTCGTTGAGCACCATTACGCGTCGGCGATCGGCGATGCGCTGGAACAGTGCATCGGCCGGCGAGGCGTCGAGGTCGCGGTTGACGCGCGGGCCGAGCATCGCCTCGACGGGGTTGGGCGCGGTCTTGTTCTTGCCGCGCGTCGCTGGCGGCTCGTAGAGCCGCTGGACGTTGGTGAGGTACAGGACGCCGCGAGCGGTGACGGGCGCCGCGTCGTCCTGGAGCAACACGGCGAGGTCGAAGTCGTGCGTCCACTCGGGTGGGACGAGCGGGTCGCGGCGGAACGTCGCGGCGTCGCCGAAGTCGCTCTTCAACCGCTCGAACACGATGAGATTCGGGGCGATCACGAGGAACGACGTCGTCATCGGCGACTCGTCCTCATACAGGGCATGGAAGTAGGACCAGACGATGCACAGGCTCATCGCCATCGTCTTGCCAGAGCCCGTCGCCATCTTGATCGCGAGCCGCTGGCGCTTCGATTCGCCCGGCTGGATCGTCATCCCGTGCTCGGCGAACTCGAGGAGATCCTTGAGCCCGCGGACGGGCTCGATCTCGGTGAGGTAGATGACGGTCTCGACGGCTTCGCGCTGGCAGAAGTAGAACCGGAACGGCGTGCCGTCATCGGCACGGTGTTCGTCGGCGAACCAGAAGCCGAGCAGGCGGCGCGATGTCGCCGACGCGCCCTTATAGCCCTGCGCGCGCCACGCGTCGACGCGCGCCCGCACGCGATTGACCGCGTACGTGCCCTCGCTGGGCTTCCGTCGGTCCGGTACGCCGTAGGGGTCGCCGCGCGGACGAGCCGGTGCCTCGGCCGTCACTTGATCCGGACCTCGGCGAGTTTCGTCGTGTCGTTGCCGAAGATGTCGATGATCTTTACGACGATGGAGTACGTGCCCGGTCCGGGGTACTCGTGCCAGCCGCTCTGGGTGGCCAGCGCCGGCGTCTCGCGCGTCCGGTACGCCTGCCACTGGTTGTGGAAGACCTGGTCGCTGTAGTCGAAGTCGACGGACCAGTAGTCGATGAGATCGGCCCATGACGCGATCTGCTCGCGGACCTTCGGCGGGATCAACTCCTCGCTCGGGATCGCGAAGTCCTTCAGCACCACACATGCCTCGGCGCCCTGGCGTCGCACATCGAGATCGACGTGAGCGAGCTCGAAGAACCGCACGGCGTCCGCCTCTGTGACCTGGCGCTCCATGACCTCGCGCGGAATTTGCCGCGGCCGGACGTCGAGCCCGCGCCGGCGCGCCCGCTCGGTGATCGTGTCGTGGAGCCCCATCTCCCACTCCCAGCCGAGGATGTCGCACGACTCGACGCCGTTGTCGGCCATCTCGTCCATGACATCTTCCGTTTCGTCGATCGTCACCGGCGCGTCGGTCGCACCTACGTGCACCATGCGGCCAGCCTTGCGCCCGTGGAGGTGCGCGAAGCCCTCGACGGGATCTGCTCGGTAGAACGCCAGAATCGTGTCGAGATACGCGCGAAGCGCGCCGTTTCCGGTTTCGACCTGCCACCGCTGCCGCTCGTACGCGCCGAGGTTCTTGATCTCGAACGGTTGGCAGTCGGGGACGTTCAGGAGACGTTTGCGGGTCGTGTGGATCGCGAAGCGGCCAAGATCGCACGCGATCCAGCGGCGTCCGAGCTTCTCGGCGACGGCCGCCGTCGTCCCCGATCCAGCGAAACAATCGAAGACGAGGTCGCCCTCGTTCGACGACGCACGGATAATTCTCTCGAGCAGACTCTCGGGCTTCTGAGTCGGATAGCCGAGCATCTCGGGCCGACCCAGCATCTTGAGGTCGTCCCAGATCGATTGAACTGGGACGCCCTCGGCCTCGTCCAGATACTTCTTGTACTGCGGCACGTCGTTCTTCGAGACGACGATCATGTCCACGGCCAGCGCCTCGTCGATCTTCGACTGACTCCATCGCCAGTACTTGCCCGGCGGCGGGCGGAGCACCTTGTCACCAAATCGGCGAGTGTTGTCGTCCTTGGCGCTGTAGACGTGTGTCGCATGGAGAGGCAGGAGCCGGTATCGGCGCCCGTCGTCATCGCGGTGTCGGTACGCCTGATCCACGTACTCCTGCCGGTACTCGCCGAAGACGCGGTTGAAGGTCCCGCCGGGGCGCCGGTAGTACAAGAGCGTGTCGTGGATGCGCCCGTAGCCGTCGGGATCGTTGTGCGTATTGGCCCGCCGCCAGATGATCTCGTTCTGGAAGTTCTGGGGACCGAACAGGTCATCCAGGATCAGCTTCCCATAGTGCGCTGCCCGCCAGTCGAGATGGAGATAGATGCTGCCGGTCGTCGAAAGCAGATCGCGCATGAGCGTCAGTCGCTCGTAAAGCATCGTGAGGTACGAGGCGTAGCCTGCGCCCCAGGTGTCGCGGTAGGCGTGCTCTTCGAGGATCGATGGTTCCTTGACCCAGCCCACGTCTCCGATACTCACGTGGTGCGCAAAGTCGGCGCCCGTCGCGAACGGCGGGTCGATGTAGATGAGGTCGACTTTGCCGGCGTACTGCGACAGCAGGCTGCTCATCACGAGCTTGTTGTCGCCCCAAACGAGGAGGTTGCGCGCGTCGGGTGCCGTCGCGACGCCGCCTGCCCCGCCGAAGAGCGCCCCGGTATCGCGCTCGCGCGTCGCCCGCGACTCGTTGATCGTCTCGACCGTCTGGAACGGCAGCGCGAGGCGCTCGACCTGCGTCGGTTTCCCTTCCCACTCCAGACGGACTGCCAAGACCTGTCGACTCCTCGATCGCGCGACGACGTGCCCCGAGGAGGCTAACGACGCGGTCGGCGGGCCCCCTGGACGGCCCTTCTCCACCGGAACTGTGGGGACAAATTGGACCCCAAATGGACCCCGTCGCCGACACTCGCACCGCCCCAGACAGCGGAAAAGGCCTGCAAATACAGACCTTTTCACTAGTCGGGGAGACAGGATTTGAACCTGCGACCGCCCGGCCCCCAGCCGGGTGCGCTACCAGACTGCGCCACTCCCCGTAGATATATGTCTTGGCCGAAGCGGGCGACGGGACTCGAACCCGCTCCTAGAGCTTGGAAGGCTCCCGTGCAGCCGTTGACACCTCGCCCGCACGACCACTGGGATTGTACCGGCCGCGCCGTCCGGCACCGAGCGGACCGGCACCGATCCTGGACTGGCCGGGTCCCGGCGGTCGACATAAACTTCGGGCCCTGACGACCCTGGACGTGCTGCACGCGGAGTACGCCGGAGGCGGCCCGGGCTACCTCCTGGTCCGCGTGACCGGCCGTGCCCACGCGCCCGCGCCCGCGAAGCTCACGCCGCCGGCGCTCCTGATCCACGACCGCACCGCGTGGCGCCGGCTGGCCACCGTCGTCGGTACCGACTTCATCGACGCGGGCCCGGACCAGCCGGCGTTCCAGGTGGACGTCGAGGTCCCGCTGCACCTCGCCGACGCGGCCGGCCCGTGGTGGCTCGAGCCCGGCCTGCCCGTCGCCGTCGCCGCCCCCCTCGCGCCCGACGTCGACGCACTTCGCGCGCGCGTGCGCGAGCTCGCCGGCGAGGTCGCGGCTCTCCGCGAGCGCGCGACGACGACGCCGGCCGATGCGCCCGTCGAAGCGCCTCCGAAGATCACCGCAGCGCGCGTCCCCCGCCCCCGCCCCCGCCTGCGCGCGCTGCGCCCCACCCTGCCGGCCCTCCTGGTCGCCACGGGCGCCCTCGCCACCGCCGACGCCGTCGCCACGGTCGTCTGGCAGGAGCCGGTCACCGCGCTCTGGGCCGCCCGTCAGCAGCACGAGCTCGCCGCCGGGGTCGCGCGCCTCGACACCAAGCTGGTCCGGCAGACCCCGCAGGCCGCCCTCCAGCCCACCATCGACCCCCCGACCCGGATGCGCGCGCTGGCGCGCACGCTGGAGCGCACGACCGATCAGGGTCACCCGGTCGGCCGCCTCGCGATCCCCCGCATCGGCGCCCGCGACGTCGTCGTCCAGGGCACGGGCGCATCGAGCCTGCGCAAGGGCCCCGGCCACTACCTGGGAACCGCGCTGCCCGGCCAGCCCGGCACCGTCGGCATCGCCGGCCACCGCACCACCTACGGCGCCCCGTTCCGCCACCTCGACGCCCTGCGCCGCGGCGACGCCATCACCATCACCATGCCCTACGGCGAGTTCGTCTACCGCGTCGAGGGCACGCGCATCGTCAGCCCCGACGACGTGTCGTCGCTGACCAACATCGGCCGCCAGCGCCTCGTGCTCACGGCCTGCCACCCGCTCTACAGCGCGGCCCAGCGGATCGTCGTGATCGCTCGCCTGGACCGCTCGAAGCCGCGCGGGGCCGCGGCGACCTCGACCCAGCCCGCTACGCCACCCGCCGCGCCCGCCGCCGTGCCTGCAGCGCCAGGCCCGAGAGCATGAGCGCGACGCCGGCGCCGCCGATGATCAGCGGCTCACCGCCGGTGAACGCGAGGTGCGTCGGCCCCGGCCGGGTGATCTGAGACGGCGGCGTACCCGGGTTCGGGGTCGGGGCCGGCGTGGGATGCGGCGCCGTCGGCACCGTCGACGGCTTCGAGGGGGATCCCGCGCTCGTGGTCGGGCCCTCGGTTCCGGCGACCGGCGCACCGGTGGTCGACGACCCGGTCTGCGTCGGCGGGGGAACCGTCGGCGTCGTGTAGCTCGACAGGGGCTGCGTGACCGTGTAGCCGCTGGTCGGATCGGTCGAGATTCCCGACTGGCCGAACGCCACGACGGCCAGACCCATCCCGGCGATGCACGCGAGCACCGCGACCATCAATACGAGCGCCGTGGGGCGCGAGACGCGCTTCATCAACATCTTCCGAGTCCGTTCCACGACGACGCCTCCGATACGTGCGGTGACGCCGAACCTAGTGACTCAAAGATGAGCAGACAAGTGGAGTGTCCGACAGCTTTTAGGAAGCCTTGCGCAAATTGCGGGAATCGACAGCGTTCGCCGCCCGCCGGCGCTTGCGCGGGGGCATGAGCTGCTGACCACCACGCATGTCGCGCAGCGCCAGCGCCGTCGTCCGGCGCGCCCGCTCGAGCACCTCGACGCGCCGCCCGCGGGCCATCAGGTTCAGGCCCATCGCGCCGATGTCCTCAGCCGACGGCTGAATCAGCAGGACCTCCGCGCCCTCGTCGCGGACCTTGCGCGCCTCGTGCCCGAGCCGGCGGCCGGACAGCCCGCGGATCACGCCGCCGACCCGCTCGGCCGGCGAGCCGCCGAGCACCTCGGCCAGCGACGAGGTCGGGTTCAGGCAGACGACGAGGTCGAGGTCCAGGCCGGCGACGAGGTCGAGGTTCGACATCGAGCACACGCCACCGTCGATGTAGCGGTGCCCGTCGATGGTGACCGGGTGGTAGAAGCCCGGGATCGCGCACGAGGCCGCGACGGCCGGCCCGACGCTCGCCACCGGCGCGCCCTCGCGCCCGAAGACGACGCGGTGCCCGTCGCGATAGTCCGTGGCGACCGCCCAGAACCGGGGATGCTCGGGCCAGTCGCCCCGCACGAAGGTCTCGACGAGCTCGCGGATCGGGCTGGTCGACACGAACCCGCGGGGCAGCCAGCCGGCGAGCACGGCGCTCGGCGGGTGCCGGCGCGGATGCAGCAGCGTCGTCAGCGCCATGCGCCATGACCCGGGCCCGATCGGCGGCAGGTCGAACGCGATGCGGAAGTCGTCGCCGGTGAAGCGCTCGGCGACCTCGTCGAGCTTCTCCGGCCCGCCCATGCGCGCGGCCAGCGCGGCGACCCGTCCGTCGGCGTCCTCGACCTCGTCGAGCGCCCTGCCCGAGCAGTAGGCGGCGAGATACTCGGGCGCGATGCCGTCGGCGACGAGGCTGCCGACGACCGATCCGGCCGACGTGCCCACGATGACGTCGGCGCTCGCCGGCTCCCAGCCCGTCTCGGCCGTCAGCGCCTCGAGGGCGCCGATCAACCACGCGGCGCCCACCACCCCGCCGGCGCCGAGCACCAGACCCACCTTCATGAGGTGGATCGTGCCCCGTCGAACCGCCTGCCCAAACCGGGGCGCCTGCGAGGATGGGGCGATGGCAGACCTCGATGTCTCCGACGGCCGCGTCGTCGTCCACTTCGGCCGCAAGCAGTCGATCCTGGCGCTCGCCCGGCAGGTCTCGGTGCCGATCGCCGATATCACGAGCGTCGACGTCGTGCCCGACGGGTGGGATCTCGACCTGGGCTGGCGCGTCGGCGGAACCGGCATCCCACGGCGCCTCGCCTTCGGCCGTTATCGCCAGCGCGGGGGCGGCCGGACGTTCGCGGCGCTCTACTGCGGCGAGCCCGCGCTGGTGATCGAGACCACGGGCGGCGACTGGGACCGGCTGGCGATCACGCTCGACGATCCTGAGGCGGCGGCCGCGACGGTGCGTGCGGCGGCGGGACTCTGAGCGGGGGAGCCGGGATTCGAACCCGGATTCACGGTTTTGGAGACCGCGCGCATAGCCGTTAACTCACTCCCCCGAGAGGGTCAGCGCATCGTAGCGTGACGCTCCGGGGCATCCCCTGCCCGATGCACCGCACCTGCGGTATCGCCGCAGGCGGCGCCGGCGAGGATCATCGGGACGGAGTGTTCGGCCTACAGCGCCAGCTCGCCGCGGCGCAGCGCGACCACGATCGCATGGGCGCGCGTCCGCGTGCCGAGCTTGCCCATCGCGTTGCGCACGTGCGTGCGGATCGTCTCGGTCGAGAGCACGAGCTCCTCGGCGATCTCCTCGATCGACCGGCCCTCGGCCAGCCGGGCGAGGACCTCGCGCTCACGGACGGTCAGAATCCGCTCGCGCGCCTCGCCGCGCTGCTGCAGGCGCCCGCGCACGTCGGGGTCGATGAAGGTCCCGCCGGCCGCGACCGCGCGCACCGCGCGCAGGGTCGTGGCCGGATCGGCGGACTTCAGGGTGAAGCCGCGGGCGCCGCTGGCCAACGCGTCTTCGAGGACGTCGAGGTCCTCGACGCCGGTGTAGAGCAGCACGCCCAGCCGGCTGTCGCGCCGCAGCAGGCGGCGCGCGAGGTCGACGCCGCTGCCGTCGGGCAGGCTGACGTCGATGAGCGCGACGTCCGGCTCGGCCGCGACGATCGCCGTGTGGCCCTCCTCGGCGGTGCCGGCACGGCCGACGATCACGTAGCCCTCACGCTCGAGCACGAGGCACAGGCCCTCGCGCACGGTCGGATGGTCCTCGACGACCACCACCCTGCGATGCCCCTGCGTCACGTGGGGCGACCGTAAGCCAAGAGGCGATCCCTCATGTCCGAACCGTCTACCCCCGATACGTCGCTGGTGCTCGACTTGTTCGCACGCGCCCCCGGCATGCTGGCTCTTGCAAATGTCCAGGGAACGCTGCTGAGCGTCAACCCTGCATGGGCGGTAACCCTAGGCGATCCGCCGGGCGAGCCGCCTGAACCCCGGCTGACCGCGCGCGCACATCCAGACGATCGCGACGCGGTCGCGGCGCTCCTGGCGCGCGTGGCGACCGGCGCGCTCGACGTCTCGGTCGCCGAGCATCGCTTCGCCCACGCGGACGGATCGTGGCGCGTGCTGCAGTGGCGCGCTGCGCGCTCCGGCGACGGCGACGCGCTCTACCTCTGGGCCGACGACGTCACCGCCCGGCGCGCCGAGCTCGACGCCCTGGCCGCCGAGGTCGACGCCATCACCTCGAGCGTCTCGCACGACCTGCGCGCGCCGCTGCGCGCGATCGACGGCTTCTCGCGGATCCTGCTCGTCGACCACGCCGGGGAGCTGCCCGAGGACACCCGCCGCTTCCTGGCGCTCGTCCGCGACGCCGGCAGCGAGCTCGCCGGCCTGTTCGACGACCTCCTCGCGGTCGCGCGCGTGGTGCGCGAGCCGCTCGAGCTCGTCGACGACGTCGATCTGGGCGCGCTCGCCCACGAGCTGGTCGACGCGGTGCTGCGCCCGCGCCAGGGCGACCGCGACGTCACCTGGACGATCGACGCCGTGCCGCCGTGCCGGTGCGATCCGCGCCTGGCCCGCCGCCTGCTCGAAGCGCTGCTCGACAATGCGCTGAAGTTCACCGGGCCGCGCGAGCATGCCCACATCGCGCTGACGTTCGATGCCGCGCAGCGCGCCTACGCGGTGCGCGACGACGGCGTCGGCTTCGATCCGGCCCTCCTCCCCAAGGCCTATGGGTTGTTCCAGCGCCTGCACCGCCGCGAGACGTTCCCCGGGTCGGGCATCGGCCTGTCGCTGGCGGCGCGCGTCGCCGGGCGCCATGGCGGCCGCATCTGGGGCACGGGCGCGCCCGACGGCGGCGCCACGTTCTGGTTCACGCTCGGTCGAGGAGGTCCGTGATGCGCGAGCTCCTGCTCGTCGAGGACCGCGCCGAGGACGTGGAGCTCGCGCTCATGGCCCTGCGGATGGTCGAGGATGCGCCCCGCGTGCACGTCGCACGCGACGGCGACGCGGCGATCGCGCTGCTGGCCGACGAGGCGATCCGCGAGCGGCTGGCGGTCGTCCTGCTCGACCTCAACCTGCCGGGCATCGACGGGTTCGGCGTGCTCGCGCACATGCGCACCACCCCGTGCCTGCGGGCGCTGCCGGTCGTCGTGCTGAGCACGTCGGGCAGCAGCGTGGACGTGGAGCGCGCCTACGAGCTGGGGGCCAACGCCTACGTCGCCAAACCGATGCGCTTCGACGCGTTCGTCGAGACGATGGCCGGCCTCGCCCGGTTCTGGCTGCAGACCAATCGCGTCTAGGGCAAGAACCTGCTTCAGGAGCCTAGAAGAGGCTCTGCGCGTCGCGCGCGAGCAGGAAGCCGTGGCCGGCCTTGTTGGAGCAGCGCAGGCCGGAGGTCTTCGACAGGCAGGTGAACGGCCCGTAGTGCTTGGTCTGGCCGTAGGCGATGACCTTGGCCTTCGGGTTCAGGGCGGTGTCGCCGACGCACAGCCGCCTGGCTCGCCCCTTCGCGGTCAGCCCGAACGCGTTGCCGTAGTCGAGCTGGCACGACGCGGGGCGCTTGGCCCGGTGCGTGACGTTGCGGACGTCGCAGCGCAGATCGGCCTTGCCCTGGAAGACGCCGTAGAAGCACCCGATGCCGTGCGACGGTGTCTGGAACGAGATCAGCGTGTCCTTCGCGCCGGCGGCGGCCGGGAGCGCGACGGCCGTGACGGCGAGCGCGGCGACGACGGGGAGCAGGCGACGGAGGGCGGGCATCGCGCGGACGCTAGTAGATCTCTCCGGAAGTTCTGTCCGGATTCCGGGCCCGGATCGACCGTCCCCTGATGCGGGCGGAGGGACTCGAACCCCCACGGCACGAAGCCACGAGGACCTAAACCTCGCGCGTCTACCAATTCCGCCACGCCCGCTCGCCACGCGCGACCGTCGCGCGGGGACCCCGCGAATTGTATGGTCGGCCGGCGATGGCCGTGAAGCGTGACGCCGGCGTCCAGCATCCGAACCGGGAGAAGGCGGCCAGCAGGGCCACCCGGGCGGTGGTGCTGCTGTTGTTGGTGGTGTCGGCCGCGTTGGTCGCGATCGTCGCCGTCGGTGGCTGGGGCGTGCTCGACGGCGGCAAGGCCGCGGTCGTGGCCTACATCCTGATCTACCTCGTCATCGCCTTCTACGTGGCCCGCTGGAACCGGGGCGTGCTGCCGGTCGCGGCCGCGCTGGCGATCATCCTGCTCATCCTCGCGGCTGTCGCGGTCCCCGGCTGGTTGGACCGCGATGCCCCCGGCTACGAGCAGACCACGCTCGACGCGTCGGTCCTCGGCCTGGTCTGCGCGCTGATCGTTCCGGTGCAGGTCCTGCTCATCGCCTTCGCGATGCGCGGCTTCGACCAGGCGTGGAACGTCGAGGTCGAACGCCCGGCCCCCGGGCATGGCGCGGCCCCGACCGCGGCGTAGGCGCCTAGACTCACCACGGCCCTGCCCGGGTGGCGGAACGGCAGACGCGGAGGCCTCAAAAGCCTTTGCCCTTCGGGGCGTGTGGGTTCGAATCCCACCCCGGGTATCGGCGATGCGCCGTCGGCTGCGGTCTCATCGCCCACCGTGTGCGGCGTGGTCGGCCGCCCCGGGGATCGGGTGCACCTCGCGGCGTCGTAGCGGGCACTGCAGAGGGCGTGCCCGCATATCCGCTCGAGTCGGCCTTCGCGTCGGGCTTCGGCCTCCTCGCCCGTCTGCGGCGCGATCGCGCACTACATCCGGACGGGGCCGTGTGGACGGTGCGCACGACGTTCGTGCGGCCGATCCCGGGCGTCCCGGCGATCGCCGACCGTGCGCCGATCGACGGACTGCTCCGGCTCTCGCGCGCGGTCGGGCTGCCCCGCAGCTGGCCGGACATCCTCGGTTGGGCGCTGCGGCTGCACGACCTGCACGGACCCGGGCGCCACCAGGATCTGCTGCTGGCGTCCTCGCCCCCACCCCCGCTGCACACCGCGCTGTGGCCCCGGCGCAGCTTCGCCACGGCCTGGTTCACCGGGCTCCTGCCCTATCGGATCGGCGATGAGCGGACCGTTCTGGTCACCCGTGCGGCCGCGCCGGACCGGTTCGCCCTCGGCACCGCCGACCCCGGGCGCCGCCGCGTCGCGCCCCTGGCCGACGTCGTGCTGACCACCCGCCGGGAGCCCGCGCCGCCCGAGGCCGCGAGCTTCGATCCCATCCGGCACGCCGCGCCGGCCTTCCGGCAGGACGCGGGTAGGCTCGACGCCATCCGGGCGCGCGCCTACGCGGCGAGCCGCGCCAACCGTCCGCCGCGCTGACCCAGGTCTCAGACGCCGGGCGGCAGCAGCCGCTGCTCGCTCCCGCGCCGCCATTCGACCAACAGCGCCGTCGCGTCGTCCTTGAGCCGGTCCTCACCGGAGCCGACGATCGCGTGGCGCAGGCGGCGCAGCGTCTCGGGCGCGGTGTTCTGCGCGGCCGCCTCGCGCTCGATGAACGCGCGCAGGCCGTCGATCCCCAGCCGCCGGCCGTCCTCGACCGATGCCTCCGACAGCCCGTCGCTGTGCAGCAGGATCATGTCGCCGGGCTCGAGCGCCTCGCGGCCGACCTCCGGCTCGAGCAGCCGCAGCCAGAGTCGCCGGCGATCGTCCCCGGTGTCGCCGGACTCGTGGATCGTCGTCGAGCTGTACGCCTTGCCCGCCAGCGTTCCCACGACCGGGACCGGCTCGCGGACGTCCCCGGCGACTTCGGCACCGGTCGCAGGCACGTCGTCTCGTCGTCGACGAGGTAGAGATCGAGATCGTCGGCCCCCGCCCGCCGCGCCTCCTCGGCCACGATGCGGGCGAGGTCGTCCGGAGCCGACAGGTGTGTGCGGCGCAGCAGCTCGGTCAGTAGCGCCGCGGCCTGTTCAGTGCGCATGGCGGGTCGTGTCCGGGTTCGCGGGCGCCATGTCGGCCGCGCTATACCCGCGATCGGCTGACCCCTCTCGTGCTACGCGGCCGCCGCGGTCGCGGTCCAGCCCGCGGCCGGCGCGATGTCGCGCACGATCGTTTCGAGCAGTCGCGCGTTGTAGTCGACGCCGAGCTGGTTGGGGACGGTGAGCAGGACGGTGTCGGCCGCGGCGATCGCCTTGTCAGCCGCCAGCTCGGTCGCGAGCTGGTCGGGCTCGCCGACGTAGCTGCGGCCGAAGCGGGCCCACGCGCCGTCGAGCTCGCCGAGCTGGTCGCTGCCCGAGCGGCTGCCGAAGAGCTGCCGGTCGAGGTCGGTGGTGACGGGGATGACGCTGCGGCTGACCGAAATCCGCGGCGTGCGCTCCCAGCCGGCCGCGTCCCAGGCGTCGCGGAAGGCCTGGATCTGCGCGGCCTGCAGCTCGTCGAACGGGACGCCGGTGTCCTCGAGCAGGAGCGTCGAGCTCATGAGGTTCATGCCCTGCTGCCCGGCCCACACGGCGGTCTCGCGGCTGCCCGAGCCCCACCAGATCCGGCGGTCGAGGCCCGGCGACTGCGGCTGGACCGTGAGCATCGGCGCATCGGACGGGCGCCCGCCGAGGTCGGCGCGGGCCACGGCATGGCCCGAGATCGCGGCCCGGAAGAGCTTGGTCTTCTCGCGCGCGAGCTCGGCGTCGTCGACCCCCTCGGGCGGCGCGTAGCCGAACGCGTCGGCGCCGCGCCAGGCGGGCTCCGGCGAGCCGCGGCTGATGCCCAGCTGCAGCCGCCCGCCGCTCAGCAGGTCGGCCACCGCCGCCTCCTCGGCCATGTAGAGCGGGTTCTCGTAGCGCATGTCGATCACGCCCGTCCCGAGCTCGATCGTCCTCGTGCGCGTGGCGGCGCCGGCCAGCAGCGGAAACGGCGCGGAGAGCTGGCGGGCGAAGTGGTGGACGCGGAAATACGCGCCGTCCAGGCCGAGCTCCTCGGCGGCGACCGCGAGCTCGACCGACTGCAGCAGCGCATCGGCCGCGGTCGGCGTCACCCCGCCGCCGCGTGGCTGCCAGTGGCCGAAGGAGAGGAAGCCGAGGCGCTTGCTGGTCATGACACCAGCTTAGCGGACCGCAGTCCGCTTATGGGGAGCGCGGCTGCGGTCAGACGTCCCCGGGTATGCCCCCGACCGCCCGGCGTGTCCTGTCCACCGCCGAGTCTGTCCACTGTCCGACCAGAAAGGAGCACCTTGCTCAAGCACAAGACCTACGCGGCGGCCGCGGCGGCAGCGGCCCTCACGGCCCTCGGAGGTGCCGTCGCGACGGCGCAGACCCCGTCGGCCCTGCCCGTCGTCACCATCACCGAGAGCCCGGGCGCCATCAGCGTCGGCGGCGCGCTGCAGTCCGGCGCGGTGACCATCCAGACGACCACCACCGGTGAGAAGGCGGGCGAGCCCACGCTCATCCGGCTCAACCCGGGCGTCACGGCCGCGCAGCTCCTCGCCGTGCTGCCCAAGGCGCAGGACCCCAACATGGTGGCCCCGTACGGGTCGATCGTCTTCGACGCCAGCGCCCCCAAGGGCACGTCGACGATGGACACGACGCT
>Ga0157379_10003308_pt1 | contig 13650 bp, 14 predicted proteins | sample S25metaG_FD_121802 | JGI IMG/M metagenome (GOLD analysis project Ga0157379, IMG submission 121802) | Switchgrass rhizosphere microbial communities from Kellogg Biological Station, Michigan, USA - S2-5 metaG | ecosystem: Host-associated > Plants > Roots > Rhizosphere > Soil | place: USA... | reverse complement strand
TCTTTTGGATAAACTGCACAAAGGATATACAGACGATGATGTTGTTCCCCCTACTCTCTCTCTCTCTTCCCCCGTTTCCGACGCTTCCTCTTCGTCTTCCTCCTCCGACGCAGATCTCGACCTCGAATCTTCCTTCACCTGGAGCAGTGCCTCATCCTCCGACTCCGGTACAGTCGAAACAGAAGACGACACGGCCTCAGAGCAGCATCAAAGCTCAGAAGACGTGACGCGCCAGTTCTTGGTCGCAACGTTGCTCTACATGCGTATTCGATCGGAGGGCAAGGGAGAGATGAAGATGAAGGAGGCGTTGACGCTGAGGAGGGCGTTGGCGAGTGAGGTGTTTGATGAGGAGGGGGCGGAGGAGGCGAGAGATAGGGTAGTTGATTTGTTGGCGGGGTGTTAACAGAGTCAGAAGAGAATGAGTGAACGTTTTCGTTGCCTTTCCAGGTACATATTTTGAACTGAGCTTTTTATCTTATTCTTTGATCTTTGTCTGTTTTGTTGTTTTGTTTTTGTTCTTTGCCGTTTTATTCCTTTCTTTTGATACCGTAGTCTCTTTGTAAACATGAAATGAAATAAAGAATCCCGGTAGACTATACTTTGAAGCTGAGAGTGCGCCAATTCTGGGGGAAGTGATGTTCCGAATATCTGGCGCTGTGATGAGAGACGCCGAAAGAGCACCAGAAACGAAGCACAAGAATGGAAACTCTGAGCCTCGCGGTAGAAGGGCGTGGACCCGGAAAATGGGATTTTTAAGACGGAGATGTGCCTTTGCAGATATTCTTCAGTACCAAACGTATTTATGTAGACTGACTGCTTGAAATTCAGAATAGTCGCAATGCCACTAAACTAATAAATTGTCTTCATTAATGACTTTCCTGCTGCAATTTTTTGGTTGAAATGGGATCCTATAATGATCACATATGTGAAATTATGAGAAATGAGTGCCCAACTAATTCGGAGGGAGAAGGAGAAAAATAGAGAAAAATAGATGGAGCCTAGAGAGAAAAATTATATGACCCAGTTATTGTTTCCAAATCCCATCCGACAAAGAGGTGGGTAAGAGTTGGGTAATAGAGAAAAATCGATGGAGCCTAGAGAGAAAAATTATACGACCCAGTTATTGTTTCCAAATCCCATCCAACAAAGAGGTGGGTAAGAGTTGGGTAATATGCACCATTATGAGGACCATTCCCTTGTCTTGGACTGCTTTAAAGAAGCCTCCGGTCATACTTACACATTGTGAGTGACTGATGCAGAGGAAAAGAGTGGAATGATACTCCACAATATTGACCCAAGTGTAGCTATCAACAAGACTCGAGGTTGTCAGGTAATAAGTGGGGAGAGATGTCCATATGATTTCAAGGAATTCCAAGTCGAGGCACCATTGTTGATCGGTGACTTTTTATATTCCATTTTTCGTGCTTCTTTGGCAGCAGGTACAGGTCGTTCTTCCAGGATATGGTCTTCCGGGTTGATGTCCAGCTCTTGATAATCCGCCTATACAAATGATAGATCGATTGGGATCGAAGATACGGCCGCGATATATAGGATTTTTGAGTATATAGTGGAGGCGAAGCCGGATTCGAAAGAGAAGTGAATGAGTAGCGATGAACTCCATATGAACGACACCAGTACTCTCAAAACAAGTTCTTGGGACTCTTTGTCGATGCGCTGTATATAGCCCATGGCGGATAATGAAGTCGGTGGTAAGTACGGCTCCTTGATTTCGGGAAATAGTTCATCCGGCGTTTTCGATTTTAGCGATATATGACTCAGACTTTCTAACCTCAAAATCTAAACCCAGAATACGTTTGATTTCTAAGTGAGACGACAATCTTTGTACAAGTGTGAGACGTGAGAAGTATCTAAGGGGTTCTTTGAAGACCAGAATTCTTTATAATGCAGGCGACAAGACTATGACTGAGACCTGCTCGAAAGCCGATGCCTTGACCTCCTAGGGCAAAACAGCAGAAGAAGAAGCCTGGTACGTCGCAGTTCACCGTGTGTTTCAAGAGACATTTTACCATCTTGAAAAAAGTATATGGAGACCCGAGAATTTCCAAATTGCCGTCACGCATTCGGCGCAGCAGCCTAGTTGATAGGGGGCGATTCTGATGAGAGAAGCGAAGGCTTACACGAGTGAAATGCACAGCAACACTACGACGAACTCGAGGATGAAAAATACAATCCATCGGAGAAGTAACCATGATCCTGTAAGCCAGCCCAGATTGTAAAATGCACGTCCAACTGACGCCAAATTGGATGAGACGCATATAAGCAAAGTTTTACGGGATAGCATACCAGGGAGGACTCTGACGAAAGCTGCAACACCATATTGGACAGGGATGTACGCATCGGCTTGATTCATTCGTCTGAGAGTGAGAAACAGATTCTTCCACGTATATAAGGATAGGATGATGAAAATTGTAACTTCACCATAAGAAAGAATGAATCATAGCACTGAAGGGTCCATTGAGAATTTCAATAGGCCGGAAATAATAAGAGCATCAGCCCGGAATATAGCAAAAAGGAGAAGCGTGCGCGTAAAAGGATGCGCTGGTCTGCGGACTGTTTTCCGACACAAGACTGATACTGGCTGTAACAAGTGCGGGAACCAACCGGCTATAAGTTCGTAATCAAGGGCTTCACGCCGTTAGGAGAGCATAGAGTCACCGTCTTCAGTGAAACCGTCACCATCGCCAGCGCGAAAAGACTCGAGCCACCGTCTACGAATGACAATTCCTTGAAAGTATCGGTAAGAGGTTATTGCAGAAATAAGAGGATGGAGAGGAGTTGGGCCGACACGGGGAACGGGCAAAGCGGGCTAAGGAGGGAAAAAATATCCAGTTGTGCCGCAGAGAGAGTAAAGAATAATGTTGATGCCTGAGAGGTAAAATGAGACACAACAATATTCTTGAGTTTTGTAGCATAATTAAAGGAGAAGAAGAAGATTATTTTCAGGATCGCTGCACACGTACGTGCTGTGGTAGCAGTGGAGGGCATGTTTGCTTCGGGTTCAGTGTTCGCCTACAAAGATATTCGGTTACACAATAAACTAATGAAGGGACATTCAAATTACCTCAGTCTAGCCGCAGAGAAAGACGTACGAAAGATGTGTTCGTTTGGGTTGGGGATGACTGTGAATACTTATGACTACGGTTGCGTGCAAAAAGAATGCACACGCGGCTTTCAGCCTATATCTCGAGCCACGTTGAACGGTGGCACTATGTGCACAGTGTTGAACCTAACCGTTAATCATATTTTAGATTGTCAAGCAAATAACAAAGCTCACACGAGCGTCGTTCTCTAATAGCATTTTAGTTCAATAATCAAGTGTGAAGACAAGAATGCCCGAGAGTCTTTCCATGGACAGCTGCATCTGTGATTTCGATCCACATTGCTGTTCTCTGAAGGAAATAGGAGATAAATTCATAGGCCATTATTAGGGTATCACAGGCCATTAGGGAACGACTTTACACATAAACCGCATACCAGACTGAAAGACTGATACGAAGCTACCATAAGCTTGGAGCACTATTCCACCCTTTTGCACGTCGCTCCCAGTAACCTCCTAGATAAACATACTCATCCGTACCAACCTGTTTAAACCATCTTGGTTGGACATCCGCTCCTCGACTTCTTCTGTCGCGTTGCATCGTCTCCACACGAACCTTTTCATTTTCCGCGAGATCGATATTCCCTTCCTCCAGTGCTCGCAGATCTGGACGATATCGGGTATCGGTAGGTGGCAGTTTTCCTTTAATGTCGGGTGTGATTTCGTTCAGTGTTGTAGCGAAAGATGTGAAACCATAGTATTGAGGGGCGTGTTTCGGGAACGGATGTGCTCGCCATAGAATTCGGAGATGAGATTTAGGAAGTATTTGAGAGAGCTGTTCGTGCCATGTGCCCTCAAGCCGAGTGAGAACATCGCCTTTCTGTGAATTTATAGATCCAGAGACAACATTAGGTGTTCCCCAATATCCCGCTTCTTTAAACTCGATGGAACTTTTCATTCCATTCGTCTTGTTCTCGATGGTTACCGTACCAACGTGCTCCAGATACTTCGTCCCCATGACAAGATTGCGGATAAAGCAGGAGGGTCGATTCCTAAAACAAACGCGTTTAAACAGACTTCCAAAGAGAAACGAATATATTAATTATACCACTGATAATGGTCATTACCGATCTTCAAGTGAGTTAATCCTGTTTGTTCAATTTCAAGACTCTTGCCTTGTTTCTTGTTAATAACCCGCGAACTCGATAGAGAAACGCATTCACCCCAAAAGTGATTCTTTCCAGCGTTCGTAGTCCACCATTCCCAACCAGGTCCCTCAGCATGAGCTGCAATTATCTAAGAAAGAGTTAGAGAAGAAGAACAACAACCAGTATAAGAATATGGAGAGACCAAAGGCCTGTTTGAAACTTTCTCCGCCACAAATTTCATCCGACGTTCCTCGAAGGTTTCTCCTAACATTGGAGTGCTATACGACTCAGCCCAGACAAAATTGTGAGGAGAAATGTCGGTCTTACAAAGGCTTTCTCCCCGATCTTAGCCGCGTACAGGCATAGCCAGATACAGCAAAAGCGGCAACTATACACATTCTCTCAGTTGGGTCTGTTGCAGTAACGGCTTGAGCTAAAAGGTCAGAATATTCAAGATCTTCCGCCAGACTAGATTGACATATTATATCGGAAAAAAAAACCGCTATAATGAAATAGACATACCGCTGAAGTAAACCCAACGGCTCGTTTGAAGTTACGGGGAAGGATATTGTAGATAAATCCTAAAGGAAGATAAGTTGATAACAAACTACAGACGATAACGCGAACCTTGCCAATATTCTTCCTGAGTAATGCGAATAACGAAACTTCATCTCCAGAAATGGGAGCTGGTCCAGTGTAAACAGAGACTTCGATAAACAGTTGGTGATTTACCTGGGAGAATACTTCGCCGTGCAACCTGGTTAGAAACCTCGTGACTCGAGAGAAGATCCTCCACAACTTGTTCAGAATCGGATCCTTCCTCAGAAAATGTTTCATCGGCAGTGTTGAAACTAGCTGCAGAATCAAAAGAATCAGCGTGGCTGGGTTGTAGTTCGGCGTGTCCAGGCCTGGGCGTCGTTGGTTCGTCAGAAATAATCACTTCCTCCGGAAATTCCAAGGCATCATGCCACATGGGTATGCTGCCTTTTTCGCTTAGCAAAGTGCTCATAGAATCCCTGCTGCGCAATTCTTCGAGGGGGGAGACTGGAATTTGGGGAACTGGTTCCTTTGAAGTAGAGATAGAGATCTGAGGAGCCTCCATATGGACGAGAAATTGACATAATTGATCAAATTGACGTCTAAGTTGTAACACATTCTGATGAAACTCGTCCAGCATGGAATCAGCAGGATATTCGGCTTTGCTTTTGCCGACAGAGGATGAACTCGAGGCTAATAAGGGAAATTTATTTTGAGCAATAACGACGAAAAAATAAATATGATCTTACATCGTCGGAAGATATGTTTAATACCCTCTTTCTCCTTCGAAGGCTCCTTCTTCGCCTTTCCGGACCGAGAGAGTTCAAAATCCTTATCTTGGACCACTTTAACCATCTCTTCGAAATTATGAACGATCTAGACGGGTGAACGATTAAATTAGATTTCGAAACAAAAATTAGTACACGATCCTGACTGACATTAGCGAGTTGATCCAGGGTATTATTCAAATTCTCCATCTTCATCGCGGCGGGTATATTTCGATTCTTAGAGATAGAAAATCGTTTGCCAATGGTTCCTTCGACAGCGACGGTGATGAATTTTCTATGATGAATTTGAATTTATCCAGCCGTGTTGAAAACCAGAGGGGCGTACCGAAATGCTGACATCCACATCTCGAAATCATTTACAGAGGTGGCCTGGATATGCACGCATATCATCAGAAATAGAGAGCGATGGAAGTTATAAGTGCAGGACCTTGACATGATAAATTCCGCCTTCACAATCAATATGTATTTCTCTCTTCGTGCTATTTGACGAAATAGTTGCCGTACGAAGGCTAACTTGCTCTCTTGCCGTTAGCTGAGGATAAAGACTGTATGCAAGTTCTCCAGAAGCTCTAAGGACAAAATATCTACGCGCATAGCCTAAGAAGGAAAGCTTAGATTCCTGCAACTACTAATGAAATGAATGAATGAATGAGAACCTTGGTGCTGCCGTCGCCGTTTCTTCAACAGCCATCCTTCACATTGTACATCATCTCCAGGGGCTCTGGAAAGTGAGGAAATAGCTCGGGCTGGCAGGGCTGCAAGCCTTTGGATGTTAGAGGACATATTAGGAATCTAGGGCGCGTTGGTGATGACGGTATGGAATAAGAAGCGCGGGAACATGGGAGACCCGCATATGTAATCAATATGTCAACGAAACTCAAAATAAAAATAACAGGCTATACTTTGGACATGATTTGCAAGGGAGAAAAATGCGAACATCGTCAGTTGAGTGGTAAAACCTGTTCTACAAGAAAATCAGATATGAATTCACAATATATTTGGACTGTTCGCTCAAGCGTTTACGAGGGGAGAGGGAGTGGAAACAATATAAGAAAGGGGAGAGAGAGAAGAAAAAGAACAAGCAGTTATGATAATGATGGATGTATGGAACGCTTCAATGTTGGGATGATGATGACAAGTGAGATAAGAAGAGAGCACTGGATAGGGAACCCAAATGAGGAGAGAGCGCGTTTAGAGGGGAGGAGAAAAAGAGTTTTGGGTTAACAAAGAGCACGAAAAAAAAGGATAAAAAGACAGATGCCCGTAGACGAAACAGTAAAATAATATGCTTGAGAGACATAGGGAACAGATATAAGGCAATGACAAGTGACTTATGCGCCTTGAGCTCCGGCGCCTTGACCAGGCTGTTGGTTATAATACCCTATATCATCATTGACATCAGCACCTGATCTTTGGAGAAAATGCTTCATAACTCACCTCCCCAGTATGACTGGGAGTAGAATGCATTGGGATCGGTATTCCATTGGGCAGGTGCCGGTGCCGCTGAGCCATCTGCTGACCCTGCCTGGCCAGCACGCGCCGAGGCTGCATCGGCGCCGTTTCCAACGCCTGCACCAGCACCAGTCGCGGCGGCAGTGCCGGGACTGGTAGGTGTACCAGCGGGGAAACCGGTATATCCACCTGGAAAGCCATATTGGCCGTACTGGCTGGGTGTGGGCATACCGTACATGTTCTGGAAAGATATTAGTCGAGAGTAAAAGCTGACGAGAAACTACTGGTGCTTACCATGCCGCCGTATGGGCTCGAGATTGCAGCTGGTGCCGGGCTCATGGGTCCTCCCGGCTGAACGGCAGCACCATCCGCGCGATCCTTACCCCAGCTGCACTTGATGGGTCGTCCGTGAACCAATTGACCTTGCAATTGAACGATGGCCATCGCAGCGTTTTCATGTGTGTCTAGTTTTACGAAAGCGAATCCTCGGTCCGCCTGCATACGAATCTCCTGAAGGTATCCAATGGATTGGAAGAGGGGAATAAGATCGGCTTGGGTGCAGTAGGGGACAAGATTTCCGACATAAACAGTGCTGTTGAAAGATGGCGTCTGAGCGACGACGCTCTCATATGAGAGGGGACCACCTTGGAAGTTGATCGGGGCAGGAGCGGTGCCCATATTGCCGCTGCTTTGAATGGGAGAAGGCATGCCACCATGACCAGGAGCACCCTGCGTTTTTTGGTTGGCCCAGTTGACCCGAATAGCGCGCGAACCGAGCCACTCGCCGTTCATGGTCGCGATGGCCTGTTCTGCGTCGGTCTTGTCCCTAAAGGCGAGGAAACCATAGCCACGTGACTTTCCAGAGTTCATGTCCCACATGACACGGGCATCAGACATGGATCCAAAAGCACTGAAAGCTTTTCCCAAAATTTCATCGTTGACCTCTGGGCTGAGATCTCCAACAAAGACATGGTAGTGACCAGACGTGTCCTCCTTGTTTTGCTGGCCTTGATAAGCCCAGTTAACGCGGATTTCGGTATCGAAGATCTTGCGACCATTGAGGGTCTGAAGAGCAGTCTCTGCGGCACGCATATCCGTGTACTCGACAAAGCCATAATTGAGACCTCCATGCTGATAATTACGATCAGGAATAATCTTGACATGTTGTACAGGGCCGGCGACAGCGAAGATTTCGGTCAACATGTACTCCGTAACACGGGGGCTTAAGTTGCCGACATACAAGTGAGCACTGCTGAGAAATGAGTAAAAGTGGAAGCGGGGGAAGACCACGAGACTCACCGACGCTGTTGATCCCGTAGACGACAGACTTAGGTGAGCGGGTGCATACTAAACGATAGAGAAAGAAAAGGACATACAGGTGCTTCAGCGGGACCTCCAAAGCTCATAATGCAGAGAGATATAAGAAGAGTCTAATGAAACTGGGTGAGTTGAGGGACTGATCCGCTCGATAAAGAAACAGTAGAATAACTCACGAAACTAAGAGGAGGAAGAGAGGAGACGGAAAAAAAGAGATAGAGACGGAAAAAGCAGAGGAGAGACGGAGACGATAGTCGAGAGGGAGAACGCAGGTAATGACAGTTCGCTGCAGATAGGTGGGAAATTTTCTGTCTTTCGAGTTCCGACGAATCACGGGTGGCGATGCATTTTCCTTTCTGCGGCCTTTGCTCGTTGTACTCGACGGTGAGAAAAGTAAACTGGCTACTGGTCAATATTATTCATAATATTCTGCTAGCTATCGTACACCTTCAGCGCTGTCCTCCTGTCGGGACATTGAGGAGAACATTGCCGCCGCTACTCGGCACATACGTCACATTTGGGTTTCCCGACAGCGACTGAACAATTGCCTTGCTCGCTTCAATCTTCCGGAATGTCACAAACGCCTCTCCAGCCTTTGCAAGTGCTTGCGAGATCGTCGCCGCCGCCTCTGCCTCGCCCTCCGCTCGGATGACGGCAGCCTGCCGCTCTTGTTCCGCCTATTCCTTTTGTTAGACTTCTGTCTCCAATCAGTAGTCACCTCGACTCACCTTTTCAACAATAAACTTGGCCCGCTCAGCATCTGTGATCGGCTTAGCACACAGGTATCTCTGTAACAAGCAAAGACATACCCTGCTGGGCAATTTGTTTCGCTTCGACAGCCTAAATAGGATGGTTGGTAGTGAATTATGGCATACTCTGATCGACATACCTGGGTGAATTCCTGGCGTACAATTTGTCAGACACCATACAGCAGAGAAGCGGTACTATCACATACCTTTCCGAAGGTCAAATGGGTAATCGAGACATCCTCCAACTGAATGTTGAATTCTCCGGCACGCTGTAGTAGATCTTGACGAATTCGGGAAGACACCTGCCAATAACGTTAACGAAGATATTACTAAGTAACATGTTCACATACCACTTCACGCTGTGTAATAAGCTCCGCAGCATCGAATTGTGCAACGGTTGCCTTCAGCACTTCGTTGCCAATGGAGGGCAAAACACGCTCGTCATAGTCCAATCCGAGATTTTGGTAAATTTTAGAAAGGTGTTCTACGTCTGGACGTGACAACACACGGAGAGTGATGGATACCATTTGCAAGTCTTTTGAACCGGTAGTCGTAGAGATATTCTAATAATATTCAGCCACAAGACCAGCATTGTTCTTTGGAGGTACGTACTCGAGGTTTGGTGCGGACATCATACAGAATCGCTCTTTGCAACCATGGAACTAAAAAATGTGTACCTTCTAGTGCGGCCTATGTAAAAGAAATGAGCACAAAGGCGAAAGGAATTGAGCTTGGGGCATACTTTGTCTTTAACACCTTGGAAACGGTCGAACATGACTGCTCTGTATCCGCCGGGAACATCGTAAATACTGGCATTGAAAGCGGCTAGGGCAATTGCAGCGGGAACTATTATCGCGAATAAGTTATACTCTAATTATTTCGCTGAGATACATACCAACGAAACGAGGAGCAGCAGCTTGAAAAGCCATGGTCGACCTCAAAAGACGCGTCTCGTCCAGCCGATGAGATAGACGCCCTTATTGTGTCCATAAGAGTCCACAAATAATTCTGGCACAACATAAAATAAATACACATCTCTACGAAGCTGAAAGTAATATGTCTCCATCTCTACCACTAGTACCCATTTCCATCCTCGCAGAATGAGTGCCAAACTGCATCGCCCGTTTTTTCCGTCGACTTGCCAACTCGAGACCCAACTTCTGTGATAACAACCGTAACAGCAATTTGTCACCCAAGCCTGTCTCGAGTCGTAGGTCCACTTTTAAATGCACCGGGAGGTTGGCTACGAAATCTACCACTGAGAGCGAAAGGAAAGGGTGTCGTGTTTCCTTGCCGTGGCAGGAGATAACGCGGTCGTCTCGTCCTAAATTGCGGCTTGGAATTCGATCAAGTTCAAGTTGGAGCTGAAAAAAATAAGTCATTTGTTGAGTATACTTATTGGCCACTTACATCGTCAATGAGACCTTGCCAACTTTTGACCAGGAAGGTTGAACGATGTCGACTATATCCTCCAAGTAGTTCATCGGACCCCAATCCGTTCAGCAGGACCTTAGCAGGGCTGATATAAGGTTGAGGGTCGTCTCCTGGCGTTGGCCTTATCGTTCCGACTCCTCTTGCTGCAAAATACAGCGCCATTGCGAGACTCTGATGTATTATCAGTAACGCGAAGGCTCCTGCGATTCAAAGACGTACCAAATCCATGACCGTTCGACTAGGGAACATGAGATCTTCTACAACACTTCTTGCTTGCGACGATTCGGTATAGTCAACGTTAATTTCAACCTGGTGTAAGGTCAGGATAATTCAAGATCGCATTTATTGACGACTTACGAAATTCCATTGCCGGGTTGGGCACAACGTTCTCAACTCTTCTAACTCTTCCAACCCTGACAGGCGATCGGGTACATTATACACATTACTATTCTTTCCATTTGGTGGAAGCGTCAAGGGCTGCTGTTTTCCCTTCTTATTCTTCCTTTCAGATTGCTCGGAATCCTTTTCGAGGAGAATTTTGCGAGGGTTTTCGAAAGCCACGTTGAGCAGATCAATCGGTTCGTCCGGAGGGATGTGCCTGTAAAATGTAAGCTCTATTTCATAGGAAAATCTCATGTCTGACCGACTGGCTAAGAACGCTATTATTGTCGAATCGATCCCTCCAGAATAAAGGCAGGCTACTCGGGGAGTGTTGGGACTATGGAATTGTCACCTAAAGGTTGAATGTGCATGAAGGTGGTCTTACGTAGATGACCTTGGAATGTTTTGAACTCGAATCCGTACGCTTTGATCCAACACTTCAAAGAACCGATCAATAGCAGAGGTCAGTTCATCTGGGAGGCCATCGCTCAGTGAGAGCATTTGGGGATCTTCTGGTATCGATCGGTTGACTCTAGCCAAAGTTGCCTATTGAACAAGGTGAATTAATGAAAATATATTCAAGATATCAAAGTTACATACAAATGTGGAAGACGTCGGGATTGAAGTTCGATCTATTAGAGTCAGGGTATCATTTAAGCATGCGGGATCCTGCAGCATTCATTAAATCGGGATACATGAGCTTCACAAGTGGCTCACGCACCTTCTCAAACGACTCTAATATTGACAAGTCTAGGGTATAGATATACCGAGGGTCGATCTCTTCGAAGAGATAGGCTGATCCTGTCCCGGCTGATACGGACGACACAAGCAAAGATGGTCGAACAATGGTGGGCTTGTGGATCAGGAGAGAACGACGGCCTAGGGGGTCTCTTGCGAAATAGACACGACGAGTTTCGATCTTAGGGAAGTATTAGCCGTAGTAGAATGCAGTGCTTATAGTATACACACCTGATAATAAACGAATGCATATCTGTGTCGACGGGTCAGAATGAAGGAGCAGATTACAAAAGTCATCCACGTACGGGCCTTCTATTGTGCTAATAAAGGAATAGATTTCTTCTGGTGTCTTGAGAGAATCAAGACCTGAGAATAGCGCTTCTCCATCGTTTCCATCGATTGGGAACTTGAGTCACCGGTTAGCTCTGACTGGATGACATATTATATGCAGGAATGATCCACCTCGAGCCCTTCAAACACCTAGCACAAGACAACATAGGCATGAGACAAAGCTCAAGTGTAAGAAAGAAAACTCATAGACTTCTCCATTCCAGCAGAAAATGTTTCGGTCAGATACGTGAGGTTGGGGAACAGGATGAGGTCCACGGAGATGTAATGTGGATGCAACAAAGGTGATCGATACGTCTATGTCCTTATCCGAAGACACCGCGACTTCTTTTTGGCCTTGAAAATCAGGACCTGTGCAAAGAGAGTAAGAAAAGCGCTGAGTTATGAAGATATGGCAAGGGCTACTCTTACCTCTTGCGGCATTATTTGCAATTAATCCAAGCCATTCTATGTGTTCTTGATATGCTTTTGAATCTTCCGAAGATGCGGTCCCGATACGTAGAACAATGCCGCACATAAATGCGAATTATGCTCGAGCAAAGCGTCGTCACTGGCTGGTCGCGAAGTTCAAGCCGCGGCAAGCGCCCGGACTCAAATTCCCCTTCTCGTCCAAGGATTAAAAATGGATCCGCCTCAGTCTTTCAACTCCCAGCTGATGATATCGCTGAACGGACTGGCCTCGAAGACGTGCGCCAGAGCGGCGAAAAACCTGTATCTCAACATTATCCCGCATCATTTAGAACGAATTCAACTTCTGCTCTATGAAATATGGAGACAGGAGTCCTAGTATATTTGCTCAGCTTAGGCCTTCTGTCTTTTTTCGGTACACCGTAAGCTCGGAGTCCTTGAATTGGGGCATTTTAGACCTCCCCACGATCTCTTCCTATGAACATTTACCGAGCCTTTCCGCTCTTTCTCTCACACTTACATACCCCGTTGAAGCTCGTATCCGAAAGAATGGCTTCACGACTCCGGTATTTCAGGACAGTGAGGTTATAGAAGTCACCTCGTAATTCTCCCTACGGGCTTTTACAAAGTATGACTTCGCTTCGGTTCATTGAGATTTCGCGTTTTCCAACTACTATTATATCGACGCTGTGCGAACTGCGCACCCCGCAGCTGGAGGGGGGCCTATTGTATTTTGTGGAATCGCCAAGGATCGGAATCCTGATTTCAAACCGCTATATGTAACATATTTCGTGGTGCTTATGGTTTCATTCTGATTAAATATAGCCATCACAAAGGCAGCATAAGCTTCTGTTTTGTCTCGTCAAACTCACATATATTGGAGGAACTCTTGTTTCGTTCCTAAAGGCAAAGAACACTCTTGACACCGTTTTCCAACGGACAGGATCTTTACCAAGCCTGCGGTATATTGAACTTCTTTTTGATTCGACCGCCAAGTGGGTCACTCTAAAGAGAGATATCAATGGTCAGTACTCTGGTTGTGAATATACAACTGACCTCAGGGATGTAGTTTTCAATGATTGGGGGAAAACCTTCTGGGAATTTACTGATTGATTAGAGGATCAATATTAGTTATTATCAAACGTTCAGGTCCCAGTAATATTGAGGAGTATCGATAACAGAAATAGACAAGTAGACAAATCGAATAGACAATATAGAAAAACTATTCAGCTATGTAGCCTGATTGGGCAAAATGCAGCGGGGAATGTTTGTTTTATGCGACAGAATTATCC
>Ga0157379_10003307_pt1 | contig 13651 bp, 18 predicted proteins | sample S25metaG_FD_121802 | JGI IMG/M metagenome (GOLD analysis project Ga0157379, IMG submission 121802) | Switchgrass rhizosphere microbial communities from Kellogg Biological Station, Michigan, USA - S2-5 metaG | ecosystem: Host-associated > Plants > Roots > Rhizosphere > Soil | place: USA... | reverse complement strand
CAAATGCAGGGTTAACTCAGAAAGGGACGGAATAGCTTGGTTGGGACGAGCCACAGGGGTCATGCGCTTTGATCACACCTTTTTGATCTGCCTCACTAACTTGCCTCATTGCAAACGGACTGCAGTTCTCATCCTGTAATTTCTTCTGATAGGGAAAGGTAACACAAGTCAGCGGAGGGCTTATTTCGCAGCTTTGTAAGGAAGGGGGAAAGCAGTGAGGGAACTGAATTGCCTTCTTCGGTAGTTTCACTCTGAAACACATGGGACATTGTACAAATTGATGGGAGTCTTATCCGATACCATAAGAAGGACGATTCTCCAAAGTTCGGCCACTTACCCTCGCAACAGCTTTGAAGAAAGAAACACGGTACGTGTTTGTACACTGAAGGAAGTCTAAATATCGAGTGAGTTGTGAGAATACTACTCTTCCCTCCTACCCCCAGTACTAATCTCTTTCATCCTAGCTGCGTCTTTTCGAGGATACAACCACTTCATCCCCCTCTCCTTTGTCATGGTTTCTAACTGTATCATTGGGATTCGATACGATGATACAGCCGCAATAGGAAGCAGCGAACATGCCATGTTCGCCATTGTGACCGAAGACCTTCATTATCTCGGCCTTCCCCGGCCCTCTAAAGACGCTATCCGACAATACCAGGGTTATATCTCCGTTTCCTTGCATTGTTCAGAAAAGGTAAACGATTCTTTGAACCCCCATCTTGGAAGTCAATGACATTCTTCGTCCAGGATCTCGCTCGCCTTAGAATTCTTGAAAGCGGTTCCGATCGTTGGCTAAATGATAAAAGGGCGTGGTGTAAGATGTACGTCCTGGTTTATTCCTCATCGTATGCCAACATTTAAATATTCCTTCCAGACGACGGATATGGTTATACAGATGGTACGTGCTCATATTTTTAACGGTTGGATCTAGTATGCTGAGATATACTAGCCGACTACCATCAACTTCTCGAAAGCGTTCCAACTCCATGGAAGACGGTGAAATCCATGATATTCAACCCCCACCACCAAAGAAACTCAAGTCCTCGAGTCCTTCGTTTCACGAAGATGTCCCCATGCAATATGGAACCCCTCCTCGATATGAAGATAGACCTCCCACTCCCCGAACTCCCCTCCACTCACCAGGAATGGACTCATACATGGAGGCTCGCGGTTCAAGTTTCAGTCCTGAGGCATACTCTCCGCCATCCAAGTCATATTTCCTTCCCGAGGTTTACTCGCCTTTATCTATGGGAGCCTCCCTCCTCCCACTCAAAATAGCCCCACCACTCCTTCCAATAAAACGACTCCAATATCTCCCTTGCCTTTCTTCCTCAGGCTACCCCGTATATAAATTCGATTGTTCCTGTGCCAATCAATCCCAGGATCCAAATCATGCTTATACCCATCTACATGTAATGCAACAAGATCCAGAAGATATATCGCACAAATTCCTCCCAGATGCTGACCATCCCCAATATTCATTTGACCTCACTCAAAAATGTTGGGACGGTTATCCTGAAGAGATGTCACTTTTCTTGGTAGAAATTCCTCCACGTCAACCAAGGCCGAATCGATCTTCTCAATGTTCCGAAAACGGCTCTACGGGTTTGTCGGTTTCTTTGTCAAGTCCTGGGTCTGAGTTATCAGGTGAAAGAAGTTCAAGTGAGCGTATGGCGAAGTTGGCGCTGGAGGTAAATTTGGAGAGGGATACTTCGGAGAATTTACGGACTAGATTGCTAGAAATGGAAATGAGGAATGAGGCGTTGCAGAAGCAGGTTGATGCTATACGCACTGAATGTCACGAGCCATTTATTGTACCTGCGTTATTAGATGCTTTCTTGGAGTTTAAGGCAAGGGACATTGTCCCGGGATCTTAAACCGAGTCACTCTCTAAATTTTCGATTTTTCCATGTATTTTTTATAGCCATACCCTACGCGCTCCCTAATATCATTTCAACCTGAATTGAGATACCCAATGATTGACTCCTCGACATCATGCGAGTAATATGGTCCACCATTCGAACAGAGAAAGTAAAGAATTCGATTATATGTAAACATGCGTACACATTTTACACGACGAGACAGCAAGAAAACACATCATAATACTAGCAGACCAGATTTACGACCGGAACGGAACGAGAAACGAAAATATACTTGTACCACCATAACATTATCTGGATGTAATAACCGCAACCATGAAGTCCCTATAATCACCAGAAATCTCGCCCTTGACGCGGTTAGCGAGCGGCTTCCTTTCTTTTCGCTCGTATGCGGCTTTGATGGCGTCGAAGCGGGGTTTGTTCCAGTGGGCACGCATGATACGCATGACTGTGGTTTTAAAAATCAGTAAGATATAAGATGTGAGTTAATATCGAAACGTACTGAGTTTCTCGTCCTTTGTGCCCATTCCTGACATGCTTTCCTCGATAAGGGCGACGTCTCGATCAATCCCGGCACCATCGCCTTCGTAGCCTTTGACGATGTAGACAAGGGCCTCTTCCATGTGGCCGGAGAATTCACTCTTGATGGCTAAAAGGAAGCCAAGTTAGAATCTGGGGGGTAGGGAACGGAGTGGGAGCGGACCTTTGGAGAGCAATCCGTGAGTACGTCCATATTCTGTAACAACAGCACGAAGATGCGAGGGAGAACGAGTCACGATAATAGAAGAACTGTAATCAAATTAGTATAAATAAAGAAAAAAGAAAACTTGAAGATACTCACATCGTAATCTCATCCGTTCCCATCCTTCCCTTCCCAGCCTCATAAATCTTCCTAACATCCTCAAGAACCCGCGCCTGGTCGGGATATCCATCGACATCCCTATTACCAGCAAGAGCCATGTTGAAGAGACGTTCAGTCTTGCTGGTGAGTTCGCCGCGGATGACAGAGGCGACATCGCGTCTGTAGATGGCTTGGAAGGCGGCTTTGAGGATTTGAATCTCGGCTGTGGGAAAACGAGTAGTTAGTAGAAGGAAGAAAAATTGACGTGGGTTTTATGTGTACCATTTGTGCGGTCGAGAAGGATTTCTTCGGTTGGGAAGTTAGGCATGTTGACAAATCCAATAGGAGTTTGTACATACCAGTGAGGACTGTCTCGTCTGTTCCAGCACCAGATGCTCCGCTAGGATAAAGTTAGAAAACTGTATCATGAACTTCAGCAAAATGTTAATTTACCGTTCCAACAACCAGCAATCATACAACACAGGTCCAAGCAATTTAGCGCGCACTGCGTGTTCGTAGTAACCAGAAACTTCGGATTCGACCTGAAATTACGAATTAGACTTGGAGGAAAGGGTCACTGGAAGGGTTTTTATACCTCACGAATCAATCCCTTGCCAGTCGTACTCTCGAACGTCCTCTTCACCGCTTCAACTTGGAGCGCATCCAAAGGAGCAATAGCCTCGGTCAAAGCGCGTTCGTTAGTTCCAAATCCCTATGTATTCGAATACAATCAATATCAGCGTATCAAACCAAGTGAATTGATAGCGTACTTTCATAGCTTTCCTGGCGGCTTCTGCAACCTTATGAGCATCGAATCCAGGGAGTGGAGTCGTCGAGGGAGGATGGGGCGGTGGAGGAGGGATGGGGACTCCAAGGTACATTGGTGCATTGTTTTGTGCGTACTGAGGCGCCCCACCATAGGTAGGAGTTTGGCCATACGGAGGTTGAACGTGGGCGGCGGGAGAAGCTGCGGGAGGGACGTGTCCAGCAGGAGGAACTCTAGATAATCACAGAAATGGTGCATTAATTTATTTAGAATATTTGGAATAATGGAATAATAGATTAGAACGAACGCCATATAGGATGGGTTGTAGCTTGGATGTGCAGGAGGAGCATTACCAGGAGTGGCGTATGAGGGTGCATAGGCGCCGGGAGCGGGGGGTGGATACTGAGGTGCTTGAGGGGCGCCAGGGAATGATGGAGCAGGAGGGAACGCTGGCGGGGTAGAACCATAACTTTACAGGCCCATTTCGTTAGTATCTAAATATATGATTCATTAAACAGAGAGAAACACACCCGCTGGGTGGCGCGGGCGGACCACCTCCATAGGCTGGGTAGCTAAAATGGAATAAATCCCTTAAAAGATCTTGGAAATTCGAGGTGCTAATAGTTACCCTGGAGGAGGAGGACCTGGAGGAGGAGCATATCCACTACCATGAGCAACGGTTGGCGGTGCTGAAGCCCTGCAAGTGTAATAATGAAATAAAGCTATGAACTCGAACTATTTTCTTACCCTCCATAGCTTGGATTATACCCTCCAGGTTGAGCTGGAGGTGCTCCTGGAGGGGGAGCATATCTATTCAGTTGTTAACAATCGTAATATATCCATATATCCTGTCATATGTAAAAGAAACGCACCCCGAAGCATGCGGAGGATGAGTCTGTGGCTGGCCATAAGGGGGTTGTTGCTCAGGAGCTCCTGGTGGAGGTGGATAGCCTCCATATTGACCAGGCGGTGGGTACTGGTAGGGCGGGTAAGACATGGGTAATTGAAACTTCTGTAGGAAGGTGGATGCTGTGGTGAACGAACGTTGATGAGGAGGTCAGAGACTTTAAGGGGGTTGAGACTGGCGGCGGCTAATGGCACAGCCACGATATCGCTTAGATTGCGGTGTCGCCGCATAAGCAATACCAAAGATTTTCTGGAGCTTGGGAAAAAATAGACCTATGTATGTCAAATAGAGAAAAAGCGGGTAAACAAAACACTGCTTCAGACAAGAACACTGAACATCAGATCCACTCCTGCAAATAAATTCTCAAAGTAAATATAATTGCATACCAGCAGAAGCACGCATATCAGACGTCAAAGAGCATACAATAATATTGGCCGAGTTTACAGCCCTGCAAGCTCAACCTACATGAGCGGTATTTGAAGCTGCTGAAAAGGTGCGGAATGGCGATCTGTGCCCACTTTTGTCAATCTATAAAGAGGTATAAATACTTATGACTCTGAACAGCACAGAGAAGAAGAAGACTGTACAAAAATCTGCTTGAAGTGTGGATGCTAGAAGATCGATCGACTCTGGTATACTTATCGGTGCCCACCGCCACCATCGATGACCATTTTACACTTTGAGTAAGACCAGCCATTGAGTATCCTTTTTATTTTATAGACTTAAGCGGGTTGTATTCGAGAATCTAACCGTGGGAAAGATTTTCCAGCCGGTGACCGTGACTTGCATTGCTTTTATCGGCTCATATGAAACATCGCATTTTGCCACAGCTGTCTCTCTCTTGACTTCTGTCACTATCACTCTAAGTATAAGAAAGAGCCATACCTGGTGGGTTCTCCCAATAACTCTACCACACTTTATAACTCACATGTCCTTCTCTATGGACTTCGTAGCCTATAGTTTCAATAATCACTTTACGATGTCGAATTTTCCAGGATCGCCCCATCCGTCAAATACATATGCACCACCCCCTGGTCCACCACCGCAACATTCTGGATCTCCGTACGGATTCGAGCCTCTGAAATATTTCGGTGTGAACTGACCTTGCATGCTGTATAGGCACCCTTCATATCCGGTCTCTCCAGCAGGATATTCAGCATCACAGGGAGGGTAGGCTTTAGAATTCTTCTCTAATATTACCTTGTTATGAATACATTTCCACAGCTATCCACCACCCTTAGGACCGCCACCTAGCGGTGGTTATCCTCCTCCTACAGGACCGCCACCTGGCGTTTCTCTCTATCCTCCACCAAGGTATGTTCTTTAGAATCACCATAATCCTAAACCAATGTCAATCCTAGCTACCCACCCCCTATGGGTACACCGCCCCCTCCAGCCCAATTCGGCAGGTGCGTCATTTTCCCCACCCATCAGGATAAACCTCTCAAGATAAAACCAAACCCCTATTTTATAGTTCTCCTTACTCTGGCCAAACACAACCTCATCAAGGCTCATATCCTCCCTACATGAAGTATATACCAAATTACCTAAGTCTTCTAAAGACCCACATTAACCCTAAATCAGTGCCCCACAACCAACAGCGCCTCTCCATGGCAGTGGCGCGCCGGGATTCATGCCCGTACCTGATTATTCAAGCCACTCACAACAACAACCTTACAGCATTTCCCCAACCGCATCGCCATATCCACCAAGTCAACCAACAAGCCATGGCCAGTCTCAAACATTGACGTATCTTGGCGTTCCCATCCCTCCCCCGCCTCCAGCGCCACCAGCTGAATTTTTGAAGAGCCTCCCTGGCTTCAATGCAGACACTGTTGCAGAAAAGGCTTATAAGGCGATGAAGGTAACTTGAATAATGCTTCGCAGTATTATCTTCATTAATTATTATTGATTCATAGGGCTTCGGAACAAACGAGAAAGCATTAACTGAAGCAATTGCGCCTCTGGACGCTTTCCAGATCGAGGCATTGAAATTGGCCTACTTGACGAAACGCGGAAAGGAGCTTATCAAAGTGGTCGAGAGTGAGATTTCGGGCAACTACTGGCTTGCTATGCGTGCCAAGCTTCTTGGACCGGTCATGTTCGATTGTTGGTTGATCAAAGAGTACGTTTCTTTATACATTTGAACAAGTTCTACTTTGGATATTTAATGGGTATTTAAAGTGCATGTCAAGGAGCTGGAACAAACGAAGATATTCTAAATGAAGTTCTCCTCAACCGGTCCAACAGTAAGCCTCTTCACTTTCTCACCCTCCTCTACTTCTAATATTCCTTCCTCCTCAGCCGAAATTCAGCTCCTTAAATCGACCTATCAAGCAATCTACCGCAAAGACATGGCCCGCGTCGTCGCTGACGAACTCTCCCTAAAGACCAAAGACCTCTTCATGATGGCCTTAGCCGGGAACAGAGGAACCCAGGCTTCGGACGGTGGTTATGGCGATGGTTTCCTCGACCAGAAAAAAGTGGATATTGATGTTGAGCATTTGTATAAAGCTGGGGAGGGGAGATTTGGGACGGATGAGATTGGAATGTAAGTTGGATATTTCTCTACCATTGTTGGAGTCTCTTAATTCATCAATTGGGTTTCCAGCTGTCGTATATTGGTAACCAGTGGCACCGCCCATCTCCACGCCGTCATCCACCAATATGAGCTCAAACACGGAAAAAAACTTTCAGTCGGTACGTGGCCTCTTCTCCTTGCTTCCTCAAACTAATTCCTAACGTTTCTCCCAGTCATCCAGAAAGAATTTTCCGGCCACATGAAAGAAGCCCTACTCTACATCGTTCAATTCTACGAAGATGGCGGAAACGGCCTCGTCCGTGATGCCAAACTTCTCGAAGCCTCCATGGCAGGCATAGGTACCAAAGATAAAGCCCTCAGTAAATCTCCTCATCTCAAAACTAACTAAAATACCTTTCTGAATATTTAACTTTTGTAGTTCGCCGCGTCATGCGTGGCCACTGGGACAAGCAGCGTTTCGAAGCCATCAAGATGGAGTTTAATCGTAAGTTTGGGAAGACACTTATGGCAAGGGTGAGAGGCGAGACATCGGGTGATTATAGAGATTTTATGGTCGCTGTTTTGGAGGCGAGGCCGTATGGAACGCATAACTACTGAGAAGGGAATTTTGCTCTTCAGCTGGTTAATTTTAAATTCTTCTTGATTAAACAAAGTATAATCCCGTCTTCTCCGATCTCCGCTCGTAATTCGGATATGTCCACAATTCCTTTCCCGTACAACTGCCTTCAGCTGTAGTATCAGCGTACCGATAGGTCTAATGGTTCTATGTACTATTAGGAGAAATTAAGAATCGAGGTTGCGAATGACTGACTTAGATGGTTGGAAGCATATGTCCACCGATTGCACCCTCAACTTCCATGGGATACCCATAAGACAAGAACAATATACCATAAGAACGCAAATTTGTCATGATTCACTTGTAAACCCCACTCAACTATAAGCCCCTGGTATTTGAGCAAGAGGCCTTGTATTTCCGATTCAAAGCTTAAAGAGACTACTTAGGGAGACTACTCCTCAAATTTTAAATTTTAAAAAATAGCGAAGTGTAACTCAGTGCGGTTGGCGATCAAACTGTATGTGCCAGTGGGAGATGCGCCGGTCTCTGGTGACAAAAACGCATTTACGCCACTTTCCCTTTATTTTCCTTCGACATTTATCGGATGTTGATTCTGCTGAATAATAAGCTTAATATCCCACATTATCAGAAGTTGTGGACATTGGGTGTCCACTGCTCAGGTGGAAGATCGGCCCTTTGATTCAATATTCATCAAAGGCTCCCAAGACTCGATAGAAAATTATAAAAGACTTCAATGTCTTTGATTTTGTAAGTAATATATTGAAGTTATGTTTGAGGCTTTATGAGAAAGATGTCTAAGCCCAGCTTTAGGCCGAGGGCAGCGTAACTCTCGGAAAGGAGTGTAAAGCCCTCTATACACTTGGATCCACCACCCCTCTCATGGCACCCCCCAACTCACCTCACGAATTCTTCAACAAATATTCTACCCTTCTAATCTACCCGCTCTATCGTACTAGATATTCCGTTAAATCAGGAGCCAAATACCTTCTTCCACATGGCAATCCAATCCATCAAAATCGGGACTATCATCCGTGATGAACATATTCTCAGCGATGCCTCCCGTTAGACGAATTTCCTTGACTTGTGTGTTCAGCTCAATATGGGAAGCTCAGATTTTTCGGTCCCATGGTTATATTTCTTCATCTATTTCTGGTTCTATCCCAGAGGGCCGCCAACTTACCCATATCTATTTAGTCTTTCTTCTCTCGTTAGAGCAGGGGCGCCAGAGAGCGCATCCCTCCTCGACTTTATTCTGTATAGTTAGACATAATTCAAACTATAGAGTTAATGGAACGTTATCCCAGTATATAAGTAGAGGTCTCACAGTTCTGTAATCTTTCCATCTCTCTCCTCTTCCCTCGGTATCGACACTTAATCATAAAAAATCGTTTATACTCTGAATAATGTCGACCTGCTTTATGCAATCGGCAGTTCTGCCTTTGTTGTGCCCTCCGTGGTCATCAGGAATTGTGATGGGGTAAAACCTCCCTCAGGGTGCTCATAATAAGTCAGAAAAAAACTCCCACACATTCTCAAGTGCACTACCAGGCTTCCTACTCTACCTCCAAAGTTCATGTTGTCTGGGAAAATCCCCAACCTCCGCATCCTAACGACAAATACTGTGAAGATGGGCAATATCCTACTCCCGGCGAAACCGTCGGATACGATACGACTGAAGAGATTGACCTTGGCTCAGTTCCTCTTGAAGGAAGAATTTTGATAAAATTCTTTATCTTGGTTCCGAGCCGTTCCAACGTGGAAGGATGAGGGTCCCTATTGGAAGGTTTGCGGAACAATATGTAGCTATCATTTTGACTTATTGGAGGTATGATAGTGAGGTTCTCAACTTGGAAACCGATGAGTGGTACCCTATCAGAATTTATAAACCGCAACCTGAATTGAGCTCCGGAATCACCAGTTATAATGCAGTGGGTGTCATGCTTTGCTCCGAGGACAGTTCGAAGTTGGAGATCATGTCTATGATGATTATGGTATGCAAGATAAATTTTACTTGTGGAAAATACATATGATTAAATGTCGTTGTCTGTCTGTCAGGCCTACACTGTCATTAAGGAGGTGTCGCAACTACGCGTTCATCCGAATATTCCTGGGTTTCCATGATCTGTGTATGTTGGTGTTGCTGGAATAGCAGGTTAGTTCAATTCTTTATAATTGTGGATATTGATACTATACAGATGCACTACTAATGCAGGTCAAGTTGCCTACACCGGTTGAAAATTATTCTCCAAAGCGAAGAGGGTGCCATTCAATACCGCAAATTGATTTGTGTCTAGGTTCTTTTAGGATGACACCGTGTTGTTAACAGTGGACCTGGTGGGGTCAGCTCGTAAGTTATCGAGTCCAAACACTATGCTCTATCAATCCACTTATATCCAGGATTGTCATCCAGCTTGCGAAGTGCGAGGGTTTGAATGTTTGTCGCGTCCGTAGGTACGCACGAAAAGGGTGGTTACATGACGAAAATTGGAGAAGATATCGCGATCAATTATAGGATTCAGATATAAAGACAGTTTCGAGCCAAGTGGAAAGGAATATTGATATTGATTAGGATAATGTGAATGACACTCCCTATTGCTGTGATCATTCTAACGATGCTGTTAAATTAGGTAGGAGGCTTGTTATAGACCAATCTAATCTGACTGACCACCAACTAAAGCCGCGATCGGCGCGTTAAACCCTTAAGGTAGAGTCGTCTGCTGTGGTCATCGCTCTATCTACTACTCTGCGCCTTCAAGGTATTGATCCTCTCTCACACCCAAGTCATATCCCCGCCCTCTCTTCATTACAGAACCTGTCGCAACCGCGCCATAAAGCATCTAATCCGTCATCCATCAGAGGCTCGTAAAAGGAACGACAATATCGTCGGCATACATATGAAGGATTGCACCTGACTAGTCAGGGGATCTATGATGTCTTGGTGGGAAACAGCAAGGAGAAGGCTGTTATTGAAGTTGCTAAAAAACAGTTTGGTTATTATGTTAATGACTATGTAATTAATTATGAGCGTAATGCGTGATAAAGAACCTTTGGGCATTTACTTACAAATGTACGCATACTCTCTTTCTCCTCTACGGCCGCGTATCCTGTCGTATTGATGCAAGTTGGACTCGTAACGGTGTTATGAAGCATGTGCATAGCGAATGAAGAACTCACGTAGAGTGCCGACACAACTATTAACTGACGCGTTCTCTTCTGCGGTCCACAGTTGCACTGCGGCCGGGGTCGCGCTGGAAAGCTGAATATTGGCTCTTTGATCGCGGCCAGCCAATCGAAAGGCAGAGACTATCTATGATCGAACCTTTCCCCGCCGGGGACACACACATGCTCTTCTTCGTCTGCCAGAATCCGCCAGTCTCTTCTTCAGCAACGAAAAATTCTTCCTTCTTTCACTGCGGGCTCCCATCTTTCAAAGACGTAAGATGTATCCCTACGCTCCGATTGGCTCTTCCAGACGCCGGGAATACACGGCGCAACGCTGACGTACCCGTTCCTCCGGCAGGCTAGTACAGCGCGGCCAGAGCCGAATATAAACTAGAGCGTCCATGCGCATCGTGCATTTCGATAGGACAGGAATAAATACCATGTCGACGTAACCGCTTTTTATTGAACCCGTACGTAACGTAACTTTCTTACGAATCCATTCTGTTCACGCTCTCCGTGCAACGTTTTAGGCTGAACGGAAAGTTTCGGGATTCACAGAGTTTACGAGCAGGACGACGACAATGACGACGTCAACGAGCCTGGATGAACGCAGCGATGAGGAGAAAGGAGTGGAGAAGAAGAAGAGGTCATTACTTTCGAGGATGTGGCATCCGGAGCCTGTCCCTCCTGCTTTTGCTGTGAGGCCGGACGGGGAGACGGTTGAGATTCCAGAGCAGAGTGCATCGTGCGTAACAGAGCTCATTACAATTTATGTTTTATTAATTACTGGACCTCAGGTGGCCATCACGGATCGTATTCAGTTGGATGACACCGATCCTATGGGTAGGATTCACGAGGCCTCTTGAACTCGAAGGTACGCTCTCAACCCCATTCCCTAAATTCTTACCATAATGTCAGTCCCATAGACCTCTACAGACTCCCCACCCCCCGCCTCGCACACTCCATGGCCGACAGACTCGGCGAACAATTCTACAAACGCTGCCCTGACGACGTAATGCCTCAAATCTGGAAAGATAGATTCCAAGCATCTAACACAATCAGTCCTAACGAACGCACGTCAAACGATTCCGACATAGAAAACGGTAAGGAAAAAGAAAAAGTCCAAGAAACCGAACCTCCTCTCCCATCGGAAAATACCTCCCAGTCAACACACCTCACGCCTAATGAAACAACAACCACACCCCTGCCTCAAACCCAAGCCCGTAGTAAATGGATCCCGAACCCCTTCCGCCGTTCAAAAATATCAGCTAAACCCACCAACGCGCAAAACAAGAAACTCCGCACCACCAAAGACGGAAAACCGAATTATAGCAGGATATTCTTTGGAGCAATGCATTCGACGTTGCTGTGGAGGTGGTGGCTTGCGGGGCTGTTGAAACTTATTGGAGGTCAGCACTCTCATATTCACACCTTCCCGATTCGTACATTAATTGTTTTATTCATGTTTTATTTATCTTAATAGACACCCTCCAAACCACCTCTCCCCTAATCAATAAAGCCCTCCTCACATGGCTCGCCGAAGCCTTCGCAATCCACCAAATCCGCACAGGAAAAGTCCAACTCCCACAAGGCACATCCATAGATGACATCCCGAAACCGAAATGAGTGGGGTACGGTGCTGGGTTGGTTGTGGCTTTATTCTGCATGCAGGGTTCATCTTTTTCTCGCCCTCCTTTTTCCTTCCTCCTTTCTTAAATTTTGTGCGTCCCCCCCAGAAATATCATCCCTCGCCACAAACCAATACACAATCCTCACCATGACAAACGGCATGTCCATCCGCGCCGGGGTCATTTCGCTCATTTTCCGTAAATCCCTGCGACTTTCGAATAGGGCGAGGGCGAAGCATTCAACGGGGCAGATTACAACGTTGATTTCGACGGATGCGACGAGGTTGGATTTGGCGAGTGTTATGTTGCATAAGTGGGTGATTATTTGTTTCGGGTGAATTGTCATTGATGGTTTTATAGTATTTGGATAAATCCGCTTCAGGTATATATTCCTTCTCTTTCGTATCTCCTCTCTATTGTACTAAATTATTTCCAGATCGCAATCGGAATCGGTCTCCTAATCGGCAATGTACGCTACTCTCTCCCCACAACTATCTTATTTATTTTCTGACCTTCTTCTAGCTCAAAGTCTCCGCCTTAGTAGGCCTCGGCGTATGTATCCATATTCCAAGCCCCCTTTATCCAGCTAATAATACCGATAATGATTTAGGTCCTGGTCCTCGGTTTCCCCATGCAAGCGCTTCTCGTCCGCGTCATGATCGCCGCGCGCAAAAAGGGCGTAAAGATCACTGATCAGAGGGTCCGGATGACAACTGAGGTCAGTCCCTAAACCTCTTTTTTGAAAGCTGGAAATTTTTTTGTGACCTATCTACCAATAGGTGCTACAAGGTATCCGCCTCATTAAGCTATATGCATGGGAGATGTTTTATGCGGGTATGATCAATACGTTTAGGGAGAGGGAGATTAGGACTATTCGGAAAAGAGCGTATGTCCCATAACTTTGTGGTTCATTCTAAAATTTATGTTTCACAGTCTGGCTCGCGCGGGCTTATTCTCACTGGTCACTGCGATTCCCATCATCGCGTCTGTTCTATCCTTCGTCCGTTTAATTTCATTTGATATTTAAAAAAAGAGACCAACTTTTTTTTATACGATGAATAGGTAACATACGCTCTAACAGGCCACGCCCTCAACCCCGCCATCATCTTCACATCTCTCCAATTCCTAAATGTCAGTCCCTCCCCACCCCCCTCTCTTTAACTAATTCACCCCTCTCCCCAGATCATCCGCATGCCAATGATCTTCCTCCCCTTCGTCCTCTCCATCTGCGCTGACGCCTACGTCGCCCTCGGTCGCATCGGGGAATTCCTCACCGCCGAAGAACTAGGTGAGGCGTATCGGATCGATGAAGATGCGAAGTGGGCGGTGGATGCGAGGGGGGATTTTG
>Ga0157379_10003306_pt1 | contig 13652 bp, 13 predicted proteins | sample S25metaG_FD_121802 | JGI IMG/M metagenome (GOLD analysis project Ga0157379, IMG submission 121802) | Switchgrass rhizosphere microbial communities from Kellogg Biological Station, Michigan, USA - S2-5 metaG | ecosystem: Host-associated > Plants > Roots > Rhizosphere > Soil | place: USA... | reverse complement strand
CGAAGATCTGAAAGCCGAAATGACTTCCCTCGCACAGAAGGGCGTTAAGTGCTCGAAAGTCCAGGAACCACGATGGGGCTCCATTACCAAGATGCGGCTTCCCGGTGGGGGCGAGGTCGGCCTTTATCAGCCGAAGCATCCTACGGCCTTTGCCTTAAAGTGAAGCGCCCGTCAAATTAGGACCGACCCGGTTGGCCACCTTGGAAAGTTAACTCTTTTGGCGTATAAAAGTTAGTTGCGACAGCACGCGCCATTTTCCTTCCCCGTGCGGCCTCAACGCAGGTAAATTCCGAGCGAGGGAACATGTCCAGCCTGACCGCCACGCACGCCCCCAAGGGCCTGGAAGGAATAGTCGCCACAAATTCTAGCATTTGCTACATCGACGGAGACCAAGGGATCCTCGCCTATCGCGGCATCGACATTCATGAACTTGCCGACCATTCCAACTTCGAAGAGACCTGCTACTTGTTGTGGTACGGCAAGCTGCCGATACAGAACGAACTGAAGGACTTTCGCCGCCAGCTGGCGGAAGAACGCAAGCTGGATCCCGCTATCATCGAGCTGCTGCGCACCGCTCCCAAACAAACTCAACCCATGGACGTGCTCCGCACCGCCGTCTCGGCGCTTTCTTTTTACGATCCCGAGGACAAGAAGAACGACCACGACGCCAACCTGCACAAAGCCTTCCGGCTAACGTCGCAGATTGCAATGATCGTGGCGGCCTATGATCGAGTTCGCAAGGGGAAGAAAGTAGTTGAGCCGGATCTGTCGCTTTCGCACGCGGCCAATTTTCTGCTGCTGCTGAATGGCACGAAACCCTCTGAGACCGCCGAGCGCGCCCTCGATATCGCCCTCATCCTGCACGCCGATCACGAACTCAATGCTTCCACTTTCGCTGCCCGGGTGGTGGCGGCGACGCTTTCCGATATGCATTCTGCCGTGACCGCCGCCATCGGCGCCCTGAAGGGACCTCTGCACGGCGGCGCGAATGAAGCCGTGTTCCACATTCTCCAGGCCATCGATAAGGCCGGAGTTGATCCGGTAGATCACATCAAGGGAATGCTGGCGCAGAAGAAGAAAGTTCCGGGCTTCGGCCATCGCGTTTATCACACTGAAGATCCGCGCGCCACACACTTGCGAAAGATGTCCAGCGACTTGGGTAAGAGCAGCGGCCAGAGCAAGTGGTTCGAGATGTCGCGCAAAATCGAAGAATTTGTAAAGGCCGAGAAGAAACTCAATGCCAACGTCGACTTCTACTCCGCATCCACCTACCACACGCTGGGGATCGACGTAGATCTGTTCACCCCGGTTTTTGCCGTGTCCCGAATCAGCGGTTGGGCCGCCCATGTGATCGAGCAACTCGATGACAACCGGCTGATCCGCCCCCGGGCCGATTATGTTGGGCCTGCATATCCGCAGACCTACGTTTCCATCGGACAGCGGTAAGAGCCAGCTCCTGATTCGTTCCACTTTCCCAAACAGGCCTCATCCTGAGCTTTGCCAAGCATCGGGCGCGGGGCGCATATTCAGTTGGCTTGTGCCATCGAATTGTCCACGCGAGATCCCTGCGATTCCGCTCAGGGCAGGCGGTTCGGGACTAAAGTCCCTGGGGACGACGCCACGACAATAACGCCGTGCTTGGAACAGTTGCACGACTCGTTCCTATCCCAGCATACGCATAGGGCGTAAAATAGCAAAGTAGCCATGCGCCGCGTCTACCTCGACAATAACGCCACCACACCTGTGCTGCCCGTGGTCTTTGAGGCCATGCAGGCCTACTTTGGGGAGCACTTTGGGAACGCTTCGTCCATCCATCATCATGGACAGGAGACGCGGGCGGCCGTCGAGCGCGCGCGGGAATCGGTGGCCGCGCTCTTGGGATGCCGCGCCTCGGAGATCGTCTTTACCAGCGGCGGCACGGAAGCCGACAACCTGGCGATCTTTGGCGTGGCGAAGCCCGCGGATCATGTGATCAGCTCTACCATCGAACATCATGCAGTGCTGAACTCGTGCAAGCATCTGGAAGCATCCGGTTGCGAAGTCACCTACGTGCCGGTGGACGGCCGGGGTCAGGTCGATCCCGACGACGTGCGCCGGGCATTGCGGCCGAATACCCGGCTCATCACCATGATGGTGGCCAACAATGAGACCGGTGTATTGCAGCCGGTCGAAGAGATTGGCAAAGTCGCCGCCGAAGCCGATGCTTACTTCCATACCGACGCGGTACAGGCGGCGGCCAAGGTCGCGATCGACGTAAAGCGTATCGGCTGCGATCTGCTTTCGATCTCGGGGCACAAAATGAATGCTCCGCAGGGTGTGGGAGCGCTATACGTGCGCAAAGGAACGAGTCTTCGCCCAATGGTCCACGGCGGAAGTCACGAGCGTTCGCGCCGTGCGGGCACAGAGAACGTCCCCGGCATCGTCGCGCTGGGCAAAGCTGCGGAACTGGCTGGTGAGGCGATTGCTCGCGGCGATCTCGAGACTATGTCCCACCTGCGTGATCGTCTGGAGCAAACCATCCTGCGCGAAGTCGAATCTGCCGGAGTGAATGGGCAGGGAGCGCCGCGGGTGCCGAATACCAGCAGCATCTACTTCGATTGCACCGAAGGTGAAGCTCTGGTGATTGCTCTCGACCTGAAAGGTCTCGCGGTCTCAACCGGAGCCGCATGTTCTTCCGGAGCGATTGAGCCCTCGCACGTTCTGACCGCGATGGGCATGCCGCCGGGGCGGGCACGAGGCAGCCTGCGTTTCAGTCTGGGCAAGCAAAACACCGACGAAGACGTCGAATTTGCCCTGACGCTGATTCCGCAGACGGTAGCCAGGCTGCGAGAGCTGTCTCCCATATACAATAAAACAGCTGCTAGCTACTAGCTTTTAGCTACTAGCTTTTCGCTTCTAGCCCATCCAAGAATGGACGAGCTACAAGCCAGGAGCTAGAAGCTTGCAGCTGTTCCACGAACGCTTGAAAAACTCAATGTCTCAGACCAGAACCATCGCCGTCGCCATGTCGGGAGGAGTCGACTCTTCGACCGTCGCGGCCATGCTGCGCGCGGAAGGCCACAATGTCATCGGCCTGACCATGCAGCTCTGGAATCAGCGCCGGCTGGCCGGGCACGAGGGCATGCCTGAGGCGGTGCAGGGACGCTGCTGTTCCCTCGACGACGTGTACGACGCCCGCCGAGTGGCCGAGACCATTGGAATCCCGTACTACGTGGTCAATCACGAGGAGCGCTTCGAGCGCGATGTGGTGCGTCCGTTTGTCGAGCAGTACCTTTCGGGACGTACGCCGATCCCATGTAGCTTGTGCAATAACCACTTGAAGTTTGATCAGTTACTTATTGTGACACAGCAGATTGGCGCCGACGCGCTCGCGACGGGCCACTACGCCCGCGTCGAGTTTGACGACCAACTAGGACGTTGGCTGCTTAAGCGTCCCACCGACCGGTCCAAGGACCAGACATATTTCCTATTTGGATTGACCCAGACCCAGCTCAGCCGAACCCTGTTTCCGCTGGGCGGGATGATGAAGCCTGAGGTTCGCCAGCTGGCGGAGCAGCATGGACTGGCACTGGCCCAGAAGCCCGACTCCCAGGAAATCTGCTTTGTCCCCGGCGGTGACTACAAGAAGTTTCTTGACGCTTATCTGGCAGAGCAAGGCGAATCCCTACCCGACACGGCCGGCGAATTGGTCATGGCGGACGGCGAGGTCGTAGGCGAGCACGGTGGCATTCACAACTTTACCGTAGGCCAGCGCAAGGGACTCGGCGTAGCGACTGGTTCGCCGCTCTACGTTATTCAGATTAAGGGAGACGATCGTCAGGTTGTGGTCGGCAATCAGGAAGAACTCTATTCTCGTACCCTTCGAGTGCACCGGACCAATCTCATTTCAATCGAGGAGTTACGCGAGCCCATGCGAGTCACGGTAAAGATTCGGCATCGCCACGAAGGGGCCGCAGCGCTGATTGAAAATTCAGGAAACGACGAGATTCTGGTTTCATTTGATCAGCCGCAGCGGGCTGTTACTCCCGGCCAAGCCGCCGTATTCTATGCTAACGATGTAGTGGTGGGTGGAGGCTGGATCAGCTAAGGCTGAGAACCGAAACTGGGTTTTCTAAGACCTTCCGCAATCCTAGATAAACATTTCGTCCTGAGGTACGGAAACGTCGTGCCGGCGGCGCCGTTCACCACCCAGCAGGAATTCCAGCCCCGCAGTCAGACCCTGAATGACACCCGAAAGCTGGCGAACTGGCGAAATGACGGTGCGGTGGACCGCGTCGCTGGTCTCCTCGATTCGATCCATGGTGCGATTGAGCAACTCATCCGCGCGAATCACCTGCAGGCGCGTGCGGTCGACAATATCTGTAACGGTCGCATCCAGGCGCTCGACCTGGCCACGAACCACGGTTGTGGTCTCGGCCACGTTGGTGGCGATCGTGTCGATCTTCGGCTGCCACTCCACCAGCATGGTTTGTGCGGTGTCAACCGTTGGCATCACCTTGGTCGCGAGAGCTTCCAGGCGCGAGGTGCTCTTTTTCACGGCCACAAAAAGCGCCACCAGGATGCCCGCCTGGATGACGACTGCCGCCGCCGTTACACCGACAAAAATCGGTAGATAGTCCATAGAATTTTCCGCGTTAAGGCGCCGCCCGATCCAGCGCTGCGGAGAGGCGCAAATTTACAGGTTCTTCGATGCGCCACCATCGGCTGCGGTGGCCTCGTGATAGGCCTGACGCCCGGCTTCATAAGCAGACTTGAATTGCTCTTTCTGCTGTTTGGCTACTTCGCGTCCCTTGTCCACCAGATCGGAAGCCTGCTCACGTGCCTTACGGGCTCGTTCGGAGACAAACTCACGGCCTTCACCCGCCTTGGAACGCAGGGTTTCGCGCATCTCGCTGCCGGAACGTGGCGCATACAGCACCCCCACCGCCGCTCCTACGCCCAAGCCTGCAAGAAACCAAAGGAAGCTATTGTTATCGTCTGACATTTGATTAGAACCTCCAGCAACAAGTGCCAACTCGTAAGATCGTAGCACCCGCTGTTGCGAAATACAATTCACGCCGGGCATCAATGGGATCTTCTTTGCGGCCTCTGCGGATTTCTTTGCGACCTTTGCGGTCAAAGATTTTTTCTGATAGTTGCGGCAAAGTCCAACCCTTTACCACAAAGCACGCAAGGAATCCGCAGCAAAGGAATCGACCCAAACTGGACGCCGTCCTCCCTCCCCACTTGTCGCCGGTGCGCCGAAGCGAGACAATGTTTCCGCAGCATCAAGGAGGGACACGCCTTGAAGTACCGGCAACACGGCTACCAGGATCGCGGACAAGAGCCCCGGAAGAAGGAATCGACGGAGAGACCGGTCAAGAAAGATACCTTTGGTCCGCGTCCCATCCAGATGCCGGGCACGCGCAGCGTCTCCCGTTGCTCGCAGTGCGGTTCGCTTTTGCAATCGCTCAGCGATCCCGTCGGGCAATGCCCCAAGTGCGGTTTCGAACTGCACTCCTGCAAGCAGTGCACCTACTTCGACCCCTCGAGCCGGTTCGAGTGCACTCAACCCATTCCGGAACGTATCCCGCGCAAGGACCAGCGCAACCAGTGCTCGTTCTATTCAATACGCGTGATGGTGGAGAAGGAGACTTCCACCCCCGCTGCCCTGCGTCCCAACGACGCCCGCCAGGCTTTTGAGAATCTGTTCAAGAAGTAAGTGCGATTGCGTGGACCGGCAAGGTTTTTAAGCCGCGAAGCGGCACAGGAATGTCACCCAGGGCGCTAAGCCCCGGGGTGAAGCCGAAATTGTTGAGAGCCCAAAAGGGGAGAGAGGCGCGGCGACACTACAAATTTTTCTTAGTCCATTCGTCAATCTGCAGCAGCGCCTGGTTCAGATTCTCTAGGGAATTGGCGACGCTGAAACGCAGATAGCCTTCCCCAAAATCCCCGAAGGAAGATCCCGAAAGACAAGCCACTCCAACCTCTTCCAGCAATGTCTCCGACAGCTTCTTCGATGTCCAGCCCGTCTTTGTGATGTTGGGAAAGGCGTAGAAAGCGCCTTTTGGCATGCGGCAGGAGAAGCCCTTGATCCGGTTCAGCCCGGCCACAAAAACGTCGCGTCGCTGCCGGAATTCCGTCCGCATCCGGTCCACCGACGTCTGGTCTCCGCGGAGGGCTTCGATGCCCGCGATTTGGGTAAAGCTCGCAGTGCAGGAATTTGAATTGGTCATCAGCCGCCCGACGTGGTTCGCCAGGTCTGCCCGCATGACCCCATAACCCAGGCGCCATCCCGTCATGGCATAGGTTTTGGAAAAACCATCGAGCAGGATTGTGCGTTCCTGAAAGCCCGGCACCGACATGATCGAGTGATGCTCGCCCTCGAACACCAGCCGGCTGTAAATCTCGTCCGACAACACCATGATACTGCGATCACCAATGGCCTCGGCAATGTCGCGGATGTCTTGCTGGCTGAGCACACCGCCGGTGGGATTCTGCGGCGAATTCAGAATGATGAGCCGCGTACGATCGCTGATCAATGAAGCCAGCTCGTCGACATCAAAACTAAAATCCTTCTCTTCTCGCAGACGGATGGGCACAGCCCGCGCCCCGACATAGTCAATCATCGATTCGTAGATAGGGAAGCCAGGATTGGGGAAGATGATTTCGTCTCCGACGTCGGCCAGAGCGAGCAGGGCAAAAAAAATAATCGGCTTACCGCCCGGGACCACTACCACCTCGTTGCTGGCGACTTTCACTCCGCGGGAACGGCTGACGTCCTCGGCGATGGCTTGCCGCAACTCGAGAAGTCCCGCCGAGGGTCCATAGTGAGTCCAACCCGCGCGTAAAGCTCCGATTCCAGCCTCGACCACATTGGCCGGCGTGTCGAAGTCGGGTTCGCCAATTTCCAGATGAATGATGGTCTTGCCCTGGCGTTCCAGGGCGCGCGCCTTGTTAAGAACTTCAAAGGCGGTCTCAGTGCCGAGCCGCGACATGCGCTCAGCCAGTCGAAGCTCGTGCTGTGTAGTTTTTTCCATAGAGGCAAAACAAGGCATTATACAGCGCTGGATCAATGCAGTCGCGAGCGCCTACATTGAACTCCCCGCGTATCATGGTCGCTGCATGTTCTCCAAGCGTACCGACTGGAAACTTACTCCTAATCGCTTTACCGAAGTCCAGCGCGAGCTGTACGTCGCGGGCAGGGAAGTACTCGACCTGACCGTCTCAAATCCTACCCGGGCGGGCCTGCGCTACGACGTCGAGTCCATCCTCAATGCGCTATCCAGTCGGGAAGCTATGGACTACGATCCTCAGCCCAGGGGATTGGCCAACGCTCGTGAAGCCGTTGCTGCTTACTATCGCGAGCAACACTTCGAATCCGAGATTAATCCCGAAGCGCTCATCCTGACCACCAGCACCAGCGAAGGCTACTCTTACGTTTTTCGCCTGTTGTGCAATCCTGATGATGAGGTGCTCGTTCCCAAGCCGAGCTATCCCTTGTTCGAGTTTCTCGCCGACCTGCAGGATGTGAAGTTGACGCCCTACTCGTTGCTCTACGATCACGGATGGCAGATTGATTTTCCATCACTGTCCCAGGCGGTGAACCCTCGCACGCGTGCGGTGGTAGTGGTGCATCCCAATAATCCTACCGGCTCCTATGTAAGTACCGACGAACGGGCCCAGTTAAATTCCTTCTGCCGCAAGTATGGCCTCGCCCTGATCGTGGACGAGGTCTTTCTCGACTATCCGCACGACGCCGCTCGTCGGCCGAGCTTCGTGTGCAACCCGAATGTGATGACCTTCGCCCTCAGTGGCGTTTCAAAAATCTCCGGCTTGCCGCAGATGAAGCTGGCCTGGCTCGCCGTCAGTGGACCGGCGCCAATGGTTGCTGCGGCCATGGACCGCCTGGAGGTGATTGCCGACACTTATTTGTCGATGAATGCTCCCGTCCAGCTGGCGGCAGCGACGCTCCTGGCTCAGAGGCAGAATATCCAGCCCTCACTACTCGACCGGGTGCGAATGAATCTCGTCGAGCTCGATGGTCAACTGGCGGAGCAGAAGGCCTCCCAGCGCTTGCAAGTTGAAGGTGGATGGTATGCCGTGTTGCGCGTGCCCGTAACCCGATCCGACGAGGATCTTGCCATTGATCTGCTTCGCCGAGCTTTGGTGCTGGTGCACCCCGGCCACTTCTACGATTTCCCCAGCGACGGATATTTGATCCTGAGTCTCTTGACCCCATCCGCCGAATTTCGCGAAGGCGCGAGGCGAGTATTTGAGCTTCTGAAGAGCGCGGAGTGACGGCCAGCTTCCTTGCGCAAAACCATTCTCGGATTTCAGTTCATAGTTCGCAGTTCTGGTATGGCTCCGGTTTGCCGAGTTCTCTAGCCAATGTGACAATAGCTGTATGCACAAATTTTTCGTTTCGGCAGTAAACATACTGGCGGCTGGGATGTTGCTGGGGAGTCCATACTTCCAGGGCCAACAGACTCCGGCAGCAAAACCTCCAGTGGCTCCTGCAGCCAAGAACCGGCAAGCAACCCCTGCCGCAAGAACCCCGACCCCACTGGCGCTCACCACTCAGAAAGACAAATTCAGCTACGCTCTCGGAATGAACCTGGGAACCAGTTTGAAGAAGCAGTCGGTGGCTGTGGACCCGAATATCCTGTCGCGGGGATTAAAAGATGCTCTGGCCGGCGGCAAGACGGCGCTGACCGAGGATCAGGCGCGGGCCACGCTTATGGAAGTCCAGACCGAAATGCACAAGAAACAACAAGAGGAGATGCAGGCAGCCGGCGAGGCCAGCAAAAAAGAAGGAGCCGCGTTTCTCGCCGCCAACAAAAGCAAAGACGGTGTCGTCACGCTGCCCAGCGGTCTGCAATATAAGGTCCTGACCCAGGGCACCGGACCGAAACCGACTGCCAGCGACTCGGTCGTCTGCAACTACCGGGGCACGTTGATCAACGGTACCGAATTTGATAGCTCCTACAAGCGAGGCGAACCAGCAACATTTCCGGTAGGCGGAGTGATCAAGGGATGGACCGAGGCCCTGCAACTCATGCCGGTGGGATCGAAGTGGCAGCTGTTTATTCCCTCGGACCTGGCCTATGGCGAGCGCTCTCCCGCCCTTGAAATAGGCCCCGACTCCACTTTGATTTTTGAAGTGGAACTGCTCTCAATCCAAAACAAGGGTGCCGATCCGACCCAGCCGGCTCCAGACAAGAAATAGCCAAGTAGCGCGCAGCGGCGCAAGAGTGTACATTGCAGGACGCATAAGAGTTCCAAGGGGGCGAAAGAACGTCGGCGGACCTAACTCTAACTCTTAACCAGAAATGGATTGCTCTCGCGCTCTTCCCCAATTGTGGTGAGCGGACCATGGCCCGGCACAACCACGGTCTCATCGGGTAGAGTCAGCACTTTTTCGTGCAGCGAGTTGATGATCTTGCGCATGGATCCGCCCGGGAGATCGGTGCGCCCGATGCTTCCCGCAAATAGCGTGTCCCCGGCAATCAATTTCCTCTCCGCGGGAAAGTACAGGCAAACACTGCCTTCCGTATGCCCCGGGGTATGAATGACGTTCGCGGTCAACGTGCCGGCCCGGACCGTATCCCCTTGTCCGATGCTCTGATCGATCTCAACTTTGCCGGGATTTTCCACGCCGATCCAGGTTGCTTGCACATCCAGCATTTTCAGCAGGGCATCGTCATTCTGATTGAGCAGGATGGGTGCGCCGGTGGCGGCTCGCAGTTTCATGGCTCCGCCCACATGATCGATGTGCGCATGAGTAACTACGATCTGCTTAACCGTGAGATTGTGCTTGCGAATGAGAACGAGGACATCTTCAATCTCGTCGCCAGGATCAATCACCATGGCTTCGCGAGTGGTTTCATCCCCGATAATAGAGCAGTTGCACTGCAGCGGCCCCACGGGGAAAATTTCGTGAATCATGGCAGGTGTTGGTCGTTCGTCGCTAGTCAATAGTCGCGAGTCGTTACTAAGCGCATCAAAAAAGGGCCAACGACCAACGACTATTAACGACTACTTCTGTGGCGCTGGCGCCGGAGCCGGCGTGGCCGGTTGCGTCTTGGTCTGTGACGGACTGAGTCCTTGCGTGATGGAGCCGGAGCTGCTTGCCCCGCGCGAGGCCATCACTGAGAGCGTGATCGAGGTGACCATAAAGATAACGGTGGACCAAGTGGTCGCCTTGGAAAGCGCAGTCGCAGCGCCCCGGGGGCCAAATGCCGTCTGGCTTCCCATCCCGCCAAACGCAGCCGCAATATCACCGCTCTTGCCGCTCTGCAGCAGCACAACGATGATGAGAAAGAAACAAACAATCACGTGAATGGTCGTAATCAGAATAAGCATGCAGCCCCTGTCTCAGTGAATAAAAGTGCCGTCCGGAAAATACATGGTGCGGAAGGGGGGATTTGAACCCCCACGCCTTTCGGCGCCACCCCCTCAAGATGGTGTGTCTGCCAGTTCCACCACTTCCGCAGGTCGAGGCAAAGTCGATTATAGCAAAGGGGTTTCAGTACTTTACGATCGCCGCGAAGGATTTTGGATCCAAGCTGGCGCCGCCCACCAGGGCTCCGTCGATCTCTCCTTCGGCCATCAGGGCCTTAGCGTTTTCGGGCTTTACCGAGCCGCCGTACAGGATGCGGAGATTGTTGGCAAAATCTTCACCGAAGGACTTCGCGGCTTCGCCTCGAATTAACAGATGAGCTTCGGAAGCGAGTTGCGGCGTGGCGGTCTTTCCCGTGCCGATGGCCCACATGGGTTCATATGCGACCACGAGTTTGGCTGCTTTCTTGGCTGAGATAGCGTGGAAGGCGCGCAGACACTGACGGCGCAACACGTCTTCGGTGAGGTTAGCCTCGCGCTCTTCCAGTACTTCGCCCACGCAGAGGATGGGGGTGAGGCCGGCCTCGAGGGCAGCCTTTAGTTTGAAGTTCACCATGTCGTCGGTTTCACCAAAATACTGGCGTCGCTCAGAATGGCCGACGATCACGTGGGTGCAGCCAATATCCAAAAGCATGGCGGGACAGATCTCTCCGGTGTACGCGCCCTGCTTTTCCCAGTACAAATTTTGGGCGCCGATGGCTACGTTTGAACCTTTACAGCACTCAATCGCAATATAAAGATCGATGTAAGGCGGGCAGACAACGATTTCGTCACGTATGTGGCCGGCAACCAAGGGCAGGAATTCATAAAAAAAGGCCTTCGTCTGCTCGGGGTTCTTGTACATCTTCCAGTTGGCGGCCATCAACTTCTTTCTCATGAATTCCTCTCTGGAACCTTTGGCCCGAAAGGCTGAGTCTGTGAAACGTCAGATATACATGGGTCCTTCGCGGCCTTACGGCCACTCAAGATGACAAGGGGTTGGCTTACTTCTTGTCCGTTAGCGCCTCTACGCCGGGAAGCTTTTTGCCTTCCAGGAACTCCAGCGAGGCTCCGCCGCCGGTAGAGATGTGCGTGATCTTGTCGGCCACCCCGGCTGCGTTGACTGCCGAGACCGAGTCCCCGCCGCCCACGATCGAGGTGGCTCCGACATTTTCTGCCACTGCTCGGGCAATTTTGAACGTACCCTTGGCGAAGGGCGCTACCTCGAAGACGCCCATGGGGCCGTTCCACAGGATGGTTGCAGCACGGGCGATTTCCTCGGAAAAGGCCTCGACGGCATTGGGTCCGATATCCAGAGCCATCAGGTTGGCGGGGATACTGGTTACGGTCTGCACAATTGCGTTGGGATCAATCTTTTCTGCCACAACGTGGTCTGTCGGCAACAGGAATTTCACTTTGTGGCTTTTAGCTTCTTTCAACAGCTCGCGCGCTAGACCAATCCTGTCTTCCTCCACCAGAGATTTGCCCACCTGCTCTCCCTGGGCCTTGAGGAAGGTGTAGGCCATACCGCCGCCGATGATAAGGGCGTCGACTTTGTCGAGAAGATTGCGAATGACGCCGATCTTGTCGCTGACCTTGGCCCCGCCCAGGATAGCGATAAAGGGCCGCTCGGGGTGGCGCACAACTTTACCCAGGTATTGAAGCTCTTTCTCCATGAGCAGGCCGGCGGCGGCCTTCTGCACGAACCGGGTGACGCCAACCGTCGAAGCATGCGCGCGGTGCGCGGTCCCGAAAGCATCGTTCACGTAGTAGTCCGCCAGGCCGGCAAGTTGCTTGGCGAACTTGGCGTCGTTGGCTTCCTCTTCGGGATGAAAGCGCAGATTTTCCAGAAGCAGCGTCTGACCCTGCTCCAACTTTCCAGCCATCTCCTCCGCTTCCGGGCCAATGCACTCGGGACAGAATCCCACGTTCTCCCCGCGCGCCAGCTCCTTGTCGAGCAGCATGCGCAAGCGTTCGGCCGCCGGCTTCAGGCTCATGGCCAGGTTGTGCTTTCCCTTAGGCCGGCCGAGGTGGGACACGAGAACCAGGCGGGCCCCGTGTCGAAGGGCATACTCGATCGTGGGTAGAGTCTCGCGGATACGAGTGTCGTCAATGACCCGGCCATCCTCGAGCGGAACATTAAAATCGACCCGCATAAGGACGCGGTGATTGTTGAGAGCCAGATCGCGGATGGAAAGCTTTGACATGACTTCCTCTGGGGCGGCGCTTTTGCCGCCCCCAGGCTTGTGTAGTCGCGGGCGACTCGCCCGCGCATTGCGTTTACAGGCCCTTGCTTCCCAGGTAATTGATCAAGTCGTGGACGCGGGAAGAATATCCCCATTCGTTGTCGTACCACGAGATCACTTTCACGCAGTTGCCGCCGACGACCAAGGTCGAGGGCGCATCAACGATCGAAGAACGGCCGTCTCCCTTGAAATCAGAAGACACCAATTCCTGTTCTTCGTAGCCCAGATAACCCTTCAGCGGGCCGCTCTCGGATGCCTTCTTGAGCGTGGCATTCACGTCTTCTTTCGTGGTCTTCTTTTCCACGAAAACCACCAGGTCCACGACCGAAACATTAGGCGTCGGCACGCGCATGGAGAAACCGTCGAGTTTGCCGGCCAGTTCGGGAATGACCAGCTTCAAGGCCTTGGCCGCACCGGTAGTGGTCGGAATCATGTTGATGGCGGCGGCGCGGGCCCGGCGCAGATCTTTGTGGGGAAAATCGAGGATCACCTGGTCGTTGGTATAAGAGTGGATGGTGGTCATGGTGCCGCTGACGATCTTGAAGTTGTCATTGACCACCTTGGCGATCGGTGCCAGGCAATTCGTGGTACAGGATGCGTTCGAAATAATGTGATGCTTGGCGGCATCGTAGACGCCTTCATTCACTCCGAGGACGACGGTGACATCCTCATTCTTGGCTGGCGCGGAAATGATTACTTTCTTGACCGGCCCGCGCATGTGCTTCTTGGCATCATTGGCGTCGGTGAAGTGACCGGTGGATTCGACTACCACCTGAGCGCCGACTGATTCCCAGGGAAGTTTTCCCGGGTCGCGTTCCTTGAATACCTTGATGGTCTTGTTGCCGATCGTAATGCTGTCCTCACCGGCAGTGATTTTGTGTGGCAGGTTGCCCAGGATGGAATCGTATTTCAGCAGATGGGCCAGAGTCTTGGGATCGGTGAGATCGTTGACCGCCACGAATTCGATATTGCTGTCATTGAGCGAAGCTCGGAGCACGTTCCGCCCGATGCGTCCGAATCCGTTGATGCCTACCTTAATTGCCATTT
>Ga0157379_10003305_pt1 | contig 13652 bp, 17 predicted proteins | sample S25metaG_FD_121802 | JGI IMG/M metagenome (GOLD analysis project Ga0157379, IMG submission 121802) | Switchgrass rhizosphere microbial communities from Kellogg Biological Station, Michigan, USA - S2-5 metaG | ecosystem: Host-associated > Plants > Roots > Rhizosphere > Soil | place: USA... | reverse complement strand
TTCCCGATTCCTTCAAGGGCGCCAGTAACAGCTTCAACGCTTCCAGAAACGTCGCACTTGATGACCAAACGAAGCTCCTTCTTTTTGTCTTCCTTATCCTCAGCTGAAGTCTCGACGGCGGTTTCACCAGCTTCCAAAGCTTTCTGTTCCTCTATCTTCTTCTGCCGCTCTGCCTTACGTTGGATATTAATTGCCTCAGCGTCTTGGGCGATCGCGGCCAATTCCAGCCTTCGCTTGCGGTTAACAAGAGCCTTTTTGATGTCAACTTCGGAGCCCTGTAGGACCTCGTCTCCGGCATTTGGAAGATCTTTCCATCCAGAGACCGTCACAGCCATTCCAGGATAAGCAGCCTTTACACTTTTGCCATTGGAATCTATTAATTGGCGAACACGGCCGTGTACTGTCCCGCAGATAAGTGCGGTGGAAGTTCTCAATTCACCACGCAGAACCAAGACTGTTGCAACGGGCCTGTAGCATTATTTAGTCGAAGGATATATCAAGTCAACAGGACATTTACCCAAGCCCTTTAAGAACTTTCGATTCCAAAACATAACCGAAAATGTCACCCGTTCGTTCGGCACGGAAATCTGCCATTTCCGCGACGGCCGAAAGGGTCTCCACCAAATCTGGCAATCCTTGACCAGTTAGACCAGAGACTTCCACAGCGGGGATATCACCGCCGAAAGTCTCAAGGATTAAACCTTCTGCCAAAAGAGCGTTTTTGATATTTTCCTGTAATATACGTTAGAATTGCAAAATTCCGGTTTGAAACTAAATACTCACGGGAACTACGCCAGGCTTGTCCATCTTGTTAATTGCAACGACGACATGGACATTTTCATCTTTTTTGATGAGCTCAATAACTTCCCGAGTCTGTGGCATGACACCATCATCGGCTGCTACTACTAAGACGATAATGTCCGTGACGCTGGCGCCACGGGCTCGCATGGCGGAGAAGGCAGCATGACCAGGGGTATCCAAAAAGGTAATAACACGAGAAGAATCGCCATCGGATGAAGAGACGGGAACAGAGAAAGCACCAATATGTTGGGTAATTCCACCAGCTTCGCCTTTGGCAACTGATGCTGAACGTAGTGTGTCTAATAATGTGGTTTTACCATGGTCAACATGACCCATGATAGTGACGACGGGAGGACGATGGGGTAATGTAGATGGGTCAGGATGAGGGGGGCTGTAAAAACTAGGTTAGTCGTAATTCGTTTCGGATGGAAGATAACATGCGAAGGGAAAATATCGAAAGCTGCTTCTTCGTCAACTACTGGGTTTCTATTAAATTCTAGGGCAAGCATGGATGCATATTCGGAATTCAGAACTATTTCACAATGGTGTCAAACGGCCCATTCAGAAGAAAAAATTATGGACATACCATAGTCATGAGAGGTAGATTCCTCCATGCCATTCTGAACCATTTTACGTTGCAGCCATTCTGAAAATCTGTTAAGATAAATGATAGCCATTATCGAAATTCTTACCTAGTTTAATGCCTAATAATCTAGCGAGTTGGGATACTGAAATAACATTGGGGATATAGATATCGGGCATAACTTCAAGCAATTTCTTCGGTTTGAAGACCTTCATCTTGGTAGGAGTGCGTACGTCGGAAATTCGGGAATGTCGTTCGATTTGGCCTCCTTCGAGTAATGAACCACGCTTGAATTTGCTATCGTGTTGTCGCCGCGCCCTTTCTCTCTGCTGCTTTTCGGACTCATTTGAATATCGACTCCATCTATCTTCTTCATTCCGTTCCTCGGAAGTAGATGATTCGTGCTTCAGCGAGGTTTGATCCTGGTCAGTCTTGGACCAACTCTTCCCTACTTCGTTGGATTCGTTTGTCTGTGTACGATGTCCGGTACTTCTGTCATCACGCGCGAAAGACTGTGATCTGTCTCGCAAAGGTGGTTCACGACTTCGTCTCTGAAAGCCAGAAGCGTTAAAAGATGGCAGAGTATCGTCGTGGGTAACACCTGAACTTCTAGACGTCTGAAAACGTGGAAGGGCAGCAGCGGCTTCTGACTGAGAGCCCCAGGCAGTAGAAGACCAACTACTTGTTTCCGAAGACTTTAAGGGCGCTCGTGTTGGATGGGACGACGAAGTGGACGAGCTGGAGGATTGCGTCGGTCGAGCCCATTTGGTCAAATTCGGAGATTTGACTGAATCTCGACTACCAGAAGTGGACCGAGGGAGGGACCATTTGTCTGTAGTCTGAGGCTTATTTGCCTCTGCAGGTGGCTGAGGGATATTCCACCTACTGGGAGTCTGAGTCTCTCTATGTGTCTTAGAAGCGGTTGATTCCGATGCCTGTATGGGCGATCGTGTCACACGCGAGGAAGAAGCAGAGGAGCTAGAGGATTGAGGTGGTCGTGCCCATTTGGTTAAGCCTGAAGCTTTGGTTGCCTGTTGTTTATCAGAAGCGGATGGTACCCTGTCGGAAATCGGAGCTGTTTCATGACCCTTAGGAGTAGTTGTTTCCGAAGGACGTATGGGCGATCGTGCTAAACGAGACGATGAAGCGGACGAGCTGGAGTTTTGCGCTGATCGAGCCCATTTTGACAAAGGAGGTTTAGCTTCCTCCTGAAGATTAGAAGAGAGCGGCTGAGCCCATATATTAGGAGTAGGTACCGGGCTGGGAGCGGCATCGTTTGTTAAGCTTGCAGCTGGACGGGTCCACTTGCTTAAATCAAGAGCGGGAGGAGTATGTTGTGACGGCGCAAATTGAGATCGAGCAGTTTGAGACGGAGCAGCTGGAGGAGTTTTATACTTCAAGAAGTGTCACAAAAAGCAGATATCTTCAGTAATAAATGGGCATACCGCAAACTTCGCGGAGAAACGACGTTGGGTCAGAAAGCGGCTGACCAACCGCGTTGTTTTCGTTCTTTGAGGTAACATTGAAGTCCCCTAAAAACAAGCCACTGATATTACATATAAGCATGCAAACCCGTTGAATTCCTTCACAAAAGTATTGCTTACAATGTCCTGGCGAACAGACTTTGTGGGGGAAGTTGCTACCCGAGCTGCTTAGTCAGCTAAGTGCGAGTTTACATCCGTTCAAATTTGTTCATCATCTCAACGCGTCGCGTTTCGAAGAGTCGTCGAAAGACGCGTCTCTGCTTTCGATCAGTATTTTTCAAATGTCGAAAAACCTGTTTGGAGCGCGATAGTGTTTGAAGAATTTCGTCAGCCGTGCTTTCCGCACCATTAGACATTGGCATTCGGAACGTGTCCCGACAATAAGAAGGAAGACAACATCAATGGGCTCCATACTTGGCGAGTCTCCTTGGATATCTTGGTTTAGTTGTAAGAAGACAAAAAGTCTATTATTGGTGAGTTTTCTCCTTTTTGTACGTCATTTTGCATCACTTATAGTCTCCCCAACGCATCGTCCCCTAGATTTAGCTTTAACAGAATCAGATGTCAGGGGTTCTAGCTGGATAATTTCCCCACACCGACACGGATTACGAGGACTTACCCTGCCAGGAGCAGCCACGAGATGGACGAAGGAATTCGACTGTCATCTAGTCACGCCAGGATCGCATGCTATCTTTACGAACTGTCCTTGGAACATCACTCATCTTCCAGACCAATCTCCTGCGGCTATCGGCTCTCCTTATTCGCAGCTCATTCCCTGATAAATGTAGGCCCCATATCTAAACTTAACCAAGAATCCAACTAGTTCCTTGCACGGAAAGGTATTCCGAATGGATTTTCATGCCTCCTGATGCCAATTCAATGCTCCAAATGGGGTGTGGTCCATCGATGCGACCTATTCTTCTAGGAGTTGTTTACTGCCTCCTTGTGATCGAATTCAACGCCTCTATGGTCATGACTCATTGGCTTTCATTCCTCTGCCAAGCTATTTTATTCAATCTTGGAGAGTCCTTACCAAACTCAGAGATATTCTTTCCTGCAACTCGGGGGGCGGAAATTGGAATTCCCATTATTTTGAAGGGGCAGAACAATCAAGCTTTATCACTTTGGGTAGATGCTTTAATTCATACTGGAGCCACTCCTAGTGGATAATCATGCATCTTACGAACTTTGCAAATTATCGATGGCACGAATTCAAATTCAGTGCTTGTTCTTCTGACATTGGCCTTACATCTCAGCCGGTGCGCGGGTTACGGGTTACGGCATGGAGTACCGAGTGGTGTATTGCTTGGGCGTTCTTGCTCACCCAATCTCTGCTGTTGTCGATAATCTACAATCCAATTAATCTCGATCAATCTAATCTTAGCCTCCCTTCGGAGCTCTTCCACCCCATGTGATATGTCTTACATCAGCCCTGGAACTGGGTATTTAAGGTCGACTATGGCAGTGTCTTTCCCCACCCTACTCCTAACTGTAGTCCAACAACACTCGTATTTACCTCCAACTCCAACAACATGATCAACGTATGTTCTCTCTTACATCTTTGCTCATTGTTTGATCAATCGTTGATGTTAGGTTGCTGAGACACCCAAGAACCAGAGCTGCGGCAGCTCTTCCTGTAACTGTGGCTCCTCGTACGTTCCTCACCTGCCAAGAGTATATACCCTAACGGAACTCTTACCTCTAGCTGCCAATGCAAGCCCGGAGAGTGCAAGTGCTAGATGTATACCATATCCATGATTATCTGAGACTGTAGGGCTATTATGTGTATAACAATATGATAATCTATGCTCCATGCGCTTTCTTGTTCGGTCGGCAAGATTGAGAAAATCAAAGAAACTCGCGAATTCACTGATAAGATTCCTATGCTCATGCGAAATAAAGCTTAAGGTTTGAAACGTCGAGCTGTGAGAATGGTTTATCAGATTGTGAGAATTAGTTCCACATGATCCTACACACCCAACTCCATATATCGGGCCTTTCTGAAAGGGTCAATTTGTTGGAGCTGCAGCAAGATGCCAATACACTCTGTCGTTAATTCGGCCGAAGGCTGATGTCGAAATAGAAGAGCTTTATAATGAACGAGAGTTTCAAGGCACCCTATGTAGAAATGAGCGAAGATCATAAGGAAGAGGAATATTGACGTACATTTGCTCTCAGGTTCCAGCTCCCTAAGTTCCTCAATAACCTTAATTTCTCGTGCTAATATCGCTTGGTTATCGCCTATGTTATTGACGTTAAAAGATTGATAATGCAACACATAGAAAATCGGCAAACTTTGTCCTATTAGCCAACGATGGTACAGCCAAACGCTTTGGTCCCCAGGATCGGTGTATATCCCCTGTTTGACAAAGTCAAACTCTGTACAAATGTATCAGTAACACATCGCAAACAAATAGAATAAATCACCTTCATCTCTCATGCGGCGCCTCTCCTCGTCCGAGACTCCTTCCCAAATTGTTGAAAAGACTTTAGAACGTTGATGCCAGGCACTGAAATTGGAGAAATTAGATTCTATCTTGCGTGCCGTATACGCTAATTCTTGTGTAGGAGACGTCTGAATATCTGATGACGCTAGGATATAACGACGGTAATTCCAGGCGTGGACTATCCCTGGTATCAGACGAGTCGTAGAATAAAAGGTTCAACTCACAGTTACGAGGGTCAAAGTCCAGGATTTTCTCTACTGTTTGAAGTTCTCCGGCCCATGTAGCTCTCTGCCAGCTAGATGGTTCTCCGTCTGGATTATCAGGTATATTCTGGAGACACCATCTGCGATGATTCCATATCCAATAAACCTTCGGGTAGCTCCTCAGGGCCGTTTTCGTCAAGAGCAAATCTCCTTGGAGGATATCATTCACTTCCTTCGCTGACCTGTGTGCATAAGCAACGCTGGATGGACCGATTCTTCATCGCGTACTTTGTCGGAAAGATGCCTTTGAGCAAAATGTTTCGTCTGAAATTCCAGACAGTGTAGAATTCAGGATTCTTCGCGAGAAGACGGGTAGTCATTTCAAAACTCTCTGGAGTAAAGCCATTCGATATTTTCTGGATACACATGTAAACAGATGCAAAATGGCTTATAAACATTGAATACTTACATGCGCCAGGACTTCATCAGATAGTTTCGTGTACTTTTCAAGCTCGCCACGTTCCTTCTCTTTCCGGAGAGCTAGAGCCTCTGGCGTTTCCTTCACGCGTTTAATTCCATGGGACTATCAAATGTTCAATGATACTGATGTAACAAAACAAAATAGACACAAACCATACTGCAAGAGGAGAGAACGGAGGGGTGACGTGTGACGCAACAATCGGGGATTGCCACTCTGCCGCCTCGGTCCTTGTCAGCCATAACCGGATGTCGGATTTGTGCATGCAGATCTTCCCTGCTGCTTGACAGTCTAGTCCTTGCCGAATGGCCAATTCCAAGGTTCGAGGGCATGTGTAACATCGTAGTAAGATGTCTTTTGATCTCATCTTGAATGCCATTGAAAAAGCCTTCAAGTTGTCGTAATGAAGTGGAACAGATGACCTTCGCGTCGTGGAGGATGTTGCAGTCATGAGAAGTTACTAAGCGATATTCTAGACTTGCTGTTATTCGGCCGGTAATGTTTACAAAGAATTCAGAATGGCCATAGGACCGGGACATGGTTTATAATTCTTTCCCTCTGGCACGCATGGCAGATGTTATTCGGCCGGTAATGTTTACAAAGAGTCCAGAATGGGCGTAGGACCGGGACGTGGTTTATAATTCTTACCCTCTCCTCTTCCCTCTCCTCTTCCCGGCCCGCATGACAGACAATTCCACCAAGAGCTCTGAGCAGGGTATAGGAACGGACGAAGCATGGGATTCTCAACAAGATGACAAGAAGGATTCCTTGGATGATGTTAATGAAATTAAAGTGATCCAAGAGCTTTCTGATGATGACTTTCCGGATGGAGGACTACGAGCGTGGTTGAATGTCCTGGGTGCTCTCAGCATTGGTACGGCCACCTTTGGTTTCGTCAATAGCTATGTACGCATCTTCACTTCTGCGAAATATTTTATTCCGACCTATGATTTACACAGGGGGTCTGTTTACTTCGGCCAGGTCTAAGACGGTACACTGACTCTTCAATTAGGTTTTCCAGTCGTATTACTCTAACGAATTAATGCCTAATATCTCTCCCTCAGCTCTGTGAGTGATCATAAATACAGACGAGAAAAGCTCTCGACTTAGGGTCTTTATAGATCCTGGATAGGATCTGTTCAGGTAGTGTTTTAGAGTTCATATTACTTCCGTTCAGGTCATTCACCCTACATTGACAGTATGCTTTGACTTTCTTTCCTGTATGCCTATATTCTTCTGAATTAGCCTCGATGTTTAACTCTTAATTCCAGGGGCTTTTTACCGGGAGGCTCTTTGACCTGGGTCACTTCCGTATCCCAACGGCCGTCTTCAGCGCAACATTGGTTATTTCCACTATGTTGGTCGCTCAATGCAAGCATTATTGGCAATTCCTCCTTTGCCAAGGGTTTGCTGTTGGGGTAAGGATGATTTCTACACAACCTTCTTCTATTGACTGTCTTCAGATTTCAACTGGGATCCTCTTTGGTCCTTCGCTGGGCTGCGTCTCCCATTGGTTCAAAAGACGAAGATCTTTAGCCTACGGTATTGTTGCATGCGGCAGCAGCATTGGAGGTCCGTCGTTTTTATACCCAGCTATCCTATTGCTCATGGCTTCCCAGGTACATTATTCCCGATCCTTGTCCGAAATTTAATACCCAGAGTCGGGTACGTAGATTTATTGCGACCTTCCGGGCTCTGTGATCTTACGAGAGTCCAGCTTTCCTTGGACAATGCGGATTATTGCCTTTATTCTTTTATGCACCGTTACGTTTGGAAATTTTGTGAGAAGAGTCTAGCTATTTACTTTCTACTGGTTAATCTATATACAGACGCTTAGAAGAAGATTCCCACCAGTACACGTATCGGGCGGATTATTTAATTTACAAATGTTGAAGCACCCTCCATATATTATTTATATAACAGCTTGCTTTACTTGTTTCCTTGGATGTACGTTACAATTCATTTCTATTTGCAGAAGATATTGATAAATTGTTCTTTAGTATACTCAGGTGATTGACTTTCGACCTCATTGCCCACCCCGAAGCTAACCTATTCCCCCCCACCAGTGTTGACATATATGTAAGTTATTAACTTTTCTCGCTCAGTACACTGTTAATAAACTTCTCAGTGACTCGAGTGCTGAGTTTTATGGCATAGAAGATGGGGTAGCTCTTTATTTGGTAGCAATTGCGAATGCTGGCTCTGCACTTGGTATGACAATAAACTACGATTTCCCGTCTGCTTTACCAACGTTTAACAGGGCGCATAACTACCGGATTACTCTCTGACCATACTGGGCCATTAAATGCCATGATACCCTCAACGGTCATAGCTGGAATCCTTACAATGGCATGGCCGTACGCTCGGACAACAGGATCGCTTGTCGCAGTAGCTATACTTTATGGGATGGCATCGGGAGCGTTTGGTGAGTCAAAAGTTTTCGTGACTTGTTTAGGAGACGGAACCGATTCTTTCTATCCAGTGGGGTTGCTGATCCTCCCTGTTACAAACATGGGAGAGCTGGGAGATGTCGGCAGAAGACAGGGGATGCTTTTCAGTATTGTGGCGATTGGAGCTATACTGGGGCCTCCTATCTCAGGGCTCATTCAGAAGGGCACCGGAGGATACGTGGCTGTGGGTTTCTACGCTGGTACGTTTTGAATTTCCTTTCAAACCGATCTGCTGAAGTGCTTCCTCAGGCGCTGCTGTGATGGTCGCTGTGATCCTTATGCTCATAGTGCGAACTTTACTCACGGGCAAAATATTGGGAGGAAAAGCTTGAAATTAGAATATCGCGATTTAGACGCAGATGTAATGGAATTTTGCAGTGCATACTTAATAGAAGGGACCGGAGGAAGTTTGTCCCAATGACTAATAGTCGAGTCCAAATGACCGGCACCGACGGCGGAGTTCCAATTACTTGGACAAAATTTGTCGACAACATCACTGCACCTCAGCTTCTACTTAACCCATCGATCAGCTTCAGTAGCTGTCCACAACTCTAGTCTTAACTTTACGAAACCCCACGTATCATCCGAGTAACGTCGACACATATAGTCGGCTCTTGGATAAATTTGAATCAAGAAACGCATGTCAGCGTGAGTCGTACCCCCATGTAACAAACAGAATTGGCACTAAGAAGTCAACGCAGTGAAGATACTCTTCAAGATGTCCCCGAGGGTGAGATCGAGTCCAACTGGGACCAAGTCGTCGATAAGTGAGTGCGAATTGAGGTCACCGATTTAATCGATGGCTGACCATCCCCATCAGCTTCGATAACATGGATCTGAAGCCCGAACTCCTTCGCGGTATCTACGCATATGGTTTTGAACGCCCCTCTGCTATTCAGCAGCGCGCCATCGTTCCCGTCATCAAGGGCCACGATGTTATCGCCCAAGCCCAGTCTGGAACGGGCAAGACGGCTACCTTTAGTATCTCCATCCTCCAAAAGCTTGATATGTCCGTCAAGGGCTGCCAAGCACTCATCCTCGCTCCTACTCGTGAACTTGCTCAACAGATCCAAAAGGTTGTCGTCGCCCTCGGCGATTATATGAATGTCGAATGCCATGCTTGCATTGGTGGAACCAATGTCCGGGAGGACATGGCAAAGCTCCAGGAGGGCGTCCAAGTCGTCGTTGGCACACCCGGCCGTGTCTACGATATGATTAACCGTCGTGCTCTCAGGACCGACAACATGAAAATTTTCTGTATGGACGAAGCCGATGAGATGCTGTCCCGCGGTTTCAAGGATCAGATCTACGAAGTCTTCCAACTCCTCCCTCAAGATACTCAGGTCGTCCTCCTCTCTGCCACCATGCCTGCCGATGTCCTGGAAGTCACCAAGAAGTTCATGCGTGACCCTGTCCGTATCCTTGTCAAGAGGGACGAATTGACGCTCGAAGGTATCAAGCAATTCTACATTGCTGTCGAGAAGGAAGAATGGAAATTGGATACTTTGTCCGATCTTTACGAAACCGTCACCATTACTCAAGCCGTCATCTTCTGCAACACCAGGCGAAAGGTTGACTGGCTCACTGAGAAGTTGCATCAGAGGGAGTTCACTGTCTCAGCTATGGTATGTAATTTCACGCCTGTCTTTGTTATCTATTTTATTCAATTTTTTTTTCAGCACGGTGATATGGATCAAAAGCAGCGTGAAGTCCTCATGAAGGAATTCCGTTCGGGCTCTTCTCGTGTCCTTATCACAACCGATCTTCTTGCCCGTGGTATCGACGTGCAACAGGTCTCTTTGGTCATTAACTATGATCTTCCCACTAACAGGGAGAACTATATCCATCGTATTGGTACGTTTTCGACGCCTAATTTCGAAGGCTTCTCGCTTATCGTTCATTAGGTCGCGGTGGTCGTTTCGGTCGTAAGGGTGTTGCTATCAACTTTGTTACGACGGACGATGTCAGGATGTTGCGTGATATTGAACGTAAGTCTAGTTATCCCTGTAGATATTGATCGTTTCTGACCTGTGTTTCGTAGAATTTTATTCTACCCAGATAGATGAGATGCCTTTGAACGTCGCCGATTTGATTTGAGCGTATTTGTACAAGCCTTGTTTGTGTAATTGATGTTGCATCTTTCCTATCTGGTTTTCTTTCTCCTTCGTAGTACTGTTAGTCCTGTCTTTAGTTTCAACAGGAGAATTCCATATCTATTATGCCCACTAGGGTATCGGAGAGATTAAGATACATATACAAGCACATAATACAGCAGTGTAAGACGGAACTAGGGTCAAAAGAATATCAGCAACATCCGCTCTTCTTCACTTGATCAAGCGTCAGTGTATGTTGGGGTTGATGCGCCGCCTTGACGCCATGAGACTGAATAGCTCAATCAGTGCCTTTCTCCCCTCAAATTAAAGTGAACCCTTACTTTACCCTCATCGAAGATCCCTCGCTTGATCTTCGACACGACGTCAGTGGCAGCTTGACGGAAAGCCTCATCGACATTATCTCCCGATTTGGCACTGGTTTCGATGAATAGCATGCCCTCCTCCTTTGCCCACAATTCCGCTGTCTCTCGAGGAACTTCTCGTCGCTTTCGTCGTGCTGTTGAGGTTAGACTTGGCTCTGCTTCTGCGAAGTCACATAGGTCAACTTTGTTGCCCACGAGAATACAGGAGAGATTAGGATCGGCATATTGGCGAACATCTGCTAGCCAACTTCGTGCATGTTCGAAGCCTGGAGAAAAGTAAGTGGTTGGATTGAGATATGAAGGGCGGCACCTACTTTCTCGTGACGTAACGTCATAGACTACAAGTGCACCCTTTGCCAAGTAACATGAGGATCTACCACCACATAGCAGAGAAAAGTACAACTCACACATGCCCCTCGATAATAACTCCGTGTAATAGAGCGGAATGATTCGGTGCCAGCAGTGTCCCAGCATTGTAATTTGACGGTCTTGTCCTCGTCCTCGATAAAGATTAGTTTGCTCCCAAACTCCACGCCTAGCTGTTCATCGAGCACCCAAGTCAACTACGAAGTAGCTTCACAAGGCATCGAGCAACATACTGTCGGGTCTGGGTTGGCAATGAAACGCTGGTCTGTGAGACGTATGAGAAGGGAGCTCTTCCCGACCGAAGCATCTCCAATAATGATAAACCTATAGGATCAATACAAAATGAGAGGAGTTGTGAAATGAGAAGCAAGTAACTTACTTTAATACATAATCCCAAGAAATCTGACCAGAGGGTGGCATCGTTGAATTGGGGAAGGGATAGAATCCGGCGTTAGTGTTGCCATGTGTGATGTGACGAGCGTCTCTTGCATATTCCTTCCACGACAGAGCGTATGTCTAGTGCATGTTCCCTTGAAATTTATCTTTTTACTCACAACCTTGCCCGTAGTTAATCTCGACGCTTGAGTGAGTAGTCTGCTACAATGAGTGCACAATGGCGTCAGTTCTTCTCGTGAGTGGTTTGGTGGACTTGTTTGACGGCGTTCCGCTCATCATTACTCCGTTTCAGCTTCAACAAATACTCACAAATTGCTGCGCGGGCCCTACGTCAATCCTTGAAGGAGAACGAGCGTGTCGCGGCTGAGAAGCGTGGTGTTACCGTCGTCAGATATCAAAACTGGGAGAACGGCAAGGGTGGAGAGCAGGTACGTGCTTCTCATAGAAATTGCTGGGTGTATCTTATTCTGATATTTTTTCCTCTAGATCTGGGTAGCAGAGAAGCCTGCCGCACCTAAAGCAAGTGCTGCTGTCTAAAATCCCATGTATGGAAAATAGATACTTATGTAGACGCGGATGAGGGACGTAGATGTCATCAACACTCGAAGAACATAGTTTGCGATAAACACAAAGATGATTAAGATTGGTTTATTCGTCTTTTTATCAAGACGCCAAAAATTACTTGTACTCTGCCCCCAACGAGTCTCTATCTAACTTCCTCATGAGATTGTTTTTACAACACTGGGTTACCGTCTAGGGCATCATTGGTTATCTCGCAAAATAAGGCTTATTTGGCTCCAGTAACGAAGCCCTTGCCCTTGTATCCCTCTGAAGCAATACCTGAGAAAAAAGCGCGTGAATAAGTTTTGGGAAATGGTCCTGATGAGATGGATGTCATTACCAGAGATAGGATCAGCCTTCTGCTTAATGGCGAGCTCGTTGGAGGCTTCTTGCCATTCCCTGGTAATCGTACGAGGAGGAGGTTGGGCTAAGAAAAAAAAACGACAATTGAATCCAAAGTGCGTCGCTGGAATGGGTAAACGTCAAAGCGGAAGCTTACCCTGCGACTGGATAAGCTGGTGGACAATGCCAGTGATACCAATAAGAGCGAGTGTGCCGACGATAACCTTCATAACCGTTCCCGGCGGGTTATAAGGCGTCCGAGGTCCATGAGGTCCGAAAGCAACGTAGTAAACTATACGGAAGCGGAAAAAGTTGAGACGCGAATTTCAGCGACCACACCACTGAACACGTACTGGCTTTCTTCTCCTGCAATGAAAGCTCCTTCCAGTCTTTTTTCTGGAGTTCTTCCAACTGCAGAGCAGTAGCGACCTTATCCTCGTTACTGAGCTTCTCCCATTGCGCCTCAACATTGGAGAGGGGTATCACGGATGGTTGTGAGTTGATGGTGGTGTGGGGTATGGTCGAGGCAGCACGGATGCCTCGTAAGGCCACCGCAGGGCGCGAGGAGCGAGAGAGACCGAGACGCAGAGCGTTCATTTTGCTGGGAGGGAGGATGCCAGAGGAATATTGGTGGAAGAGTCTAATACCGGAGATGGTCGGGTGTCCAAATATGGTGCAAACAAAACACGCTCACATTTGGGTCCGACGACGGCTATAATTTCGTTGATATCCACTTTTCGATTACCGTAGAAATACAATAATATTATAGAAAATAATGCAACGACTACATCCGTCCGCTAGGCGATATCCGTCTATAAAATAGGAGATAGGCACTCCGATCATCACCTACATCCCGCACCGCCAGATCCTCCTCGAAGATATTCTGCACAATGTCATCATCAATCCGAACCCATCCCTCCCTTCCGGTGTCCCGCGGGTCTGGATGCAAGACTTCCAGAGTGTAATGTCCACCCATGGCGGAGCTGCCGTGATGGTTAAGTACTACAGGAGTGGTTAGCATCTGATGTTATATGTCTACCTCTATGACATACCTCCAAAGAGCTT
>Ga0157379_10003302_pt1 | contig 13653 bp, 10 predicted proteins | sample S25metaG_FD_121802 | JGI IMG/M metagenome (GOLD analysis project Ga0157379, IMG submission 121802) | Switchgrass rhizosphere microbial communities from Kellogg Biological Station, Michigan, USA - S2-5 metaG | ecosystem: Host-associated > Plants > Roots > Rhizosphere > Soil | place: USA... | reverse complement strand
TTTCCCTCCCATATATTTTTTTTTTTTTTTTTTTTTTTGCGGAGCCCTCAGACGGAGCGTAATTGAAGCCAGTACAAGATCATATTAGGGACACATCCGAGCAAATAAATCCGACGCCTGCCATTTCTTTCCGTCCACCATCCATGCCAGTGCTTCTGAACCTTCCAGTTGAAATCCTCCCGCTTGCCGCCGAACCTTTTAATAATCACCGCGATTTCATCTCCTAGCTGTGGCGCAGAGGCCTCTTCAGTCTCCATTTACCCCGAATCCCCAAGCTTCTCACATATCGGCGAGCCCCGGACACATTCCGTCAATCTTCACTTTCGTTCTGGGATACACTCTTGTCCAAGACCCTTCCGGCAACCTTGATAAAGCAACCTCGTAGTCGGAGACGATGAACATTCCTCCCAGAACAGCAGAATTTATCAACCTCATTTACCCTCCGAAGCTCCTTGCCAAACAGTATGCGAATGCAGTGAAGCTGGGGGGGAGGGTGGAGGAGCTTATCAGGAGCTCCTTCAATCACGAGGCCTAATAGACCCATTATGGATTTGGCGTGTATGTACCTACTATGCATCTCATCAGGGCTATCCGTAGTCGAGATGGGTGTGTATAAAGTATGAGTGAAAAAATAATAGAGCATATATATTTTTGACATTTATAATGCTCGGCGTATTCCGAAACCCCTAAGTCCATATCAAGTGGAGCTTTGGAAAACATTAGTGTGACATTTCTCGCGGTTAGGTTATATTTAGATGTGTTACCGTGCGTATAATAAGCAAAGCTCTTCAACTGTAAACCTACGGGGGTTTGAAAGTCAAAATATGCATGAAAAGAGATAGAAATGTGACACAGAATTTACCGAAATGCATTCTCCATCTGACAGACTGGCAAAATATTCCCTAGCTATTCTATATCCTCCCTGTGCCAGGAATAGAATCATTTTCTTCTTGGAAATAAAAGGTAGGCGGCCGGGGGAGAGATTCAGGTGCAGGTATGATGGCCCAGATGGCCATAGGTTGTATTTCTACCAAGAGATTGAAAGGCCATAGTGGCCCTCTAAAATTTTCAATTTCTGCTGTTATTCTCTCTCGTGAGGCATAGCAGAAGTGGTTTAGAGGAGAATAACGGATGCATCTGTCACGTGAAGCTTACAGTACTTGTGAGCTTGTCCCATAGCCATACTGCATCCTAGTAAAATATTAGGGAGAGCGTTCGGCCCCCACTACGGTAGGCTCCATCAATACTAGGCATAGCCAATATATAGCAAAAAGATATATGTTCAAATGGGTTGCAGGGGGGATACCTCTTTACGTTGTTACAAGGATGGTGAGGCGAGGTATAACAGGATAGTCGAAAGGTGGGTAGAGGGAGCTATGAACTATATTGGGCGAAGACTTAGGTCAATATTTTCACAATAAGAAATGCGTAAGATACTGGCTCTCTGCGACACATTTGATGGATCCAATTTGCTGTAAGACTGGTAAGACGTTGCGACAAAGAAGTAGCAATAACACACCCTTCGCCGTGAAGAATCGATAAAAGATGCTCCCAATCCTCCTTCTTGTGTGCACGACACGACATCCGTCCATCATCTCATTGACAGTGCCATCCCCCGGAATCGAGAACACATTGTTGAATACTTCAGAACGCTGCGCCAGCCAGATCACGGAGAATACGAAATGCGGTGTTTTCCACCACCAGGACGACCATTTGGGTATCGAAGTACCATTTAGAACTGCGTCCGTACCGTGGTTTAACTCCCTCTGAAGCCCGAGGCTAAGCAAGTTTCGCCTTCTTGATCAGAACAGCTGCGTCTAGAAGGTATCGAGTCCTCCTGAAAATCTCCGTCTGACGGATTTTGACGTGGGCTTGACATGGATGATGTATTCAGCGAGGAAAAAAGACGTGATCAGCAAAGACCTCGCCTTCAGCTGGATTGACAAGCTAAGGGATGGTAGAGCACAGGGTTATGGTTCCAACGTGTTGATAGGCGCGCAACAACCACCGTGCAATCTAAGCATCGTGGGTGTCTGTGGGCCATACGTCAGCCACATCTTCCTCTTTCCTTTTCGTCCATTACATATCCGCATAGAAAAGTCGCAGAACGACAAAACCCTGCACCGCACACTCATCTTCCTTCCACCATCTTTCTACCCATCTACCATCCTCTACTAACCATACATCCCACTTCAAGTTGTTTTCTAACGGCTTCTAAATCCAGCCAATGAAAGGAACCTAGAATCATTACAATAAATGTTTAGAAAATCTCAGCGTATCCTAGCAGCAGTCCAGAGGTTGTCCAAAAGCCATATAAGCAGCAGAAAAGAGAAGCCGTTGACCCAAATAGCAGACACACAGAACAGAGGGTAAGACACAGTAAAATCAATACCAGATCGAAGGACGAGGAGGACAACGATGTGGTCAGCGTTCCATGCCTACTCGCCTCTGCCTTCAGATATACATTTATTCTTTTGCCCAAACTCATCCAGTGCTCCTCTTGGGTATAATTGGGTTCGTCTCCTAACTCGAAATATCCGTTGGCTGGTGTATAATGTTTCTGCGAGCAGTATTCCAGTATCATCCCCAACCCCGATGCTCACATTGTAATCCGAAATAACATTATTCATTGTGTATTTACATCTTATAGCCATCAGTATGGGGGCTCAGTTGGGATCTCCCACACTGGAGTGTCTATGGGATCCACATCAGGAAAGTTGTCAGTGGGTGTTTAACCTGCTAGCTATTTTTTGTGCAACTAGGTAGTGTGGCAGGAAGCTAGCCTAGGAGGTCGTCGCTAGTGACAGTGGCCTTGTCTCGCGTATTTTATCCAAGCTTCGCTAGCTCAGTTGAGCCTGGCTAGGCGAGCTAGATAGTTGCAGACAATTTAGGGAAGGTAGCTAGCTTAGCTACTGCCAGCTAGAAGTTGACCACTTTCCTGATGCAGGCCTGGGCACGTTGCAGTCATCGCAAGAATGTATGTTGAAAAGACGTATCTGCTGTAACCAAACTAATTGCATCGTTCTCATTTCTAACGTCATTTGCTCATGCCTCTTTAAGGTATGGAAAGCCAATCCTGTAGGTCACATAGGGCGTACAACCATAGTCTTTTATATTATGTTTAGCTCGACTTCGACTCTGTTTTCAACCAATCGTCCACCACATTTTCGTTCGGCTCTCCTGACATTCTTCCGATATTCGCACACGGAGCTCCCAGCGGTAAAGTAAGAAATGGTGCTATGAGGAGGAAGCCGAGGATTTCACGAAAGGTATCTATTAACCCAATTCATTCTGATCGCTCGCTAATGTCACTCAGACGCGAAAGCTTTAGACACTTGGGTCCTCGAAACACTGGGGAATCTTTTTCATAATGCGAGCTGTAATAAAGCACTATGCACAGGTACGTGCACCAGGGAATGTATTCTTCATGCACATGTTAGGTTTAGATACAACTGGACAGTCATACCGTCCTTATTCGAAAGTATGTACTATCGATCCGAATCTTCGTCGACATAGCGTTAATCTTCCCAGAAATATATGGAAGATATTCAACGTGCAAACTGGGTTGTCAAAAGGGCGGAAGAAGAATTCCAGAAGTTCTATGGCGACGATGACTGAAAGCTGCCTTATAATTACGGCAGATCATGGAAAAGGTGCCTTATTCTTCTTTTTCTACTTTTGACCTACATAATTCTATAGACCCCGATAGCACCGGAACACTCCTAATTGTATGGGGACCAGGTATCCATCCACCAGTTCCGACCGGCTCTCTTGAACATCCGTTGCTTGGAATCTTCCCTTAGTCTCGAAAGACATCTCCCAGGCTGCTCTCCTCGGAAGACCGAGTCCTGCCAACTCAGTCGGCATATTACCTAAGAGATACCTAGCTGCGAATGACGAAAGAAAGACTCGAGATACGGTAGCGAATGCCAAAGTGAGTGTTTTATTTCTTTGAACAGACGTCTTGTCCAACCTACTCCCGGCAATTTTGATCAAAGCACTCGTGGTCTAGATGGTGGAATTCCTCCCAGGACAGCAGGATTTATCAATGCCATTTACCCTCCGAAGGTTCTCGCCAAGCACTATGCCAAGGCAGCTGCGCCGAACTCTTGGAATAATGCATCTCAGCTGGTGACTGCTTTGTGGAAAGGATTGCGTAGTCTCGATAGTCTTCTTCATTTCCATTCCTCTGCAACGTGCGTCAGTCCCATACTTGCCTGTGGCTCTTTCCCATGCTTGCCGGCAATTTCGGATATCTGGGGTGCTCACACTCTGCTTTGTCTCCAATTCCTTATCAACTACCTTCTATCTCTGGTATTTTCAGGGCTTGGCTGAACCTCAATTCGCTCCCTATATGAAGCTTCAACCCAAAATGTATCCTTGCCTCATCGCCCCTGTTGAAATAAACGTCGCAATCACAATAAAAGAGTAAATTCGCGTTTGACCTCGGTGAGCTCGTGAGGAAAACGGATAGCGTACATACATCGAATGTAAGCTACTTATACTACTTGGATAGAATGAAAGAGAAGATAACAAACAAGATGAACGGAAGTTATACGGAAATGAATCATCCCGTGCAGTGAAACTGCGCGCGGCTGTGCTCGGGGTCACAGACATTGCGCGCGCTCGCAAATCTCACTCTAATTTTCCAACAGCCCCAACTCCAATCGTCACACGAAGGGCAGTGTTTTCTAACTTCCTGGCTCGGCGTACTAAACTCTCGACCTTTAAGATACATTTCCTATACTGGCCGGTGGAAGGATGTGCGAAACTGTGTGTTTCTGCTTCTATTCCTCTGCAGACTCTTGCCGTCTACAATTCACACCGTTTATGGACTATGCCCGAAGTGTTTGTTTTTGCTCATGACCGTCTCGTGTTTACAGGCATGTTGCTTGCTCTTTATTCGTAGTTCTCGTCCTTCGCTCTGCGGAGACCTTCATTGCTCAGCGGTCCGCGACAAGATTTGTAAGATTAGAAAGCTAGGGAGATAATTATGAATTAATAAAAGAATATATTTAAGGAGACATACATCGGATTGTGTTCCAAGATTCACAAGGACAAGGATATTTCCGACGGTGATATTCTTTAGTATTACATCGCCAATGTTTATCTAAAATAACATTAAAACTGGTGTATAAATATTTGAGAATAACGGGAGATATTCACATCGATATTCTCTACTGTAAGAGAAACATTTCCGATCTCAGCATCGACCAGAATGTCACCCGTTGATACATCAGCATTCGCCGATGGGAGTGAGGGTACCTAAAATATATTGTCAGGGATTATACAGGGAAGGCGAGTGTCACCGACAGTAGTCTGTCTTCGCCCCAACTGGACATTTGTAGCATCCCGCCTAATCCTGTCGGTCCCATCCGATACGGCGGTGAGCGTAGGAGAAATAGTTGTGGTCTCGCTGCCGCCTTCAACTTGCGCAGATGATGATGAAAAGGTCGGCAGGGTGATGGGAAGAGAAACGCTGGGTAGCTGTGGAAGAGTCAAATTCCCAAGCGGAAGTATCTTTCCAAGCTCTGCAAGATTAACATTGACCAGGACGGTAATATTGCCAATAGTAATGTCCTGGACGTCGATTGAGCCTGTGGTAATGGTTACATTTTGGACTGAAGGGGACGAAATGACGGGCATCAGCTGGTGCAAGGTGAATTAGATCTAGAGCAGCAGATGAACCGGTAATATTGATATTCCCCAGTTTAGCTTTAATCGTGGTATTTCCAAGGGTAACACCGACGCTATCCTGTTATGGCTACATATTAGAGTTTTTTAGATGGAAGGGGAGTGAGAAACCCACCGTGGAACCGTCAGTAGAGCCACGATCTTGTCTTCGTTGAAGGACGCGATGATGAGGAAATGGTGGCGAAGACCGACGGAGAAGGTCGCTGAGCTCAGAGAATTCGCAGTGCTTCTTTTCTTCTCCACTCTGCACTACTGAATCTTGCTCCTTTTCAGAGCCCCATCGAATTCCGGCTGAAAAATTGACGAGCAGCAAAAGAATGACAAGGAGAGAGGTCATGGTGTTCAAAAGCAAAAGACTGTGTGCATCTCACTTGTATTAGACGTCCCCTGGACAACACGAAGATTTAACGCACGTCCTCTCGCTAAGATCCTGCGGCGTACCAATTGACATCATCCGTTTATCCGCCTCTCAGGGTCAGAACTGCTTCTATTTCGAAGATGCGTAGAGATATTAGAACAACCTCTCAATTATTGCTGAAGATTCTCCTATCTTTGGATGTTCCACTGATCTGAACCATCTTTAAGCTAATTCTCTGCTCGTAGCGGTACATCAGCAAAGGGTGCACAAAATGGCTAGTCTATATAGCAACAATATCGTCCAGAGTTGCTAAGCGCTCAGTCTAGGGGAACTATTGATGGGGGACATAAAATATGGAGTGATATGGAGTGATATGACCACTATATACCGGTAGGTACCTTGTATAGTCCCTATATTTTATGTCCCCTGTCACACTTTCCTGATGTAGCCACGGCGAAGAAGACGCTGAATGGACCCTTTGAAGGAATATTAATCTTTGGGTCTTCTCGTGGAAGGTATAAAGATGATTAAAAGGGGAGAAACACTATTGTGAAGGTGAGAATGGCCGTCGAAACTAGCTGGCTTCCTCCGTTATTTGCTAGCACCATAAATCCTGGCCCAAGCCAGTCATTGGATGTCTTAGGACCCAGGAAACTGTCTATCCTACCAAATGCAAACGACCAGTGTAGAGAATAGCATTTCGCAGGGAGTAATAAAAATCTAGGACGTGGAAACGAGATAGAGCAAAGGATCAGGGAAGATGGTAAGATGGTAAGAGATAGGAACGTGATATGAAGTAAGAAACGGGCATTGTTTTATACAGCTAAGTTATGCCAGTGCTTCATGAGATCCATGCTGAATCACTACGGATACATCCACATTACAAATAGCGAGGGACATCCTACACCGGACGACAAATGGACACGCCCAAGGGAACTTAAGCGGGTAATCAAACCATTTGCCGCAGGTGAACGTTCGATTATCAGCTGAATTCCGGTGAGGGGCTGTTCCTCAATAATGTAGGATTCTTTCAGAGAGCAGAGAATCATTGGGGTATTATTACCAAGAGAAAAGCCTGCGCAAGAGTGGTCATTTTATGAAAGCCATGGTTTGATGCAACCATGACTGATCTATAGACGCCAAATTCTCGACGGTGATCGTTCCATGCGTTGGATTCAAATCATGTTGAGAAAGAGGCTGAGGTTTGGTCGACGTCCAGGACTGTAGTGAGGATGACCGAACGCCGTTGCCGTTGTGGAAGCATGCGAGTCTGTTCTCTTTGGGCTTGCCTTTCACGCCCTCCTTCCCATTCTCTTTTCCTCATCCTTCCACCCAAGTCCTCAAGTCCACGTAACAGCTTTCCGTCCCCTTTCTCTACCTGCGTCTCCTAACCGACTCGACTCGGCAACGTCAACAGCGACCGCCCCAAGAAGTGGCAATAACCTCACGCAAATCATAGCTTCTCTTGACCACTTCATTGTCTTTCGGTTCCGGATCTTTTTGACATACCCGGCTAATGGGACTGCGTCTCTGTTCGCTAAGCCTGCAGCGTCAGCAAGGTATCTTATTGGGGACTGCGATGGTAGCGGGCCCGTGGGAGGAATGACAGGTTGATCGTCTGCTGGGGATGCACGAGGGTTTCGGTGGGTGTATGCTGAGGGTATGGGGACGGTGTTAGTGGCAGAGTTTGTTATGTTATGAATCAGTCTGGCACAACGATAAACCAGTTGTTAACAGATTCGCAACAGAGATACTGATGTTGCTACCGTTCAATGCTTCACTGATCCCCCTATCTGCTGCCCCAACCGTGCAAGCTGCTGCACCGTCGCTCGTCTCTGAACCGACCTATTCTGCAACAGTAGACCTCGGATCTTCAATCCGTTCTTTCTTTGACCCATTCCCTGGTCTGTCGTATTGCCCAGACCAGTGGTGCAAGATTTGGCGGCGTATTGAGGGAATGTGATCGACGCTGACTAGCGAATGACCGCCAGGTAGAGGCGACGAGTGCGTCCCTGATGTGGGGACAGATGTCACCTGCGCGGCGATGTCACGATGTGGGATGGCTTTGTTGTCTTTTAACGAGGATCATCAATGTTGAGTACCTGAAGATTTGTTAAGCAATGACCGTGTAGGGGAGAAGGGCGACATAAGAGAACGTCGTCCGTTTTGAGCTCGCAGTGTCAGATTTCAAGATCTTCTGGTGAGAGCCGCTCAATACTGCTGAAAATACCGCCGGAAATTTTAACGTCTTTGAAGAAGATCTAGCAGCACACCTCAGCATCGTATCAAACACGGAGCTCATTCAGCTTACCTTTCTGCCTCCCTCCAACTCTCGCCATGCTACCTATTCAACACCTTAGAGTCGAGAAGTCATTTTTCTCTGCTGGACCGCCTTCACATTTCCTGTCTCCCAATGTTAACGCGTCGGTTCAGGCAGATGGATGTACGATAAGGAGTAGTTTCATGAAGCGGGCTCAGTGCTGGGATTGGGTGGGACACTGGGACACGACTAGAAGATAGAAATGGATTTGTTAATGCATGAAAATCGTCGTTGGCGGCGGCAGTGGGCCAAGTCGCCGTCGTTGTGGTTTATGTGCAACAATGGAAGGCTGGGATAGACATGTGCGCAATGACTGGGGATGTTTGGCCTTATTTGGCCTCGTGATGACACGACACAGGAGACACACCACCTCCTATATGTTCTAAGCAGGTTTTACTGCCCAGTATCTTGGAATATTTTGCCACTTATGCATTCGGATCTTAGAAACTATAGTAAACCTCACTTCCGAAAGCTAGATCTTGTGGAAACCTTTGGAATATGTGTGTAACTCAATTCTTTGGCTTTTCATATACTTTTCATTCAATAATAATGATCCAGAATCAAAATCATCTTCCTCAGGAACCACAGATTATATTGCCAGTTTTTCTTTCCTTTTCTTCTTTCCATCGCATTTCCCACGATGAATCTGGGTACACCGGGAAAAAAGAACCTGGCTGCAATTGGCTACTTGGTGACTGCTGTACCTGCACCCCCGAATTGCTTGATTGATAGAATTCCGGGCAGGTTTGATTTAATCTGATGCCAGGCCGGAATTATTGAGGACCCCTTTCATGTTATGATATTGGCAGTGTTTCCTAATGGATAACTACACAGCCAAAGGGTTCCGTTGTCCCAGAGGATATGATCCAGCAACTAGCCCTGGGGGCATTCCTGATGGTGTCACGGTGCCATTGCAAGGGATGTCCCAGAGATATTCTAGCCAGGATGTCTCTGGGTATGTTTCCTTCTGAGGCACCGAAATTGATTTTTTTGTGAAAACACTGTTTAATCTACTAGAATATCAATGTACATAATGTGTATTTGCTGTAATAAACAGGATCTGGTAGATTGAGGTCAAATGCAAGGAAAGGATGAGAATTGGGACAACTGCAAAGTAGGAGCTTAGCAAGGGAACCTACCCAGAGATGTCCTGGCTGGGTCTCTGGGACATCCCTTGCAATGGTTCTGTGACACCATCAGGAACACCCCCAGGGCTAGTTGCTGGATCATATCCTCTGGGACAACAGAACCCTCTGGCTGTGTACACTCACCCTGACACGGTCCAGCTTCATCTATACCATCTCTCTGCCCAGTCATTAACTTTTATGACCAATCTCAGTTCTCACAGAAAGTTGGCCAAGATGCAGTACTTAATCAACCTTTTCTCTCAGACCACTGCACACAAGGAGCAACTGGCAGGGCTGTGAGAGGCGCATCGACTACGAACCAACAAAACTCCTGCAAAGAAAGCTCAAGTCAGTTACAGTACAAGCCCATGCCAAATCTAATACTGAGGGCAAGTGATGGTGATATCTATACCCAAGGAAGCTTTGTTATAACACATCTGTCAAGTTGCTATTTTTGACTGCTCTGAAAGATATTTCCACTGGCCTCTCATATAAAACTGTCTCCAGATTTGCCACACCTCTACAGTCTGGGCAAAAGGTGGATATCACTGGACCTCGATTGGGCTCCAATCAATTCCAAATTATTGAAAGGCTCAATAGAGACCCTGAAGGTATTGGCAGCCCTGCTGTCCAGATTATTTTGGACTCTGACAGTAGCCATCATCTCAAACCCTGCTTATAGATGCTTTCCTGTTCTTCTTGCCATTCTGCTATCCTTCACTTTCCCTCCCCAGAATCTCCAAGAACTCCCCACTGGATAACTTCAGATAACTCCAGGAAATGACTGACATTGCTGCTCTCATACTTGGGGTCATCACACTATGGAATACATGCATCGAAGTCTTCGACACAATTGATTCTGGGAGACATTATGGAATGGACTATGAGATCCTGCAAGTCAAGTTGGAGGTTGAAAGAATCAGGCTTTTAACATGGGGGATGCAGTTGGCCTTAGCAAGATGGAGCACAGTTGACCAAGTCCAGATCCTCAACTCAATTGCGATGACATATGTGGGACTGTACTGCACCTCTTGGGGTGTATACACCACATTTTCGAACACACAGAAAGGCTCCAGGATAACTACAGTCTGCACTGGGTCACACCTTTGATACCACACCATGGGGATGATGAACCTCTGATGCAGTCCCAGCTCATCCTAGGTTCCATCTTCAAACAGGCTTATGAAACAGTGCGAAAGTCTGCAAAGGCTTGGCAGCGTGGCACTCCTCTCAAGTGGAAGGCTATTTGGGTTGTTTTCAACAAGAAGAAATTCCAGGGATTTGTATCTGAGATCAAAGGACTTAATGATAACTTGGAGATACTCTTTCCAGACATTGCAAAAAATGCAGTAGACAATATGAAGGGCAAAATCAGTCAGAGTGATGACATCCATGCCCTACAGTCACTCCAGGAAGCTACCACAGAGGAGCATGAGGAAATATTGGCAACGACAAGCATTAGGCTTGAGGCCATTGGAGCCACTGCAAGATCCTGGATATCTGAAAATTTCCCTACAATTGTTCAAGGCAATGGTTTAGGACAGGTGGAAGTAGACACTATAGAAGGGACTGAAGACAGTGCAATGGATGGGTTGGGTGAGATTGCACAAAAGATGAAAGAAGTTGAGCTTTATGTGTCGAAAAGGAGTGAAGGCACACTGACACTGAGCCTGAGTGGCCCATATAGTCACTCCACTTGTGTTTCAGCTCATGTCTATTGGGATGGTCAGCGGTCTGAGAGCTTTTCCTCATATTGGGATGATCAAGAAAAAGGATTTGCAAAGAGCTCACACTCATCATTCAGTTTGACTTCCTATACTTTGCTCTGAACTCTTTATGCTTACAGCTTACAGAGTTTAGATCTCTATCACCGAAAGAAATATATCAAGAAGTTTTGGAAAGAAAGCTATGATCAACATTCCGAAGAAGACAGTGTTTTATTGGATGTAGAGAGCAATTTAAAATATGAGAACATCAATCCCAGAACTGTAACAGTTGAAGGCTTCAGGATGGAGTGCTGGGATTATGAGGAGAGTCATGGCAAGAAGCGAGAAAATACAATCATTGTCTCATATGCAGACCTTCCCAGTGTTTCAAGCAGGCAGCTTCTCCAAAGAATATCAGAGCTTCACAGGGGTACCAGTAAATTTGACTGGAAGTGTGTGAAAGAGGAAGCAGATCTGAAAGAGTTCTTTGGTGATATGGGGTAATTTCCATTTGTAATTTGATATAAGAAATATTCTCTGACTCTATTACAGAATTCTATATGCTGGAAATTGCCACCTTCATCCTGAAGAGTGTTGGCATATTGGTGACTTTTATAATTTGCTCAGCCAACAAGACATCTTTGCAAACTTCACATCAAAATTGAGTATAACTATGGAATGGGCAGGTCCAAAAGAAGAGAGTATTGGGCTATGGAATCTCCTCTGGCAAATTATCCTTGCAAAAGAATTAGCCCTATGCCTCATAGATTCCCCAGATGCCTGGTATTCTGGGTTTACATCTATGGTACCAGCATCATTGATAATTCAGGATCTATGGTTCAGAAATGTTGAAATTATCCTCACCGATTGCAACCCACTGAAAGATAATCTCAAAAAGCCCCAGATACCTGAGGAACAAGCTAAGGCTGAAGAATTCAAATATAAAGGCAATGAGGCAATGAGGAGGAGCCAGTGACAGGATGCAGTCGATCTATACACCAAAGCCATGGAAATTGACCCTAGTAATCCCATTTACTGTGCAAACAGATCAGCAGCCCTTCCATCTATGGATAAATACCCAGCATCCCATGAAGATGCATATATTGCAACTCTTCTGGATCCTATGTATGCCAAAGCATGGGCTCACTTGGGACTGGCAGAAAGGAAAAGTATATCATACTTCAGAAAATTTTCCTGGATCAGGAGTGGGACACAGCTCAAAAAACTCCTGAGTTGCACTTCCATGTTCATGAACAACAGGTGGAGGGACTGTTACTCTTCGCAGAGAGGATGAGATGGCCACATATCAATGAGCTTCGGGATTATGCTGAAGACATTTATGGTAACCTGCATAGTGGTCAGCAGATTCCCTTTGACATATATGATTGGTTGTTTGGGCTAATGCTTCCTGGCAAATGGATGTCATTCAAGATTATGGCAGCTCTTGTACTCTGCACACCATCAATCTCAGCTGAGTTAGGAAGTGCCCTTTATTATGACTCAGGTCTTTCTCTACAGAGACAATCCTACTGGAGAATATGGACAGGGTTGGGCCATGTCCTTGGTTGTATGCCTGAGGTCATCTCACTAGGTGGTTGGATCAGTCCAGGGCCACCTATAGAATTTATCCCTCCTCTCCCCACAGAAACAGTGATGAGGCCTCAGTACATTCGTCTAAAGGCACAACGTGTCACTCCAATAGAATACATCCCAGACAAAGAGGATGGTGTAATCAGTGTAAGGAGTCACTATGACAGATATAAAACTACACAGATGCAGCCTGATGAAGACTTGGAGGCATATCTCACTGATATCAAAGATGAGGATAAATGGGTCATTCCAGAGCCTCCCATTTGTGAGCTCAGCACCTGTACACTCCTGTCCATCCGACTTAAGAAGCTCCCACTTGACATCAAATTTGGCTGCCCAGAAGGCCCACAAGGATCTCAGTGACAAAGAAGTGGATAATGCAACAGAGTATTGTGCCAGCCTTGTTTTCAACATTGACAACAATGAGGATGCCATAACTTACACTTTATACACAAATGCTGCCTTTGTCACACCACCACCATGTCACTCTGCTTTAAAAGCTGGGCATGAGGTCCATATCAGGGAATTCCCCATTTATCAAAGAAATATCTGGAGAGTTGATAGACTGAAGGATCATACTCCACAAGATTTCAACAAGGATGTTATGATAATAAATGCTGCTGGTAAAGGTGCAGAGGTCTTGGCAAGATCCTGGTGCTCAGAGCATGGAAAGAATGCACATCAGGAAAACTGGACAAAGTGCTAGCAGCTGCTAGGGCGCTCTCTGGACTAGGGAGAGCTAGCTTAGAGTCGAGTTGCAAGAAGTTCTAGGTAGACGGGCGCTTCGTGCACTAGGAGAATTAGGTAGTCTAGGTAGGTCTCTGTAGCAGTCCTAGCAACTACCCTTTTCCCCGATTT
>Ga0157379_10003299_pt1 | contig 13654 bp, 15 predicted proteins | sample S25metaG_FD_121802 | JGI IMG/M metagenome (GOLD analysis project Ga0157379, IMG submission 121802) | Switchgrass rhizosphere microbial communities from Kellogg Biological Station, Michigan, USA - S2-5 metaG | ecosystem: Host-associated > Plants > Roots > Rhizosphere > Soil | place: USA... | reverse complement strand
TCCTCCGGCGCGCGCATCGCCGGCGAGCGTCAGGGCGGCTGGAACCGCCAGCTGCGCATCACGCCGCTGACGCCGTTCGCCTACCTGCGCGCGAAGGTCGTCACGAGCTACCTGATGGCCTTGCTGAGCCTCCTCGTGCTCTACGCCAGCGGCGCGTGGATGGGCGTGCGGCTGCCGGCCGGCGAGTGGATCGGGATGACCGCCCTCATCCTCGTGGGGCTCATCCCGTTCGCCGGGCTGGGCATCGCCATCGGGCACCTCGTCACCACGGACTCGATCGGGCCGATCATCGGCGGCGGGGCCGCGCTGCTGGCGTTCGTCAGCGGCACCTGGTTCCCGCTCGGCGACGGGTTCGTGCACGACCTCGCGCAGTGGCTGCCGTCCTACTGGCTCGTCCAGGCCAATCGCGTCGCGCTGGGCGGCGGCGGCTGGACGCTGCACGCCTGGCTCGTCGTGGCCGCCTGGTCGGTGGCGATGGCGCTGTTCGCGGCGTGGGCCTACCGGCGCGACACCGGCAAGGTGTAGAGGTCGCGCGCGTAGTCGGCGAGCATGCGCGTGGCCGAGAAGCGCGGGCCGAGGGTCCGCAGCGACGCCCGCATCCGCGCCGCCCATGCCTCGCCGTCCCCGTAGAACGCCGGCGCCACCTCGTCCTCGATCAGGCTGTAGAACTGCGCCGCGTCGCGCGCGTCCTGGGCCTGGTGGTCGGCGTCGACGTCGCCGGAGATCGCCCAGCCGTTGCACCCGTCGTGGGCCTCGGCCCACCAGCCGTCGAGCACGCTGAGCTGCAGCCCGCCGTTGAGCACGGACTTCATGCCGCTCGTGCCGCTGGCCTCCAGCGGGGGCCGCGGCAGGTTGACCCAGACGTCGCAGCCCTGCACGAGTCGTGTGGCGATGGCCAGGTCGTAGTCGGCCACGAACACGACGCTCGTCTCGGTTCCCGGCGCGCCGCGCAGGTGCATCAACCGCTGGATGAGCTCCTTGCCGGGATCGTCCTTGGGATGGGCCTTGCCGGCCACGACGAACTGGATCGGGCGGTCGTGGCGCAGGAGCGCCAGCGCCCGCTCGGCGTCGTGGACGACCAGCGCCAGGCGCTTGTAGGTCGCCACGCGCCGGGCGAAGCCGATCGTGAGCCGGTCGGGGTCGAACATCGACGCGGCCGCCGCGGAGTAGCCGCGCTCCTCGCCGCGCTGCAGGCGGTCGCGCGGGATGCGCTCACGCAGCCAGGCGACGAGCGTGGCGCGCTGCTCGCGCCGCACGGCCAGCAGCTCGGCGGTGCCGATGCCGTCGACGCCCGCCCAGGTGGCCGGGTCTCCGGCGCGGGCGATCCAGTCGGCGCCGAGGTGGCGGTCCAGCAGCCCGCGCATCGGTGCGCCGATCCACGTGGGCACGTGCACGCCGTTGGTGACGTGGCCGATCGGCACGTCGGCGACCTCGCTGCCCGGCCACACGTCGACCCACATCTCGCGCGCCACCTCGCCGTGGCGGCGGCTCACGCCGTTGGTCGCGCGGGCGGTGCGCAGCGCGAGCTGCGTGATCCCGAAGGGCTCGTGCTCGTCGTCGGGATGAGTGCGTCCCAGGCGCAGGATCGCCTCGGGGTCGAAGCCGCGCTCGCGGGCCAGCGGCTCCAGGAGGTCGGCGATCTCCGGGCCCGGATAGGCGTCGTTGCCGGCCGGGACGGGCGTGTGGGTGGTGAACACCGTGTGCTCGCGCGCCGCGGCGACGACGTCATCGAGGCTGTCTCCCGGCTCGTCGAGCGCGCCGAACGCGGCGTGGCCCTCGTTGAGGTGGATGACCGCGGGCTCGATGCCCAGCGCGCGCAGCGCACGACGCCCGCCCACGCCGAGCAGGACATATTGGTTGAGTCGCACGGCGGTGTCGCCGACGTACAGCTGCGAGGTGGTCCAGCGCGCGAACGGCGAGTTCTCGGGACGCTCGGTGTCCAGCAGGAACATCGGGACGCTGCCGGCGTCGACGCGCCAGATCTGCGCGACGATCTCCTCGTCGCGCGCCGGGACCGAGACCGTGAGCGGCTCGCCGTCGTCGCCGCGCACGAGCGCCATGGCCAGCAGGCCCGGATCGGTCTCCAGCCAGTACTCGCGCTGCCAGCCCGCGAGGTCGATGCGCTGGCGGAAGTAGCCCTGGCGGTAGAGCAGCCCGACGGCCACGAACGGCAGCGCGCGGTCCGACGCCTCCTTGACGAGGTCGCCGGCCAGCGCGCCGAGGCCGCCGGAGTAGATCGGCAGCGAGGCGTGGATGGCGTACTCGGCGCAGAAGTAGGCGACCGGGGCCGCGTCGCCGGGAGCGGCTCGGTGCTCGCGCTGCGCGGCCGCCACGGCCGACGCGCGCCCGATCAGCGCGGCGTCGGCGGCCGCGCGGCGCAGCGCCGCGGCCGGCGCCTCCTGCAGCAGGCGCACCGGGTTGTGGCCGCAGGCCTCCCAGCGCTGCGCATCGACGCCGGCGAACAGCCCGGGACCGTCGGGGTGCCACGACCACGAGTAGTCGTAGGCGACGGCGGCCAGGGGCGCCAGCTCGTCGGGCAGCTTGCTCGCCAGGTCCTGGACGGCCTGGTCGATGTCACGTCGTCCGGCGTCGGCCATGGCTGCATCCTTACCCATGCGCCCCACGATGACGCGTCGGCGCCCGGTCTACGATGTTCGGCATGGCCACCCCTGCCGCCCCGCCCACGGCGATCGACCAACAGCTGGAGCGTCATCGCCGGGAGCTGACGGGCTACTGCTACCGGATGCTCGGCTCCTGGTACGAGGCCGAGGACGCCGTCCAGGAGACGATGGTCCGCGCCTGGAAGAACCTGGACAAGCTCGAGAGCCCCGATGCGCTGAAATCGTGGATGTACCGGATCGCCACGAACGTGTCCTACGACATGCTCGACGGCGCCAAGCGCCGGGCCCGGCCGATGGACCTCAACGAGTCCGTGACCGCCGACAGCACGCTGGACGCCGGGCTGCCGGAGAACCTGTGGCTGATGCCGGCGCCCGACGCCCGCGTGCTCCCCGAGTCCGGCGACCCCGCCGAGCTGGCCGCCGCACGCGAGACGATCAAGCTCGCGTTCGTCGCGGCCCTACAGCACCTGCCGCCCCGCCAGCGCGCCGTGCTCATCCTGCGCGAGGTGCTGCGCTGGCAGGCCGCGGAGGTCGCCGAGCTGCTCGACACCTCGGTCGCCTCGGTCAACAGCGCGCTGCAGCGCGCGCGGGCCACGCTGGACCAGGCCGCCCCCGATGCGTCGGGGCCCGCCGAGCCCGAGGGCGACGACGCCCGCCAGCAGGAGCTGTTCGCCCGCTACGTCGACTGCTTCGAGCGCTACGACGTCGCGCAGCTGGTCACGCTGCTGCACGACGACGCGACGTTCCAGATGCCGCCGTTCGAGCTCTGGCTGCGCGGCCCCGAGGAGGTCGGCCGCTGGATGCTCGGGCAGGGCATCGCCTGCAAGGACGCGATCGTGCGCAGGACGTGGGCCAACGGCTGCCCCGCCATTGGGATCTACAAGGACGACGACGGCGCCGGGATCTTCCGCCCGTTCAACCTGATGGTCATCGAGATGGCCGGTGGTGAGATCACCGGCATCCACAACTTCCTGTACCCCCACCTCTTCCCGGCCTTCGGACTGCCGGCCGAGATCCCGACCGAAGGCTGACCACGGGCTCAAGAACGCGCACCCGCGGCCGATCGGTCGGGGTGTGCGGCGGTTGCGTGACTTCCAGGACATCACGCTGATCCTTGAGGGTCATCGGGCCCCCGCCATCGTCGTCGCGACGTCGGGCGACCGGCTGTGGCTCGAGCCCCATGGCGACGCGCAGCTCGTGCGCGCCGCGCTGCCGGCAAGCGCCCACATCGCCTTCGCCCATCAGCGCCAGTACGTCCTGCTCGCGGGCCGCGCCGAGGCCCACACCTCGGGCGTGATCATGTTCCAGACCATGGACCGCGCGCACGTCCCCAACGTGCGCGCGCAGGCACGGCTGCCCATCCGCCTGCCCGTGCGCCTCGAGTGCGCCGGCACGACGGTCACCGGCACGACGAACGACCTCGGCAGCGGCGGACTGCACGTCGACGCGCGCCTGGCCGGCCGCGCGGACGATGTCGCGCAGGTCCGCATCGAGCTGCCCGACGACCTCGCCGACGTGTACGCGACCGTCCGCATCGTGCGTGCCGACGCGCGCGGCACCGCGCTGGCGTTCGTGGACCTCGACCCGGCCGAGGCCGAGCGGATCGAGGCGATCGTCATCGCCGTGCGCCGCCGCATCGCCCAGCACCGGATCAAGGTCGCCGCGCAGGACGGCCGCATCATCGCGGCGCCGCGCATCGCCTGAGCAGCCGGGACGACGTCACTCCTCCGCGACCGCTCGGCGGCGCTGCCCTACCCTCGCCCCGTGCGCCTCCGGACCCTCGTCGACGCCTCGAGCGCCGTCGCCGCCACGCCGGCGCGGACGGCCAAGATCGCAGCGCTCGCCGAGCTGCTCGCGCAGGCCGGCCCCGCCGAGGTCGCGCCCGCCGTGAGCTGGCTGTCAGGCGAGCTGACCCAGCGTCAGATCGGCGTCGGCTGGGCGCTGTTGCGCGACGCGCCGCCGCCGGCGGCCGAGGCGTCGGTCACCGTCGCCGAGGTCGATCGGGCGTTCAGCGTGATCGGCGCCCTGGCCGGCCCGGGCTCGCAGGCCGCCCGCCGCGACGCGGTCCGCGCGCTGCTGGGCCGGGCCGACGAGGCCGAGCAGGGGTTCCTGGTGCGGTTGCTGCTCGGCGACCTGCGCCAGGGCGCGCTGGCCGGGGTCATGACCGACGCCGTGGCCAAGGCGGCCGGCGTGCCCGTGGCGGCGGTCCGCCGTGCGCTGACCCTGCACGGCGATCTCGCCGCGGTCGCGCGCATCGCGCTGACGGAGGGCGCGACGGGCCTCGCGGGCGTCGGCCTCGAGGTGGGGCGACCGCTGGCGCCGATGCTCGCCGGGACGGCGCCCGACGTCGCAGCCGCGCTCGCGAAGGCCGCGCCCGCGTTCGTCGACGTCAAGCTCGACGGCGCCCGCATCCAGGTCCACCGCGACGGCGGCGACGTCGCGATCTTCACCCGCTCCCTGGACGACGTGACCCCGCGACTGCCCGAGGTCGTCGCCGTCGCCCGCGCACTGCCCGGCCGCGCCGCCGTGCTGGACGGCGAAGCCATCGCGCTGCGCGCCGACGGCCGGCCCGAGCCGTTCCAGGTGACCGCCGCGCGCTTCGGCACCCGCCGCGGCGACCGCGCCGCGCCGCTGGCCTCGCTGTTCTTCGACGTGCTCCACGCCGACGGGCAGGACCTGCTCGACGAGCCCCTCGAGCGACGCGCGGAGGCCCTCGACGATCTCGTCCCCGACGGCCACCGCGTCGGCCGGGCGCTCGCCCACGACGCCGCCGAGGCGCAGACCGCCTTCGACGCGGCGCTCGCGGCGGGACACGAGGGCGTGGTGGTCAAGGCGCTCGACGCCCCGTACGCCGCCGGCCGCCGCGGCGGGTCGTGGCTGAAGGTCAAGCCCGTCCACACGCTCGACCTCGTCGTCCTGGCCGCCGAGTGGGGCCACGGCCGCCGGCGCGGCAGGTTGTCCAACCTGCACCTCGGCGCACGCGACGGCGACGGCTGGGCGATGATCGGCAAGACGTTCAAGGGCCTGACCGACGAGCTGCTGGCCTGGCAGACGGAGCAGCTGCTGGCCCGGGAGACCGGCCGTGACGGCATCGTGGTGCACGTGCGCCCCGAGCTCGTCGTGGAGATCGCGCTCGACGGAGTGCAGACCTCGCCGCGCTACCCGTCCGGGCTCGCGCTGCGCTTCGCCCGCGTCAAGCGCTACCGCGACGACAAGACCGCCGCGGAGGCCGACGTGATCGACACGGTCCGCGCCCTGCTGCACCGATGACGTCATAGAGTCCTCCTCATGGCCGGAGGCTTCCAAGCGACAACGACCATCGACCGTCCGATCGAGGAGGTCTTCGCCTTTCTCGCCGCCGGGGTCAACGACCCGAAGTTCAGCCCGCGCGTCCAGGAGATCATCCAGGTCACCGACGGGCCGGTCGGCGTCGGCACGGTGTTCGCGAGCACCGTCAAGGACGCCGGCATGACGACGAAGCGCGAGTTCGAGATCACCGAGTACGAGGCGCCGACGAAACTGCGCTGGGCCGAGCGCTCCAAGAACCTCGTGACCGCGCCGCGCGGGGGCTACGACCTCGCGGCCGATGGCGCCGGCACCCGCGTGACGGTGTTCAACGAGCTCGAGGGCCACGGCGTCGGCAAGCTGCTGGTCGGCTTCGCGCTGCGCCAGGCGCGCAAGGGCGCGCCGCAGTTCGCCGCCGCGATCAAGCGCGCCGCCGAGGCGGCGTAGCGCTCGCCTACGGGCGCACCGCGATGCTGCGCCCGACGACCGCCGACGCGTTGCCCGCGGCGTCGCGCACGGTGATCTCGACGCGGACCGCGCCGAGCGGCAGGCGCTTGACGCCCAGGCGGCCCTTGAGCGTGATCGTCACCTTGCCCGTGGCGACGGTCCGCGTGCTCGACGCGTAGGCCCGGCGGACCAGGCAGCGCCGGCCGGTGCGGCGCTTCGTCGTGCACCTCTTCCCGGCGCGCCGCCCGGGCAGCTCGCGCAGCACCCGGATCGTCGCCCGGCCGCCCTCGGAGGTCGTGAAGGTCAAGGTGAGCTTGCGCCGGCGCGAGGCCGTGAGGCTCAAGCGCGTGATCTTCGGCGCGGTGCGGTCGGGCGCCGGCGGCGTCGGGGGCGCCGGGAGCGGCGTGGCGATGACGGGCGGCGTCGTCCCGTCGCCGGGCGGCGGCGCGGTCCGGGGCAGGTCGCGCTGGGCGTCGCCGACGGCGATGCTCGCCAGCGGCGCCGGCGCGGCGCCGAGCAGCGTCGCCGCCCCGGTGGCGAGGTCGAGGGCGTAGACCCCGTCGGCGGTGCCGACGTGCAGCGCGGCAAGGGCGGTGCCCGTCGCCGGGGCGTTCGACGTGGCGACCGCGACGTCGGAGGGGATGTCCAGCGCCGCGACGGTCGCGAAGTCCAGCGGCACGCCGCCGGCGCTGGCCGGCAGCCCGGAGCCGAACGTGCCGTTGTTGGGCGGGTTCTGGATCCCGAGCTGGTTGGAGAACGGCTCGAGCACGTAGAGCGTCGTCGTGCCGCCCGGTGCCTGGGTGAAGGCGTTGGTGTACGACGCGGCGCTGACCCCGGTGGCGCCGGGCGGCAGGCCGTTGGCGCTGGCGTCGGGGTTCGTCCCGGAGGCGCCCGCGTTGCTGTCGATCGGCAGGCCGGTGGCCGGGTTCACCCGGGCGTTGAGGCCGGTGGCGGTGACGAGCCGGACCCGGTCGACGTTCGGGTTGACGTCCATTCCCCAGCCCGACGCCGGGAGATCGACCGCGGCGCCGTTGGTGTAGGCGATGCTCCCCGGCGCGCCGATCGCCGTCGCGGCGCCGGTCTGCGGATCGAGCACGTAGAGCGTGCCCGTGTCGGCCGCCGCGTTGACCCCGAGGCCGAGCAGCTGTCCGGTCGCCGGCCGCCAGGCGACGTCGACGAGCGTCTCCCCCGCCGCGACGCCCGAGACCGCCTGGGCGACCACGGTGCCGGGCGTCGCCGCGGCGAAGCGGCGCAGGCTCAGGCCGTCGGCGGCCAGGCCCACGACCGGGTAGCCGGCGTCGTCGAGGTCGCGCTGCAGCGCGAGGCCCTGGATCGCCGCCGTCCCGCTGCCCAGCGGACCGAGGTCGGTCAGTGCGCCCGTCGCCAGCGCGACCGTGTACAGGTGCGTCGCGCCGCCGACGGTCAGCGCCGCATGGCCGACGCCGGCGGTCGCCGGCACGCCGCTGGCCGTCACGTCGACGCCGGGCGCGATGTCGAAGCCGCCGACCGCGGAGAAGTTCACCGGGGTGCCACCCAGCGTCACGTCCCCCACGCCGGTCTGGGTGCCGGCGTTCGCCGGGTTCTGGATCGTCAGCTGGTCGGTCGCGGCGCTGAGGGCGTAGAGCGTGGTGATGCCCCCGTTGTTGGGGACGTCGTTGGTGTAGGCCGACCCGCCCACCCCCGTCGTGGCGCCGTTGATCGGGCCGTCCGGGTTCGTGCCGGTGGTGGCGCCGCCGCCGTTGTCGCCGTCGATCCCGAGACCCGTGTTGGGGTTGATGCGGAAGTTCAAGCCGGACGCCGTGCTCACGCGGATGAGGTCGGCCGACGGGTTGACGTCGAAGCCGTAGTCGCCGGCCGGGAGATCGACGGCCGTGACCCCGTTGGTGGTGAACGCCAGCGACGAAGCGGTCCCGACCGGTGAGGCGAACGCGGTGTCGCGCCCCACCACGTACAGCGTGCCCGTGTTGGCCACCGCGTTGACCCCGAGGGCGTAGAGCATCCCGTTCTGGGGACGCGCGTCGAGGCCGACGAGCGTCTCGCCGGCGGTGACGCCGGTGATGGCCGTGGCGGTCGCCGCGGCGGGCGCGGACGGATCGAACGACAGCAACGTGCCGTCGGACAGCGCGAAGGCCCGCTCGGCGGGCGCGGCCGAGGCGGACGGGACGGCGATCAGCGCCGCCGCCGCGGCGGCGAGCGCGCCGGCGCGGCGCAGGCGTGCGGGCATGGCGCGGGAATCTAGCCCCTGGTCAGGCGGAAGACACGACGTCCGCCGCCGCCGCGGACGGATGTTCAGCTGCCGGCGCGGCCGGGGTCCTTGAGGGCCTCGGCGGCGGCCTCGGCCTTCTGCTTGAGGTCGCCCTTGCCGGTGGCGATGTCCTTGAGCTCCTCGGCGTCCTCCTTGAGGGCCGTGCTCCCCCCACGCTGCTGGATGAGCTCCTGAGCCCGCTTCTTGAGGTCGTTCAGGTTCATGCGCGCGAGCCTCTCATATAGCGTTGGGGTCGTGTCACTCTTCGATAACGATCTTCCGGGCCTGACCGGTGAGCCGATCCCTGCAGACCGTCTGGCCGGCCGGACCGTTCTCGTCGTCAACGTCGCCTCCCGCTGCGGAATGACTCCGCAGTACGCCGGGCTGGAGCGCCTGCAGCAGCGCTTCGGCGATCGCGGCTTCACCGTGCTGGGCATCCCGTCCGGGCAGTTCGCCGGCCAGGAGCTCGACACGTCGGAGGAGATCGCGGAGTTCTGCAGCTCGACCTACGGCACGACATTCCCGATGACCGAGAAGCTCGAGGTCAACGGACGGCGCCGGCACCCGCTCTACGAGCAGCTGGTGCAGACGCCGGACGCCGACGGCGTCGCCGGCGAGGTGGAGTGGAACTTCGAGAAGTTCCTCGTCACGCCCGAGGGCGAGGTCGTCGCGCGCTTCCGGCCGCCGGTCGACCCGGAATCCGACGAGGTCGTCAGCGCGATCGAGAAGGTGCTCCCGTGAGTGACGTGCCCGTCGCCGACATCCGGGTCGGCGATCGCGTCCGCGCCCGCGGGTTGGACCTCACGGTCACGCGCATCGACCACCCGTTCATGGGTCGCGACGCGATGGTCGCGCTGGTCGAGGACTCCGACGAGCAGTGGCTCAAGGTCCCCGTCGCGCTCGACGGCACGGTCGAGCGGCTCGGCTAGCTGGCCCATGGGGGCCAGCGCACGCCGGATCCCCGGCACGCCCGGCGCGCCGGAGCAGCCGGCGACCGTTCCAGTCCCCGGCGAGCCGGCCACACCGATCGATCCCGGACCCCGGCCCCGCTCCGGTGCCGCGGCCCGACGAGCCCGCCCCGACCGAACCGGAGCCGGCCCGCAGACCGTCACCTGGCGAACAGCAGACGCCTAGGACTTCTTGGCGTCGACCGCCCGCTGCAGCTGCGCCTTGTTCATCGAGGAGCGGCCCTCGATCCCCAGCTGCCGCGCCTCGTTATAGAGCTGGTCGCGCGTGCGACCCTTCGCCCGGCTCGTCCCGGACCGCTGACCGCCGCGCCGCCCGGACGACATGTCCTGCGTCGAGGTCCGCGACCGCGTGCGCGACTCACCCGAGCGCGCGCGCTCCTTGTTGACCGTGCGCGCCGCGATCTCCTCGGCGCGCTCCTCCGAGCGACCCTGCTCCTTCTCGGACTCCTTGATGTGCTCGTACTGCCGGGCACGTTTCGTGCCCTTCTTCACTCCGCGAGGTGGCATACCCGACGGCTACCCGCACAACGCGGCCCCCAACACCGCAGCGCGGCACGGCACGGCAGGTCGACGCGTTCCGTGTCGTGCGCGGCGGCTCGACCTGGCCGCGTGCGGGCGCTATGTGACCGTGAGCTTGCCCTGCATGCCCGCTTGGCGGTGCCCGTCGACGGAGCAGTAGAACGTGTAGGTCCCGGACTTCAGCGTGGTCGTCGCCGTCGAGGTGCCGCCCTGCCCGACGACGTCGCCCTTGACGTCGACGCCGTTGCCCTCGATCGCGACGTCGTGCTGCAACGCCGATGGGTTGGACATCGTGATCGTGACCTTGCCCGCAGGCGCCGACAACGCGTTCTTGTCGAACTTGAGCTGAGTCTTGTCGGCCGCGAGCGCGAGGCTCGTCCCTCCGCTCGTTGCTGATCCGTTGCCATTGCTCGGCGCCGCGGGCGCTGGCGCTGTCTTGTTGTTGTCGCCTCCGCCGCCGCCGCAACCCGCGGCGAGTAGCACGGCCGCGAGACCGGCGGCCAGCGTCACAGCCGTTCTGTTCATGGGCAACACGGGGCCCCCTCAGTGGTTGGCGGGTGCGGGGCTGATATCGCCGAGGGCTGAGCCGCGGTCGCGCTCCTGCGCCATGTCGCCGACCGAGACGGTGCCGAGGGTGCCGCTGCAGACCTCGCCCAGCCGCGTCGTCGGATCGACGCCGCGAGCCACCGCCCGGACCGTATGGGATCTCGCGTCATGACGCTCTCAATGCTCACGGACATCGGGCGCCACCTCCGTTCCACTGGAATGGGTCAGGACGTGCTATCCGTCTCTGACATCGCGTAAACGTCCGCGCGGAGGCGCGCCGCGTGCCGCGCCGTTCGCGCATAGGAAGAAGCCGAGGGCTACTAGATGTTCTCGAGCCCGCGCCGGTAGAACGCTGCGATCTGCGCGGCCCGCTCGCGGGCTGCGTCCGTGTCGGCGTCGTAGGACCCGTGCCAGTCGACCACGCAGGCCTCCGGGCCGGCCTCGGTGACGCTGATCGTCGCGCGGTAGCCCGGCAGGCCCATCGTCGGGTCGACCGGCGCATAGGTGTAGGTCAACGGGCCCTCGTCGACGAGCTGCTCGACGACGACGCGGCCGTCGGCGGTCGTCACGGTGCGCTGTCCGGGCTCGGGCCCGGCGTGCCCGGCGGTGATCGCCGGATGCCAGGTGTGCAGCGCGGCGAAGTCGCCGATCCGCTCCCAGGCCCAGGCGGCGGGGCGGTCGAGGTCGACGCTGGCGTGGATCTCGGGCATCGCGGGCAGTATCCCTGCCCGGCCTCCACGAGGGCCGCTCAACCCAGGATAGGCTTCCGGGCCGGGACACCGCGCGGTGTCGTTCCCACGACGAGGAGAGCGTCATGGATCTCGAAACCCTGCAGGCCCAGGTCGCGGCCCTGCAGACCCAGCTCCGCGAGCTCGCCGATCGCGAGGCGATCCGGCAGGTGCTGACGAACTACGCCCGCGGCGTGGATCGCAACGACGACGAGCTGCTCAAGACCGTCTACCACGCCGACGCGGTCGACGACCACGGCGTCTGGATCGGCGAGCGCGACGACTTCATCGAGTGGTGGCACCTCCAGGACGCCAAGCACGCCCGCTGCCAGCACTGCGTCTACAACATGACGATCGACCTCGACGGCGACGTCGCCCACACCGAGACGTACTACATGTTCGTCGCGATGGAGACCAGCGGCAAGCCCTTCATCATGTGCGGCGGCCGGTACATCGACCGGATCGAGCGCCGCGACGGCCACTGGGCGATCGCCGCGCGCAAGTGCATCCGCGACTGGGTCCCGACCGAGGAGCTGCTCGAGGCGTTCGACCAGGCCTCGCTCACGGCCGGCGGCGCGTTCCTGGGCGCCCGCGAGCTCGAGTTCATCAACTCCTCCCCGCAGTCCACGCGCGACGAGAACGACCCGTCGTTCGAGCGCCCGATGACCATCGCGCCCGAGCGGCTGGAACACTGGCGCCGGCTCACCGAGGACGCCGGGGCGCCCGCAGCGGCCGGCGCCTGAGCCGGGCGGCCGCTGCCGGGACCGGCCGTCGACGGCGCGGCGGGCGTCTCAGCCCTTCATCGGCACGAAGTGACCTGAGTTCTTGCCGCCGTCGAGCACGAGGTCGGCGGCGGTGCAGAACGACGAGTCGTCGCAGGCCAGGAAGACGACCGCGCGGGTGACCTCCTGGATCGAGCCCAGCCGGCCGAGCGGGATCGTCCGGAAGAACGCCTCCCAGTCGATGCCGCTGTGGTCGTCGGCGTTGGCCATGCCCGCGTCGACGCCGCCCATGTTGAGGGTGTTGACGCGGATGTTGTCGGGCCCGAGCTCGAACGCCGCCGTGTTGGTGACGGCGCGCAGCGCGTGCTTGGACGCCGAGTAGGCGCCGGCGCCCGGAAACACGGTGAAGGCCTCGGTCGAGCCGATGTTGATGATCGATCCCCCGCCCGCGCGCCGCATCGGGGCGATGACGGTCTTGATCCCCAGGAACGGGCCGATGGTGTTGACCGCGAAGTGCTGGTGGAACTGCTCGGCCGTGGCCGACTCGAGCAGGTCGGGCAGCATGATCCCCGCGTTGTTGACCAGGACGTCGACCGAGCCGAAGCGCTCCTCGACCGCGCTCACGACCTGCTGCCAGGCCGCCTCGTCGGTGACGTCGAGCGCCATCGCCACCGCGCCGACGGGCTCGGCCACCGCGGCGGCCTCCTTCTCGCCCAGGGCGGTCACCACGACCGTCGCGCCCTCCGCCACGAGGCCCGGGACGGTCCCGGCGCCGAGGCCGGTGGCCGCGCCGGTGACGATGGTGACCCTGCCGTCCAGCCGTCCCATCGCTCAGGCCAGCCAGAGCGCCGAGAGCTGCTGCTCACGAATGGAGGAGCTCACGTACTCCAGCAGCGGGCCGCCGCCGCTGGCGCGGTGGTAGCTGAACAGGTCCGGCCGGCCGGCGTCGTTGGCGTCGTGCGCCACGATCTCGTGGCCCATGCCCGACAGCCGCGCGGCCGCCGCGCCCACGTCGTCGGCCCAGTAGCCGACGTGATGCCACGTGAGGCGGTCGACCTCCCAGATCGTCCCGGGGATCGACGTGCTGAGCTCGAAGCGCGGTCCGCCGACGCGCTCCAGCGAGAAGCACAGGTCGAACGGCAGCGTGCGCGTCTCGCCGGTCTCGACCAGGTGCACCGGCTGGTCCCAGTGCTGCATGGGGCTCCACTGCACGCCGAACGCGGCGGTCAGCAGGCTGGCGGCCTCCTCGAGATCGGGGGCCAGCACGCCCACGTGGTAGTAGTCGTCGGGGCTGATCATGCGCAGCTCTCCTTCGCCATCGCGGGGCGCTCGGGGTTCACCAGGCCGACCAGCCGCCGTCCACCGGCAGGACCACGCCGGTGCAGAACGAGGCCGCGTCAGAGGCCAGGAAGGTCACGGCGTCGGCCAGCTCGCGCGGGTTGCCGGGACGCTTGATGAGGAACCGGGCGGTCACGCCGTCCAGCGCCGCCTGCCGCTCGGCCGGGTCCTCGTAGGAGTTCAGCCAGCCCTGGTTCATCGGGGTGTCGAAGTAGCCGGGGCACACCGCGTTGAC
>Ga0157379_10003297_pt1 | contig 13659 bp, 16 predicted proteins | sample S25metaG_FD_121802 | JGI IMG/M metagenome (GOLD analysis project Ga0157379, IMG submission 121802) | Switchgrass rhizosphere microbial communities from Kellogg Biological Station, Michigan, USA - S2-5 metaG | ecosystem: Host-associated > Plants > Roots > Rhizosphere > Soil | place: USA... | reverse complement strand
CCCTCATTTCCGTGCTAAGATCGGCATCCTACTGCTTCTTTGTCCCCTGTATGGCGATCGGTCGAGCACATCCCTATCAAATTTGGTATGTTGGGAGATTTGATTTCGGGGGAGGGAAGTCTGGAGTGGAAGAGTGAGTTCACCGGAGTCTGTGTACTAGAATAAGGGATGAGTGAGGGTGAGACTGGAGTGAGTATACCTTTAGATGTTGTGGATTTAAATGGAATAAGTGTCTCTGAGGAATTTTTTTTATGATTTGGAATTGAGGATCAGGAATGGATGGGTGCATATACTTTGTGATTTATATGACCTATGTATCTTGCATTTATTTTCCAGAAGTAGAAACACTCTTGTGCTCTGAGAGTCTAGCCTGCTTGCATTTCCTTTGCCAGGCTTTCAGAATACATTTCACATTAATTGGTTTATTCTGGAACCACCGTACAAGGGGAAAGATTTACATTCATCCCCGCAGTCATAAGATATAAAATCAAAACGAACTTGCACGTAATAGAAACTCACCTTCCTAACATCCTAACATTCCACCTCAGGCAAGACTAATGCCAGCGCCTCAACATTCTTCATCTTTTATCCGTTACATATTTTGACAAAATCAATGAAATTGTCCTCCTCCTTCCCTTCCCGTTCTCCGTGCCAAGCGCCATGGCACATGCACTTCTGGAAATCTCTCTCCCTCGAAAGGAGATTGACGCGCCCTGAATCCGGACGTGTACCCTCCCAGTAAGATCCGGTCTGCTGCGAGCTTTCCAGTGCGCTAATGTACAATTCGTAGCTATAGTGTGTGGGTTTAGGCTTTTGGGATCCGAGTTCGTTTTTGTTCTCGGATGTACGTACATAGACGCGAGGTGATGTTCGGACGAGAGTGCCAAGGGAGAAAGAAACGCCTTCAAGCAAGTAGGGTTCAAAGCGCTGGAATACTGAAGTATGGAAGTAACAAATTCCAATGCGACGCATATAAGCTTCAACTCTATGACATATCTATACTGCTTGAAACTCGAAGCAAGGAAGCTGGCCTTCATTTCATTTCCATATACCAAGCTAGTAAGCCCAAGCCCCGCATCCCCGCAGTTTTCCATCCCTCGGAATTCGATCATGTAATACAGCAGCTCCCTTCTTGACTAGAGTTCCGTTCTTCCCTTCCCTTGCGCTTCGTAAGCCTGCCATGTCCGCTATTACATCTTATATCAAACGATGATCGACCCCGGACACATCCAGTAAAGCTTTCAATTTCAGTTTTAAACGCAAAGGGGACTTGGGTCGATTTTCGAAACGGAGATTGAGGGCTTCGATGCATGCTAGCGTACGGAAAGTAATTCTACCTTGTATTTTTAAAGAGACCCAGCTTCATCTGCTAGAAACCCCCTCGACGCCTTAACTTGCAGCCTCATCCAGAAGGAAACAATATTCTGGCTAATGGGTACCATACCCTGGGAGATCAAAGAAGCTCAGTCCGAGTCCATATCGATCGTGCCCCGGCAACCCTCTGTGCATCAATGTGACGCAAGTCAATTTATGTTTATCCGTCTCCTCCATTTGCAAGACGATTAAAGCCCCCGTCTTAGTGATTATTATTCCCTTCAACGACCTATATTATATTGTACTACGTATATAAAAGAGTGCGCGACTGCGAGGTTGAATTTGCTTACTGAAAGGTTACAAGCTCGGAAAACCATTTAAATTTCCAGGATGAGCATGAACTCGAGTCTCTTTCTTACTCTGGGTCGACCTGGCTCGCGCCGCTGCACACAACTCATCGCCGGGATTCCAAGCAACCGTATACTGTTTCACCCCTGACCCGTATTTGTCGTTCTAACTAAATTTTCCTTCTTTCTTTTATCATCCTGGCAAGATTATTAATCCCCGGATTTATGACAATGCATCTATGACTCTACCCCATACCCCTCCTTTCCCCATGGATTCACCCCGCCCCTGATTTCCCCATATGAATCCGCACAAAAATCCTTACGCATCCCCTCCCTACAAATTGCCCCGACTCTCGAAAACCGATAGCTTTATATACTAGACGCACTGTGCCCACCTCGGCAAAATAGATCTCACCACCAGATCTAATCCGCCCTTCGCATTGATCCTAAGTCAAGTCCCCTTCATGAATCTGATCCAGTGATTTGTGCCACCACCATGAATTTACACCCCTCGACTGGCAACCAAACCCAATGCGTAAACTCCACAATAACACAGCCTGCACCCCAGATCTACAGGGAAAGTCATGCCTGGGCGATTTGCGTTTCGGGATTGATCATGATTCAGAGGGATGCCAATGCCATGTGGCCTGATGGGAGTTAAAGTGGTGTGGCTTTGACCTTTTTTATCGTGTAGAGAAGCGTGCTTAAGGGGCTTTTGAAACTGCTTTTGGACACAGGAAAGGTCAAAGCATCATCAACTTTGCGAAAGAACGAATATATCTACGGATCCTTATTGGGTAACCGCGTCGTCTGTGATTAATAGGAAAGCACACTGATATATCAGGAGATGCTAAGCGTACCTATATCCTCCTTTAGATATCCTCATTCGAATTTTCAGTGTTGAGATATCTTAGGGAATATCATGATGTGCGCCTCGGGATCAGGGAGTTACAACCACAGTAGTAGTTGCAGTCTATGCCGGCCACATCGATTGATGGAGAATGCACGGGATTCCGGAGCTAGCTGACCTTGGGAACATTTTCAGCTCAATTCGGAACCTCAGGGTCTTTTTTATTTATTCCGGATCGAAAGGGGATGAAGTGAGGTGCGCTTGGGTGCTGGAATAAGGACGGGCTTGTGTGAGGTTGAATGGGTTGCACGAGGACAGCGGGATGCTTCATGCGTGTGGGGAAAAAAATAGTGCATTAAGTTCCCATAAAGAAGTGTTTGAGTGCATGGGGGTGAGATATTTATATTTGAGGTCCTCGATGTTATTGAACCAAAAATTCATATCATTGAGATGGAGGAGTAATCATAGGCTTGTGGTCATAATTTGAACGGCTTGCATCCCCGGGGGACTCTCGACAATTTCCGCTGGTAAAAAATTATGACAGCTTCCTCACCACCCAGTCAAGAAAATCATAACAATAGCCTCAATTCTCTTCCACGATCCCTACTTTGTGTAATCGTTACCTTTGTTTCCTGATATCGAAGAACCGGAAAAGACTGAGTTAAATTTTTCAACCTTCATAAATCTCCGCTGTTCTCCCGCCGAAGTCTAGGAGGGCGTCAAAGCACTGTCTTTCACCAAGAATGATCGATCCTGGGGGCGTTCAAACATAGCATCAGGGACACAGGCTAAAGGATGAGAAAAAAGGGGGTCCTTTGTTGCTAAAGAGGATATTATGCTCGGAGGCAGGGAAAGCTGTTCGTCGAGTTTGGAAGCTTTTGAAAACACGGATATCGATTTTACATCTCGTGCTGAACGGAGCTTACCTGCTTGGCAAAAGAGTATTTAAAAAGATAGAGCTTAATTTTCTATAATGAGGCGATTCGTGGACTGATAGGATTGGTGTTCAGCCAGGGGGAACCTGGTTTACCCAATCGTGGAGCCGCAGCACTTATGTGACTTTCCAAATTCCAGGACGAGTCGAAGGCATCTTCGGGAGGAGTATAAAGAACATTAAATCTTATCCACCCATACACATAATTGGGATAAAAAAAGAGTCAAGCAAGCAAGAGATAGCCCATTGGGCGGGAGGTATCTATTCTCGTTGTAACCCTTGAATTCGATGAAGAACGCAGAGAACCAAAGGATCGACCTAGCCTTAACGGAGAGTACAACTTTACCATGCGGTGGCTAGGGCAGTAACTCAATAGGGGTGTGGGTCACTGAAGATCACGACTCACATTTCAATCTGTCTACAGCAAGGCAACACGGTCAGCCCAGCTTCGGTCAACATACTCGGTGATCGGTCCGTTGGAGTGAGACTTTGTTGCAAAGTCACTTCTCTCCAGAAATAGAGCCTTTCGTCTTTGGTGAGTGAGGCCCTTCTTTTGATATGCTTCAGCATAAATACTGACGACCCTTGATATTTGCTTGGAAACTACATTGACCCACCAAGAACAAAGAGACGTATCATGTACCTTGTGCATTTATTTCCTTGAATTCCATCCACCAGAGACCCCATCCGGTGTTTGGCTTTCGTCAAATAGAGAAGGATCCAAGAAATCGCAGGCTTTAATGGGAACGATGTGAAACCCAGGCTGTCCAGACAGAATCGACTAGGTGTAAGATCCTCGGCAGAATTCGAAGCATCAGCGGATATTTTGTTGGCATTCTTGGGCGGTAGAGAGAGAGATGACAAAGCATCAAGCAGTGACCGTATCCTCAATACGTAAATGCCTTCCTGTTAATGATGTCGTATCGGTGAAATGATAGGTGTTCGTAAACAGCGTGGCAGCGTTTCAGTCGATAGGCACTAATCAGCGGTCTGGATTCAGCTGAAAAGACAACTTCGTATTCGACTCACCAGAAGCAGACTTCTAAGAAGCAAGGTTACTTACGAGCGTTTTGCTCTCTGACAGGCACAAGGGTGCTTGAACCGAAAATCTCTGTGGTACACTTTGTCTGTGGCGTCTGGAATAGTACAATTAATGAGCACCAATCCATCTGAAAGGCGCACTTCCTTTTCCGTCCAACCCGGATTGGGGGGAGGGGGTTCCGCCTGTGGGGAAACTTTGTCCTCGCAAATCAAAATGTCATATACCAGCAATTTAGAGTAACACGTAGCTTCACATCGCTGTCACGTCGATTATGGATAAACCATATAAGCAAGAATTGTATGTCAGGGCGAACGTTATGCAGAGATTAGAAGAGCTTGAACATCTTCTCCACCGAAGGATACAATGTCAACAAATGCGCTTTAGAACAGTCCCGACTTCGAAGTCTGCCAAAATGCTGGCCAGATATCCTGAGAAGTCTGGAGACGGTCGCAAGTTCCGAATAGTACCCACTCCAGTAGTGTGAGCGAATAACGAGCAGTTAGAGGCAAGGCCAGCAATTATCTGTGTGACAGGCGGGTGAAAAGCATTCTAGAATGGGTTAGCCTGTGGGATTTGGCGGAGCGCTGGTTCGCTATCTCCGCATAAGTGACATCAGGATTCGTCCATGTCACCAGTGATTTGTTACTTGTTGAATAAACTGATTAATGATCATTTGAAATCGAAATATCCAAAATCCTCGTTGGGAATGAAATCGCGGCTGAGACCTGGATGAAGAATTGATAAAAGACGTTCACTAAGCACTTAAACCAAAAGGTATGACCCTATTGTCTGTCAAAGGGTGAAAAAATAACAAGAAAACAATATAGAGATGACTATGGATCCAGTGTAAAAGTACGCACCATGCTTATTGCCGTGGAATATGGTGTACAATCTGCATTGATCTTCTTCAGAAAACATAGTAGTAAACAAGGGGAGTGACCGGGGGAAATGCACTCCATAAATACTGGTTATTTTGGTAGTTAGAAGACATAGCTTCTGCTGGATATAATTCTCATGCAATGAGGATATTCGGTCCGAATGTACTAGTCTCGACTTTGAATCAAAGAACTCAAATGTCGAAGCAGGCGATTCCAGAGAAGGTCAATCCTTCGACACTGGGCCTCAGGAACTGTCATGCTTAACGCTGATATCAGCGCCATTATTGTAACGACCCCGTAACATATTAACCCATAATTTATTCGCAGAGTATGGATCCCTCAAAAATTTATTCTGATAACGGAGTAATTGACCCAAGGAAGCTTGGATTGCTTCTTCTTCGTCACTACCAAGATACCCCGGATATCATAATAATCAAGGCCGAATCGGCTAGCTCAGAACCAAGGAAGTCATGTCTCATTCTATACATTGGAAAGACGGCTGATGACTCAAATCGAGATTGTGAGTCTGTAATAGGGTTAACGATGTGTAATGTTACCCTGAGAGTATGCGTTTAAAAGGGTCGTACCAGAACCATAATGTAAACCATCGGGAAGTAAACGGATGTCTCTTTGTCTTCAATAGCCGGTTGACGTTTGATTTTCCTACTCATACCCACGTGGATATTGCTATCCGGTGTTGCATCGCTTTAAATCCGCATAGAAGAAGCGGTTCTGGCAAGAAAAGGCCATGTGTGAAGGAGTGGGTTGCCGATAAATTTATTAACAGGTTGATTGTGCTACGAAAATAGTGGAAATAGCAGACGCTTCTAAGTTCATTCATGAGAACGGTGTCCGAATAAGAATGCAGCCCGACAACCTGCGGACTAATAGGTAAATGAACTTGTGCCACGGAATACTCAAGGATCGCTTATCTCTCAACGCGAAGACGGTTGTAACATGGTAGAAGACTAATAAATCAGCCAGAAAGTTAGTTAGCAGTGTGTGTATACCTCTGTTTCAATGTATGGAACGCAAAGATCAATCTGGTGCACGAGAAGATCGTCAAACGTGCACTCGGGATCAAGAAGTACGCACTGCTTTGATGGAAATAAAAGAGTATTTCCACTTAAACGGGTTGGTAACGGCATCTAGAATCCTTACAACTCCATTCACAGTAATTCCAAGTCCCAACTGTCGTGTTGCCATTTTTGCAGTCAAGGTCAGTGTCAACGAGCCATAGATGTATCACTGGATAAAACTGTCTTGGAGATGATCTGCTGAGGTAAGAAAAAACTCTAATGATCTTCGCGAACCCTCCTTGACGCACGGTCGAGGTACTCAAGACGAGGTAAGATGAAAGTTCAGTCCTGGGTCGTTTAACGCCAGATGAGCTGAGTTTCGGGGCGCTGGATTAGGCAAGGATCTCTTTTGTAACCGGGGATGTTTCTAGTCCTGTGTGCGTGAAAACGTATGAAGAATCTTGGAGTATCACACTATGTTAATTTGAAGATATATATATATATATTGATGTAGAAGTGTAGCAACTAAAATAAAGAACTCAGTGTTTGTAGTAGCAAACGACTATATATATCAATCACCTACTGCAATACGGGTAAGTGACGGAAACACTGAATGAAAACAGAATATATCCCACCCCAGTGTTTGGGGTCAGAGACTGAGGATGAGCAGAAGCTAACTACTGGATTTATAGGAAACTAGTAGCTAGTGACTCGGAGCAAGAGAAAATCCGTGAACAAAGGTGAAACGGAAATTAACGCGGAATAAAAGAGGCTACCGAGAAAAACATTAGATAGTTCCACAGCTTAGTAGAAATCCTATTAAAGCGCATATAATGAGATATCAAAGAGGAATGTAATATTTAATGTGAAAGGAAATATTCAGAATAGAAAGAATACTCACTAGGCGAATATTGCACCGAGGCTAATATTCGCCGATGTATGCTGGACTGCGCATATGTTTGGTAATTAATTCCAACAATTGACAATGGTTGAGGTGGTTTTATTGGGAGATCACATTTGATACAAACAAAAGAAAAATGTTTTATACAGCAAGATACAGCTATTGCCGCATTACATGATATTACGTTACATGCCAAAAGAATTAAATTATAAAGAGAGAGATGATTTCATGAGATTACTGAATCTTAATCTTTTTAGGCTGCTGTTCTGGGGTAGTCTTGGGGAATTTTAGGGTGAGGACGCCGTTCTCCATGCTAGCTTTTATATCCTCGGGCTAGAGATTGATCGTGTCAGAGTTAACCCATTCCTTCCAAAGCTGATGAATTTCGTACCTTGATACCAATGGGAAAAGGAAGCACCCTTTCAAACTTTCCGAATCTCCTTTCGCGAACAGCATAGCCGTCCTTCTCGAGCTCGTTGGTCGTATTGCTCTGGCCGGAGACTACGAGACGATTATTATGGACATCAATAGAGACATCCTCCTTTTTTATCCCCGGAAGCTCGAAAGTAGCTGTAAGCTCGTTCTTCTCCTTGGATTCATGCAGATCCATCCTGGAATTGAAAGAGTTAGCTATTGAAGAATGGGATAAAATTGGTTGTAGTTTACCTTGGTCTGAGGATACTTGTTTCATTATGGCTTTGAATATCCTTACCGGAAGTATTGCCAGAGTCAGTGCGTGCGTCAAACGCCGCGTTAAATAGTCGGTCGAAGTCAGCGAAGAAAGAAGAGTTGTCGAAGAAGGGGTCAGTACTGAAAGACATTGCTTAGGTTGAGTGGCTTGTATTTCTGAATAAAGAGGAGCAGTCGATACACTCTCCTTTAATACCTTTCCTTCCCAGTTTGTTCAAGAAGGTGCTCCGGTCTCGTCGTGGTCCTGGAAGGTTCGCGAAGGATCAGAAAGCGGCACTTCTAAATAAGGAGACTGACGATGCCAGAAAGTTCATGTCTCTGTACTCTCCGACGTCTTAACTGAGAAAACACTGGAGAGCGTTATTTAGTTAACATTTAGTTATGCTCCTCAGGTTGCGTGACACGGTCCATTTCTTCCGTCGAATTATACATTCATTAGTTAGACACAGACTTCTGAGCAACAACTTTGAGGATGGTCTACGGAGAGCATTCGGATCCGGATAATTGGATATCGATTAGATCCAATTCCAAGGATGCCTTTGATGAATTTTACAATAAATACTAACGGGAAATGGTTCTGACGTCGAGGAGCCTAGTTTCCGGATGGCGCAGTTTAAAAATCCAACAAATTTTAGCCGGCAATCCTAACACGAACCAGATCTTTGTTTAGAAACAACCATGCTTGAAGTGGCCTAGGAAGAAAGCTTATTAACGAAAGTGACGCGTCTGATTGACGATTTGAAAGGCACTTTTTGAAAAAGTCAAGCATGGTTTGAGAAACTGCTCCGAGCCGTTTTGCAAATCACAATTTTATTTTGTGGATCAATGACCTCAAATCTCGGAGATGAAGTTGCGATCACGTCGAAATCGTGTTGCCGAACGGGCCCTCAGAAATCGCGGTGGTCCTGTGAGTCAGCCGTGACTTTGACTTGTGACCAAATGTGGCACAGTCTATGGGAAAATACTATAAAGCCTTATCAGTCTTGTTCAAAGTTTCGCTCTTCAATCTATCGGTCTCGTGGACCCAAACAAGGCCTCTCTGTTCTTTTCTGTATTGTTTCAAGAACATTGCTATGGCCCCTCAAAATAACACTCTTTTCGAATACAATGTCACCCAATCCTGCAAAAATTGCCATTCTTCTTGAGGAATTAAATATTGGTTATGAGGTCATTAATAGAGTCTGTACCTACCTATGCCGGTTCTCCCTTCAAGCTGATTGCTGGATGCAGAAATTTTTGGATTCCGGTCCCGAGGGGACCAAGTCCCAGCAGTACTTGAAGATAAATCCGTCAGTAGAACCTTCGGAGGATCCACAGTAATCAGCTTATGGAAAGTATCTCCAGCACAGGAATGGTTCCCGCCATCATCGATCACGCAAACGGAGACCACATCGTCTGGGAGTCTGCAGCAATTCTGACCTATTTGGTTGAAAGATTTGACCCCAACGGAGGATTTCTTGGAACTACTATTGAAGAGCGCTCTACCGTATCGCAATGGGTCAACTACCAGGTAGCGCGTACCATTCGTCACTTTATTAACCAAAAGGTTGAATTTGGGTATAGGTTACTTCTCTTGGTCCCATGCAACTCGAACATGCTTGGTATAAATTCTTTCATGATGTCAAGGACGTTCATCCCTCGGTTAAAGATCGATATAAGAATGGCATAATCGCTATTTGGACCGTCCTGGAGAACCGACTAGCGACTAGCGACTAGTGACTGGATTGCCTTGGATAGGTTTACCATTGCGGTGAGCGGGTGTTCTTTGCTTAATTTTTCGTTAATTTCCGATGACTAATTGGTTATGTGTGTGTAATTCCAAGATATGGCGTTCTTCCCAGGTGAGTTCGCATTTAACGGATACATATCGACATGACTCGCCATCTGTAGTCCTAAATGTTAGCGAGTTGTTAGGCCTTGATTTGGGAAAATTCCCCAAGATTAGGGCGTACTTATCTCGGCTGAGGTCCAGGGCTTCCGTACAGCGAGCATATCGACACTTTGAAGGACAACCAGTGGCCGAGGAAGCGTCAAAATAGATCACCTAATTATTGGCCTGGTAGTTGTGTTGTATTATAAAATAAAGGAGTTTCGCTCATGAATGCTAATGGTATATTTACTCTGGTCATTGATCGTATCGAGACAGGCTGTGTAAAGTGTAGAAGGAGATACCCCCACTAAGAAAGAAACTAAATGTTAGTAGCGATGTATAACGTCTGCTTTGAAGGGCACAGGAAGTCTCACACATACCGTCAAATAAGGCTATGTAATATTTGGGACTATCTTGACTTTTTGTTCTCCAAATCTCCGAGGTATTGAAATCCATCCACGGCTGGAAGAGCCTCTATTTTGTGTGAAGGTTTTGTCAACAAAGAACTATTATCAATATCCCAGCTCGCCAATATCGCGTCCTCACAGAATTTTGAAAAAGCCTCATTGGTCAATAGCAAACTTTGTTGGATTGCGTCCATAAAGGGTACCTCCTTCTCCATGGACGAAGGGAAGACCAAGGAATGGGGTCCCTGGAGAAGATGCGCCAATTCGATTGCTTGTATCCAAGCTTTGAGATAATCCCGCGGTCCAGAAGCAACTTTCAAGTAAATATGATAATTTGGATATCCTCCTCTTTGACATTGAACGTCCAGAATATATTTTTCTGAAGCGTATATATTTAGCAATTGGTGAATCTTCGAGACCGATGCTTTGGTGGAAGTATGTTGTCGCACTTGGAAGAGTGTGTCTATTCCCATACCAATATGGCAAATGCCTAATGCACCAGTCTTGGAATCGATTAATTTTCCTCCTATAGCAAAGATACGTTCTTGTTTGGCAATTTGTGCAGGGGATGGGACAGAGCTTGTAGAACGGAAGTGAGAATAAGCAAGGGTGAGACGTTGTCGATTGAAAGAGATCATGGTAACGGCTCGAACGGCCAGATAGTTCGTCGTTAGATGTATCGCGATGAGAAATAGTAGAAGCGACCATGTCGCTTGTCGAGTAGTAACCACAGAAACGACGTATGATCCGGTCTAACGAAGGGGGTAAAGATCCCAAACTACCGAGCTAGGGTGTCTTCGGCACTCACAAGTGTCCCTAACAGCCCAATTACCGTCTCTTGACTGGAATCTTTAGCGTTCAGATCTCCGATATTATTTGATTTCGCAAAATGTACGCTGAGTGCAGCCTTTGCGCCCCCAGCTGCCACCCCACATAATGCTCGCAACGACCCACTAAAACACAGAGATACGACGCGGATGTTTCTCGGTAAGGCAGGGGAAAGACAATCCATAATCATTGCAGAGTCATTAAATACGTCCGCGAGAAGTCGATAACGTTTCGCCTCGGGTTCCAGAGCGGTACCAATCCGCCATGCAAAAGCAATAGCTTGAGTATAGGTTAGCCTGACTGTAGCGGCTTATAAAAACGCTATTCTCACTTGCTAGACGGCTTACAGCGTCTTGGGTAACGGTTAGGAGCAATGCCCCAGTGGCTGAAGCATTGGCATCACCAACACCAACACCTACGCGAGCAGTTTAAACTTTATTCATCATTAAAGGAGAGATGGGACCTTCGAGTACAGCTCTTGAAGCAAGCAGACCCGCAACTGAGCTGCTAAACGCCTGGAGAGAATCGAATACTTGATATCTGGGAGTAATATATCACCAGAGAGAACGGAGGGAAAGTATCGAGGACTTGCCGGAAGTAGTCTACATTCCGATTCGTGTTGATCAACTGAAAGTGTCGTGAATCCGTAAATATCTCAACGAACCTGAGGTGACGGTATTCGGATAGCCAGCTGGCATGAAAATGTCGGATAATGTTGTTAAGATTTGGACCATGAGACTCGGTGAAGTTGATATTTCCTCATTTTCCTAGATATTTCGTCAATGCTAATAGCCAGACAACTTCCAGGCTGTCCCACCTTCAACCGTTTACACTGCGTTTGAGAAATATGAAAACGACGGGATATCTTTCCTGACTCTTTCGTCTCCGTGAGAATAATATCATGGTTGGTAGACATGGAGCAGGATGCTATGTCAAAAACCACTCTACATCAGAATACTATCAGGCCGAGAGGTTATAGTGTGTGGGAGATGGGAAAAGCCAGCACATGCTGGCTATGGTCACGTCACCACCTCCATGCGCGCCAATCTAATCACAGTTGAGAAGCTACTGAGGAACGTATCTTTTTATGTGAGCCTGGGCATCATGTAAGCTCTCAAAAATGCACCATATGTCCCATATTCCAAGTGCCGTTTCAAACAGCAACTACGAATCCCTATGCTCCGGCATATTTGAAACGCATCGCTTTTTTTTTGTCTTTGTTATTCAAGGACATTGACAACCCTTGGAACCAGAGAGTTCCTTGTGTCGAAGGAGTCTACAGGAATCTCTTCAAGGAAAGTAGATAATCAGGCAAAATAGATATCTAGGAAGGTCTTGGCCACATTGTAACCAAGTAATGACACAAAATACGAGCAAAAGAGAGGAAATAAGGGAAATAACAGTAGTTCAGTGCGTATTAGGAAAGGGAGACTGGATATTCCTAGATAGGTCCCGTATACATACTGGCCTAGACTGTCACAGAGAACGTAAATAAATATGGTTACAGTCACAGTTGACAATAAATCGGGAAACTACTCACGCAAGTAAATATAACGTATTTCCAGCCCATAAACAAATCCAGCTACTCCTAGTGATGATGGATACCAAAAGAAGCTGTGCCACTCCGAGGGTGAGGAAACAAGGAAAGAAAGAATTGATTGCAACATCGAAGGTATATCCCCATTCTACCCGTGTGCTATCGGCTGACGCATGAGATGGAGGGGCTAGCAGAACTGTGTTTGAGAAGTAATAGAGTAATGTTGCTGTTATGATACTTGAGAGGAAGAAATCCCTAGTGATCATGAGTATAGAGAGGCGAATTGCCGATAAGAAGGGTAATGAATATACAAGAGACCACAGTAAGGAAACGACTAGAGGACGATCATGAGGAAAACTACGGAAAATATAAATGATTGACGCACAGATGATAGCCCCTGATATGAGAACGAGAATGGCAGGGTCATCCCGGGCCCAAGTATTCTTAGTTTCTACGGACCAAAATTCAGAGATAATATCCCATGAAATGAATGGGCGCACAAACGCTTATGGAAATAGACATTTTTATACCTGAAGAGTAAGCTAGCGTTAGTAATAGATAGTATCGTCTTGTAAGCACGAGACTCACACTCTGCGCGGTGCAATGCACAAATACGTCAATTGCCAAGCTGCCATCTCAAAGTCCTAAATAAAATACAAAAAGTTAGAGTTCAATGCTAAAGCGTTATCGAAAGCTATACCATTTGGTGGAACTTGTGCAGTCGCCTGAATATCGCAGGAACCCGCGACGAAGATGATGCATAAGTGGTAGGCGAGCGGCCAAATTGGAAGTTTTGTCCATTGGGAGTAGATGGAGACGATAAAGGTAAGATAGTTGTAGAGGTCATCGAGGCATCTAGATGTCCTTGAAGACGCCGGACTCTTTGTGTTCACCCAAACGACAGTGATGGGGTAAACGCGCAATATTTGCGGAGTTTGAACCGGTGTCTGATGAGCTTCAAGCCTTCAATGCCCAAAAGGTTTCTCATTCTGGCAGGGTTTTTCGCAAAGAGGAATACAGGTATCTTGAAGATATGGTTTTT
>Ga0157379_10003296_pt1 | contig 13660 bp, 7 predicted proteins | sample S25metaG_FD_121802 | JGI IMG/M metagenome (GOLD analysis project Ga0157379, IMG submission 121802) | Switchgrass rhizosphere microbial communities from Kellogg Biological Station, Michigan, USA - S2-5 metaG | ecosystem: Host-associated > Plants > Roots > Rhizosphere > Soil | place: USA: Michigan... | reverse complement strand
TGTTCGTCTGACTAACAACCAGATTCAGTGAGTTAAAGCGGACTCAATGAAATTGCTAGGTATGGCGACGGAGACCTTAGCATAGCCGTCGCGTTAATGACAAGATTTTCTGAGAATCGAGCACCTCCTTCGAGTGCGCCGACTTGTCGGCGCTTTGGCCAAGGCGCCGCACTATATACTATGACTGGTTTAGGGCAACCAGCCCGATACGAAAGGAGTAGCTATGGCAATCCCAGCGCTTTATTGGCGCAGCCTCAACATGTCTAGTCCTGCTATTGAGTCTGATGCCGACATCTGGAACATCATCAAAGCGATGATGAAGGAGATCGGATTGACCGACGTTAAGAAGAACGCATCCGATGTGAATGGCCACACGCAGGACACCATGGTGGCCACGACATTCGCAAAGCTCGGCAACAAGAACTACATGTTGTTCATAATGGCTGCCGGCAACCATGCTAAGGAACTGCGGGATCAGCTGCATAAAAAGTTGAGTAACGTCGCTTTTCTATAGGAAGGAGTGTGACGAAATGCGCTCGATTCACAACGAAACCGACCGAGCCGCGATCGGTGATCGGCTACGGTCACTATCGGCGTCGTCCACCAGGCAATGGGGCTCGATGGACGTAGCCGCGATGCTGCGGCATCTTCACTTGACCATGAGCATGACCGTCGGTGAATTGCCAGTGCCTTCGGCGAATAAGCGCGCGTTCCAGGTGTTTCCGCTCAAGCATCTCATTCTCTACGTGCTTCCCTTCCCAAAGGGAGCGCCGACAGCGCCCGCCTTAAAACCCGATTCTTCGGCATCCCTTGAAGAAGAGCGCGCGGCGGTGCTGGAGTTGTTGGAACGCATCAGCACCGGACCTCGTGACGGCCTGGCGCCGGCCCATCCGCTGTTTGGTCCAATGACCCGGCGCGAATGGGGCGTGGTCACGTATAAACACACCGATCATCACCTGCGACAGTTCGGAGCATAGTCCCAAAGCATGTTAACTCGGACGCAGTTGAGTCGAACAAGTCAGGAGGGGAGGCTTGCCGCTGTTGATAAAGCGGGCGGCAAATCCCCCTTACTCACTTATACTAATTCCTATTCTTTCGAGTGTATGACCTAAGTCCTCTCCAGCCGATAACCCTTTCCGCGCACGGTGACGATCTTGTCTCCAAAAGCCGAGTATGGCGCGAGCCGGTCGCGCAATCGCTTTACCACTGCATTAAGCGCATCGTCTGAAACACCATCGCCGGACCTGTACTCATCGGGATAGGCGGCGGCTATGATCTCGTCTTTGGTTCGCAATCGCCCGGGCGAGAGGCAAAGATACTCAAGCAGCAGCAATTCTTTTTTCGTCAACGCAGGCGTTACTAATTCATCATTCACCCAAACTTCCCCTGCGTTATCAATGCGGATTGCTCCGGCAGCAAGTTTTGTCGCGGCCGGTTCAACTCTCTTCCACCTGGAAATATATTGAGCAAACAACGGGCTAACATTTACGAAACCGTTGTCCTTTGAACTGATTAATCCTTTCAGTTGCAAGAGAGTTTTCGTCTGCTCGTCACGTGGAGGGCTGGAATCACTCTCCAGCCGCGTCAGAAATTGCTGTTCCGCAATACCAATACTGTTCCATAGCTTGTCACACTCTGACACTACATCAGCGATCTGTAGCGCCGAGTCAAGCAGCTCGGTTTGGTCCCAGGCAAGTTGAAGGCGGCCCTTGAGCACAGCAATGGTCGCGGCTTTCAACAGACCGGGATGGCCACCCGCCAGATGGATCAAAGTCTGACCTGTTTTTGTGTCGAGCTCGCGTCCATAACGATTGCCAAGACGCTGGAGCAATAAGAGCGAATCGTCTTTGTTATGTGGTCCCAGGCCAATTGTATTGGCGCTGAACAACTCTTCGAATTCTTCACGTTCCGGAGAACTGGCGAGAGCCGGCAATTGATTTCTACTCAGGAGTACAAAAGATATTCGATATTTGTATTCGTCTCTAATGGCACGGAGATTTGCAAAGAATCTTCCGTTCAGCGTTTCGTACACAGCATCAAACTGATCGAACAGAAATACGATTGCGCGAACATTCTGCTGAAATATTGCTTTCACGACAAAACTCAGGCTCTGCTGTTTCACAGTCTCGTCCGGAGCCACGCTAAGTAAACGTTCGACGATCAGATTCGATACTGCTTCCTCTGTCATTTCTGTTATCTCGTTGGCATCGATGTGGACCAGGAGGTATGTATGCCATTCTTCGCCGAGATAATGACGGCGCACATTCTCCTGGCGCAGAAACCGGTAGAGATTGCTCTTGGCCACGCCACTCGGGCCGACAATGGAACATGAATCTCCTGCGCACACACATCGAAAGATAGCTCCCACCTCAGGTTGACGGTAGGTCAACGGGAAATCATTTCCTGCGCTGCTCATTGTCTTCAAGTTTGATTCTTTAATTCGTGTTTTTGAGTTTATCTCTCTCGCCGGGCTACGCTCTCGCGAAGGGACTGCAAAAGCCTAACCCAGCCGTCCTTCTCATACAGGTTCGCGACCTGAAGATGGTCCAGCTCTTGAGGAATTTTCTGATCGGGCGCCAGCGGTTCGATAACAACTGGAATGATATACCTGTCGCCAGTCAGTTTTTGCTCCGCGAGTTCCAAAGCCTTTTTGATTTCAGACTGGCTATAGCCCCTGTTTTCGACGGCACACTTTGAGAGAACAATAAGAATCGTATGGGCTTCCTTAAGCGCTACATCAACTGCAATTTTCCATTCCTCACCAGGACGAAGATCACCTGGGGCCATCCACGGCTTGAATCCCTCGATCGACAACCGCTCATAGATCGCATTCACATCATCAACATCCTCGACAGCGTGACTCAAAAATATCACCGGGCGAGAGCCTTGTTTTTCGATCTTTCTACGATTCTCCATCAGGATTTGACAGATCTTTGCGGCCGAGAGAAGCGCATGGTATTGGCGCTTTTCACAACAAGTAGGCTCGTCGTGTCCGGACGAAAACCCAAGAATCTCTTTTAATGCATTGAACATGAGCCCCACGTAGTACTCAGTTGGATCGTCCGAATTACTCTCCTCAGCCGCGAGGGAACGCAGTTTTTGAATGACGCCAATCACCTTTAACACGTGGGCATTGTTTTGGAACTGCTTCGCCACGGGAATTGGATCCGAGAGTTTGGCCGGCTTTAGCAAATCGCACTCAAGCCGGTAACGCTGCTCCAGATTCGAAAGCTGTAACAGCTCAAACTTAACGATACTTTCAAGTTCTACAAAATCCCGATAGATTGGACTGAATCCAGTCTTGTAGAAGTCGATCAAAAAGCCTGTACCGTGATCATCGACCAAAATATTGTCACCATTCAAGTCGCCATGGGTGATAGCCAGCAAAGATGGTAACGGGAACAAGTCAATCTCGGAGCCATTGTTCCAATGCTCCCGAAACGCATAAAGCATAGGGTTTGGCAGCCGTTCGGAAACCGAGTTCAGTCGCACCTCGATAATCGCCGGGCCATCGGCCTTCAGGCTGCCTGCGTAAGCCTTCGAATTAAGTAATTGTTCGACGATCGACTGGAGCTCCGTGACGTGTTTGTTGTCGGCCAGGTTCAAGCACTCACGACTTCGATAGATGTGGTCCAGTGGCAGGTTTTCTTCGGGTTCCGGCGGCCTGCGTGCTTCATACCATTTTTCGCAAGTATGCCCGATCAGATGCTCGATCATTTTTTCGATCTTCGGTACGCTGGAGTGGTTAAAAAATTCCCTGAATGAGTCCCTTGGATTTAAACGACCGACGAATGAATACTTGATTGCTGCCAGATGAAACGTTTCGGCAGGTTCATTAAGGACCCGGGTCGTTTCATCCTGCAGATAAGGTCCGACCCACCGGGTGTAATTGTCGTATTCCTCCATAATCGTAGCGTGTGGTCCAAACTTCACCATCACCGGAGCGCCCATTCCGTGTTGCAGGCGCGGCTCTACCCGAGCCACGACGCAACCACCTTTGCCGCGATCGATTGTAAGCAATGTAATCTGAGTCGCTGTTTTGAATGCGCCGCAAAACAGGGTCACGAGCTCGTCAGCAATAACCTTTTTCTCAGCGGCTGATTTACCTTTGAAATGTTTGAGCATCTCCACAAGACCGACGTACGTCCAGGTACCCGGGTGAATAACAAGATCGAGATTGAGGTCACGGACAATCTCGTCAACCGTCCTTAATATCTCCTGCACATCGTCACTCTTAAACAGGTATTTCTGGACGTTTGCCTGGCTGTGCATTTGGCGGCTGTTTCCATACGTCCAGGATCTTCGGTCATCCAGCATCGAGAGGAAAAACTTGGGAGTTTTTCGAAGTTTCTTTGCCAGATCAAACCCAGTCCTGTCATTCGGATCAGTCGTCAGGATAACGTCGAGTCCAATACAGTGAATGCATTCGCGTTCACACAGGTCCAAAGCTTTCTCCGCGGTATCCGCGATGAGCACCCGGTACTTCCCTGCTTTTTCCAACCGTCTTTTAAGCGATCGGCAAAGCTGCTCATTATCGTCGACGATGAGGATTGTTGGCTCTAGCATCATCATGGATTTCAAACCTCCTGGTCCAAGGCGAGAGGAAGGTCGATGGTAAAGACGTTCCCGCGGTCGTCCTTTTCAGGGTACAAGATGTTACCGTTGAAATCGCTAAGAACTGACTTGATGATCAGTAGCGACGTACCCCCGCCCATGCTATTTGGATCGATCACCTTGCCGGTATAAAGCTGATCGCGAATATGAGCGGCCACGCCCGGGCCAGAATCAATTACGTCCAGATGTACTCGCTTGCCGACAACCTTTCCTGAAAACGTGATTGTCCCACCGCCTGCTATGAAGCGCAGGGCATTGTTGATCATTCGCTCGAAAATCCACTCCATCCATTGATTGTTCATCAGAACGTTCGCGACGTCCTCGAGCTCGGTCCGTAGGAAAACATTTTTCAAGGCTAATTCCTGTTTCCGTCGCTGGCGAATTCGGTCAATGACAGAAAACAGATTGACACTTTCAGGATTGTCATTTGTCGGCAGGTTATTAGGAACAACGTGTGCGATCTGCTGTACGGAGGAATCGATGTCGTCCAGTATCTTCCTACTGTCAGGCTTCACAATGTCCTGGCGCAAAGAATCAACGTCAAGCCGGATTGACAGTGCCGGAGTGTGAACATCGTGAGCCCAGGTTGAAGCGAGTCGGCCCACACGTGCCATAGCAACAGCATTCTCCATACGCTGCTTCAGTTTGTCATACTGGCGCGCCTTCTTAATCGATATCGCGGCCTGTTTTGCAAACAGCTTCATCACACTGACTTCCTGGCCGGTAAAATAGTGATGAGTGAGGTAGTTTATAAACATCAGGCCGACGAGCTCACCGTCGACCAATAAAGGGAAAACTGCCGCGGACACTATCTTTTCTCTCTGCGTAAAGTTCCCGCGCAACAGCTTGTCAGTTTCAACATCAAGTTGCAGATATGGTTTTTTGAGTTTGACGCAACGGTAGACCACGGAATTTTTCAGGAACGGCGGATTCGACGCCTCCGGATCCAGCAGACCGCCGGCATGGACTGCAGGCGAATTAAAGCGGTCATCATCAGCGTCATAGTCATAAATGATCGCCTTGTCGGCACCGATGATCGAATTCTTATCTATCGCGTGAGCCACAATTTTCTTTAAGACGGAGGCGCGGTCGACTTGCCGGCTGAGTTCATGGCTGATTTGAATTAACGATTCCGCGCCTTTGTACAGCTCAGCATTAACGATCGCCGGCACAACCTGACTGGCAAATGCTTCCGCATGATCCTCATCGGTGCATGTATAAAACGACGCCTCATCGCTTTCCATGGTGAGCATCCCGATGACTTCACTTCCCCGCTTTAAAGGAACTCCGAGCCAGGAACGGATGTGACCGCAGCAGTACACTTTTTCCTTCCAGAAATGTTCGAAGTTGGTGGATAGGATGTCGTCAATGCGATAAGGCTTTTCGGTGGTAATTACGCGCTCGTTCGGAAAGCTCGGGATCAGGGGGAAAGTCAGCTTCAACACCGCCTCTTTCTCTGTTTCGTTGAAACCGTGGCACGCTTTGACCTTCAGCACATTCCCGTAACGAACTTGAATTGAAGCAGTCGCAAACGGAATTATTTCGCGAAGTGACGCGAGCACTATTTCCAGAACACCGTTGTAGTCAACAATCGATGAGTTAACTTCGCGTGCCACACTCTCAAGAGCCCTGTCAAACGCAAAATGTTCTGCGTTCTGGATCGCAGTCACGGCAAAACTGGCAAGCGCGCTAGCCACTAACACATCCTCATCGGTGAATCCACGCGTGGTATCCGCGCGGTTCATCTGATCCTTTTTATTCTCGACTTTGATCAGACCGATGACTTCTTCTTTACCGGCAACAGTCTTTTTCTTTAAGGGCACGCCGAGCAATGATTTACAAAATCCTGAAGGCAAGTGTGCGTGAGGACCCTGAGTCTTGATCGCAGGATGCCTAAGCAGCTCGTCGCCATACTTATTGAAGATCTCACCCCTGGTCGCGATATAACCCGTGAGTCCACGCGTGATTGGCTCTTTGCCGTCCCAAAGAGGGAGCGGTAGTCCAACCTCAGCGGTGCCTTCCGGGGATCCACTACTCGATTCCAGCGTGAGGAATCTTGCTCGTGTCACCAGAAATAATGTGCATACTTCGGCGTTTAGCAGGCTGCGGCAGTACTCGACGATTAGATCAAAGACCTCGCGTTTCTCGAGAGTCGAAGTAACGAGGCTGCCGACGGAGTTAAGATCTTTGAAGACCTGGTTATGCTGCTCTACAAGTTCCATCAAACGCCCCTGATGAATAGAGGGCGCAGCGCTGGCGGCGAACATTACTGATAGAGCGATTCTTTGTTCTGTGAACACCTCATCACTTCGCCCCGCCACTTCTCCCAACATGCAAAGGCCGGCAAAGGCTGTACCGGCCTTCAGCGGGATCAGCAAAACGGATTTTAGCTGTTGCTTCAGTTCCGTATGGTTAGTGATGATTCTAATAATTCGTCTGCCAAGCGCATCGTCCGCAGTGAAGAGCACATGACTACCTGACAGCTTTTCCGGCAAGTTCTCTATCTCAAGCAAAGAGCACACCTTCTCGATTACGTTACCCAAACTAACGCGGCCTTCTACAATCTTTACAGCCCTCACTCGCTGACTGTGCTCATCACGCGTTGGTAACAGCACGAGACAAAAATCTGCCGTCGACTCTGACAGGGCTTTCCCCGCAAAGATGTTCACTTTTTCTTCCAGCGTTTTCGCAGCCATGACTTCATCTTTGAACGTGGACATGGCCTGCGACTGTTTCATTTGCTGCTTGTCTTCTTTGGCCTGTTGAAATTGGTTGACGCGCACGGCGATCGCTCCGGCCAGCCGAGTGAGGATTCGCTCGTCGCGCTCGCTGAAAGCGCCAAGTGCTCCGCTCTCCATGTTCAAGACGCCAATTAAGTTGTTTCCACACACAAGCGGAACCGCGATTTCCGACCGCGTTTCCGACAGAGCTCGGGCGTACTTGTCTTCTTCCCGCACATCGAAAACAACCTTGGCTTTCCGAGTCGCGGCGACCTCGCCGATGATTCCATCCATTCCGATCTTTATCGCAGTAGTGCGAACTTTTTTGACTGGAAAGTCAGTGGCTTTTACATACAATTCGTTTGTATTCTTTTTCCGGAGCAGTATTTCGGAGAAGCTCAGCGGCCAGTGTCCCCTCACCACGGCGAGTATCTTTTCGAGCAGCCATTGTTCATCTCTAAAAGCCGTTTGATCCGATCCCAGCTCGGAGATCAACGCTTCAATCAACTCTCCGGCTTTTTTTTGTTCATCCAACATCTGCGCCTTGCCTAGCGCTGCGCCGGCGTGCTTGCCGAACCTGCCAAACGATTCCTCCTGCTCCTCGGTAAACACCCTGCCAAATTCGGTGTCATGGAGCGCTAACACGCCCAATAGTTGCTCGCTATAGATAATGGGTACACCCATAACCGCCTGCAGAGCCAAATTATCGAATTGCTTCTGACGTCTCTCCCATTTTGAATAATCAGCTTTCGAAAATGGCTTTTTGCGTTTAATCACTTCGCCGACCACACCCGTATCTCGATTGACGACTATTCCCTCCTCGATAAACGGCGTTCCAAACGAGGCCTTAACGATTAACTTTCGTCCATCTGGGGTGAACTGATAAACGGTTCCACCGGACGCTTGCAGGAGTTTGCACGTGACGTGGATGGTCCTGCGAAGCACCTCTTCGACTTTTACCGGATCCACCAGGTCCCAGGCGGCATCATCAAGAGCGGAGAGAAGAGCAGCTCTTTTCTTTGTCTGTTCGTGCAACCTGGCATTTTCGATAGCAATGGCCGCCTGATCAGCTAGTCCCATCAGCAGGCGAACCTCCTCGGCCGAAGACGGAACAGTACACCGCAGGCGGCCCATTGTTATGACGCCAAGCCACCCTCCCTTAGTGTCCTTGAGCGGTAGCAGAGTGAGAGATTTCAGATCTTGCCGCACCAAGCAAGCCTTCCAATCAGGACGCTCATTCAGATCGTTAATCTCGAGAGGCCGCTCGTGTTCAAAAACTTTCTTGTAATCTTCCGGCAGTTCAGACAGAGTTCTTTTGAGCTTCTTTCCCAAACCTCGTTCAGCCACGATTTCAAAATGGGTCATCTCCGAATCGAGTAACGCAATCGTGCAGGTAGCCAGCTTGAATAATCCCTGAAGGTTCTCAACAGTGCCGTCCAAAATAACTTCGAGATCGAGCCCCCTGCGCAACGCGGTGAAGGTTTCATAAATCTTGGCGCGTGATACCTCGGAGAGCAGTTTCCGTTTTTCAGCTGCCCGCTCGATGTAGACCACGATTTCTTTGTGGTTGAATGGTTTGGTGATGTATCGATAAGCGCCTGCCTCGACGGCCTCCATTCCATACCTATCTCCGAAGCCGGTGATGATAATAGTCTCAATTACAGGATAGAGATTTTTGACTTCTCTCATGGTCTCAATCCCGTTTGGCCCCTCGCCGAGAACTACGTCCATCACAATGACGTCGTAGTTACCGTCAACTTCACGGACTTTTTGCAAACACTGGCTGCCGTCCACGGCAGTTTGCACTTCAAACTCCTGTTCTCGCAGCCATTCTGCCAACCACTCGCGGGCCATCACCTCGTTGTCTACCAGAAGAATTCGCGTGCGTTCAGCGGTCATGAGGGTCCTCCACTGATGGAACGATGAGGGGCAACTCAATCATAAGAGTAGTGCCCACAAAAATAACGCTGGATAAAACCGTCACCCTTCCACCAAGCGCTTCGATCAGTGCACGCGTGGCAAAGAGCCCTAAACCACTGCCCTCCGTTCGGGTAGAGAAACCGAGGTCGAAGATATGGTCTAAGTGTTGAGCATGAATTCCGGGCCCATTGTCGCTGAATAACACTCGTAAAGACAAGCTCTCGGCGTCACTGGCAAACGTCGTTTGAACCAGAAGCTGTCCCTTGCCCTTTGACATGTGGATATGTTGAATCGCATTGAGCGCGACATTAACGATCGCTTGTTCAAGCCAACTCCCAACCGCCACTGTCGGCGGGACCTTGGGATCAAGATCCTTTCGAATCTCGACGTTGTTTGTCTCTGCCACCGGCGTCAGTACGCTCAGCGCGCGTGCAACAGTATCGTTCAACCGGACCAGTTCGCGATTGCCGATGCTGGTAAGGCCCAGGTAGAGACTCGCGATTTGGAGCATTTCTTGAGCGTTATTATTCAGCGACTCGGTATTGGTCTTGATTCGCTCGCGAAGTTTCCCGTCCATTGCGGCCGAGACGTCTTTTTCGATGGTCTCGTGCACCATCATCAGCGACGAGGCGCAGTACATCACGCTTTGCAACCTGTTATTCAGCTCGTGCACGAGTGTGAAACCGACCTGGCCGGCAAAAACAAGAGGTTGCACTCTGCGGACCACATGTTCGATCTCGTCACGATCGATTATTGAACCGATGTGGCTCGCTGAAATTTTGGCCAGCGTCAGATGGTCGCGAGTGAAGTGACTTTTTTCCGGATGAAATAAGAAAAGCGCGTAACTGGTCGGTGAGACCATCTCCACAGGCACGCCGATGCAGGAAACGTATTCGATCAGATTGAGGTACTTGAACCGTTCCGGATTATGGGAAATATCTTCTTCAAAGACCTCCAAGCCTTGCTTGATGACTTCATGAATCGGTGTCGCTTGTAGTTTGTACTTGCCGTTATCGTAAGCCTTGAGTGGCGCACCTGCGTGAACTACTGCTCGAACCTCCCGGGTCGCGAGATCCATATGAAATAGGGTGCAGGCCGTTGCCTGGGTGAGGCGTTGCAACTTTCCCAATTCCTGGTTAACAAACTTGTGAAAGCTTGTGTGACGGTGGAGCGGCATAATTGAGGCAACAAAATCGTCGCTCAGCTTGGGATCGTTCGGTATGGTTCGCTCGTCCCAGCAATCTTTACCGTCCGCAATCAAAGTCATCCGATCGATCAACAAACGCAGCGGCATCGGCTTCCGAAGCAGACCGACGGCTCCGGCATTCCTGACACGAGCAGCGAAATCTCTCTCTGTGCCAGCGGTGAGCAATCCCGTCATCATGAGGATGGGAGGTGGATTCTTTGAGGCCATGATCGCCCGAGTAGCGTGCAGGCCGTCTACTTTTTCGTTCCGGAACTTTTGATCCATCAACACCAGATCAAAGTGATTATGAAGACAAAGCTCGATTGCCTCTGCAACTGTGGCTGCTGTTTGAACTTCATGACCAAGGGTTTGCAAGAGATCCCCGAGTTGAAGCCTGAGGCTGAGGTCGTCGTCGGCAATCAAGATCGAATGCAAACGCGAGCTTAACTTGATAGTAGAGTTTTGCGAGTCGGGAGACTGGCGGGTTGAGTCCTGGAGCGCCCTGACTACGTTCATCATGGCCAGGCGATCTTTTGCACTAATGTGTTCAATGATGGGCGCTCCGCTCGCGTTCGATTTCTCTATGTAGCGCTTGTATTGCTCTTTGGTCGCACTGTTTTCGAGTTTCACCAAGTGTTTCCTGATGCTGAGACTCACTTGGCGTCGTCGCCGGTGAAAGGCAGTAATTCTCGCGTCGACCGAGTCGTTGATCCACAGAACACTATCAATGCGCTCCGGAGGGTTTCGACAAACCTCTCGCAGCTTGATGTAACCAACTACGGCTGGTTCCAGCTCGACGAAAGCAATTCGCCTGAGGAGACCAGTAACCCGACAATGAACAACCTGGCCCACTTTGTATCTGTTTTCAATGTCCTTCCACGGATCTCGCTTGGCCTGTCTGAGACTCAGCTTCAAGCGGCCCTTGTCACCGTCGATTCCCAGGACCATCGCACTGATCCGGTCTCCTTTTTGGATTACATCAGCAGCATTATCAGGTTCAGGTCCCCAGCAGAGCTCACGATTCTTGATGACGCCGGGTGTGCCGTCGTCCAGTGTTACCACGGCCTCGAATGGCTTCACGATGATGACCTGCGCTCCTACAACGTGACCGGGCGGATATCTAACAGCTAACTCGCGCAGCATCACTTCCCACCTTTTCATCGGGGCCGGATTGGAGATGACCTCAGACTTGGCGATTATGAATTTTTGGAGTGCGTGAATCCTGTCAATCAGCCGTTATTTAGGCAACGAAATAGCGGCAGTTCACTAAAAACTGCCGCTGAATAGAGTGTTGGTCGAGTTGATGAAGATGATTACTGCAAGATTAACTCATAGGTCAGTTCAAGTGTTCTGCACAACGACACATGCTCCCAGTCTTTTTTCCAGGCCGATTGCTCCCCAGTTCATTACTACGTTGTGATTCCATTTAAACAACGGACGAGCAACAGGCGCCAGGAGTTTCATCCACAGCTTGGTTGTCTCTACGTTCCAGTCGTATCTGACAATCGTCTCGTTCTGCTCAGTTGATAACTGCCATTGCCCTCGGCCTTGTAATTCTCCTACCGCGATTCCTTCAAGCAATCGCGGTGGCTCAATACGAATGGTTTCCATATCGAAGCTCAGCCTGTAGGGAAGCTTACTTTTCCAGGTGTAATTATGAATACTTCCCACGCCCTGGTCATCTCCTTTGCGTTTCTCAACCACACTCTCCACGCCTTTCCACCATGTAGGCCAATCTTTCGATTTATAAATCTCATTCCAGACAGCTTCAATCGGAGCTTTAACGCGCCAGATAGTGACGAATTTATAGTCTTTCATATGGCTAGTCGATTTGAGTTAATCTTCTCGGCGCTATTTTACCTCGATTTCACATTTGCGTTTTAGCGACCATTCAATTAATAGCTAACCGCTAATAGCTAACCGCGAATAAGTAACGAGCCATTACATCAGGAGACCTCCCATGACGATATTGATATTCAAACTGAAGCGCGCACTCGGTCTGATCGCTGCCCTGCTACTTACCTCCAGCATCGTTGCTGCTCAACAGCAAGAGCCTGTCGAAGCTCGTCTGAAGGGATTCGACGCATACATGGAACAGGTGATGAAGGACTGGAATGCGCCTGGGATCGGCGTCGGCATCGTGATGGGCGACAAGCTCGTCTTCGCCAAGGGATACGGCTTCCGCGATTATGGAAAGAAGCTACCGTACACAACGACCACAACACAGCCAATCGCCTCAAACACGAAGCTCTTCACAGCCGTCGCTGTCGGCCTGCTCGTCGAAGAAGGAAAGCTACGTTGGGACGAACCTATCAAGCAGTTCGTTCCCGCAATCCGGTTCTACAACGACGACCTCGATCGTTCAGTGACGATCCGCGACATGCTTGCGCATCGCACTGGCGTCACACGCCACGATTCCATCTGGTACAAATCCAGCTTCACGCGGCGTGAACTATGGGACCGTCTGCGCTATCTCGAACCTGCTGCGCCACTCCGAACGAAGTTCCTGTACAACAACCTCATGTTCACTGCGGCGGGTCAGGTCGTCGAGGAGTTGAGCGGAAAGACGTGGGAACAGTTCGTCCAACGCCGCATCTTCGATCCGTTGGGCATGTCGCGCTCAACGCTGACGATCGAGGATAACCTGAAAGGTCCGGAGCCAGCCGTGCCTTACTCCGAGCGCCGCGACAGCGCGGAGCTGTACCGGCAGCCTTACTACACTGCTGAAGTCGCGATCGCTCCGGCCGGCGCGATTAACTCAAACGTAGAGGACCTGTCACGCTGGGTTATCGCGCTGCTCAACAAGGGCAAGGTGGACGGCAAACAAGTGATCCCGGAAGCGGTCCTTCGCGAAACAATGGCGCCCTCGCTGGCGCTGCCGAACTCCGGGCTGGAGAGTCGAGGATGGGGAGAGAATTTGAATGCTTATTATGGGATGGGCCGAACCGTGTCGTCTTATCGAGGCCATCTCCTGGCGCTACATGGAGGCGACCTGCCGGGTTTCCACTCCCAAATCTCGATCATGCCCAACGACTCGATCGGTGCGATCGTGCTGGTCATTGGCGACCACGTCGCACCTCTGTACAACGGTCTAACTTACAACATCTACGAGCGCCTGCTCGGCCTGCCGCTGACGCCCTGGTCTGAGCGGCTCAACGAGATCCGGCTGAAGAACAAAGCAGCTGGGAGCAAGGCTCGCGCGGTCGCCGACGTGGGGCGC